>Ga0114951_10000130_pt1 | contig 105393 bp, 79 predicted proteins | sample AM7aDNAmetaG_FD_88677 | JGI IMG/M metagenome (GOLD analysis project Ga0114951, IMG submission 88677) | Freshwater microbial communities from Finland to study Microbial Dark Matter (Phase II) - AM7a DNA metaG | ecosystem: Environmental > Aquatic > Freshwater > Lake | place: Finland: Lake Alinen...
TATACCTATTCATGGAGCAGCGGCCAATCAACTGAAGACATCAGCGGACTGACTGCCGGTTGTTATTACGTGACTGTGACCGATGCAAACCACTGTGTGGCTTACGACGGTAAATGTATCACTCAACCAGAGCCGCTGGTCATTGGCCAGGCTGTGGTTACTGACGTGACATGCAATGGCGCCAGCAATGGATCCATCGACGGTGGTACTGTTGACCATGTTATTCTCCCGATTCCTGTATCAGGTGGTACTCCGCCTTATGCATTTATCTGGAGCAATGGTTATACCACCAATACTGCTTGTTGCTTAACTGCAGGGTGCTATACTGTGACAGTCACAGATTATAACTCATGTACGACAACAGAAAGTTGGTGTGTTCATGAACCACCAGCACTCTCTCTTGTCAGCACACTAACCAATGTACTTTGTCACGGAAACTCCAATGGCGCAATTGACATTCTCGTCACTGGTGGTATTCCTGATTATACGTATACTTGGAGCACCGGAACCACCGCAACCAACAGCACCGGTATAAATGGAATCAGCGGACTGACCGCGGGCATTTATACAGTTACTGTAAGTGATGGCGGCGGTTGCCGACTGATTAATACTTGGGAAGTTACCCAACCGAATGAATTGCGTGTGACTGGTATCCCAACTGATGTATTATGCAATGGTGGCAGCACCGGAGCGGTCGACATCAGCGTAACCGGAGGTACCTCACCATATTCATATTTCTGGAGCAGTGGCCAAACCGTTGATGATATAACCGGATTAACAGCAGGTGTTTACACTGTTACCGTTTATGATCACAATCGATGCATGGCTACCGGCAGCTGGACGGTCAATGAACCATCAGCCTTGTCGCTTTCAGCTTCAATCACCGATGTTAACTGTTATACATACAGCACCGGTGCAATTGATCTGACAGTTACAGGTGGTACCTCACCATACGGATACGAATGGAGCAACGGAAAGACCACACAAGACATTACAGGTCTTCCCGGCGGCACCTATACCGTAACCGTTACTGATCATCATTTATGCCAGGCTACTGCAAGCTACTTTGTCAACCAACCGCCAATGTGGTCTATTGGAATCTATGGCCCATTGCATGCATGTTGCAAGACAAGTGAACCTGCTGACACTTCAACGTATACTGCTGTAATTGGTGGAACATATGCTCCTCCGCTGGTATATCACTGGATTGTTGAAGGTGGTGTTATTGTAGGCGCGCACAACACATCTACAATTAAGGTAATCTGGTCATGCTGCAATATTGGCAAGGTATGGCTGACAGTAGACCAGGGACCAATTCCTTGTACGCTGACAACCTCCATTGACGTTATTGTTACACCTACACCTACTCCTGTTATCATTGGCCCAGTTTCAGTTATTGCCAAGGATACCGCCTGGTACTGTGTAGAGAATGGAGATATTACTCATCTGTATGAATGGACTGTTAGCAGTAATGGTACCATTATCGACGGATGGGGAAGTAGCTGCATCAAGGTTGCATGGGGCGATTATCCTGTTTGCGGCTGCGGCTGGGTGAATGTTTGTGAATCAACACAAATCGTACCCGGTTGTACCGGTTGCACACGCATCCATATCACTGTTCTTCCAAAACAGGACGAAATCAACCTCTCCGGTACTGTTTACTACAAAAACAACATTGCCTATCCTCTCACACCTGGCACACCATTGAATGGCGTAACAGTTACACTGAGGAATACGACAACCAACGCTATTGTTGGAACTACAGTGACTGGTCCGAACATGAATTATCCGTATACCGGCGATCCGGGATATTACGCATTCATGAATGTTCCTGCCGGCAATTACAAACTGGAAGCTACTTATAACGGAACCTGGGGCGGTAACAACGCAACTGATGCTCTCTTAATCCAATATGAAGCTGGTGCAGTACCAGGGACATACCTCTCCGGATTAAACAGGATCGTTGCCGATGTGAATGCAAGCCTTTCGGTTACTGCATTGGATGCTCTCTATGTTAAACTGCGTACCGTTGGTTCTATCAGTTCCTACCCTGCAGGGGATTGGAAATTTGAAAACCCAACATTTGCAGTTGCCGCTGTACCTGTAACCAAGGATTTCGCTGGTCTATGCGTAGGTGATGTGAACGGTTCGTTTATCCCGACCGGCATGAAGGCAGCTTCCTTCTTGTCTGTTATTGATGACGCAACCCAGATCATCCCTGTTGAAGAGACCTTTGCTTATGAAATCAGAAGCAATATGGTTGCTAAACTCGGCGCCATGACCCTCTACATGGGTTATGACAAGGACCGTTTCGAAGTTATTGATGTTACTGCTTCATCCAATGATGAAATGAAGTATGTGATTGAAGATGGCAACGTTGCGATCGCCTGGGCTGATACCAAAGCCATGTCGGTAAGAAATGACGACCAGATCTTTACACTGACTGTGAAAGCAAAAGCTCCTCTTGCTGAAGCTACACAAATCTTCGATGTGAAACCTGGAAGTGAATTCGCCAGCCCGGCCGGTATCAGGTATGACAACTTCGATCTTAAGATGTCCAAGGTTATCACTGCGGGCGGATCGAAGGAGTTCTCAGTCAACAACTATCCTAACCCATTCAAGGATAACACGAAGATCGTTTACACACTTCCTGAATCAGGCAAGGTAACCCTTGTTATTACCGACATGTTTGGTAAGACAATTCGTACCCTTGTTAATGAATTCCAGAAAGCTGGTAATTACTCGATCTCTGTTAACGCAGCTGAACTCAATCTGACCTCAGGCGTATACCTGTATCGGATCGAAGCTGCCGGAGCAACGGATACCTATGTGAAGGTTAACAAAATGATCTTCACCCGGTAATCATAACATGAAGCAAGAAGGCGGTATTTACCTGCCGCCCTTTTGCTTTCTTAAACTTTAAAATGAATCAAACACTTCCAGCCTGATATCAAAATGAAAAGTAAATCTATCTTCTTCTTTTTATTTGCTCACGGCTCTTTCATGTCTGCGCAAACCATCAACAGAAATACTGTGGATGGTTGCGCAGGCAAGGAAGTGTTTTCCTTTTTCAGGGCAACCGCCTTTGTGATTGTATTTCTTTCATGCACATTGCTTGTAAATGCACAACTCCCGCGTCTAACCCTTGGTAATATTGGAGTTTGCGAAAATTCAACTGTTCTGGTACCGCTTACCGGACTTGATCTGGTAAATGTCGGCGCTATTACCATCTTTATTGATTATGATGACCAAAGCCTTTCATTCAACTCCATCGAAAACATCGACCCGCAAATGAGCGGGCTCATATATAACTCTTTATCAAACCCTTCACGGATCGCCGTTGTATGGACCAAGACCTCCGGGATAAATTTCACAAATACTACCTTGCTGAATATCAAGTTTAACGTTTTACATAAATCAGGCATTATCAATTTCGCAAAAGAGAATTGTGAAATTGCCAATGCTTCCATCCCTCCCCAGATAATTTCAGTAAACTATACCGACGGATCAATTTTCGCCGCAGCACCGACCATTTCCGCTGAACCAGAAAATAAAACTGTACCATCCCATTCAAATGTTGTTTTTGAAGTCTCATCTCCTGATGCATCCGGGTTTACCTGGCAAGAGAGCCGCAATAGCGGTACTTCCTGGTATTCCCTTTCTGAAAATGACATTTATTCCGGCACCCATACCACCTCCCTTACGATCATACAGGTTCCGGCCAACTATAATAAATTCAACTACCGTTGTGTCCTCAACCCCGGCAGTTGTCCTGTTGTTTCCACTTCCGCGCTATTATCTGTCGATTCAGTCAGCGGGTTCAATGGGTCATCATCCAAAAGCATTTTGCAACTGAACAATACTCCGAATCCCTTCTCCGCGACAACGACCCTCGGGTACACCGTTCCGGAAGCGGGATTTGTCACCTTAAAGATTTTTTCCATGACAGGCCAGATCATGGGAGTTCCTGTTGCAAGTCTTCACCAGACTGGATCCTACAGGGTCGAAGAAAATTTCGTATATTTGCCGGCTGGAATTTATTTTTGCCAGTTTGTGTTCAAAGGCTCAACCGGTGTGTACGAAACCTATAGAAAAATGATCAAAACCAACTAAAAATCAACAAACATATATACACGCCAGAACCTATAAAAATTAATAACACAAAAAATAAATACCATGATGAGAAAATTTACTTTAACACTGCTGGTAATATTGGCCTTCGGGTCTTTATCATTTGGCTTGGGGGCAACAGCAAAGTTGACACCACTGGTTACAACTGCCAGCCCCAATGAAAATGTCGCAATTAACCTTCAAGTGACAAATTTTAACAGTATCGGCTCATTTCAATTCTACGTTCAAGTTGACCCTGCTGTAATGACTTTTATAAATGTTACAGGTTTCACTCATACTGGCTTGCCAGACATGAGTCCTCCCACAGTAATTTATGGGAATACTGTGACTCTATTATGGACCAGTACAACACCACATACCTGGGCAGATGGAACCCTGCTTACCTTGAATTTCAAGTATAAAGGGCTGACAAGTCCTATATCTTTTGATGTTCCCAATTGTGAAGTTGCCAGCGGTATGCCACCCATCCCCATTGCTATCAGTTATACCAATGCCTCTATAAGCCCGTTTATGGGAAATACAGAACAGGCCCACATCGGCACTGTATCAGCCGCGACCGGCAGTAACATTTCGGTTCCGGTAACATACACAGGAGCGGGCGGTACCAGCGTTGGCGCAATTACACAGCGAATTGCCTATGACCCTGGTAAATTGACATTTATCAATGTAACAGGCAGTGGCCAGTTAAACAGTGGTAGTTTAAGCACGACCCCTTCCTCAGGGATCGTAGAAATTGTTTGGTCAAACCCGGCCGGAGTGTCTATAAACACTTTGGGGACCAGGTTTAATGTGAATTTCCAATACACCGGAAGCACCACCACCATCGTTAGTTTCAGTACGGGTTGCGAAATCGTAACCCCATCTGTTCCGGCGACGAATATTCCGGTCACTTACAACAGTGGAAGTGTTGCTCCTTTAGGCCCTCCAACCGCATTCGCGTCATTGCCGGTTTTAACCACCGCTGTGCAGGGTCAATTGATCGATGTTCCCCTCACGTTGACTGGAATGCCAAGCAATACAACCAATTTCAATATCAATTTGACTTACGATAATCCACGGATGTCTTTTGTCGGAGCTTATAACGCAATACAACCCGTACTGGCTGTTCCTAACGGCAACACTATTGCTATCACAAATGTCAACCCGCTTACAGCAATTCCTTCCATCAACGGGCAGTTCCTCGTGCTGCGGTTCAAGTATAATGGAGTGGGAAAAGCAAATATAACTTTTGCAAGCGACTGCCAGTTCAATAACGGCAGCACGATAGTAGTCGGATATACCAATGGTTCGGTTTCCCCGGCACTGGCAACCGGAAACGCCAACATCGGAACTTTAAGCGCCACAAGCCCCAGCGCCGTATCGATTCCGGTTACGTTTGACAACATGCCAACCAACATCGGCTCCGTCCAGATGAAAATCAAATTTGACGCAACAAAACTCACTTATGTGAATGCATCACCAAGTATTGTATCAATAACCGGAGATGTACTCACCATTTTCTGGTCCAGTACAACGCCAACGAACATCAATGGTACTTTCATCACACTGAATTTCAACTATGCTGCTGCATCAAACGCTTCAACACAAGTTACCTTCACCGATGGATGTGAAGTGAGCTACATGTCAGGGACAACGCCGGTCATTGTTCCCACCAACTGGAATAACGGCGGGGTCAACAGCCTGTTCAAACTCAGCGGCGTTTTAAAATATGACAACCATCCCCCCTATCCCAATACATTGGCTGGGTTTACCGTAACCTTGAAAACAAGCCCTGGCGACGTTTTTGTTGGAACCACCACTACAAACGCATCAGGCTATTATGAATTCATGGTGGCTAACGGCAGTTACAAAATCACTACCACGGCGCCGGTTTCAGCAACCTGGTTTGCATCGGAAGCGAGTTCATATTTAATATTTTATTACGCCAACGGCTATGACCTCATTCCCGATCCAACCCCTTTGAAATATCTGGCCGGCGATGTAAATCTTGACGGATGGATGTTTGAAGATGACGCATACGATGTTTTCTACCGGGCAAACGGCTATCTGCTTCCTGATTATCTTGCACCGGATTGGTTGTTCCAGATACCTGTGGTTACCGTCAGCGGGACCAATCTGCCCAACCAGGATTACTTTGGAATCTGCTCCGGAGACGTTGCAGGAGAAGGCCCAATTTTCTAAATTGTAAATCAATAAATAAATTATATATGAAAAAGAAAATAAAATTGTTATTGAGCGGAATCCTGGTGTCCACGATGATGTTGGCAGTTGTTTCCGCCTTCAGTCAACCAACCATAACCTTTAATCCGACATCCCCTACAACAGGGTTGGCTCCAGGTGCCAATGTCAGCATAGAGGTTATTGCAACCAGTGCGGTTAATATTGGAGCATTTGCAGTAATGGTCAATTATGACAGAGACGTTCTTACGTTTAGTAATGCTATACTTAATCCTACTTTAGCATCAACACCTGGTGGTGGTTTATATGTAACAAATGGTAAATATTTATACACAGGGGTTCCACATGATACAGTCGCACGTATCTCTTGGGGTTATACTGGTTCTGGTGGTGTTGCATGTACTACAGGACTAGTGCTTTTCACTATGAATTTTACTTTTAACGGGGGTACTACAGGTTCAGCACCTATCAGTTTTTATGCAACAAATATTTCCCCTAACGGTACACGTATTCAATCCCCTCCACCATCATATAATTTATCAACAAGTTGGAATGGGACTGTTCCTATTAGTGGCTCTTACGGAACGCTCACTTCTGTTCCGGGCGGCGGTGACTGGAAAACCGGAACAACCTGGGTTGGAGGCACCAAACTTCCAAACAGGGCTTACAATGTTGTCATTGCGGGAGCTGTTGTAACAGATACCTCAACTACGGGAAGGTGCCATGACCTCACCATCAACGACATCGGCAATCTTACTGTCGACCCGGGTAAATCACTCGCAGTCGGTGGAAATATAGCAATCCTTAGCAGTTCGGCCGGATCAGGTTCATTTTTAAACAACGGCACCTTTACTGTTGCGGGATCTACTTCAGCACAACGTTGGGTCAGTTCCAACTGGTCGAGTGGTTTTCCCACCTCTAGTACAATCTGGCACTACATATCTTCCCCGGTTTCAGGTGCAACAGCCGGTACCTTCATGGGCAGTTTGCTGAACAGATGGACCGAACCCGTTGAGCGGTGGGATACCATCGTTTCACCCAACACCACTTTGGATCCCGGTTTTGGTTATGGCCTCGCCAAGCATGTACCAGATGGCAATGTAACCTTCGCCGGCACTTTGAATAATCTTGCTGCATATAATCCAGGTATTACCCTTACTGGTTCTGCCGGAGCGAACCACGGATGGAACCTCCTCGGAAATCCATATCCCTGCGCCATTGACTGGGATTTAATCACTGCCAAAACGAATGTTGCCGGTGTTGTTTATACCTGGAATGATCTTGGTAAAAATTATTTGTCATGGAATGGAACAGCCGGAGGCCTTACCGGTGGAATCATCCCTGCCGAACAAGCCTTTTTTGTTCAGGCAACTGCCTCCGGTGCGGCGATCACCATTCCCAGCAGTGCAAGATTGCATTCATCAACCATGTTTTATAAAAACAGCGTTACGAACCTGCTTTCTTTGAAAGTCCAGGGAAACGAACCGACCTATGACCTTGCATTCATACATTTCAGGCCTGAAGCCACCAACGGCTTTGACAATGAATATGATGCCTATAAATTATTCGGTACCGAAGATGCACCCCAACTTTATTCAATGACCGCAAATGAAAACCTTACCATCAACTCATTGCCTGATGAAGTTTCACGCCCGATTATCGCATTGGGGTTGAAAGTTGGTCTGAGTGGCACCTATACCATCACTGCTTCGAGTCTTGAAACCTTTGCTCCCGGTTCTGAATTTTTCCTGGAAGATATCCTGGCAAGCAAAATACAGGATCTGAGCACCAACCCGGTTTATTCCTTCACCGCATCACCCGGTGATGCTGCCCACAGATTCAATCTTCACTTCGCAACAGTCGGCTATACGGACAACAACTTATCCAATATTAAAATTTATGGTGCCGATAAAACCGTCTATGTGAACATTCCATCAGACATGAAGGGCAACATCATTGTTTACAACATGCTTGGAAGTGAAATTACAAGATCCGCGATTCAAGGTACCTCCCTGAATAAAATCAATGTGAATGTGCCTTCGGGATTTTATATTGTAAAAGTTGAAGGAAATTCCAGCTCTACAGCAGGAAAGGTCTTCCTCAGGTAATATTCCGATAAGGTCGGGTTAGTTAAAAACAAAAGAAAATTAAAAAATAACATATATGAAAAAGATCAAATTGGTTTTTATTCTGCTGGCAATCTTCGCTTTACCTTTAATTTCGTTACCAGATCCCCCAGGCCCTCCGGGCGGCGGCGGTACTAACCCTGGTGCAGGAGGTGGACAAACACCGGTTGGCGCCCCGATTGATGGCGGTCTTGGCATCCTGCTGGCATTGGGATTGGGCTATGGAGGCAAGAAACTCTACAATGCCCGCAAAGCGAAACTTAACATTGCTGAACCTGAGAGTTAATCCGGATCATTCTCAGTTACACATACAAAGTTTTCATGTCTGACGTAATTAATTAAAATTAATTACTGACTTATTGACCTTATTGTAAAAATACAATAAGGTCAATAAGTAAACGGACAATAAATTTTATTTATACCATTTATCCTTTACCAACAACAATTATGAAAAAATTCATTCTGATCATAGCCATTGCATTTATTGGAACTTATTGTTTTTCGCAAAAAGTGCAACCCGAACAGGTGCCTGCCATCGTTAAGCAGATGCTGCAATCAAAATTTCCTCAAACCATCCAAATTCCGGTAGACTGGACCAAAGACAAACGTACTTACAAAGCGACTATCACCATTATGGATGCACCAGCCACAATGTCTATTGATTCACTTGGCCAGATTTTGAGCATTGAGCGCAAAATTCATGAGAACTATTTGCCGAAAAAGGCAAAAGAACAACTGAAGGCTCTTGATCCTGCCTATCAGATCGTCGATATCATTCAGGTTACAGATGAGAAGGGAACAGTAATTTATAAAACCGCTGCCAAAATAACCACCAAATTTACGTTCGACAGCAATGGCGGTATCATCAAGGGTGCAAAATAAATAACGGATTATATTCCTTCATCGGGGGCTGATCAGGTTTCCGGTACCTCCGTGGCTTGCAAATTCACGGGCGTACCAGGCAGCTGAATCAGCCTTTTTGCTGTCATACTGATAATAAAGGCACAGGCTTCGATAGGCATCTGTCAGGTCTGGCTTTAAACGGAGGGCTCTTTTCCACATCGTTGCAGCACGTGCTTTCTCGCCGGTATTTACCAGGTATATTCCGAGATTATACGCGGCTACACCATTGGCTGGGTCATTGGAAAGGGCTTCCTCACATCGTTTTATCGCTTTGGCATACTCTCCTTTCTGAAAATAATAACTGCTTGACTCAATGCAAAGATTGATGAAGTTTGCATGTGCCTCTGTCCCCCCAAATCCCTTGCTGAAGGCCTCTGAAAAGTACATATAGGCCCTGTCATAATCCTTTTTATCCATGAAGGCAACCATGCCAAGCAGATATTTAAACTCGGGATACGATTTCAGGCTGTCAGCTTTGAGCATATAGTATTCAAACCGGTGGTAGTCTTTTTGTTTAAAATAGTACCTGCCCATAAAATACTGAAACCAGGCTTTTTCCGGGGCATATTGGATGGCAGATCCCCAATAATGGATGGCATCAAGGTATTTTCTTTGTTGAGAAACAGAAACAATGGATAACAACACAAGAATGCTGGCAAGAATTATATTATAGAACTTCACCTTCATTTCAAACCACTTTTCCGGGCAAATAGACAATAGCATAACCAGCAATCCGACATAGGGCAGGTATGTGCGGTGTAACAAATATTCGTAACTGTCATTGGCAGAAACAAGCCTTACGAACATGTTTGGAAGACAGAAACCGATAAACCAGGCTACGCCAAAAAAGGCCAGGAGCAGATTGCTTCGGTTACTCCTGCGAAAAATGAAGATTGTGATCAGGATGATCGCCAGGAATCCGGCAAGCGTATACAGGGTCGAAAAGACAGGTGTTACAGGCAACATGAAAGGGAAAAAAAACCGTGACACCGCCTCCGGGAGAAACCTGAAATTCTGTATCAAAGCGGCCATTCCCTGCTGGCTATCGCTTCGCTGGTCAATGGAAATCAGCCGCAGATAGTACCATAGTGCAAGCAATGCTACCCATGATCCAGCCAGCATCAAGTTCCTCCCGCTAAACAGCCTTTCTTTTTTAATGACAAGCCATAGAATGAACAGGATCGGCAGGAAGACTGCCGATTCCTTTGAGAAGATTGCCCCGGCAAGACAAAGCACATGCAATATAAAATATTGAACTTTGCCCTCCTTTAAATAATGGATGAACAGGGAGAAGGAAAGCAAAGAAAACAGGGTAACTAAAAGGTCGCCGCGGGCCGGTATCCAGAGAACTGCATGCCCCATCATCGGGTGAACCGCGAAAACAAGCGCTCCGATCATCGCCTTTGGTTTGCTGATACCCATCAGGGCAAGCAACCATAAGAGGCTAAGGCATGAAAGAGAATGTAAGATCACATTCCACAAGTGGTATATTGCCGGTGATTTTCCCCCCATGGCCGCATCCACCATAAAAGATACGTTCATAAGCGGGCGGTAGTAAGGACTCAGGCTGGCAAAAAAAGCGTCGCTGCGAAACGCTTTGCCAATGTTCGTGATTTGGCTGATCTTCTCAAAGTTATCGAGAATAAGAATGTCATCATCAAAATAAACAAAGCCAAGTTTTAACGCAGAAAGGTATAATAGGATTGGAATCAGAATAACAAGAAATGGAGCGTATTTTAATAAATTGGCCTCTCCGGCTGGTGGTTTCTTCTTCAGCATTGTCATCTTAATGGGAAGATAAAGGTAGAAATATTTATCATTCAGGACAAAATTTGTAAATTCGCCTAATAATGGCTATGAAAACTTCAGACCGACCCCTTTCACTTTTTGCTCTTCCCGGATTTTGGATGGCGCTGATCGCCATTGCAACTTTTATCGCCTATCTCCCGGCTCTGCAAGGCACATTTACCAATTGGGATGATATGGTATATGTCAGCTCAAATCCCTATATCACATCCCTTTCTTTTAAAAATCTCGGCGCGATATTCACTGAGAATTACATGGGAAATTATCATCCATTGGCCATGCTGTCACTTTCAATGGATTACCAGGTAAATAAATTCAACCCGTTTGTTTTTCACCTTACCAATATCCTGATCCATATCTTCAACTCTATTTTGGTTCTGATGGTCCTGAAACGCCTGACCGGGAAACTTCAAATCGCTGTCATTGCTGCACTAATCTTTGGTGTTCATGCGCTGCATGTGGAATCAGTCGCCTGGATTTCGGAACGGAAAGATGTCCTTTATACTTTCTTTTACCTTCTTTCTCTTTACAGTTATATCCGGTATGTCCCTGAACGCGATCGAAAGTGGTTTGGGGTGAGCCTCCTCTTCTTTCTCCTTTCCTGTTTATCGAAGGGGCAGGCCGTTTCGCTGGCTGTCACCCTTTTCCTGGTTGACATTTATATGGGAAGAAAGTGGACTGATTTGAAAATAGTTCTTGAGAAAGTCCCTTTTCTCCTGCTGGCGTTGATCTTCGGAGTCATTGCATTCCGTGCCCAGCTGGGTGCAGATGCCACCATTATGGCCAATTTCCCGATCCAGCAGCGGTTTGCATTTGCTTCCTATGGAATGGTCATGTATATCATGAAACTATTTTATCCTTTTTCGCTCTCAGCTTATTATCCCTATCCCATCATTGAATGCGCAGGCGAGGTGCCTTTCCTCTATTGGTTCTGCATCCTTCCTGCTTTGGCTGTGATCGTTGTTCTTCTTGTGTCATGGAAGAGATCCAAACCTCTTTTTTTCGGGCTTGGTTTTTTTCTTTTGAACATCGTCCTCCTGCTGCAACTTTTACCAGTGGGCGGTGCCATCATGGCCGACCGCTATGCCTATATCCCTTCCATCGGGTACTGCTTCCTGGCCGGGTTTTATCTCTCCGACAGGAAATACATCAAATCAGAAAAAGCGGCATGGGGAATTGTTGCAGGTTATGCACTGATGCTTATGTTTCTGACATTTCAGCAAACCAAAATCTGGAGAAATTCCAATACTTTATGGAGTGATGCCATCACGAAAAATGACAGGATCCCCATTGCATGGTACAACCGCGGGAATACCCGGATGGATTCTGCTGATTATAAAGGCGCCATCGCCGACTATACGGAATGTCTCAACATCGATAGCCGTTTTTGGCGGGCCTATATCAACAGGGGAAATGCCCGGAGCAAGGTTCAGGATTATGTCGGATCGATTGAAGATTTCAATGCCATGATCCAGGTAGATTCAATGGCGGTAAATGCCTATATCAACCGGGCAATGTCGCGAAGGATGCTCCATGATTATGAGAACTCCCTGAAGGATTATAACATTGCCATCCGCATGAAGCCGGAACAGATGGAACTTTATACAAGCCGTGCCAACTTGAAATCGGACATGAAGGATTATGATGGCGCCATCAGCGATTTTGACCAGGCGCTTAAACTCAGCCCCAAATATACGACTGCATATACCAACCGTGCCATCATTAAAAAGTTAAAAAATGACCTTACCGGGGCGTTGGCCGATTACAATACAGCCATTGAACTCGACCCGAAGAACAGTGAGTTTTACAACAACCGTGGAAATCTGAAATTTCAATTGAATGATTTCCCGGGAGCCATCGATGATTATTCAACCAGTATCCGGCTTAGCCCGAATGATTTCCTGGGATATAAAAACCGTGGCTCGATCCGGTTTTCGCATAAACAGTATGATGAAGCATTGTCGGACTTTACGGCAGCTATCCGGTTAAGTCCTGCTTCGGGTGACCTGTATTATACCCGGTCCCTGGTGAAAAAGGAGCTGAATGATCCTGCCGGAGCCAAAACCGATTATAAAAAGGCAGTGGAATTAGACCCGAATTTTGCTGCTGAAGGATTTATGAAAAAAATTGGTATTTCAACAGGGGAAATGCCGGGATTACAGCCGGCACAGCTTAACGAACAGGCCAAGGCCATGGAATCGAAAGGCAGGCTCCAGGATGCAATCAATCTTTATAAAAAGGCGGTTGAATTGAAACCCGACTTTTCTGAAGCGTGGTTTAACCTGGGCAATGTTTATGGTAAAACGAACCAATTCAGCGAAGCCATGAACTGCCTCAACAATGCCATCAGGTATAAAAGCGATTATGTGGCGGCCTTGTCGAGCCGTGGAATCGCTTATGCCAGCATGGGAAAAACCGACCTGGCACTTGTTGACCTCAATGCCGCTATCAAACGAGATCCAGAATATGCCATTGCCTATTTTAACCGGGGACTGGTCTATCTTAACTCAGGTAAAAAAGATCTTGCATGTGCTGACCTGATGAAAGCAGTAAAATTGGGACATACCGCGGCCTACCCGATTTATCAGAAAGAGTGCCAGGGGAAATAAATACGAAATGCAAAATGCAAATTGCAAAAGATAAAATATCTGAATAACAGATGTATCGGCGTTTTGTTTTAAGAGGACACTGGAAATCAGGTTGTTTTTTCCGCGTCATCGGTGGGAATTATTAAATAACCGAATTATAATGTTAGATACAAGGATATGAAGCAAAAGCCAACTCAAAAACCCGTTGCCAGGCCGCCTGCGAAAAAAGATGCTAAAAAAACGGTTGAAAAGTCACCAAAGGCAGTGACTTTTCTGGATAAAAATCCTTTATGGATTACAATGGGACTCGTTTCATTGCTGATTGTTATCATTTTCCATGGTTTTATTTCCGGGAATCTTTATTACCTGTTCAAGGATATCGGAAGCGATTCTATTAATTCCTTTTTCCCCCATTTTCAATACATCAACCATTACTTCCAAACCGATGGAATTCCCTTGTGGTCTTTTGCCCAGGGGATGGGACAGAACATCCAGTCGATCAGTATCAGCGACCCGTTTTACCTCCTTTTCTACCTTGTCAGCCCGGGAAATGTCGCATATGCCATCATCTGGATGGAAATTGCCAAGATCCTGCTCACTGCATTCGTTATCTACCATTTTTTCAAGCTTTTAAATCTGAAGTCGATTGCGGTCATCATCGGGACCTTGCTTTATTGCTTCAGTGGCTTTATGATTGTCGGAGGTGGCTGGTATATGTTCTCGACGGAAACATTTTGTCTTGCCTTTTTGCTCTTTTCATACGAAATGCTATTCCAGAAAAAGTCGTGGCTGTTTTTTACTCCTGCCATCGCGTTGATGGCCATCGTTCAGCCATTCAATCTATTCCTCTATGGCCTGTTTTTCATCCTCTTCTTCCTGGTCCGGTATTTCACATCGGATGAGGTTACTTTGCGAAGATTTGTCAGATTAACTATGCAAATGGCAGCACTTGCCCTGCTTGGCTTGCTGATAAGCTCCTTCTTTTTCTGGTCGAACCTGCAAACGCTGCTTGACAGTCCCAGGGTCGGAGGGAATACAGGTTTCTTCAGCAAACTCCTGGGGATGCCGATCTTTGGAATGGGTGACAGCAGGCACAATACAACCGCCATTTTGCGCTTATTCTCCAATGATATTCTTGGCCATGGAACCAGCTACAAGGGATGGTACAATTACCTGGAGGCTCCCCTGTTCTATATCGGGCTTCTTCCCTTGTTGTTGATGCCACAGATTTTCGTCATGGCCCCCAGGCGAAAAACGATCTTCTACGGACTTTTCCTTGCAATTTTGATCATTCCCGTCATTTTCCCTTTTTTCAGGTTTGCATTCTGGCTTTTTACCGGGGATTACTACCGGGGCTTTTCCTTCTTTGTTGCACTTTCATTCCTTTTCCTCACCCTTTTCGCGTTCAACGAGATCATCGGGACAAAAAAGATCAACCTGTATGTCCTGGCCGGTACCTTCATTTTCCTGATGGTGCTGCTCTATTATCCTTATCCGAATGCACAGAATATTATCGATCCGGAAATAAGGTCTCTTGCCAGGAATTTCCTCATGGTCTATTTTATTTTAACCGGACTCTATTTTTTCATCCATGATAAGACCTACCTCAATTTTGCCATCCTTTTTGTCGTGATTGTTGAACTTGGATATTGTAATTTTTCCAACCTTAAAGAACGGAATGTACTTACAAGCCAGGAGGCCAGCCAGAAGAAAGGTTACAATGACTATTCGGTTGATGCGGTTAAATTTATCAATTCGACCGACAAACAGTTCTTCAGGATCATTAAAACATTTACTTCCGATCCGGCCGTTCATACAAGTTTCAATGATGCCAAGGTGCAGGGTTTTTATGGAACGATGGTTTACGGATCGTTCAACCAGAAATATTATATCCGGTTCATGGAAGAGATGGGTCTGATCAAAAAGGGCTATGAAAAAGAGAGCAGGTGGGTGCAAGGGCTTGTAAACCGGCCACTGCTCCAGAATATTTCCAGCGTCAAGTATAGCCTGGTGCGGAACCAGGTCGGGAATTTCAAGGGGTTCAGATATGATTCCATCGCACAATTCGGTGATGTGAAGGTCCTGAAAAACAACTTTTTTTTGCCTTTGGGATTTACTTACAACATGTATGTATCGCTGGACAGTTTATCAAAGGTATCAGAAGTAAAAAGAGACATAATCCTTCAAAAAGCGTTTGTTGCAGAGAATCCATCCGATCCGAGATTTGCTGTTTTTGGCAGGTACCCGATGAGGGATACACTACTCAATTATACCTTCCAGGATTATTTTAACGATGCTATGCATAGAAAAAAAGACACCCTGGCCATTACGCAGTTTACCCAAAATCGAATTCGTGGGAAAATTCAACTGGATTCAGCTCGCATGCTATTTTTAAGCATTCCTTTTGATAAAGGATGGCATGCCAGCATAGACGGGAAGGAAGTTCAGCCGGTGATATGCAATATCGGTTTTACCGGATTGTTCATTGAACCCGGAAAACATGATGTCGAACTGTTTTTCAGGCCTCCGTTTTTTCATTTGAGTATCTGGTTGACCGCCGCCGGGCTTTTATTATATTTTGGATTGTTCGGGGCAAATAAATATTTGACAAAAAACAAACAGGCTCATGTCTCAGATTGAGAAAGTTAATTTGATTTCACTGCCCAGGATATTTGATCAAAGGGGTAATTTGTCGGTAGTAGAAGGCAATAATCATATCCCATTTCAGATCAGGCGGGTATATTGGATTTATGATGTTCCTGGGGGAGAAGTGCGCGGCGGGCATGCCTATAAAAAACTGAATGAGGTGATCATCGCGTTGTCTGGCAGTTTTGATGTTGTTCTCCATGATGGAAAAGAGTGCAGGGTGATTAGCCTGAACCGTTCATACTACGGGGTTTTCGTCCCTGAGATGATCTGGCGATCTATCGAGAATTTTTCAACCAATGCCTTGTGCCTGATCCTTGCCTCCGACAGATACAACGAACAGGATTACATCAGGGACTTCAATACATTTACGGATATTCAAAACAATCCCGAATGAGTTATCCTACCATATATGATTGTGCGGTTATTGAATTGCCAAAGATCCACTTCCCGGCAGGAAATATTACCCCAATTGAAGGACTGCTGAACATTCCATTTGAAGTAGCCAGGATATTTTACATTTACGACATCCCCGGAGGTGAATCAAGGGGTGCCCATGCCCATCTTGAATGTCATCAGCTCCTCGTTGCAGCCAGCGGAAGCTTTGAAGTGATGGTGGATGATGGCCGGAATAAAAAGTTCGTCACCCTGAACCGCCCCTATTTCGGGCTTCACGTTCCCCCCGGAATCTGGTCGGCGGAAATGAATTTCTCATCCGGGGCGATTTGCCTGACGCTTACTTCGCATAATTATAATGAACAGGATTACATCAGAGATTACGGGCGGTTTAAATCATTCCGCGATGGTGGACTCTTTCCCGGATTTGCTCATGCTGATTAAGAATTGTTGATATGATCCATCCCCTGTCAGATGTAAAAAGCCGCCATATCGGCCACGGAACCACCGTTTGGCAATATGCAGTCATTCTTGAACATGCCGTCATCGGAGAAAGGTGCAACATCAATTGCCATGTTTTCATTGAAAATGATGTACGGATCGGGAACGAAGTGACCATCAAATCAGGAGTACAGATTTGGGATGGAGTAAGGCTTGCCGACCATGTGTTTATCGGGCCCAACGTCACCTTTACCAACGACCTGGTACCCAGATCTAAAATACGTCCTGCAGCTTTTCTGGAGACTCATGTTGGGGAGTGGGCATCGATCGGCGCCAATGCCACGATCCTGGCAGGAATTACCATCGGATGCGGTGCCATGATCGGGGCCGGTGCTGTGGTTACCAGGGATGTGCCGCCCTATTCGGTTTGGTATGGCAACCCGGCGACCCTAAAAGGCTATATTACATCAGATAATAAAATTCTCAGTCCCGACCTGAAAGACAAGGAGGGCAGCAGTTATACCCTCGAAAACGGTCCCCCAATCCTGCTAAAACCATGATAAAATTTCTCGACCTTCAAAAGATCAACTCGTTGCACCGGGATGAGATCATGAAATCAATGGCGGATGTTCTTGATTCGGGGTGGTATATTCATGGCAAAGCATGCAGTAAATTTGAGCAGGAATTTGCCGAATTCAATGGCGTCAGTCATTGTATTGGAGTTGCCAACGGTCTGGATGCCCTTAAAATAATCCTGCGAAGTTATATTGAGTTGGGACACATGAAGGAGGGCGATGAAATCCTTGTCCCGGCCAACACCTATATTGCCTCCATCCTCGCGATTTCCGAGAATAAACTGGTTCCGGTGCTGGTAGAGCCCGACATCATTTCGTATAACATGGATGCCGGGTTGCTTGACGAAAAAATCACTTCAAAAACCCGGGGTGTGATGATCGTTCACCTCTATGGTCAAAACAGTTATTCGGAAAAAATCGGTGAATTTTGCAAACGTAAGCATCTTAAGCTAATTGAAGATTGTGCCCAGGCCCATGGTGCATCCTACCGGGGGAAAAGAGTTGGAGGATTGTGCGATGCCTCCGGTTTCAGCTTTTATCCCGGTAAAAACCTGGGCGCTTTGGGCGATGCCGGCGCTATTTGTACCGACGATCCTGAATTGGCACTATGTTGCCGTTCTCTTGGCAATTACGGATCACAGAAAAAATACGAGAATATTTATAAAGGAACTAATTCCAGGTTGGATGAAATCCAGGCTGCATTGTTGAGCGTAAAACTCAGGCATCTAGATACAGAGAATGAAAAAAGAAGGGAAATCGCCGATTATTATTCGAAAAATATTCAGTTTAAAGGGATCATTCTGCCTACGGTTGCAAACTCCGACGGGGTAGCTTCCGATCCGCTGTCGCATGTCTGGCATCTGTATGTTGTGCGTACGGAAAAACGCGATGCCCTGCAGCAGGCACTTTCCGGTCTCGGAATCGAAACGCTCATCCATTACCCCATCCCACCTCATCTGCAGGCTGCTTACCGTGAATGGAACCATCTTTCCTATCCTGTAACGGAAAAAATTCATCGTGAGGTTCTCTCTCTCCCGATGTCGCAAGTCATGCCGATGGAAATGGCACAACAAGTTGTCACAGCAATAAATTCACTGGTATTAAACTGAGAAACAATGCTGAGTATCATACTTCTATCATATTTCAGCGGGGAACGTATTGTTCATGCCTACCAGCGGTTGAGCAGGTTAATGGACCAGGAGTCTATCCCCTACGAACTGATCGTTATTGATGATGGATCAACGGATAATTCATTCGAAACAGCAAAAAAGCTGGCATCACAACATTCAAATGTAAAGGCGTACCGGTTGAGTCGGAACTTTACGTCGCATTATTCTATTTTTGCGGGATTATCTGTATGTTCAGGAAGTTGTGCCACCACGATCAGTGATGACGAGCAACAGCCATATGCTGTTCTGGTTACCATGTACCGGCTCTGGGAAAAAGGCAACCATGTGATCCTGCCCCACCGGATTGGAAGAAATGATGGCCCGATAACCAACCTGCTCGCCAACCTCTATTACCGGATTGTCAATTACCTTTCCGATATCACTTTCCCGCCGGGTGGCGCCGATTCGTTTTTTATCGACCGCGAAGTAATCGATTTGATCAATACAAAGATTCATGCCATAAACACCTCTGTCATCACCGAAGTTCTCCGAATGGGTTTCGAACCGGTTTTTGTCCCGTATATCAGAGAGAAAGGCACGAACCAGCAATCAAGGTGGACCCTGAAAAAAAAGATCAGGTTGTTCAAGGATACATTTTACTCCTGTTCAACAGCACCCATCAAAATGATCACCCGTCTAGGTCTTTTGTTTTCCGGGATTGCACTGGTCATGGTTGCTCTTTACAGCTATATTGCCATTTGGGGAAACCCTAAATTCTGGGGAGAAAAGCTTCCCGGCTGGACCTCGACCATCGTCATCATATCCTTTTTCAGTGGTATTATTCTTTTCTCGCTCGGGATCATTGCAGAATACATCTGGCGGATCTATGAAGAGGTCAAAGGACGGCCAGGTTATATCATCCGGAAAGACGGTGATAAACCTGCTGGCTCGCCCTGAGGTGCTTCATTCACTTTAGTTTTCCTTCAGAATAAAATCATCATATTCAATTTCAAAAGCAAGTTTATGCCTTGATTCTTCCATGGCAAGGTTTATAAACAAGGCTTTCACCCCGGGATCATCCGCTTTTTCGGCTAATCTGGAATACATGCGGAAGGCAGCCTTCTCCTTTTTCATGGCAAGGATCAGCGCATCCTGGTAAGTCATGTTCGCCGTCGGTTTCACATCAACAAGGTATTCCGCTATTTTAAGATCCCTGACTTTTTCATCGGGCAGCTTAAAACTTCCGTTTTCCTTGACAGTCAAGAGGTTGGCTTTATGGCGCATCTCCTCCTCAGCATATTCCATGAAGACCTTTTTGGTTTGCTGGTTTTTTGATTGTGTTGCCAGTTGTAAGTAAAAATCTACGGCAGCCTGTTCTTCCGCGATTGCAAAATCGAGGATCTCTGTTATATTGTTGAACTCCTTCATTTGATTTACGAATTACGATTTTAGATTTACGATTTTAAACTCTTCTTCGAAACGCTTGGTGAGTGCATCGCATCCATGGTCATAGTAGCGTTTATTGTTGTCTGCCTTGGTGGGGCGCATGAGCAGTTTACCATGCTCTTTTTTCTGAGGCAGCAAGGCGATGATTTCAAGGAAAATATCATGCGGCGCGTCGGAGCTCCTGATCCCAAATTCGTTGAGGATTCCCGCCAGTTGCTGAATTGAGGACATCTCCGTGCGCGTTTTCAATACTTTTTCGAATTCCTGTATGACCTTTCTGGAGTTTGTGAAAGTACCGCCGGTTTCGGTTGGGAATGAACCGGGCAAAATGAGATCGGCAGTTTTTGCAGTTTCTGTCATAAAATAATCCTGAACCACAATGAACGTTGCCTGTCCAAAAAGCCTTTCAACAAGCTTACGTTCAATGGCACAACCAACCGGGTCTTCCCCGAAAACAAACAGGTTCCGGAGCACCCCATTGTCCAGCATGCCATGCAGGCAATCCGTTTCGGCAGTTGCGATTTCCTTTAAACCCCACTGTTCCTTCAGCCTTTGCACATAATCGAGGTCTGTAAGGTCTTGTCCGCCAATGCCTAAATGCGGGCTCACCCCCATATCGAACAATCCTTGTGAATTGTTCTTCTCCTTGAGTGCAATGAGGCCATTGGCTGTTTTACCTAATTTCCCGGTTAACCTTGCCAGGTTGAACAATTCTTTGGACGTATTTCCCGAGGTAGCTTTTTCAGAGAAAATAAGGATTGCATTGACTTCGTTGTTATAATCTTCTGCAAATTCAGCAATTTCCCCGGAAGAGATGCCTGAAGAAGAGACCAGTACATTGAAATCCTCCTGGAGGAGCATGGCTTTATATCCCTCAAATCCTTCAACCCGGTCGCGAAGGAAGAGTGAATTTTCCAGGCCTTTTGTGAGCAGGTAATGATTTACCGCCTTCACAAAATGATAATAGGATTTCACCACGATTTGCCGGTCAACTTTGTGAACCATGGTGTTTTCCGGTTTTTCTGTAACCATGATGACCGGGATTTTCTTCGTATAACGGGCATTCTGAACCATAAATCCGGCAACGGCATGATCTTCATTCAATTCAGTCCCGAGCAGATATACTGCACTGGCATCCCCGATTTCTTCAAAGTGCGCATTCAGATCGCAGTTGGTCCGGTAACCCTCTCCCCTGCCAAGATAATGGAAGCTGCCTATGTTGTTGGTTTTTGCCGCACCCCTGGCCAGTTTGTGAATGAGATAGAGCTCTTCATTGGTTAACCGGGCACCGCCAAAAAAAGCATTTTCTTGTGGCTTTACCTCCTTGATTTTCTTCCTGATCAATTGAAACGCCTTCTCAAAAGAAATCTCTTCAAACTTTCCGTCAACTTTTAGCAGTGGCTTTGTGATGCGGCTTCCATCATTGAAATACTGATATCCAAACTTCGGGTATTTGCAAATGTTTCCATCCGCGTTGATCAACCCTTTTTTGCCACCCACCCCCATCAGGAAGCCATTGCGGTGATGCAGTTCGATAGCACATCCCACCGAACAATAATTACAGATGGACCCGGCCATTTCGTATTTAACAGGTCCTGGCTTGAACAGCACATTCTCGGTGATGGCGCCCGTGGGACAAGTGGAGATGCACAAACCACACGATTCGCAATTCGTTTCCTGAAGCGCTTCGCCCATGCTGGGTGCCACATATGTGTGAAATCCGCGGTTGATCAGTCCCAGGGCATTGGCCCCGACAACTTCCCTGCAGATGCGCACACAACGGGCACAAAGGATGCATTTATTGTTGTCGATCTCGATGTATGGATGACGGAAATCGACTTTGTATTCACGGAATTCGCCCTCAAATGATTTCTGTAGGGCATTGTACTCACTTGAATATTTTTGCAGATCGCAATCAAAGAAAGCAACACAGCCACATTCGAGACAACGCTGGGCTTCATGATGGGCTGTTTCTGCTCCGGCATAACCCAATTCCACTTCGTTGAAGTTAAATCGTTCATTGGCGGGGAGCGTTGGCATTTCCTCGCGAAGCTGCATGTTGAAATTGCCAAGGTAAGCTTCCTTCTGTTGTTTTTTAAAATTATCACGCCTGCTTGTAAATGGCTTATTAAGTGGTTGTATAGGCATACCCATCAGAAACTGGTGTGCGCTGGTGGAGGCGGTTTTCGCCTGGGCAATGGCCTCAATGATCGTTGCAGGGCCTGAAACACCATCTCCGGCAGCAAATACAGAAGGGATGCCGGTTTGGAGCGTTGCTTTATCAGCATCGATGTCGCCCCACTTGTTCACCTTCAACTCACCGCCTGCCGCATGGACATTGATATCATCGATGAAATTCACATCGGTCTTCTGGCCGATCGCTGCCAGGATGTAATCAACATGCAGGTCAAAATCAGAACCCTCCACCGGAACCGGGCGGCGACGGCCGGATGCATCGGGTTCGCCAAGTTCCATTTTTATACAGGTCACCGACGTTACCTCGCCGTTGGCGTTTTTATTGATCCTTTTGGGAAGTGTTAAAAACAGGTATTCCACCCCTTCAAGTTTCGATTCATGTATTTCGATCGGATTGGCAGGCATCTCCTTTTCGGTGCGGCGATAAATAACATATACCTTGTCGGCCTTGCAACGGATCGATGTGCGACAGCAATCCATTGCGGTGTTTCCACCACCCACCACGGCAATGGTTTTTCCGCGGAAATCGTATCGTTGACCGGTTACCTCCATGTTTTTCAGAAAATCAATCCCCGAATACACATTTCCGGCATCATCGCCTTCGCAGCCAACCCCCGTCCCTTTTTGTGAACCGATGGTTAGAATGGTGGCATCATATTTTGATTTCAGTTCCCGATAACTGATGTTTTCTCCAAGCTTTTTATTGTAAAAAATATTGACCCCAAGGTCTGTAATGTTTTTCACTTCCTGGTCGAGGATGTCGTTCGGCAGGCGGTATTCAGGAATTCCATACCGCAACCAGCCTCCTGGTTTCGAAGCAGCTTCGTAAATATCAACCTGGTGACCTTCAATCTGCATGAAATGCCCAACAGACAAACCGCCTGGCCCTGCTCCGATTACCGCAACTTTTTTACCGGTGGATGGTTTCATTTCCGGAATGAATTTGTCGGGAGATGCGAGGTCGTAGTCTGAGGCAAATCTTTTCAGGTAATCAATTCCCACAGGGGTACCTTCTTCGAGCAGTTTACGCCTGCATTCTGTTTCGCACGGCCGGACACAAACACGGCCGCAGATAGCGGGCAATGGGTTTGTTTCCTTGATCAATGCCACGGCTTCATTATACTGGCCTTTATCGATCAGCGAGATATAACCCTGCACATCAACACCAGCCGGACAGGTTTGTTTACATGGTCCGATACAGTCTGCATAATGGTTGCTGAGCATCAGTTCCAGTGCGATCTTCCTCGATTTACGAATCCCTTCGTTGTCAGTGATGATCTTCATTCCCTCGGTAAGTTTCGTGGAACAGGATGGCTGATGTCCCCGCATGCCTTCCACTTCCACCACGCAAACATAACATGAGGTAAATGGTTCTAACCGGTCATCGTTGCACAAAGTCGGGATTTCAATTCCGTGGCGGGTTGCCAGGGTGAGAATGGTTTCGCCGGGAATGCCCTTAACAATATTTCCGTTGAGAATTATATTGAGTGAATTGTCAGACATTGAAAAAGAATATTAAAGGTTTTGGGTTTTATTTATTTTATCCGTGATGAGTGACCGTCAAGCGTCATATGACATATGTCACGATAAAAGGATCGATTCAAATTTGCATTTGGAAAAGCAGACCCCGCATTTGGTGCATATCTCCTGGTTGATGAAATGCTTTTGCTTGCGTTCGCCCGTAATGGCCTTGACCGGGCAATTTTTAAGGCAAACCATGCAGCCGGTACATTTTTCCTCATCCACCTTGTAGGTCAGTAATGGGCGGCAGACTTTTGCGGGACACTTTTTATGGCTGATGTGGGCTTCATATTCATCCCGGAAATACCTGATCGTGGTCAGCACAGGATTCGGCGCTGTTTGTCCCAATCCGCACAATGAATTATCCTTGATCTGGTAAGCAAGCTCTTCAAGTTTTTCCAGGTCACCTTCTTTGCCGTGGCCATTGGTAATGCGATCGAGAATCTCAAGCATGCGTTTGGTCCCCATGCGGCAAAAGGTGCACTTACCGCAACTTTCCTTGCAGGTGAAATCGAGGAAAAACTTGGCCACATCAACCATACAGGTCGTTTCATCCATCACCACCATTCCTCCCGAACCCATGATGGCACCGGTGGCATTCACCGAATCGTAATCAACAATGGTGTCGGATAAAAAGTCAGGGATACATCCGCCCGAGGGGCCGCCCATTTGAACAGCCTTGAATTTTTTATCATTCTTGATGCCGCCTCCCAGTTTAAAAATGACATCGCGGATCGTCATCCCCATCGGAACCTCCACCAGTCCTGAATGGCGGACTTTGCCTGCCAATGCGAAAACCTTGGTCCCCTTGCTTTTCTCGGTGCCATATTGCGCGTAAGCATCGGCGCCATGAATAATGATCCAGGGGATGTTGGCGTATGTTTCAACATTGTTGATATTCGTGGGTTTCTTCCACAATCCCGATACAGCAGGAAATGGAGGGCGTTTGCGCGGCATCCCACGTTCACCTTCAATGGAGGCGATCAGGGCAGTTTCTTCACCACACACAAAAGCACCGGCGCCCTCCTTGATATAAATATTAAGGTCAAAGCCGGGGATTCCGAATATGTTTTTTCCAAGGTATCCCTTTTCGTGTGCCTGTTTAATTGCGATATTCAAACGTTTGATGGCGAGCGGATATTCGGCACGACAATAGATCACACCTCCCGTTGCCTCAATGGCAAAGGCTGCTATGATCATTCCTTCAAGCACCGAGTGCGGATCACCCTCAAGCACCGACCTGTCCATGAATGCTCCCGGATCACCCTCATCGGCATTGCAGATCACATATTTATCGGCCGACTTGTTGGCATTGGCAAATTTCCATTTCATTCCTGTTGGAAATCCACCGCCGCCGCGACCACGCAATCCCGATTTAAGAATGGTATCGATCACCATTTCGCGGCTGGTTTTTTCTGCAGCTATCTTTTTTATGGCCCTGTAACCATCACGGGTTTCATATTCTTCAATTGATTCAGGATCCATGTATCCGCAATTGCGCAGCACGATTTTAACCTGGGCGCGGATAAAATTGTTTTCCGGAGCATCAAACAAGTCTGTGTAAACGATATAATCGCGAATAGGTTCCTGCTGGTGGATGTGTTTCTCAATTACCTCAACCGCCCGGTCAGCATCGACCTCGCCATAAAGATACGTCCCGGTTTCATCGGTGATCTCCACCAGGGGTTCGCGGTAACACATGCCAACACAACTGGTTTTCTTTAAAAGGAAATCAAGCTTGTCAGTTTCTTTAAGCGCTTTAATTTTATCATAGGTCTTATTCGCACCGGCGGCAATTCCGCAGCTTCCAAGTCCAACAGTGACGGTAGTAGGCATATCTATTTACGATTTATGATTTACAAGTGACAAATGACGAGGGATGATTTTTCATCATTTCGCCGGTTAATTATTTAATTTTTTTCTGCAAGTCTTATATTCTTGATGATTTTTACCGCTTCGTTGCCGGTGAGTTTACCATAGGTTTGCTCACCGATCATCATCACCGGGGCGAGGGAACAGCAACCAAGGCAGGCAACCGATTCGAGGGTGAAAAATCGATCCTCGGTGGTTTCACCATCTTTAACGTTCAGCGCCTCTTCAATCGACTCGGTTATTTCCACGGCATTTTGCACATGGCAGGCAGTGCCATGACACACTTTGATGATGTTCTTCCCGACCGGATTGAGCCGAAACTGTGCATAAAATGTGGCTACGCCGAACATGTCGCTCAACGGGATGCCTGTTTCCCGTGAAAGTTTGGCAAAGGCTTCTTTTGAGATAAAGCCATATAACTCCTGCGCTCCCTGCAACAGCGGGATCAGGTTCCCTTTCTTTCCTTTGTGTTTGGCAATGATGGGATCCAATAAACTGAGATCCTGTGTATCCCCGTTATTGGCCGGGGTATTCGTGTTCATTCGTACAATGCGCATCCTCGTAATTTTTAAATTTTAATTTTTAATTTTTAATTTTCTTTTGCCAGGTGACCACTGATATACGCTTTTTCCCATCCATTCTCACTGTCAGTGGTTCATCAAACTTTACGATGGAAAAATATTCTGTTTTTCTGATATTTTCCTGTGCTTTCAGCACATCGTAACGGATAAAGCTATCGGATAATTCCGGCTGTACGCAAAAATAGCCGACATTCATGGAGGTTACATTATGAAAAAAGTGCGACCCGGAAGATGCATCCAGGGGGAATCCTTCAAGACTGGTCTCAACGATCACTTTTGCATTGCTGATCTGTGGCCATGTAACCGGGATTCCGATCCAACGGTCGCGCGTTCCCCAGCGTCCGGGACCGATCAGGATGAACTTTTTCCCTGCTTTCCCCATCTCAGAATTGATCATGGCGATCTCTTCTGCCATCTCAACAGTTTTACTTTTATCAAAGGTTTCGGGATCCACAAATACCACTTCATCAATGGTATCGATCATTCCATTGCCCATCTCTTTTTCCGAATAAAGCAGGATATCCTGTTTGTCGATTTTATCCATATCAATGACAAAATCTGCCACGTTTCCGATCAGTGGTTTGATCTGGAGAAGGTAGAATGATGCTTTATAATTTTCATCCTTGTTCAGGTCGATCGCAAATTCAATTTCAACGGCAGAGCCAAGCGCCTCTTTGACCACATCGAGCACAACCTCAATGGTTTTCGCCAGGGGGATGTAGTTGTACTTCAGGATATCTGCGAAATTAACAACTCTCGGGCCCATATCGCGGAGCCCTGCTGAAATGCGGTCATTCTCAAGCGAGTAAACAGATGCCAGGTGCTTCAGTGTGCCGTGCATTTCCGCATCATAGATGTCGAGTTTCCGCAATCCGGCATCTTCACCTTCGAGCAGGTTGACATCCTGTTTTTCCAGGTCAACGGCATAAAAATAGACCTGGGATCCTTTGTACTGGTCTTTGGCAGAATTAATTTCAAGGTTGGGATAGAGCGGGGCAAACCGGAAAGCTTTCTCTCCCTCTACGACATAACGGCCAAGGCCAAGGGCTACAACTGCGTACCCTTCCTCCGGTTTCATGTGTGCAAAAGGATAATAATTAAATGATTGTGCCACACCGCTGATGTGCGGATAAAACACATCCTCGTATTGGTGACCAACCACCTCCTGGATCACCACGGCCATTTTCTCCTGTTCTATGCGATAGTTGACCGCTTCGATATAACCTTTGGCGGTTGGCGAATATACAGAAGCATATACAAGTTTGATGGCATCCATCAATTGGTCAAGCCTCACCTTGGGGTCAGGATGGTTGTTGGGAATGAGGTACGTTTCAAATATACCTGCAAAAGGTTGATTTTGTGAATCTTCAAAAAGTCCTGACGACCGGATGGCAAGCGGTTTGGTAATGTTCTTTATGATGAGTTTCAGTTTGCGGATGAGTGTTTCTGTAAGCTTGCCGTCGATGAACCAGCGCTTGATCAGATGATAATCCGGTTCATAAACAGCCTTTTCCCTCAGCCTGTTCCTGTCAAGAAAATATTCAAATTCATCGGTACCTATGATGGATGTTTTCGGAGTCCGGATATTGATGTTGGGCACGTGCCGCGCAAAATCATAATTGTAAATGAGGGTGTTGACAAATGCAAGGCCACGTCCTTTGCCACCCAGCGCCCCTTCGGTGAGGGCAAGGATGTTGTGTTCATCCGTGATGCCCGATTCTTCAAACGGGATCACTTTCCCAATGTTCTGTTCGTTCCTGAAATTCTGGATCACATTGAAGAGGTACTCACGCAGCGATGCCGGGTCTTTAAAATCTGTTACCTTGGCCGGATTGAGGATTTTTGCCACCTGGATCTCTCCGCGCGCCATGAGCCAGAGCGAGAAATGGTCTTTCCGTGCATGATAAAGCAATGATTCTTCCGGAATGGTCTTAAGAAGGTCTTCAAACTCTTTGAGCGATTTTGCAACGGCTATCTGACCGCCCTCTTTATCACGGTAAATAAAGTTCCCGAATCCCAGGTAATGGGTGATAAAACTTCTGAAATCGACCAGCAGCGTTTCCGAGTTTTTATTGATGAAGGATGCCTTCAGTTCGTAAGCCTTCTGAGCATTGTGCTCATCTGACGATTGTAAAACGATGGGGAGGTCGGGCAACTCTTTCCTGGTTTGCCTGACAAGATTGAACCCGGCAGAATCATTCAGTTTTCCATCCTTCTTGAACTTTACATCCGAGATCAGGCAAAGGATGTTGTCTCTGTACCTGTTGAAAATATAGATGGCCTCCTCATAGGTAGAGGCGAGTAAAATCTTGGGGCGGGCTTTCAGGCGAAGGATGCGATACAGCTCATCGGTGGTTACATCCTCGATGATGTTCTTTGTCTGTTCAAGAACGATGTTGTAAAGCATCGGCATGTACAGTGAATAGTATTTGGATGAATCCTCCACCAGCAGGATGACCCTGACCATTCCGATCGTGGTATCATTTTCAACGTTGATCTTATCCTCAAGATAATTGATCATGGCGAAGAAGATTTTCGAATCACCGTTCCAAACGAAGACGCGATCGATCCACGACAGTTTTTCAGGTTCCTCCTCATACACCGCGATATCTGAGTTGCTGTTAAGAAGCAGAAATACAGGAATATACTGATACTGCTCCTTCACCTGTTTGCTGAGTTCCAGCGGAAACTTTTTATCCGACCCGATCATCACGATGATTAGGTCGTAATGCTTGCTGTTGAGTTGTTCCATCACTTCTTCGGTGGTTGAAACACCGGTGATGCGAGGCATGGTGCTCAGGCTGAGTGAGTAAAACTCCCCAAGCACATGTTCAGAGAACCGTCCCTCCTTTTCGATACTGTAGGCATCGTATAAATTAGCCACAAGCAATATCTCTTTAACTTTGAAAGGCATCAGGTCGTGATAGAGATCACGGTTGTAGTTGGTACGGTTAAGAAAGGTTTGCAATAACTGGCGGCTGTATTTAACCGGGATGGAAGGGTCTGTTTTGGGCTCCCCGGTATCTTTCTGAACGGTCTTCCTCAGGATGGCCTTCCCTTTTACCGAGTTGAGGTAGCCCGTGATGATGTTTGCCAGGTTGACGATCAGGTGCCGTTCTTCTTCGAGAAAGGGTCCTTCAAACGAAGACTGAAATGCCTTTAGATAATATATCTGAATGAATCCCAGCTGGTTATCAATGGTTTCAAAACCTTGTTTTTGTGACCATTCCGTTTCGCGAAATGATGGGCTTTTCACATCTATGTTTGCATATTTGATACGGCAAACAGTGTATTCGGGGTATTGCCAGGCTTTGGGTAAAATCAGACAAATCTGGTGCAAAGCCTCTTCAATCGATTTCCCGGTTCGAAGGATGGCCGTTGTTTGGTTGATCGCCGTCAGTTCTTTGAGGCGCTCCCTTGTGATGTATCTGCCTTCCCTGCCTTTCACCCCATTCAGATAGCCCTCAATCAGGCTGGCCAGGTTGATCACCAGGTTTCGTTCCTCCTTTAGAAAGGGCCCTTCATCGCACTTTTCAAATTCTTTCAAATAGCAAACAGCCAGGGTTCCATGCTGATTGTCAATGGTATCAAATGATTGCTCCTGCTTCCATTGGGTTTCAACAAAACCGGGACTGGTGAATTCCATCTCTTCAAACAGTATTCTAGCGACAGCATATTCCGGATACTGCCATGCCCTTGGCATGATCTGGCAAATTTCGAAAAGGGTTTCAGGGATTGATTTCCCGGTCCTGATTATGACCGTGGTATCATTGATTGCAGCTAATTCTTTGAGACGCTCCTGGTTTTCATAAACCAGTTGTTTCAAATCGATCGAATCGGGAAGCGGATTCCCGGCATTATTGTTTTCGTCGGCGGGTAACATGAGGCAGCATAGGATGAAGGCTCAAAATTAGCACAATCTTTTCATCTTATCAAAATCCTTTTTCAAACTGAGCGGGAGAAGCCTGGAATGCAAATGGAATTGCATGTGTTTTATTTGAAAACTTTGTATTTTCTTCGTAATCTTTCTGGTTCAATTATTAAATATAACCACGAAGGCCACGAAAACAGGATGGTCGTTTCATGATCAACGTATAACTACCGGTTGGGAATTGGATTATTACTTGGAGTACATTGTTTTTGAAATGAGGGACCGTGAAACTTTATCCGGGATCACAAGATTTCCATTAGCAACCTGGATAAAAATATTTTTCAACGTTTCCTTTTTCTCCGCTTTGTTGAGAAATCCCATCACACCTAATTTAAACATTTTAATCTGCCATCGCAATGAATCTTCCATCGTCAGTATAACGATCGGAATGGACGGAAATGCATTGTGCAACTGACGGAAATTCGCAACCGGATCACCATCATTGATAAACAGGTCTAAAACAATGATATCCGTTTTAGTTTCTGGTATTTTTTGCATGGCTTCTTCCATGCTCATTGCGGATCCAACCAATCCAACCTCGTTGGATTCCGGATTGAAGGCCTGATATAATCCTTCTATGATCAGGAAATGGTCGTCAATGGCAAATAATCCTATCATGGCGAAAATGTTAGAAATTCTTGTCAAATATAATAAATATTTCATAAGAAGCATACAGATACCCTAACTATTTTACACATTCATCTCCCAAATTGTTAATGCGTATACTTCGCATCCTTGCTACGTATTTCACTTATTTTTATTACGTATAATTCTTATTTTGTTGAATTTTAAATAATTATAAAAAATTCCCGTGGATTTGTACCTTTGCTTTCGAAAATTTTTACTAATATTGTGAATTATTTCACACAAAGTCAATTACAACACTCAATCATTAATTTAATCAATCAACTATGAACAACGACATGTTAAAAAAACTGCTCGACGAATTCATGGCCAAGATTATTGCCAAGAATCCGGGTGAAAAAGAATTTCATCAGGCTGTAATGGAAGTTGCCGAATCATTGATTCCTTTCATTGAAGAAAATCCAAAGTACAAACAGGCCAAAATCCTGGAACGGATGGCGGAAGCCGAACGGACCATCATTTTCCGTGTACCCTGGTTGGACGACAAGGGCGAAATCCAGATCAACCGTGGATTCCGTATCGAAATGAACAGCGCAATCGGCCCTTACAAAGGCGGCATGCGTTTTCACCCGACCGTTAACCTTGGCATCCTGAAGTTCCTTGCCTTTGAGCAAGTACTTAAAAACAGTTTGACCACACTGCCCATGGGTGGTGGCAAAGGCGGTAGTGATTTCGACCCAAAGGGAAAGAGCGACAATGAAGTGATGCGTTTCTGTCAGAGCCTCATGACCGAATTGCAACGTCATATCGGACCGGATACGGATGTACCTGCCGGAGATATTGGTGTTGGCGGCCGCGAAATCGGCTTCATGTTCGGCCAGTACAAGCGCCTGAGGAATGAATTCACCGGTGTGCTTACCGGGAAAGGCCTCGAATGGGGTGGTTCACTGATCCGTCCGGAAGCTACCGGTTACGGACAGGTCTATTTTGCCGAAGAGATGCTGAAAACCCGTGGACTTGATTTTAAAGGCAAGATCGTAACGGTTTCCGGATCGGGCAATGTAGCCCAATATGCAACGGAAAAAGTTACATTGCTTGGCGGGAAAGTAGTGACATTATCCGATTCAGAAGGATACATCTACGATCCAAAGGGCATCGACGCCGGTAAACTGGCTTTCGTCATGCACCTGAAGAATGTGAAGCGCGGACGTATCAAGGAATATTGCGATAAATACCCTGAAGCCTCCTTTGTTGCCGGCAAACGCCCATGGGAAGTTAAATGCGACATCGCTCTTCCGAGCGCCACCCAGAACGAAATTGATGGAAACGATGCCAAGGCCCTGATGGCCAATGGTTGTTTCTGCGTTTCAGAAGGCGCCAACATGCCTTCAACACCAGACGCCATTGAGATCTATCTCGAAAAGAAAATCCTTTATGGCCCGGGAAAAGCTGCCAACGCAGGTGGTGTTGCCACATCAGGCCTCGAAATGTCACAAAACTCCATGCGTTTATCATGGACACGTGAAGAGGTTGACATGCGCTTACACAACATCATGATCGCCATTCACAAGAACTGTGTGAAATACGGCACCGAGTCCGATGGGTTCATCAACTATGTAAAAGGCGCCAATATCGGTGGCTTTGTAAAAGTTGCTGATGCCATGATGGCTCAGGGTCTTGTTTAAAAATCCGACCAGTTTATTATATCGTAAGCGGGGGCTCAGGAAACTGGGTCCCCGTTTATTCTTTGGAGAGTCTCCGTCCTGCAATTACATAAAGCACCAGGATAAAACCTGCATAAAGGACCGAAGTCAATAAAAGGACCAGGGAAGAAGCAACCAATCCATACAACGGAACAAAAACCAGGTTCATCACCAGGTTAAACAAAACAATCAGGCCAATGGTGATAAGCATGTAGGCCTGTCTGAAAATAAGCTCCAGGAATCGTTGAAGAAGCAAGGATACCTGCCAGATAAATGCCGCAAGGATGATCGGAAGATAGATCAGCCAGACATTGACTTCAGGAATTTTCAGCACATCCTGAAATAACCACTGTTTACCTACCATAAAAACAATGAAGAAAATGATCATGATCAGGATCTCAAAGCTGAGTGCTTCCTTAATTGATACCAGGGCATCCATGCGGTGATGACCATTCCATTGATCGAGAATTTTAGCCTGGTAGGAAATAAAGATCGGGAAACTTGCAAACGTAATCCCCTTGAATAACAGGTCTTTGACGGCAGAATACATTCCTGCATCGTGATATCCCAAATATTCCATCAGGATAAAGCGGTCCACAGCCATGAGCAGATGAGACAGAAAAAGCCATAGTGCAATACCGTAACCGCATTCGACCACTTTGGCTGAAAAGCGTGAATCCCAATAGAGATGTTTCAGGTCGACCGTAAGCAGCCCTTTAACACGTATCAGCGAACGCAGTAACAATACTCCTGCCAACCCGATGACCATTGAACTGAACAAAACCATGGATGATTTCCAGTGGAAAAGGAACAGTCCGATAAGCAGGGCGATCATCATGAGCAACTGGTCTGATCCCTCAAGGATCGCTGTACGCACAGATTTATGATACGCCTGGAGGATCGCCTGGTGGAAGAGATAGAAATGGTTTAAAAAAGCAAACAGTGCCACCAGCATCAACTCCATCCATGACAAATGGAAATACCAGACCCCCAGCATCACCACGATGAGGGTTGAAAATAACGCACTGAGCATGGTCAGGTCAAAAAACCGGCTCATCACCACATTGGTCTCCCGCGGCATTCCTCCAAGGAACCTAAGAATGCTCACTTGTACCCAATGAAAACTCAATGTAATGACCAGTAAAACAGTATAGATGAGCAATGAAAACCGGCCATATTCAACAGGGCCTAAAAAGCGAATGGCAAGAATGATCACTGCCATGCTTACAAGAGCAGGGACCAAACGGCCGGTAAGATATTTGACAACTTCTCTGTTCATGACACCAACAGGTCAATCATCGTATACGGGTTACTTGGTTGGAGCGACATCTTTCATGAAAAATGGCTTTGGCCGTAACACTTTGTCAAAAGTAAAATATTGAATGATTGTGAAATCCTTCCCGTCATTCACAGAGGCATACAACCTGTCGAGATCATACGGAAGGGGGACTCCCTTTGGATCAGTTTGCCCCTCAGGGCCTTGTTTGTGGTATGTTGTAATGGTTTTATGCTCACCTGCTGTATCAGTGAGGGTAATGATGATAAATGGTTGTGACCTGAGAATTGAATCCTTGCGAACTTTATCCATGTCATTCAGCAACGCTTCATAATTCAGGTTCCGGAATCCTGAAAGAAAATTAAGAAGTTTCAGTGTATCGTAATTCCGCACCTCCTTTTTGTCTTTCAATGAGATCAGGGTAAACTTGTTGTTCCCGTTATTTTTAACTTCGTAGGAATAATCAGGTGATGAGGGAATCTCCACCCTTACGGTTGCAATTTCAGGGATGGTTTTCCTGAATACATTGTAATCGCGCCAGTATTTTTCAATAGGGCTATATCTCGGTGAGACAAACCCTCTGAATCCAGGAAGAAATACAATAAAAGGCTCCGAGGAACCCTCCATCAGCATAAAACAGCCCTGATTGCTCGGGGTGGCACCACCCACATAATATACTTTAGTCAGTTTTTCATGCGGGAACCAGCGAATAATTTCAAACAGGTCGATGCGATAAACCTGCTGGTAAATTTCAACCTTTACCGCATTTACCGCAAGTTCTTTCACGATATTATCATGCGCGGCCCTGGCAACAGGTTGCTGCACCTCCAGGTCAACCATTGTTTTTAACAAAAGGTTGATGCTCGCGGGCTGCCCGGGGTATTTGTCATTGACGATCCATTTGCCGGTTCCGCTTTTCGAAAGGGTGACACTGTTATTATTTTTATCGGTCATGAAAATCTTTGTGACGATCGACGAGTCATTCAGTTTGAAATCACTCGACGATCTTTTGAAAGTTGTAGTTGACCGGGTCAGCCATAAAAAAACAGCGGCCAGCATCAGTACAATAAAGACAATAAAAACGGATTTATTTTTTTTCATAACTGACTTTTTCGAAGCGGTGCAGCATAGGCTCGTTTTCGCAACCGGTATTTTGCAATGCCAAAACCGGAGATCAAAAGGATGGGTAAAAGAATGTTGAGCAATTGCCAGAAAAATCTTTGTTTTGCCACCTTGGAGGTATCAAGCATCCTGAGTTTCAACTCGCGGGAACGAACCGAGATAAGACCTGAATCATCACACAAAAAATTGATCGCATTCAAAGCCAGATCTTTGTTCCCGAATGTTTGTTTGGTGTATTGATCAAATCCGAGTGGCAAAGGGTATCCCTGAGAATAGTGGAACTGGTTTTTAACAACATCCCCGTCAGCGATGATGATCATTTTGGTCTTCTTGCTCTTTGACTTATAACCTAATGAGGGATTGTCAGCCAGTTCGGGGGGGATTCGAAACAGGAATGCAGAGGCAAATTCACCTTCCAGCAATACAGCGACAGGAAACGGGCCTTTGTTGAACATCCGTTCATTCGGTTGTTGCTTCAGTATTTCAAGATCAATCAGGGCCGGCGCATTGATTGTTCGGGAATAGGGCGAAGTTTCGAGCAAAATAGTCTTTTTCACTCCCGCAGCAGCAACGGTATCAAGGGTGCTTAAAAATTCAGTTTTGATTGCATTCAGCCCGTTTACGACCGGGTGGTTTATGGTGGGCATCAGTACGGGGAAAAAATACCATTTGAAATAATCAAACTGGGGCTGATTCCCGAGGAGTCCGGTTTTGACGGGAATAGGCAATGCATTCAAGTCCTGGACCAGATTGACATTTGCCCGAACCCCATAATTGAAAAGCATATCTTCAAGATTGATATCATTCGGAATGCCCATGGTGGAGTTGTATTTTTGGAGACTGTCCATGCTGGCAAAAACGGGATCGATCAGCCATAATACTTTGCCCCCGCGCATGATAAACTGGTCGATGAGAAATTTATCACGTTCGTCAAATGGTTTGGTTGGCTTCGCAATGATGATCGCACGGTATTTATTGATCAAAACATCGTTTACAGAGTCGGTTTTTAAACGGATCGCAAGGCTTGTAATTTTATTTTTCAGTGTCACGCGATCGACGTTATAGAACTCCGAAAGCGAAATTTGCAGGTCGTAGGTCTCCATCTGATCAAGTTCCCCCTGCCCTTCGATGATTGCAATCCGTGGCTTAATGGCAGTGGTCAGATTTTTAATGGCGCTTGCCAGGTTGTATTCAAGCGATTGGATACTGTTGTTCAGCACTTTGTTCGGATCCTCCTGCAATTGTGCCATGAGCAGTTGAACCGGAATTTCTTTCCCGTGATAGGAGGCCATGGCACCCGGAAAAATAATGAGTTGAGAGGAAGCTCCTTTTTTATTGACCCGGAGGTCGGTAGGTTGCAAACCGCGTTCCACCAGCAGGCGGTATGCATCGTTCCGGTCCTTGTCGTTTGTATTTTCTGAAGGGTTTACAAATTCGTATTGAATATTGTCGCTGTATGCCCTGAATTCATCGAGCATCTCTTTTGTTTCATTCGAAAGGCGCTGAAACCCCGGGGGCAGGTCGCCTGAAAGGTACACCTTGAAAAAAACCACATCATCGAGTTTTTTCAGCAATTTCCTGGTGGCGGGTGCAAGCGAGTACCGTTTTTCGGCTGTGAGGTCAAACCGTGTGTTGATAAAAGTGGCTATGACATTAACCAAAACAACGATGGCTATCCCCAGGAGGAGACCGGTAATGTTGGCCTTTTTTATGTTGGTTTTTTTGTTGATCATTTTAGTCAAATAGTCACAGAATTACAGCGTATTTTCACCATTTCGTTATTTCGTTATTTCGCTGTCTCACCATTTCCTGCTTTCGAGCGATAATTTTGTCATCAGGATAAAGATAACTGTTACACTAATAAAATATATCAGGTCGCGGGTATCAATTACGCCGCGGCTCATGGAGGAATAATGCGCAGTGAGCCCCAATGACTGGACGATCAATCCCGTTTTCCCCGACAGCAGTGTTGAATAGACAAATTCGAAGCCCATGTACAGAATGAAACTGATAAATACGGCCAGGATAAAAGAAATGATTTGATTATCGGTGAGGGAAGATGCAAAAATCCCGATAGCTACAAAACTTGCCCCGAGAAAAAACAACCCGATATAAGATCCGAGAATGCCGCCTGAGTCAAGATTCCCCGGTGGCAGCCCAAGGCGGTAGACCGAAAAATAGTAAACCAGTGTCGGTAACAGCGAGATGATCACCAGGACGACCCCGGCTGCATATTTCGCAAGGATTACCTGAAGATCGGTGAGCGGCTGTGTCATCAGCAGTTCCAGGGTCCCGCTTTTTTTCTCATCAGCAAATGATCGCATGGTAATCGCCGGGATAAGGAAAAGGAACACAAAAGGAGCGATGACAAACAATCCATCCAGCCCTGCAAAGCCAAAGTCAAGCACATTGAATTCCAGGGGAAATACCCATAGAAAAAGCCCTGTCATCAAAAGGAATACAACCATGACGATGTAACCGATGAGTGAATTCAGGAACCCATTGATCTCTTTTATAAAAAGCGTCAGCATGTGTGTTGGTTAAGGGCGTGCAAAATTAGCATTTTTCACGCACCTGATTGCATCAATCGGGAACATTTCCCGGTATCGATCGCGAAACATAGCCGGAGTAATCGATCAGGCGGGGTTCGTAGGCTTCTTTTAACAGGTGGGAAGAAATCATGAAATCGGCAGTCGACCGGTTGCAGGCCGTGGGAATATTGTAAACCACCGTAATCCGTAAAAGCGCTTTTACATCCACATCATGAGGCTGAGGCTGCATGGGGTCCCAGAAAAATATGAGAAGGTCAATCTTTCCTTCAGATATCATAGCACCCAGCTGCTGATCGCCTCCAAGCGGCCCTGATTTCAATTTCAGGATATCGAAAGTTATTTTCTCCTCCTCTTCCAGTTTATTCAGGATGGTCTCTTCCACCAGTTTCCCGGTGGTACCGGTACAAATCAGGTGATGCCCAAGCAACGTTTTGTAATTAAATTCAACCCATTCCACGAGATCTTTTTTACGGTTATCGTGGCCAACAAGCGCAATATTTTTCGATTTTTCCATGTATCACTTATCATTTGTCGTGCATCACGCGTCACGTTTTAAACGTCACAAGATTTCAACCGTCACCAGCTGATCCATTCTCAACCCCAGCAGGCTGCTTGCCTTGCCTTCCCGGATGGCGATTTCAATATACCCGCTGGTTGAAAAAAGCGCCAACATATCGCCCGGGGCTACATCCTTGTATGATTTGGAGATCTCTGTGATCCTGTAGTTCAAGGAACGGAACGTTATTGCAAATTTACGGTTCTTCACGGCCGATTTGAACAGAGATTCCGAAATATTGATAAAAACATTCTCATAATTGTCAATGTAAATGACTTTCCCTTTGATCACATCCCCCTGGATCACAGGCTGGAAAGCCATTTTCTGGAGAAGGTTGTCTTTGGGATAACCCAATTCTTCAACCGGTTTGCCACTTGCAATGTGGCATGCGACTTTCACAAATACGTCACGGGTGGAAAAAGTAAAATAATCAGAATCCTGCATGACGTCCAATTCAATGATCTTCTGTGGCCTGTCATCGAACAACAAAGAAAAAATCCCATTGTCGGCACCAATAAAATAATGGCCCCGGTGAAATACCAGTGTATGAGGTGTTTCAACGGCCGCTTCCGTGTTGATGGCAAGAATGTGAATGGTCCCCTCCGGGAAATCCTGGTAAAAATTACGGACAATGAAGGCCGCCTGGTTCAGATCGAAAGCGGGGATATTATGTGAAATATCAACAATCTGTGCATCGGGCAACAATCGCAGGATCGCTCCTTTAACGGCTCCCGTATAGTGATCCTTAAGTCCCCAGTCACTGGTAAGCGTAATAATTGCCATGGAATTATTCGTACATTTGCGTATTCAAAGGTATAAATATTTCATGAGTGAGAAGCTAATTATCATTGAATCCTGCCATCCACTTGATATTTTTGGCGCCAATGACCAGAACCTGGAAATAATCCGCAATTTTTTCCCGAAATTAAAAATCGTCTCCCGCGACAACTATATCAAGGCTTTTGGTGAAGAAACCGACCTGGTCGATTTCGAAGAAAAGTTTAAAACGCTCCTGCTCCATTTTGAAAAATTCGGCCGGTTGACGAAACCCGACATCGGTTTATTATTGAATTCCGAATCAAATGGCATTCCTATAGCTGCTGAAGGGCAAAACGATGTGCTGGTTCATGGGAAAAACGGCCTTTTGATCAGGGCACGAACAATCAACCAGCGCAAACTTGTTGAAAGCAGCCTGAAAAACGACCTTGTTTTTGCCATTGGCCCTGCAGGAACGGGTAAAACCTACACGGCAGTTGCCATGGCTGTGCGTGCGCTGAAAAACAAAGAGATCCAGCGGATCATCCTGACCCGTCCTGCAGTAGAGGCGGGTGAGAACCTTGGATTTCTTCCGGGGGATTTAAAGGAAAAACTGGACCCCTATATGCAACCTTTGTATGATGCGCTCGGGGACATGCTTCCGACACAAAAACTGCTTCAGTACATCGAAGAGCGCGTGATCGAAATAGCACCGCTGGCTTTTATGCGCGGCAGAACGCTCAACAATGCCTTTGCCATTCTCGATGAAGCGCAGAACACCACCCCCAGCCAGCTCAAAATGTTTCTCACGCGAATGGGAGCCTCGGCCAAGTTCATTGTTACCGGCGACATCACCCAGATTGATCTTCCGAAAAACCAGGTCAGCGGACTGTTGCATTCCCGGAATATCCTGAACAATATCCCGGGTATCGACTTTGTTTACCTTGATAAATCGGATATCATCAGGCATAAGCTGGTGGGGAGGATTATTGATGCGTATAGCAGTGAAACTTGACACGTGACTGTTTAATAATCATCACAGTTTGTATACCAAATTATGATACAATCCTGATCTTCTTTCGGCTAAGATTAAATTGACAATGGCTTTTGCAAACAACTTGGAATTCCTCCGATTGCTTAGTTTTTTTTCTATGCATTCCTAAACAAACTCAATAGTTCCAGTCAATTGAATTTCTGTTTAAAGCGATCAAAACGTCAGCACATCCATCAAACCACGTTTAACCTCAGCCAACTCAGCTTCCGTGATGGTTCCGATTTTCCGGATCAGCCGGTTTTTTGAAATAACCCGCACCTGAAAAGTGAGGACTTCTGAATCATCAGCAAGTCCGTTTTGCTGGTTCTTAGCCAGGGCAACTGAGCCAGGGTAGTTTTTAATTTTGGTTGTGAGTGGGCAAATGATGCACAGGTCGGTCATCTCGTTTAACGCATCGCCACTGATGATCAGCACCGGCCTTACGCCCTGCTGTTCGGCGCCAAACGTAGGATCAAGGCAGGCTATGAAAATATCGCGTTGCATCACTTCCCCTCCTTTTCGTTCTTATTAATGATATCCAGATAGTCTTCCATACCCGCTTCAGCCAAGCTGTTCATCCCGGGATCCAGTGCTGCTCTCTTAAACCCTTCCCGAAAATCGCTTTTCTTTAATCCGAAAAAAAATTGCCGAAGCGCTTTTTCCACCACCTTGTTCTTTGAAATGTTGTTTTTCTCTGAATAATCGTTAACAGAATCCAGCACATCCTCCGGCAATGTACTGGTATAGGTGATTTTCTTTTTCATCATTTTATTTTAATAATACAAATATAATTTATATTTATATAACGCCAATGTTTTTTTATTGTAATTCGGGCATAAAAAATGGTAAATTATCGCAATAAGCACTATATTTGTTCATTAAAATTTCAGAAATGACCAACGTACTTCTCAAGACCAGTTTCTTTTTTCCCGGACAGAAAAGCCTTTACACAGGAAAAGTCCGAGATGTATACAACATTGATGATCAATTCCTGGTCATGGTTGCAAGCGACCGGATCTCGGCGTTTGATGTTGTTCTTCCCAGGGGGATACCCTTTAAAGGCCAGGTTTTAAACCAGATTGCATCCAAATTTCTCGATGCCACGGCAGATATTTGCCCGAACTGGAAAATCTCCTCTCCCGATCCCAATGTGACCATCGGAAGATTCTGCAAGGTGTACCCTGTGGAGATGATCATCCGTGGATACCTTACAGGAAGCGCGTGGCGTACCTATCAGAAAGGCGCCAGGGAAATTTGCGGTGTAACGGTTCCCGATGGCATGAAGGAACATCAGCGGTTTGCGGAGCCCATCATTACGCCTACTACCAAAGCTTCAGAGGGGCATGATGAAGATATTACAGAGGCCGGAATTGTAGCCCAGGGATTGATACCGGCTGAGGAATATGCCTTGATCAAGAAGTATACCCACGCATTATTTAAACGCGGCACCGAAATGGCTGCCCGGAAAGGGTTGATCCTGGTAGATACAAAATATGAATTCGGGAAGGGTGCCGATGGGAAAATTTACCTCTGCGACGAGATCCACACTCCCGACTCATCGCGCTATTTTTACCTTGAAGGGTATGAGGAACGCCAGTCAAAGGGTGAGCAGCAAAGACAGCTTTCAAAGGAATTTGTACGTGAATGGCTGATGGCCAATGGCTTTATGGGGAAGGATGGGCAACAGGTCCCGAAGATGAGCGATGAATGGATCAAAGAAATTTCCGACAGGTATATTGAGCTCTATGAAGGAATCACAGGTGAGAAATTTGTCAGGGTGGAGAATTCGGATATCCTGCAGCGGATTGAATCGAATGTGCTGAATTTTCTGTCTACAACGTGAAAATCGATTTTCTGCGAAGAAATCTGCGAAAATCTACATGAAATATTTTCTTTTTTCTGCTCCGGTGGTGGGTCTCAGACTAAGGTATTACCACAAATCTTTGCGTAGCTGATAAATTCCCTGATTGCAACTTACAAAAGTAAATGCCGGGAGCAAGGCCTTTCACATCCCAGCTGATTTTATGATATCCCTCGGTCATTACCTGATTTGCTACAGTATCTGTTAACTTCCCATTGTTATCATAGATTAGCATCGTAATGAGTTCAGCATTGGTCTTCACGATGACCGGGAAGCAGATTGTTTGTGAGGCCGGATTTGGAAAAGGCTGGAGCAACCGGGGTTGGTCCGGGTTTTCGGGTTCCTCAATCGCGTTGGGATACATCCTCGGTTTGCCTGCCTGCACCCAGGCGGTATAAACCAGGTCAGCAAGTGAGGCGGAGCCTGTTTGCATCATCAGAATTGTAAAACCTCTCGATTTCGCCCATAAAGCCTGATAATAAGCATCGGTGCCTGTTCCACCGGCCGTGGTCGTTGCATAGGTATCAGCGAGCAAAACACTGTCAACATATTTATAATCATTGTACATATAATTAAAAATGTAGGCATCAACATTCTCAATGTATTTTGCAGAATCGGCAGGGTAAACGATTTGTGTTTCATACCGGCTCACCAGGGTTGTTTCATACCTTGAATGGACCCCGGTCTGCCCTGACATCTGGCCGTTGTAATTTTTAGTGATGTGGAGCGGCATATGTCCATCGCCGACATAGTGGCCCAGGTCGGCTGCAAATAATGCCGATCTGTTCCAGTCGCTTCGCTGGAAGCAACTTTTCAACGAATCGAAGGTGATCTTTGTCGCCCATGGAAGGGTTCCCTGGTCGATCACAAAAGCAAGGCCATGCTGTACAACCACAGAATCGTATTTCTGGGAGATCATGCCCGTCAGATTAAATTCAGGATAGTTATCGATGTCGATGTAATGGCGGGGTGCCTCATCGGGATCCTGGTCTTTACGATAATCGGCGTCGGAGGCATGATTCATGACAAAATTTGTCCAGACTGGCTTCAGAAATGACATCTGGGCAGGCAAACATGCGCTGAAATTCTGACTGATCTTCTTATGCCCTTTCGATCCCCAACTTGAGAGCATCAGGCAAAGCAAAGAAAGTATGACAGGGAAAAGGATTTTTTTCATTCGAATGCAGTTAAAAGGTTCTCCAACTCTTCAGTTTCTTCAATATTCCCCGTTTGTTTGTAAGAAAAAAGCAGGGTGTCGATCAGCCTGCGGATGATGTCGGGGTTGCTACAAGGTGCAAAGAACGACTTTTCCGGCATGATTTTCATTTGTTTGACAAACAAATCTATTTCACGACGTGAAAAGACGGCACCCTGGTTAAAGGGGTTGATATAAAAAAGCACATCATTTTCGCCCGGGTCATCAATGCCGGTATCGGTCAGGTAAGCCAGGATAAAATGCTGGGGAAGGTTCACGCCATATACAGGCAGTCCAAGTCTTTGTGCCAGGATAATGAAGATCATCCCCAATGACAGAGGACTTCCAAGCTTATTTTCAAGCAAGGAATTGATAAAATTATTTTGAGGTTCGTTTAAGCTATCTTTATTCCCGTTAAAATGATGAATATCGAAAATTATATGGTTCAGCACTTTAACGTTTTCAAGGGCCGTCAGATTTTCATGCAATTCAATCCAGATATCCATTTTAAGTTGTTCAATCCTGATAACGATCTCTTCCTCTTCCAGTGACGGAAACTGTATTTTGGTCACAAGAATGAACCCTTTCAGCAGGTCTGATGAACCGGTATGCAGCCAGTTTAAAAACTCAGAATAGAGATCATCCTGATTTATTTTTCTTATAATTGACTGAATCCGTTCCTGAACAACAGGATTGAAGGAGTTTTCGAAAGTTGCTTCCAGGATACTCATGGCAGCCATCCCCTGCAGGAGGATCTGATCCCGGATTAATGAGAAAGCCTTTTCATCAGGTTCGTCCAGAAGTTTGATCAAGGCAACCAGGGTGGGGTTATCAGTTAGCTGGGTCATGGGTTAGATGTTAGCGACACCCCGTCAGGGTTCATTACCCTATCGGGTGATCAGGTCCAGAACCAACGCGATCAGGTTATTGACGACCTTTTTATGATCCGGGTTATAGTCGCCGGTCGCCCTGTTTGCAATGAGGGTACAAATGGTTACCATTTCATGTCCCATCAAGGCACCAAGGCCATACAATGCAGAGGTTTCCATTTCAAAGTTAACGATGCGGTGCCCTTGAAATCTGAAACTCTGCAGTTTTTTAATCATATCCGGATCGGTAAGCGGCAACCTTAGAAATCGTCCCTGCGGACCGTAAAATCCGGGGGCAGTAACGGTAATACCTGCAACAGCATAAGGCCTGAACAGGTTGACTAACCGATCGGAACCCTTCACAAAATAGGGTTTTGAAAGGTCCCTGGGCCATGCAGCATGGGCGGCAAAAGCCTCAGTCATTTCACGATCGATGATACCAGGAGTGCCTTTATAAAAATGGAGCAGGTTATCGAGACCAACCGCATGCGTTGATAATCCAAAACTGTTGACAGGCACATCGGCCTGGATGGATCCGGATGTTCCGATGCGAATGATGTTCAACGACCGGAGTTCCCGATTCTGAACCCGGGTTTTTATATTGAAATTTGCAAGGGCATCAAGTTCGTGCATCACGATATCACAATTGTCTGTTCCGATACCGGTCGATAATGCGGTGATGCGTTTCCCGCGATAATATCCTGTTTGAGAAATAAATTCCCGGTTGGATGCACGGTGGTCAATTCCGGTGAAGTGTTCGGAAATTTCATGAACCCGTTGCGGGTCGCCAACAACAATTACAGTATCGGCAAGGTCTTCCGGCCTCATGCAAATATGGTAAACACTTCCGTCAGCATTTACAATCAGGTCTGGTTCTGCGAGCAATGGCATAGGTCTTTTTTTTTGCAAAGGTAATAAATATGCCAATCAATCGGGAATGTTCCCACAGCTGTTATCGTAACCCATATCCCGCCGATTTCTTTAAATTTGCAGGATGAACGTAGAGATCATCAACATCGGTGATGAACTGCTTATCGGGCAGGTCATCAATACCAACGCTGCCTGGATGGCGGAACAATTAAACCTGGCGGGATTCAGGGTGTACCAGGTCACCGTGATCAGCGATTCACGGCAACACATCCTTCATGCTCTTGCCGAAGCCGTGCAGCGGGCGGAGATCGTATTGATTTCCGGAGGAATAGGCCCCACCAAGGATGACATTACAAAACACACGCTTTGCGAATATTTCAATTCCCGGCTCGTATTTAATGAAGATGCATACAGGGACGTGGAGGCATTGTTTGCCCGCCGGGGCTATCCGGTGACTGAACTCAACCGGCAACAGGCTGAATTGCCTGAAAATTGTACCGGCATCCCAAACAAACTGGGAACGGCCAGGGGAATGTGGTTTGAACAGGATCGCCCTGCAGGCGGGAAGACAATTTTTGTCTCCATGCCAGGTGTTCCGTTTGAAATGAAAGCCATGCTGACCGGTTATGTAATTCCAAAGCTTAAACAGATCTACAAAACCCCGTTTATTTTTCATAAAACAATATTGACCCAGGGGGTCGGTGAATCATTCCTTGCTGCTCAAATTGAAGCCTGGGAAAATGCCCTCCCATCCAACATCAAACTGGCCTACCTGCCCCAGCCCGGTGTTGTCAGGTTGAGGCTTTCAGGCGAGGGTTTGAATAAAGCAGCACTGCATTTACAGATAAGCTCAGCAGTTTTAAAACTGCAGGAACTGATCCCCGACCTTATTTTCGGGTATGATGATGAAACCCTTGAAATGATTGTCGGGCATCATCTCAAAGAGAAGAAAGCGACCCTGGCCACTGCGGAGAGTTGCACAGGAGGCACCATTGCCCAATTGATTACAAGTGTCCCTGGAAGTTCTGCCTATTTTAAAGGTTCAGTAGTTGCCTACTCCAATGAGATCAAGGAGCAAATCCTGGGAGTGAGCGCTGAAAGCCTTGAAAAATATGGCGCTGTAAGTAAAGAGGTTGTAAAGGAAATGGCCATTTCAATGCAGTCGAGATTCAATGTTGATTATGCCATTGCAACCTCAGGAGTTTCCGGTCCCGATGGAGGAACTCCTGAAAAGCCCGTTGGGACCGTTTGGATTGCCATTGCCTCGCCTGGTGAAGTGGTCGCCATGCATTACCTTTTTGGTGACAGCCGTGAGCGGAATATCCGGAGGACTGCGTTGCAGGCGCTGAATCTCTTGAGGAAGAAATTAGTTAATCAGGGTTAAATGCTTTGTAAATAATGCATCCAATGCCTGAAATATTTGTTCAAGCGTTTCTCCAAACTAATTTATGGTTACAGTTACCTCAAGCCTAGTAGCGCTTTCCGTGTAGTCGATCGTTTGGCTTGCCCAATAGTGCATTGCATTAATTAACACCGTGGTTGAAGGCAATGCAGATCCGCCGGATGAAGCATAGTACCACCTGATGGATGATCCAGATGCCGACAGGTTTGCAACGGTCGCGCCTGCGCTGAATGATTGGGTCTGGGAGCCTGCAGGTTTACAGGGTGTTGCATCCACCGTGGCAGTTATTTCGAACCTTGAATGGCTTTCACAACCATTTACGGTTTGGCTGGCATAATAATGGTCACCCCCGGTCAGTTGAGTCGAAGCGGTCAGCGCAGTTCCACCGTTAGGAGCCGCGTACCATTTAATGCCCGAACCGGTTGCCTGTAAACTTGCAACCGTTGGCGGTGTGGCAACATAAGATGGCTGGTTGACCGTTACTTCAAGCGATGCACAGCCGGTGCTGAATTGCGAATTGTTGTAATTCCGGGCGTAATAGGCCGTGGTGGCGGTTGGATTGACAGTGTAAGTATTGCCGGTTGATACCTGTGTTCCTCCGCAGCTTCCGGTATACCAATAAACAGTTCCATCGGCACCATTGGCAGTAAGGAGGGTACTGAAACCACTGCAAATTGGATTAACGGACGCTGTGACCGAAGTAGGATTGGCCGGAGCAGATGTTATCGAAGAGCTTATGATCACTATACCGTTTCCTGGTTGAACCACAGCGGTGTTTGACTGACTGGTACCACCGTTATATGAACCACCACCTCCAGAACCACCATCGCCACCAGCTCCACCGCCTGAATAACCACCGCCTCCGCCACCGGTATAACCGCCACAACCACCCCCTCCAAAACCACCATTACGCAAAACACCAACGCTGCCTCCGGTTCCTGCCACTCCGCCGGTTGCATTGCTGACAAATGAATATCCCCCATAATTGATGCTGCCATAACCTGGGGCTCCTTCAGAATTTCCTCCATTACCGGTCAAGCCTCCACCTCCCGAACCGCCCTGAAAACCCGGATTGGAACATCCGCCACCACCGCTTCCACCAGTTCCACCGACGCCAGGACTTGCAACCGATCCACTTCCGCCACCGGTGCCTGTCAATGCATCTCCGCCGGGTGCTCCTGCATAACTCAGTCGTGTTGTTGCACCTCCGCCACCACCCGCAACAATCAGTGCTGTATTGTCCGAAAGTGTCACAAAGGAAGTTCCACCGCCTGATCCTCCTGCTTCCTGCGGAGAAGGCGATCCGGCATAATCATCAATGGTACCATCCAGTCCGCGTTGCCCAATTACAATCTTCAATACTTGTCCTGCTGTAAGCGTAAAATCCCCAGCCATTTCTGTACCATACCCGCCACGAACACGCTGGGTATAATAGTTTGCACCGCCGCCTGCTCCCTGTGCCCTGATCCTGTATATGTTCGTTGCCGGTACCGTCCACTCCTGAATTCCCTGAGTGTTAATGGTAACGTTCCCTGCAAGCGTTGTTCCGGAATATGCAGCGTTAACCTGGGCCTGGGTAGGCCCAGTTCTCCCCGTAGCTCCTGCATTCGTGAAAGTATAAATATTTGATGTAATTATCACGGTCATTGTTTGCGTTCCAGCACTACAGGTGGCGCTGTTTACGCCACCCCAGTTGGTATTTGCTATATGCGGGCGCACAATGTATCCGGGGTTTGGACATGCACAAACAGATCCGGTAGCGCTTAATTCCAGGCCCGATCCGCAGTTCCCAACCGCCCATGTCCTGCCTCCTGTAATCCAACTACCAGGGGAACCAGAATACAATGCATTAGCTATAGCGGTTGCAACAGTTTGATCTGATACCGAAACACCAACCGCATCATTACTTCCTTTGATGGTAACGGAGGTATAAATACGAGGGGTCAGCTGGGCAATGAAGCTACTCCAATGTGTCCATTGAATGTCAGATGAAGAGTAGGCAACACCTGAGGTAAAGGTCTCAGAGTAGGTAAATGTTTGTGCCAATGTTTTCCCGGCACCCGGAAACAGCAGGATGAGCATAATAAACGGGATGATCAACCCGGAATCATGCACAAATCTCTGAACAGTGGTGGTTGGACGTATCATCATATCAACATATTTTAATCGAATTTTTCAAATAAGTTCAATTAGTATGAAATTTTTACCCGGCCATTCCCAGACCTCTGCCCTGTTGTAGTTGAGGCTCCCGTCATGCCGCCGGTATAGGAAGAGCCTCCGCCACCAGAACCGTGAGCATCACTGGTTCCACCGCCATAATAACCACCACCTCCTCCGCCATTCCATGGAGTATAAGAAACCAGTGCATTACCGCCCTGGCCTAAATCACCCCCGAAACTTCCACCAGCCAATTGTGTTCCGCCATATCCTCCCCCATAGGCTCCTCCGCCTTTAGAGCCTGCAAGTCCACCGCCATTTCCTCCATCACAGGAGCCGTTATTTGTCGAACCACCTCCTCCCGCTGCTACTATTACCCGATTTGCCAGGGTAGTTCCACCTGACCTGATGTCGGAAGCACCGCCGCCACCACCCGCGCTGTTGGGAGAACCGTTTGTCTGACCATTTCCTCCACCGTTCCATCCTCCACCGGAAGGGACCCCGGTTCCGACAGCAACAGCCCCTTGTCCCCCAACATTTATGTAGAGATCCTGCCCGGGAGTTACCGCAAGGGTTCCAGTGGCATAACCACCAAGTCCGCCGGAATAAGTGCCTGACCAACCCTGTGCTCCCCATGCTTCTATTGTCACACTGGTCACTCCGGCAGGAACCGTAAAGGTTTGCATACTCCCTGTATAACTAAAGTCGGTCTGTACCTGTACCCGAGTGATGACAACCTGTCCTTGACCACTGTGTGATGCTGCAATATTTGATTGACTGGTGCCATTGTTATATGAACCGCCGCCGCCACCGGATGGCTGACCATTCCATCCCCCGCCCTGACCACCACTGTAGCCACCACCACCGCCAGAACGGTTTAAAATATTATGCCAGCCGCCGCCACCGCCACCAAACCCTCCGTCACCACCATTGAAACTGGATGTATTGCCTTCGGTTCCTCCGGTTGCACCATTGATGAACGAAAGTCCACCGCCAGCATTTGTAGGATCAGTTCCGTTGACTCCATTTGTTAAAAAGCCTCCACCACCGGCAGCAGCTCCGTTAGAACCGCAGTTTCCTCCATTTCCGGAGGAACCTCCTCCACCTGAATATGTACTGCCTCCGGATGAAGTTGCGAAGGCATTCATCTCCGCTGTGGTACCAAAGTTCGTATAACCACCGCCACCACCGCCAATCACCAGGATTGCAGTACCATCGTTGTACGGACTTCTGATCGCAAAAGATCCTCCGCCGCCGCCACCGCCGAGGTAAGAACCATTTGAACCGTCAACACCAGTTTGCCCCACAACAATTTTAATAACTTCACCCTGCGTCAGGTTGAAAGTTCCTGTCATATCTGCCCCCAATCCACCGCTTCTGGCGCCCTGAGCGCCATACGCCCTGATGGTATACTGGCTGGTTGATGGTACGGTCCACTCCTGTATTCCCTCCGTATTTACGGTAACACCGCCCTGCAGAGAAGTACCTGTGTAGGCGCTATTTACCTGTTCCTGGGTTGGTCCGGTTCTACCTGTGGCACCTGCATTGGAGAATGTCCAGGAAGTATATATCACGGTTGTAAAAATTACCTGGTCTCCATAAGTGGTTCCGGCACTATTGGTGGCATAAGCATGTATGTAATAGTTGGTTGTGGATAGCAGCCCTGTAATGCCCGCTGTAAATACGCCAGTGCTAAAAGACCCGGATTCTGGCACGTTGATACCGGCGGTAACCGGGTCAAACCCGGAACTTGTGCTGTATTTAAAACCACGAACCGTGGCATTGGCGCCATTGGTCGCAGTGATGCTGCCACTCAGTGTTGCTGAGTTGCTCCCTATGTTACTGACATTGTTTGTTGTGACTGAAGGAGGCGATGCACATGACGAAGCCGTTTGAGACAGGGTTGTTGCACTTGAAACACAGCCTGATGCATTGTAGGCCCATATATACCGGTCATAGGTTGTGTTGCAGGTCAACCCCGTTTCGGTTTTGGTAATTGCTGCAGCCATATCGGTTGCCGATGAATAAACATTCACTGTGTTCCATTTATAGCCACTGGCGCCCGGGGCCGTATTCCAGTTCCAAACAACCTGGGTTTGCGACGGTATATGGGTTGCGGCCACTGGGGCCACCTGGGTGATCACACTCGCTGTTGCCTCAAATCTCGTAGTGCTCTCACAACCGTTGATGGTCTGGCTGGCCCAATAATGTTGTCCGTTTACCAATGGAGTTCCCGGATCCAATGCAACACCACCGGAAGATGAAGTGTACCATTTGATATTATTGCCTGTTGCTGACAAATTTACCACCGTAGGTGTCTGAGCCACCAACCGGTTGATTAACAAAAAAATGCAGAGTAGGATAAAAAGCATTTCTTTGGGGATTATATTTTGGTCCGGAAAGAAAATACGGTCGATTTTTGAATTTGTTTTCATCATTTATGTTTAAGGGGCAACAGGCAACATTGTTCTGAATATCAAACAGTTATTAATATTAATTGAGCGTTACCGTTACTTCCCACCTGGTTGCACTTTCTGTACAATCGATCGTTTGGCTTGCCCAGTAATGAGTTCCATTAACTAACAACGTAGATGAAGGCAATGCTGGTCCGCCAGATGAAGCAAGGTACCACCTGATATTAGACCCAGACGCCGACAGGTTTGCGACTGATGCGCCAGCGCTGAAAGACTGTGCCGGGGAACCTGTCGGTTTACAAGGAGTTGGATCCACTGATGCAGTTACATCAATCCTTGTGGCGCTTTCGCAACCGTTTATCGTTTGGGTGGCATAATAATGATTGCCCCCAACGAGTTGAACCGACGTGGACAGTGGGGCTCCTTGCGAAGCAGCAGCATACCATTTGATCCCTGAACCTGTTGCCTGTAACTCCGACACTGTTGGCGCCATAGCGAAATAAGATGGCTGCCCGACCGTTATTTCCAGCGAAGCACACCCCGTGCTGAATTGCGAATTGTTATAATTGCGGGCGTAATAGGTCGTCGTGGTAGCCGGGCTGATGGTAAATGTGATCCCGGTCGATACCTGGGTTCCACCACAGTTTCCTGTGTACCAATAAACGGTTCCATCCGATCCGTTGGCAGTAAGCACTGTGCTGAAACCATTGCAGATCGGATTTGAAGAAGCGGTTACAGAAGCGGGATCAGCCGGGATGGAAGGAACCCAGGTGAATCCAGCCTTTGTACCTGTCCCGCTTGATGAAGTAACACTGACGCTTCCTGATGTGCCGGCACCGACGGTCGCTACAATCTGGAAATCAGAGTGAACGCTAAAGGATAAAGCTGCGGTACCGCCAAAACTCACCGAGGTGACTCCAAGAAATTTATTTCCCGAGATGGTCACCAAATCTCCTTCGGAAGCAGAAGTTGGTGAAAAGGAATCAATGGCTGGAGCAACCGGGGCCGTGAAAAAATAAATCGGCTTTGAAAGGGTGACATGGGATAATACAAGGCTCACACTTCCGGTAACTGCTGCAGAACTAACAACTGCGGAAATTTCTGTAGATGAGACCAGGGACATTGATGTGGCAGAAAATCCGCCAAAAAGGACGTTTGAGAGCCCTGAAAAATTTGAGCCGGTGATGGTAACCGTTGTTCCCGTCAAACCGGCTGTAGGTGTAAATGAAGTAAAGCCAGGTGCGGCAGGATTGCTGGCCGAACTGCAGACTGTAAAAAGGCCGGAAACATCAATCGAGTTCGCACCGGTGCCGCCATCATTTCCATTATGAGTTCCATTGGCACCCCCAATGGCGCCTCCGCCACCTCCCCCATCGTCACCCGTACTTCCACATCCCGTTCCTCCGTTTGCTCCTCCATCTCCTCCGGAAAAGGTTCCTCCTGCAGCAGTTGCAAGACTATTTATTTGCCCCGGAGAACCGCCGTAGGCATAAATTGTTGTTCCGGCAATGGTCGCAGAGGTACTTCCTCCTGAGGTTGCGCTATTACTTGATCCATGTCCTGCCCTGCCCCCGCTGCCTAAAGAATAACTGATGGCATTTCCCGGAGAAACCGCCCTGGAAACATAGGCAACCCCTCCTGCACCACCTCCCCCGCCAGCGGTTCCATCGTTCTCAGTTGAACCTCCTGCTCCGCCACCCCCACCGATGGCCCATACTTTGGCTGATGTAATCCCGCTTCCAACAGTAACAGCAGTGCCAGATATCAATACAACTGAACTCACAAAAGAAGCTCCGTTGTAATAAGCTATTACGACAACTCCCTGGCCTCCGTCGCCACCAGCCCAGTTGATCGCACCAAGGCTGAAATAGCCTCCTGCACCGCCACCGCCGCCGCCATATTTTCCGGCTCCGCCGGTTCCTCCCCACCAACTACCACCACCCCCGCCGCAACCTAAACCAATCGCATCACCACCTGCATTGTTTGCTCCGTTTACTCCTGTTCCCGCAGGAGCTCCAGCCCCACCGGGAGCAACTGCCACTTGTGCGTCTAAGGAACCTGCCAGCAATGAATAGATTATTGCAACAAAGCATCCTGAAATTCGGATCATATTTTTCATATTCGGCTTTTTTAAGTCAACCTGGTCTGGTTGGTTATAAAATATGTCGTGAGTGTCTGGATTTGCCGGATTATATCAGATTGACTGTATTCATTTGAATTCTAAAAATGATCTTCCCGGATGATTGATATTTATTCAATGCCTGCCTTCACTCCATCATGCACATGCGTGTAACAAAAAGGGCCCGAAAACATTTTTTGGACAACGAAACGAATCTAAACCATCCTGGTGAAAAACAATATAAGGCATTGCGAAATTCTTTGTAGGAGACAGGCTGATTTTTCAGTAAGTGTTTCCCCTACAAATCCGTTTTCGCTGTTTCACAATTGAACTATTTCGCAATTTTTTAATCTTTCCATGGTATTTTAAAATAAAAAGTCTATCTTTGCACTCCATTTTGAAATACCATTCTAATCTGAATTGTCATGGCAAGGATTTGTGAAATTACCGGAAAGATTGCAATTAAAGGACATAAGGTCTCTCATTCCAATAAAAAATCAAAGCGTTGGTTTAGTCCAAACATTCAAACCAAAACTTTTTTTGTAGCAGAAGAAAACCGCGACATCAAGTTGAAAGTTTCGGCTGAAGGCTTGCGCCATATGAATAAAAAAGGGGTTTATGTATGCATTAAAGAAGCCCGGGAAAAAGGATATCTTACTAAATAGGTTTTTTTTCATGGTTAAAAATGCTGTTACCCCGTAACAGCATTTTTTTTGTCTTTTCACCTAAGAAATAAACCCGGGGATTTTCCGTTATCAGTATTACAGAACAATTACCAACGAATGAAACAGTGCCTGTACTTAATTATTACGCTCCTCCTTTTCACGTTAAGTCACACCACGGTACAGGCCCAGATACAGGACGACAACAGCAGCCTGGTCCAATTTTCGGGAATAACGATCACGGCTGATTCGCTTAATCCGGTTTCTTATACAAAAATTTTAGATATTTGCAGCCATCGCGGGACAAGCAGTGATATCAATGGTTACTTCTCCTTTGTCGCTCACAGGAAAGACACCGTTGTTTTTACTGCTGTTGGTTATAAACCTGCTTCTTTCATTATTCCTGATACCATTACAAAACAAAAATATTCTTTGATCCAGCTCATGACAGCCGACACGCTCACCCTGGCAGCAGCATTTATTTTCCCATGGCCCACCCTGGAAGATTTTAAACGTGCGTTTGTGGAATTAAAAATTCCGGATGATGATCTGGAAATTGCCCGTAAAAACCTGCTGGCTGCAGATATCCGTATGATGGCAGAAAACTATCCGATGGATGCCTCGATGAACTACAGGAACTACATCGACAATCAAACGAGCAAATTATATTACTTCGGGCAGGTGCAGCCTTATAATATTTTCAACCCTTTTGCCTGGGCAAAGTTTATAAAAGCCTGGAAAGACGGGAAATTCAAGTCGCAGAAGGAACGACTGAAATAAAAGGTGACTTTGAGAAAATCCATTCCTATACTCGCTTTGCTGTTTGGTTTGTTAAACCCTGAAATCTTTGCCCAGCAGGAAACAGCCACGCTTTCTGGCATGGTGACCCTGTCAGGGTCAATGGCATCGCAGCAATTCGTAAATGTTGCCATCAAAGGGACCACCAGCGGTACAACCACCGGCAAAGATGGCCGATTTGTTTTATCTGTCCCTGCCAATAAAGAATTGGTCATCCTTTGGTCGTTCGTCGGCTATGAAACTGATTCGGCAGTAATTAAACTGAAACCCGGAGAACAAAAAGTGTTGAACCGAACACTTCAAACCATATCCACGCAACTTGGATCCATTGAAATCAAAGACCAGCAGTTGAGAACCAATACCTTCAGCCGGCTTGATCCAAAGGTTCTCAACTTCATACCAACCATCAATGCCAGTGTTGAAGACCTGATAAAAACCATGCCTGGGGTATCTTCACGCAATGAACTGAGTTCCCAATATTCGGTCCGTGGCGGGAACTATGATGAAAACCTTGTTTTTGTCAACGACATCGAAATTTACAGGCCATTTCTCGTGCGATCAGGACAACAAGAGGGCCAGAGTTTTCTCAATCCTGACCTTGTATCCGGAATTGCTTTTTCTTCGGGCGGTTTTGACGCCAAGTACGGAGATAAAATGTCGTCGGTACTCGACATTAAATACAAAAAACCAACCGAATTTGCCGCCTCATTCGATGTCAGCCTGCTGGGAGCATCCGCCCATGTGGAAGGGACGTTTACAAAACGCTTATCCTTCCTGCTTGGAACTCGGTATAAAACCAATTCGTACCTGCTCAAAGGCCTTGATACAAAGGGGAATTACAAACCCAGGTTCTTCGATATCCAGGGAATGCTGAATTATGAGATCAATAAAAAATGGGAAATATCTGTCCTGGGAACATTCACCGACAACGCTTACAACCTCATTCCTGAAACCCGCGAAACCAGTTTTGGAACCCTTGACGAAGCATACAAGATAAAAATCTATTTCGATGGACGCGAATCTGACAGTTACCAAAACTGGCTGACTGCCGTTACACTTTCTTTCAAACCGACGCCGGATATCAGGTTAAAGTTAATTTCTTCAACTTTCAGAACTTATGAGGCAGAAACCTATGATATTTCAGGAGAATACTGGCTTGGAAAACTCGAAGTCTTCCAGGGGAGCGGGCAAGGCCAGGTCACTGAGATCATGGGAGTGGGAGCATACCTTCAACATGCACGGAATTACCTCAATGGAACCGTATATAATATCGAACACCGAGGATATTGGGACAAATCCAGCAGCAACCTGTCGTGGGGGATAAAATACCAGCATGAGTCTTTTAATTACAGGATCAACGAATGGGAAATGCAGGATTCTGCAGGATATTCTATCCCCCGTCCAGTAGATTCACTGGGCTCGCTGTTTCCGCCAAAGGGAGACTTTTCGCTTTATAATGTCATTAAGAATAACAACACGGTCAATACCAACCGTGTATCTGCATTCATCCAGGACACCTGGACCTTTAAAAACCAATCGAATGACATCTCGCTGACAGCAGGATTAAGGACGATCTATTACGATTTCAACGGGCAGTTCCTCTTCAATCCGCGCGTGAATATTTCCTTTAAACCACACTGGAAAAACGAAACGGTTTTCAGGCTTTCTTCGGGGTATTATTCACAACCTCCAACGTTCAGGGAAATGTCCGACCTGCAAGGGAATATCGTACCGGGTCTCAAGGCCCAGACATCCATACAGGTTGTAGCAGGCAGTGATATCTATTTCAAGGCATGGGGGCGACCCTTCAAATTTGTCTCCGAGGCTTATTATAAATACATTAAGGACCTGATCCCTTATGAGATCGACAACATGAAAATCAGGTATTACGGAACCAACGATGCGCATGGTTATGCAGCCGGAATCGATTTTCGTGTTCATGGTGAATTTGTTAAAGGTGCCGAATCGTGGGCCAGCCTGTCATTTCTTAAAACGGAAGAATATTTCCAGGGATCATGGATTCCCCGGCCAACTGACCAACGGATGAACCTGGCTATTTTCTTCCAGGATTTCATTCCCGGCTTTCCAACCTGGAAGATGAACCTCACCCTGGTGTATGGCACCGGATTGCCATTTGGGCCGCCTGATTCACCCCGAAGTGAACAAACATTGCGCATTCCGCCCTACCGGAGGGTTGATATCGGGCTTTCAAAGCAATTGCTCGAGGCCCAGACAAAATTTTCAGAAAAAAATCCCTTCAGGGTCATCAAATCGATGTGGATCTCACTGGATATATTCAACCTGCTGCAAATCAGCAATACCATCTCCTATTTGTGGATCACCGACATCAATGGAAAAGAATACGCTGTGCCAAATTACCTGACCCCACGAACAGTCAACCTGAAATTAACTGTCCAATTTTAATTAGCGAAATAGCGAATTGGCACATTACAGGTGTATCATATTGGGAAAATCTCCTTTCTTGAAGCGTTCGGTCATTTTATAGCGCTGTATTTTCCCGCTGCTGGTGCGTGGAATATCACCTGACCTTACCAGGATAAATGTTTCAGGATTAAGACCGATCGCCGTGGAAAAATGGTTCCTGATCTGTTGACACAATACACGGGTGGGCGTATTATCAGCTGCTACCAGGAAAACCAGTAACGTGTCGCGACCTTCCGGCTCGTTAAAATACCCGGAAATAACGATTTTCCCGCTTGCCAGCTGATCCATTTTTAAAGCGATCGTTTCAAGATCGTTGGCGTAATAATTCATACCATTGATAAAGATGATGTCTTTTGATCGTCCTGTAATATAAAGATCTCCATCGTAAATGAATCCCAGGTCTCCTGTAAGCAGCCATTCCTGTGAAAAGGCTGAACAGGAGGCATCGGTATTGCCGTAATATCCACGGGTAATGCTGTCGCCCTTGACCAGTATATTTCCGACTGTCCCGTTGCTCAGCGGTTCATACTGATCATCAGCCACCAGCATGGCGCAATGGTCAAGGCACTGCCCGAGATTTACCAGTTCAACAATGTTGGATTCCCCTTCCGCGGCTTCGATCGCCATGCCAGGTCCGGCAAGCTCTTCCCGCCTGAACGCCTTGACCTCAGCCCTTTGGAGCCTGTCGGGGAAAGTGACTGCCAAAGTGGCTTCAGCCAGTCCATAAGCAGGAAACATGGCAACCGGGTTCAACCGGTATTTTTCCAGGTGGTTCAGGAATGCACGCATGGTTGACACGGAAATGGGCTCAGCACCATTGAACAGGATCCGGACAGTTGACAAATCCCATGCCTGAGCAGGCTTGCGGCCAAGATAACGGGTAACCAGCATCTGGCCAAAATTGGGGCAGGCTGTAATGGTGCATTTCCTGTTGCTCATCACATCAAGCCACAGGGAGGGGCTCTTTATAAAATCCACCGGGTCAATGAAATACTGAGTTACCCCGGCAAGAACAGGAGTAATATGGAAACCGATCAGTCCCATGTCATGGTACAATGGCATCCAGTTGACTGCAACATCAGTGGGTTCAAGTGCAATGCCGCTGATGATATCCATAACATTGATGAGAATGTTTTGATGCGTAAGCATTACCCCTTTCGGATCGCCAGTGCTCCCGGATGAGAACTGGATCAGGGCCAGATCAGCATTGCTCAGCTCTGCCCTGGAAGCCAGTTTTTCATCGCCCTGTAAACCCGTTATATCGACCAGCAGTTCTGCGGGAATGTGACTTGAATTCCAGTTTCCGGCATGTTCATGGGAAAGGATGACATGGGGGCGTCGCAGAAGGTGAAAAACTTTCTCCGTTTTTTCTGCAGCAGGATTGTATTCTGTAAACGATAAAGGGGGCTGCAGTAAGGCAGGGATGATCCCTCCGATGAGGCAAGCCCATAATGCCGGGATGATCTCCTCGCTTTTCTCCAGGGCAAGGATTACCAGGTCACCCTTCTTCCATCCTCGCTCCTGCATGGCAGCCAACATTGAAAGTGCTGCAACTTCCAGCTCAGGAAAAGTAATAAATTTAATAGCGTTATTCGACCTTACAAAGCCAATCCTTTTTTTTGGGAACATTGTTGAAGCTGCCGTCAATAACTGAGGCAAGTTATCAGGAGCAGGGAATGCTTTATCATTTTTCACTTGTCACTTGTCACTTGTCATTCGTCAAACATCACACTTTACCGGCTTTGCTTTGCAATCTGCTCGCCAAGCCGGTAATAATAATCAGCTTTCGCACGATCGCCTTTGATCAGGTAAAGGGAATTCAACTGGACACACAGCTCAAAACTCGGGTTGATGGCTGCCGCTTTTTCCCAGTAGTTTACCGCAGTTACCGTATCTTTTCTGAGCATGTAATAATTGCCAATATTGACGTATGGCATCTCCTGTTTGGGGTAAGACTTCATCACATCCTCATTCATCCTGACAGCCCGGTCGAATTGGCCCATGTCGTTGTAAACATTTGCAAGCGCAAAAATTGCCTTGATCTGGTTCGGATTGACTTTCAGTATATGGTTATAGCATTCAATGGCTTCCTGGTAACGTTTTTGTTCCCGATAGGCCATGCCAAGATTCACCCAGGCAGGCTGCAGGGTTGAATCGATGGCGATCGCCTTCCGGAGAAAGTAGGTCGCTGAATCGTAGTTTTTGCCCATAAAGAGGTATACTGTCCCCAGGTCATTGGTCGTCAGATAATTATTTGGATAAATATCAAGGGCACGGCGAAAATGTGTAACGATGACCTGGTATTTGTATTCATTCACATGACCGGTTCTTAAAAAATTCTGATCCTGATAAACCGTACCCATCAGATATCCGGCATAATCGATATTTGCCTTGGCGGAATTATTCAGTGACTCTACATCGTTGCGATATAGATCAAAAAGATTTCGCCAGTCGCGGTTCCTTGAAACGGTGAGTATTGTATAGGGAATCAGCAACAGGATCATTACTGCTACGATTTTAAGCCGTGAATCCATCTCAATGGTCAGGCTTTGCGGATCGGTCTTGAATATTTTAAAGATAAAAAAGACAAGAGCAAGACAAAATCCAAGGGAGGCATTGAAAACAAATCGTTCACCTACAATACCTACCACCGGTATAAACACATTGGAATACATGGCGATGGCTATGAGATACCAAAGCACTGCGAAGGATATAAAACGTTTCTTCCTGAATTTCCTGAGCGCATAAAAAAACAGTCCTGCGTATATCAACAGGGAAAGCACCGCCCATATATTTGCAAGGTTTGTGATGGGCACCATGTCAAAGCCATAATAGTAGAGCAATGGGTGTGGATAAACCAGGATCCTTAGGTAGAATAGCAGGGAAACAAATCCGGTTCCCAGCCGTGTCCAGATATCCTTTTGAAAATAGAGCGGATTTTCGATAAAGAAATTGATACGTGGGAACGGCGGAAGAAAAAGGCGTGGCCCCAATTGTGCAATGAATACAACCGCCGTCAAGGCTAAAAACACAGGGATAACCTTTGTCATTTTTATCCCGGTAAAAAAATACAACACCAGCGGAATGAGAAAAATAAACGGAAGAATTGAAGATTTGCACAGGTAGCCGAAGAAAAAGATCAACCCTGCCAGGAACAAGTAACGCACTTTGAAATTCCGTGAATATTCAAGGAGAACCCAAAGGCTTCCCAAACCACAGATAAAAGCAAGTATTTCATCCCTGTTTTTCAGGCTGGCAACCACTTCCGTATGCACCGGATGGGCCATGAACAGGATGGTGATGAGGAAAGGGAAAAGGATGTTATAGCTGGATAACATCCTTTTCAGGATGAAAAAAAGCAGCACAGACAAGACCCAGTAAAGCAATATATTGATTGCATGGCTCCTTCCGGGTTTATCACCCCACAACTGGTATTCAATGGCATAGGTGGCTTTCACGACGGGCCGGTAATCGGCAGCTGTTGAGCCTACATTTCCCTGCTGCGAAAAATACCTTGTTGAAAAAATCTGGGGAATTGCTTTGAATCCTTGCTGTACAACAGCGTTGTTGGTTACAAGGTTGTCATCAACAGCATATTTATTGAGAATGGTATTGCCGTACAGGATAAAAGCAAAAAGGAAAAAGCAAAGGATAAAATAACGATTTGCCTTGTTTGATAAACCGGGAATGGGTGGAGGGCTTTTCGAAATTCCTGATTTTTTGGCGGGAACCTTTTTACCCGGAGGTGCTTGTGTTTTCGAAAGCAGATCTTTTTTCATCCGGAGAATAAAAATTTATGCAAAGGTAGCTATTTCTGTTGCAAGCCTGACGAAATCATCAACTGATAGTCGTTCAGCGCGCAGATCGAGATACCCTGACAGGGTCACTGACCCTGACGGGGTGGCTCCTTCAGGCAGCAACGAACGGATGGCGTTCCTAAGGGTTTTCCTGCGTTGGTTGAATGCTGTTTTGACCAGCTTTGTGAAAAACGTTTCATCACAATACAGTTTTTCCGTTTTATTCCGGCGCAGCCTGATCACTGCCGATTTGACCTTGGGCGGAGGATAAAAAACATTTTCATTTACTGTAAACAAATAGTCGATATCGTAAAATGCCTGGAGCAAAACGCTGATGATGCCATAGGTTTTATTGCCCGGAGGAGAAGCGATGCGCTCGGCTACCTCTTTCTGAAACATCCCGACAACCTCAGGGATCCTGTCGCGGTTTGAAAGCACGGTAAAAAGGATCTGGGAGGAAATATTATAAGGGAAATTCCCGATGACGGTGAATTTAGGCCTTTCAGGCAGAGGCACAAGGAGATGTGTCTCTACCGGTTGCGGCGGAAAACCGGACAGGTCATAATTCAGGAAATCTCCCAGGATCAGCCGGTTGGCGATGCGAGGGTAGGTTACATTCAGGTAAGCAACCGCTTCGCGATCCACTTCCATGAACCAGGGATCGATCAGCGGATTTTCAATGATGTATTTCGTTAAAACGCCCATTCCCGGGCCAATTTCCAATACCAGGGGATATTCCGGATTCAGGTAACCAACGATTTTTTGTGCGATGTTTTCATCGCGAAGAAAATGCTGGCCAAGATGTTTTTTGGGTCGGATCATGGTTACTGTATATCCCCCCGCAATAACCTGAATTTTTTCCTGGCGTCGGGAACATAGATGCTACCAGGATATTTATCCAGCAATTCCTGGTACAGCGACATGGCCTTTTCGCGATTATTCAACTGTTTTTCATTAAGGGCAGCGGCTTGCATCAGTGCTTCATCGGCAAGGATTTCGCCAGGATAGTCTTTTACAAGCAACTGAAAAAGTGTGTCGGCTTCAGGGTACCGGCCCTGTTTACGCAGAATTTCTGCTTTTTTGTAAAGGACATACTGTAAAATGGGATGATAGCCGAAAAGTCGCGGGATGGAGTCAAGCGTTTGAAGCGCCAGTTCATCCTCATTGCGATAGTCAAGCAGATCGGCCCGGGCATATATTCCCAGTGCAATTGTATTGCTGTCGGGATCAAAATTTTCACTGATTAACAGCGATAAAGCGATGGCATCGTTGGAAATAAATTTGGAAGTGGCAGCCTTCAGAATATCTGCCTGGGCTTTGGCCCAATTGAATTCCCCAATGTAAAAGGAAAGTTTTGCATTTTTGAATTTGGCTTCCTGTCCAAGCACATCGTATTTGAAATCCTGGTAAGCCTGCTGATACAGCAGGGTCGCCTCCCAAACATCATCTGTAAATAAAAGAATGTCTGCAAGTGCGATTTTACATTTGGCTTTTTCGGCAGCGCTCACTCCGGCCATCTCGATGGCATGGTTCAGCAATTCAATTGCTTCCTGCTGTTTCCCAAGGTAAAACGCTTTGATGTGTGCCAGGTTTTTGATGACGGAAATGTTTTCAGGGTCATCACCGTAATAGGTTAATTCATCCGTGAATTCCTTTTCAAGAATTTCCAGCTGCTTTTTCGGCGGCGAGGGTTCCGAGATTGTTTTAAGATAACGGGTATTGGCCGACTCCCGCCTGCCCAGATTATAATACGGACAATCCTTGCCTTTTGAAATGAGGTATTGGTAACATTCGATGGCCACATCGTATTTTTCATTTGAAACGGCAAGGCCCGCGAGGGAAACTAATTTATCGCCATTCTCCTTGAACCGGCGGTCAAGTGCCTTTGCCTGAAGCAGTGCAAGGTCAAAATCTTTTTGCTGTATTGAATACCACCATAAAAGTTCAGCGTAGTTCGTGTTATCCGGGTTTTTCTGTGCCCTTGAAAGTAGAATCTTTCGTAAAATTTCGTTTTTCTCGTTGTTCACATCGAATGCCAAAATAGCCTGGATCCTGTCCTGGACTGTCGCCATGTAAGATTTATTCACATCCAGCATATTCAGGTATTCCTCCGTGGCATTTCTAAAATCGCCCATTCGTTCATAGACGCTGGCAAGTTCAAATCCGAAAGGATAAGTGTTGTTCAGCAGCTGACGACCCTTTAAATAGGTGCGTATGGCATAATCATTCTCGCCACGGGTGATGAAAGTGTTGGCAAGTTCAAAGACCTGCTGCTGGCTTGGACCAAGTTTTTTCAGGGCATCTTCATACAGTTTTTTTGCCTTCTCCTGGTTTCCTGACCGGTAACTGACGTAACCCATGTCGACCATATACCGCAGTGCATCGGGTTCTGCCTTCTGGCATTTTTTGATCAGCTTTTCTGCTTTGCCGTATTCCTTGATTTCGACAAGGCAAAAAACCAGGTACTGATAATAGTACAGTGAAGGTTTATTTTCATAAAGTTTTTCAAATAATTCTGCAGCTTTCGGGAAATCCTGGGTTTGGTAAAATTGTATAGCAAGTTGCTCCTCATCCCCTGGTTTGGGCGCATCCTGCTGAAATGGAAGCAGTTGCGGCGTAACGGGCTTCAAGTCCTGGGCAAAAATGATTGCCGGAAGCGAGATCGCAAACAATACAATTGACAACTGCCATCTGATTTTCAATAGCTGAAATTTAAACCGTTTATCCTTTTCCCTCCTCATTATTCGTTATTCAATATTCGTTATTCAATATTCATTTTTTTTGCTTCCCGTAAGGTTTCAACAGCAAACCACGCCATCAGCCCCATTCCGGTTTCAAGGCTTTGTTCATCCACATTAAAAGTGGCAGTGTGCAGATTCGACCTGATCCCCTTCGCTTCATTTGCAATACCGAGCCTGAACAAACAGGATGGTCTTTCCAGGGCAAAGTAAGCAAAGTCTTCGGCAGTCATTCTCTGTTCCAGTTCTTTAACGTGAACAGCACCCAGATATTCTGAAGCAAGCTGAAAAAGTTTACCGGTAAGCGCCGGGTCATTGTAAAGAAAAGGGTATCCATGTGATATCCTTACCTCACAGGTCGCCCCCATTCCCGCTGCCAGGTTCACTGCAATGTGTTCGATGCGACGGTGTACCTCTTTTCGCCACGATTCACTGTAGGTTCGTACCGTACCTTCCATTATCACTTCATCGGGAATGATGTTTGTTCGTCCGTTACCCACAAACTTACCGAAGGAAAGCACCGTAGGCATGACCGGGTCAGCATTCCGACTGACAATCTGCTGGAGAGCGACGATGATATGGGAGGCAACCAGGATCGGGTCGATCACCTGGCTTGGGGTGGCAGCATGCCCCCCTTTTCCCCTGACCGTGATGAAAACTTCATCGGTGGAAGCCATGTAGGCGGCTGGTCTCATTCCGACATCACCGGCATCGAGGGTATTGATTACATGCTGGGCAATCACATAAAATGGCTTTGGATTTTCAAGCACGCCTTCGCGGATCATCCGGATCGCTCCGCCTGGGTATGATTCTTCCGAGGGCTGAAACAGCAACTTCACCGTACCCTCGAACTGATCTTTGAGGGAATTCAGGATCTTCGCAGCGCCCAGCAGGCAGGCCATGTGCACATCATGCCCGCAGGCATGCATTTTCCCGGGAACGACCGACCTGTATTCTACATCGTTTTCCTCCCTGAGCGGCAAGGCATCCATGTCGGCCCGGAGTGCGATGCAGGATGAAGTCGGATTTTTACCTTCAATGAGCCCGACAATGCCGGTTTCGGCAACGCCTTTCTGATAAGGGATCCCATATTCATCGAGTTTTTCGCAAATGAATCCGGCAGTTTGAAATTCTTCGCATGACAATTCAGGATGCCGGTGAAAGTGCCGCCTGATCGAGACAACCTCTTCAAAAAATAACCGGGATAGCGCTTCGATTTGTTCCTTTAATGGTGTCATATAATGCCGGAGTAAATAAAAGTCAAAGGTAGGAAATGTTTAAATCAGTTATGAATAAATGGGATAATGCTTGGGTTAAATCCTTATCTTTGCTCTGTTTTAAGGTTTATTTGATCAATTATTATGGGAACGGATTTTTTGCCTGAATTCATTTTAACCAACTATGAAGTTCATGAGTGGAAACACGCCTGTGCCATATTAAAGAGTGATTTCCCAAATGAATGGAATGATCTTCTTGAATTACTTTTGAATTTTCGATTGAAAAAAAGTTGGATCTTGGAACCTGGAGGAAGAAAATCACAAGTTTCAACCTCGATTGATTCCTTTTTATATGCAAGACATTGGGTTGAAAAAGAGTTTGACACAGCGGTCATGGTCGATGAAGAATTGATGGAATCTCCAACGCATAAAGTCGATTGTTATAAAAACCATGTTGCACTTGAAATTGAATGGAATAATAAAGACCCATTTTTTGATCGTGATTTAAACAATTTTCGACTCTTATTTGACTTGAGAGCAATCAGTGTTGGAATTATCATTACCCGCTGTGATAGCCTTCAACATGTTTTTAATGATGTTGGAAGAGGATCTTCGTTTGGTAATTCAACAACACATATGTCGAAATTATTGCCGCGGATTGAAGGTGGTAGTGGCGGTGGTTGTCCTGTTTTAGTTTTTGGCATAAAAAAGAATTTAATCGATGAAAGTTGTTAATAATCATATTAATCCTGTTGCGGTGAATTTTATTGAGCATGTTCCAAACAAAGGATATGCAACGATTTTAGCAGACCCGCCTTGGCGTTTCCTTAACCGAACGGGAAAAGTCGCTCCTGAACATAAACGATTATCACGATACGATACATTATCGTTAGAGGAAATTAAACAAATTCCTGTTCAGTCTGTGGCGGCTAACAAAAGTCATTTGTATTTATGGGTGCCCAATGCATTATTACCTGATGGGTTAGAAGTAATGAAAGCATGGGGATTCATCTACAAATCAAATATCATTTGGCATAAAGTCAGAAAAGATGGTGGTCCTGATGGCCGTGGAGTAGGATTTTACTTCAGGAATACTACTGAATTGGTTTTATTTGGTATCCGCGGAAGCATGCGAACCCTTGATCCCGGAAGAAGTCAGGTTAATATAATTAGAACTCAAAAACAGGAACATTCACGTAAGCCCGATGAATTATATGAAATAATCGAGCGCTGCAGCCCTTCTCCTTTTCTTGAGATTTTTGCGAGAGGGAAGAGAAAAGGATGGGATGTTTTTGGTGACCAAGCCGAGGAGTACAATATTGATTGGGACACCTATGCAAACCATAGTCAATCTGAAAAAAAGTTAGGTATTTCTCCAGAATCCGTTTTGTCCCTTGAGGAACCCGTTTATAACTTCTATTCTGCTATCGAAAAGAAAGTAAAAAGGGCTTCGAAAAAATAATGGTCAGTTTTTAACCAGCTTCACTGTCGACTTCAACTCCCCTGTATGAACCCTTAAGAAATAAATGCCTTTGCCGATACCGGAAAGATTCATGACAAGGCGGTTTCCTGCCGGTATCGTCTGCTGAATTTCTTTCAGCTTGCATCCAGCCAGGTCAAACAGCATGATTTCGCAATTCCCGCTGATGTCATGATTGATTTCGATGGTGACCTGTTCTGATGCCGGGTTCGGAAAAAGCCTTACCAAAGGTGTTGCAGGCGAAAGGTCATGTGTTCCGTAGCACTGATCAACCTGGATATATTTTTCCTTCAGGATGGTCTTTGTGCGGGTCCCGTCGGAAACAGTGAGCTTTACATCAAATTTCCCGGAGGAATCATACCTGACTGAAGGATTGGGTTCATTGCTGGTGGCAGGAGTCCCTCCCTTAAATTCCCAGCTTCTTGTGGTAATGTTGTCAAAGGAATCATCAGTGAAAGTAATGGCCTGATTTTTACAAACCGCCGTCATCCCTGTGTGAAAAAGCGGATACGGGCCTGCAATGTTGAGGTCGAAAAATTCAAGGTAACGCTGCATCAGGGTGGTCTGGGTAGAAGGAGGCGAACCGCCTGTCATGGCGCTAAAATCGAGCATGGTGCCAATGGTCTTATAATCATCGCCATGGTAAACGATCTCGAGATTTTTTGGTGGCGTATTGTTATTGATCAACGTGGAATATGCCGGGTCTGTCGGCGCCAAACTGAAGACCGCGTAATTCATGGGAGCCGAATAGGTGAACGACATCGAATCGGTGAAAGTCGCCGGGATGCCGATCAGGTTCTGATAATAGTAAACCGGTATTTTTTTACTGGTGTATTTGAGCATCGGGTGAAGGATTGTCTTGCTTGCATAATGCCAGGTATAATAACTCTCCAGGTATAGGTTTCCCCGCTGCTGCAAGTAGCCCGCAAGCAAAGCGCCTTCGGATTCGGAAAGCACATGCGAGCCTGAGCCGGAGGTTCCGAGAATCAAAAATATACTGGCATAGCGGTTGCAATCAAAGAACAAATTGCTGAGCTGATCATACCCGACATGCAGACTATCCAGCGCGTTTGCCATGGCTGTGACAGAGGCCGGTGAACTTGACAGATTCACAAGGGCAATCAACCTGGTTCCGATCCGGAGGTTGAATTCAACGGTTTGAAGCGCTCCGCTTGAATCGCTCAGTAATATCTGCATGGGGATGTCGCTCCCTGGCAGGGTATTGCGCGATGCAGAGATTTGAAAATGGAACTCGTCTGAAGAAAAGACATCCAGGTTTGCAATGGTGATCTGCGGATCCGAAAGGATGGTCACCTCCGGGGCTGAAGAAACAAGTTTTAACCGGAGATTTTTTGCCATGATCCCGCCGGAGTTTTTCACAGTTACGAACAGATCGGCTACCTCACCTGGATCGAGCAGGTTGTTGTATCCATCGACGACATAATGAGATTCGACAGCAAGCTCCGCCGCTGCAACATAACACACCAGGTCCTTGTTCCATGACCTGCCCGTTGATTGTGCCTGCATGGTCATCAACACAGGGAAGCCGTTTGGCAAGGGATGGCGCAAGCTGAAAGAGAATGCCGCAGGGATGGTCAGTGATTGACCGGCACCCAGCAAAGGAACGGAATACAAACTATCTGTGATCTTCAGGAGGGAATCTGCCGGATGCAGCTTGATAACCAGGTTCTGGATCGGTTGCAGCCCATTGTTTTTGAGGATCAACTTCATGGAGGCCAGTTTGCCTGATTTCAGGCGGTTATCATCGCCGCAGATAATTTCCTCGACAATCTGTAGTCCGCTTGAAAGCATCAGTTCTTTTGAATCGGAAATTTTCCCGGCATCCGTTGCACGGACATGCAAATTGTAAATGACCGTTGAGTCCGCCTTGTCAACAGACAACAATCCCGCCTTGCTCAGGTTGAAATTTTCAGGCAATACCGGTGGATAAAACAAAATACTCTGGCCAGAAAGTTCGTTGGCATCCCATTGCGTTTGAATATCAAAATTCAACTCATCTCCTTTTGAAACACCTTTGTAGAAAGTATGCGCAAACCCCAGATTTTCCATGGTGCCGTAGCAAAATTCAAACCTCCCGTCGGGGTATAGGATGATGCTGAAATCATTGGTCGAAGTGAAAACATGCCCGGCAACAGATGCTTTCCATCGAATGATGGCGTGTGTTGTATCGGCCTGAAACCAAATACCATCATTTTTACTGGACTGATAGACATATTGTTGCGAGAAGGATGGCACAACCAGCGGAAACATCCTGAGCATGCCCGTTTCGTCTGTCGTATAGGGCGCCGGCAGATTTTGCGGCTCAAAGGATATAAATCCGAAATAATTCACAAAGATGGAATCAAAGCGCTTTCCAAAGAAAGGAAATTTGAACGGTAAGGCAATGGATGCAAACGATCTGGTATCGGAAGGGACGATGATGGAAGTACCTGTAATAAGGGGCTCCGGAGTTCTGGTAGGTTTTTTAAGATATTCCTCTGCAAATGACCAATCATAAGGTGGTCTTCCCCCCGTGGCTTGCAGTTGAACCTGCATTTGTTGCGATGCGGTATAAGGAGGAAGACTGGATGTTACGATAGAAACACCAGGTTTTCCAAACGAACCAACAACAGAAACGAAGGTTGTACTGTTATCTTTAACAAGCACATCCGTACTTTTCACCGGTATTTCCAGGGAGCCGTTGTAATAACTGATGAACGACACATGCTCTATTCTTCCCTGGCCAAGGTTTTCAGGATCTCTTTCCTCAACCATCATGAAAAATCGCGCAGGTTGCCCCGAAGAGACAAAATTGAGCAACGGGGTCACATCCAGTCCGAATTCTATGGATTTTTCTGCAGGTATTGTATCATTTCCCTGCATGGCATGTTCTCCTCCCTGGAAATTAAATACCGGGAAATCAATTACATGATCGGGAAACTGGTTCAAAGTATCCTGGCTTACCCCGGCGAGAATCCTTATCCTGTTGCGTGCACTGTAGTTCAGGTTGACTTTCATTGTAAGGAGCGGCCGATAAGCAGTATCGGCATCCACAACATAAACCCGGTCGTTCCAAACGCCTCCTTCACCATAATTTAATGCAAATGACCGGTATAAGGCATAAACATATCCCGTATCCGCCCACCAGTTGCCATAGGAATTGGCAATTTTAAATCCGCCTATTTCCCAGTCACGGGCGTCAATAATGCCGTCACCGGTAATGTCTTTATTGTTGGTATACCTGCCATCGTGATTGATGTCGTACCTGATCAAATCGTTGTAGCCGACAACCGTCAATCCATGCACCGGATCCGTTTGCCATGCAAGGATGACAGATTTGCCTGCCTCTGTTGTCCCCGTGGGCAGGAGAGGCATGTTGTACAGTGTGCCGCTGCTGGTGGTAAAACAGGCAATGCCCCCGGTTGGGGAACCATTCAGATGGTCGTAAAGATAGTTTCTCAGCGTGTTGATTCCGGCAGCGTTGTTTATTTTTATCGCTGAAACCTGTTTCAGATGGTTGAACATTCCCCGGTAATATTTGTCATATCCGGTGATCCATCCCAGCACGGAAGTCGCGGTATCCATTCCATAGTCGTTGGAGGCCATTTGTCCCTGCTGTTTAATGACCTCAAAACTCTGGAGGAAGTTGACCCCGACAAAGCGGTCGCCCTGGTTCATGAAATTCCAGGTATAATGGGTTGGATAGCTGTTTTCCCAATACCAGCCAGTCTGATCTCTCAGCCGGTTAATTTCATAGCCAAACACATAGGCTACACCGGCATATTGCTGGCAACTGTAAAACATATACTGATCCAGGATCCCGGGCCAATATTTTTTCCTTGAATTATCAACAACAGCCGGTAATTGACGTGCCCGGTCTGTTCCAGAAAACGTGATAATTGGAACCTTTGTTGCCAGGATGGAGTCATGTTCCCTGGCAGCAGATGTGTAAACAGGGGTCATTCTCCGAGCAGAAGAGACTTGTCCGGTCAGTGCCTGCGGAAACAATGAAGCCAGCAAGACAGACAGGATAAGAAATTTGAAATTGTTCATGGCTGGTCCGTGATTTGCAGATACCCGGAAATAATATTCCTGAGAAAACAAAAGTTTTTCTTCAAAAGCAAAGTTACGAAGATTCAGAGTTCCTTTATCCGTAATTAATAATTACCTTAGCAACTTTAATTTGAAGGACCAATAATCGTATTTTCCATGAAAATCGCCGGTATACTTTTATCAATTGCTATTTTTACCGTGATCTGCAGTTGCAAACATGTTGTAACATACGATTGCACCGGGGTTACTCCCACCTATTCTCAAAATGTCAAACCAATTTTAGACGGGACCTGCGCGTTGTCACATTGTCATTCGGGCAATGGTGATGCATTCGATCTGTCCACCTATGCGGGTGCTTCGTCTGCAAGCTCAAAAAAAAGTTTCATGGGGTCTATCCAGCATATGCCATTTTATCAAAAAATGCCTAAGAATGCTGACCGGTTGAATGATTCACAGATTCATGTTCTTTCCTGCTGGGTTGCAAACGGGTCACCGGAATAACCTAAGACGTTAGACGTCTCACGTTTAAAGTGGTATATTCCCATGTTTCTTCGGCGGATTTGTCTTGCTCTTGTTTTGTGTAAGTTCAAGTGCCTGGATCAGTTTCGTTCGTGTCTGGCGCGGAAGAATAATCTCGTCCACGTATCCAAGTTCGGCCGCTTTGTAAGGGTTGGCAAAAGTATGACGGTAATGGTCGACTGCTTCTGTACGGTCGGCATCACTGAGTTTCCCTTTGTGGATGATGTTCACAGCGCCTTCAGGGCCCATGACTGCTATTTCGGCGGTCGGGTAAGCATAATTCACATCAGCGCCGATGTGTTTGCTCGACATCACATCGTAGGCACCGCCATAGGCTTTCCGGGTGATCAGTGTAATTTTCGGGACGGTAGCTTCAGAGAAGGCGTAAAGCAATTTGGCCCCATGCTTGATGATGCCGCCGAACTCCTGGTTTGTACCTGGGAGGAAGCCGGGAACATCCACAAGGGTGATGATCGGAATGTTGAAGCAATCGCAGAACCTGACAAACCGTGCGGCCTTGATGGATGAATTGATGTCGAGCACTCCGGCAAGAAAAGCAGGCTGGTTTGCGACGATGCCGACTGGTTTTCCACCCAGGCGGGCAAACCCTGTAAGAATATTCTGCGCGTAATGCGGCATCACCTCGAAGAAGTTATGATTATCCACCGCCGTGGTGATGATGTCCTTCATATCGTAAGGCTTATTCGGGTCGGCAGGAACAACGGTCTGAAGCTTTTCATCCTGCCGCATCACATCATCGGTACAAGGCTGTGTGGGAGGGTCTTCCATGTTGTTAGACGGCAGGAAACTCATCAGTTCACGGATCATCAGCACAACCTGTTCATCATTTTCACCAGCGAAATGGGCAACGCCGCTTTTAACATTGTGCGACATGGCACCGCCCAATTCTTCCATGGTCACCTCTTCGTGGGTCACCGTTTTGATCACTTCAGGCCCGGTTACAAACATATAGCTTGACTCCTTGACCATGAAAATAAAATCGGTCATGGCCGGAGAATAGACCGCCCCGCCGGCGCAGGGTCCCATGATAGCGGAAATTTGGGGGATCACCCCCGAAGCCATCACATTCCGATAGAAAATATCTGCATAACCGGCCAGGCTTTCAACCCCTTCCTGGATGCGGGCGCCTCCCGAGTCGTTGAGCCCGATGAGCGGAGCGCCCATTTTCATGGCCATATCCATGATTTTCACAACCTTATCTGCATTCGCCCGACTCATGGTCCCTCCAAAGACGGTAAAATCCTGTGCAAAGACAAAAGCCAACCGTCCGTCAATCTTACCATATCCTGTCACCATGCCATCGCCTGGGATCTTATTGTGCCCCATTCCGAAATCGTGGCAACGGTGCATGACCAGTTTGTCCATTTCGACAAAAGTGTTCACATCAAGCAAGGTGAGTATCCGTTCACGGGCTGTCAATCTTCCGTTTTTATGGATCTTGGCTATTTTTTCTGCGCCTCCTCCAAGTTCTGCCTTGTGGTTCTTATCTTCGAAAAACTGAAAACGTTCTTCTATGGTTTGCATAATTTTATTTTTGGTACTGGGTTAATAGGTGATCAGGCGGACAAGCGGACGCGTGGCCCCTTTCGCCACCTGGCTACTTCGCTGTTTCGCTATCTATATTTTCAAGCTTAATCATCACCTGGTGTGAATCCACTGTATCTCCTTCCTTAACAAGGATTGCATGAACTATTTTATCTCCTGTGGCTTTGAACTCACTCTGCATTTTCATTGCCTCAACAACGATCAGGGTTTGCCCGGCAGTTACCATATCTCCTGCTTTTACAGGGATCTTAACAATTTTTCCGGGCATGGGTGAAGCGATCTGGTTGGAACCTTCTACCTCGATGCCCTGGTTCCGGTTACTGATATATTTTGATTCCGCATCGATGACCTCGGCATGAAATGTTTTCGCGAAAGTATTCACAATGAACTTTTTACTGGATTCCCCCCGGATGAGTTCAACATTATAGGAATGGCCGTTGTAGAGTATAGAATATACCCCGTTTTCAACCTCCACGATATCAAGATCATATTTATGATCATCCACTTTGATCAGGGCCTTATGGCCTACCCGGTTGAGCAGTTCAATCTTGGCCGTGCGATGTCCAATACTTATTTCGTATCCCATGATGATCAGTTATAAACGTAAAACATTTCGTTTGCGTCCAAAATCCTTCCAGTTCGAAGCCAGTTCTTCAGTGAATTTCTGTGGCTGTACTTCGGCCAGTTTGTCGAGATAATCGATGAACGCAGTGATGATGGCCATATCCTCGCATTCGGTTCCGCATGGTTTGGTTGTGAATAACCGGTGATGATTATTCTCGATGAAATGGGTATTATATTTCCCTTCGATAAAATCAGGGGCATCCATGATGCGTTCAAGGAATTTAATGGATGTTTTCACCCCGGTGATCTTGTATTCATATAATGCCCGTCGCATGCGGGCTATCGATTCCTTCCGCGTCTCACCCCAGGTAATGAGCTTGCAGATCATGGGGTCATAGTGCATGGGGATCTCATAGCCTTCATACACATACCCGTCATAACGCACACCCAATCCCAAAGGAACCGTGATGTGCTTGATCACGCCCGGATTTGGCATGAAGTTGTTGTCGGGATCCTCGGCATAAATACGGCATTGAATGGCATGGCCATGCTGCCGGAGGTCCTCCTGCTTGAAGGAAAGGGGCAGCCCGTTGGCAATATTGATCTGTTCTTTGACCAGGTCGACGCCAACAACTCTTTCAGTGACCGGATGTTCAACCTGCAACCGGGTGTTCATTTCCAGGAAATAATAATCAAGCTGATCATTGACAATAAATTCGATGGTCCCCGCTCCCTCATAATTGACGGCTTTGGCCGCCGCCACTGCCTTATCCCCCATCTCCGTGCGTAATTCCGGGGTCATGAGCGGTGAGGGGGTTTCTTCAATGACCTTTTGATGCCTCCGTTGGATGGAACATTCGCGTTCAAACAGGTGGACGACATTGCCATGCTGGTCGGCAAGTATCTGAAATTCTATGTGGTGGGGCGATTCTATGTATTTTTCGATATACACCGAATCATCGCCAAATGCGTTCATGGCCTCCGATTTTGCCATACGGAGCGATGGTATCAGTTCTTCCATCTTCTTCACCAGCCTCATTCCCTTTCCGCCTCCGCCTGCCGATGCTTTGATCATGATTGGCAGGCCGATCTCCTGAACTACCTCCACTGCCTTGGTTTCGTCAGAAAGTTTCTCTTTGGTGCCTGGAACTACAGGTACTCCGGAAGCGATCATGGTCTGTCGGGCCGTGATCTTATCGCCCATCGTGCGTATCGCATAGGCATCGGGTCCGATAAACTTGATCCCTTCAGCTTTACAACGCTCTGAAAATGCGGCATTTTCTGAAAGGAACCCATATCCCGGGTGAATCGCATCTGCTCCCGACTTCTTCGCAGCTCCAATAATGGCATCCATGTTCAGATAACTCTCCCGCGACGGGGCCGGTCCGATACAATATGCTTCATCGGCATAACGCACATGCATGGCCTGCCGGTCGGCTTCAGAAAACACCGCCACTGTTATCAGCCCGAGCTCCCTGCATGACCGCATCACCCTTACAGCGATCTCTCCCCGGTTTGCCACCAATACTTTTTTAATCATGAAATTGACAATTAAAACTATTTATTCTCATTCTGGAATCGGGCAAAACTATTAAAAATTAATATTGCAATTGTAAATATATATGTATATTTAAGGATATTTAACATATACCTGCAAAATATCCGGACCAGAAAACGGGTAGTCTCCTATTTTTTCCGATCTTTGGAAATTAATCGCAAAACCAGTTCATGCCAACGAGACCGATCCTGATTTCCTTGTTGCTTTTAATGCAATTGTTGTTTTCATGCCAGGGGGACAATCCCAAAAAAGAGACGCATAAAGGACTTCCGGTTGTTTCCAAAAAAGTGTCCAAGCCAAGTTATGACACCTTGCTCAGGGCCTTCACCTTGTTGCAGAAGGATCCGCTGCTTTCAAATGCTTCCCTGGGATACCTGGTTATTGACGTAACGGCCAAAGACCCTGTGGTCGTTGCAGATTATCATGCAAAACAACTCATGATGCCTGCTTCAACCCTTAAAATTTTCGTGACGGGCGCAGCTCTTGAGTATTTCGGGAAACCGGTTGTTCCGGAAGTCACCGTAACCAACCAGATGAGCGTAAACTGGAGATCTTCAAAACTGCTCCGGAAGATTGGCGGGAAAGTTTACAATTCTGCCACTACCGCAGCCGGTGCAAAAGCCATCCTTGATTTCTGGACCACAAAGGGTGTTGATACCGAAGGGATGAACTTTTATGATGGGAACGGTTTGTCGCGCAACAATGCGATCTCCCCGAAGCAACTGGTGGATGCACTTTATTTCATGCGTACCTCACCCTTTTTCCAGGAATTCTATGAGTCCCTTCCATTGGCTGGCCTCAGCGGCACATTGCATAAAGCCATGAAAGGAAGTGCTGCAGAAGGCCGGATCAGGGCCAAAACCGGAACCATCGGCAAGGTTAAAAGTTTTGCCGGGTATGTAGTTACAGTTACCGGGAGAAAACTCATTTTTTCACTGATCGTTAACAACTTTGACTGCCGTGTAAAATTGATGAAGAAGAAGCTGGAGGCGGTGATGATAACCATGGCGGAGATTTGAAAACGTGAGACATGAGATGTGAGGCGAAGGTTTGGGTTGTCCGCCTGTGCGCTTATCCGCCCGTTTACCTGCCTGCATGCTTCCCCAATACTTTCCAGGGAATCAACTTGCTCACTTTTTGCCTGTAGGCATGATAGTCCTTCCTTCTTTTCAACATTCGTTTCTCAATCATCGGGATGCTGGCGAAGATGAACATCAGGGTGATGGCCATCGGGCCGATGATCACCCACCAGAATAAAGGATTGGCGGCAAGAGCAAACAGGTAGAGCCCCCACCAGAATAGAATTTCACCCAAATAGTTCGGATGGCGCGATAGCGACCAAAGTCCCTGATCCATCGTTTTCCCGGTTTCTTTATTCCCTGATAAAAATCCTCGCAGTTGTTTGTCGGCCATGGCCTCCAGGAAAATAGCATTTCCGGTTAAAAGAATGGCAAGAATATCAACCAGGTTCATTTGCCCGGATCCCTCAACAACCGCCACCCATATTGAAAGGGTTCCCCCGAAGACCATCAGGGCAGGAAAAAAATGGATTCCTGAAAAACTGACAATCCAATAGGCTTTTCCTGTATTCGCGCGAAAATCAGCATATCGCCAGTCTTCATGCTTCATGCCGGGCCATGCACGCAGAAAATTCCAGGTAAGACGGATTCCATACGTGAGGGTGAGTATGAGCAGAATGATCGTCCTGGGAGACCCCAGGAGAAGGGTGAAAAAATGCCCGGCTCCGGCAAAAGCCTGTTCATGGATGACCCACACCAAATAATAAATCACCATCAATGGGGGCACTACACTCCAATAAGGATCGAAAACACTCGAATTATTGAAAACGAGACTGCCGGTAAAAAGGATGGCAACTGCAACCGATACAGACAACGCAGATTTAAGCAGGATGAGTTTCCCTTGTGTCATTGGGTCATCGCATGCAATGAACGCGCTAACCCAAACCGCGGCAATAATAGCGACCAGGTAAACACAACATAAAATGATTCTTCCTTTTATCTTTTCACTCATATGGCTAAGAAAAATATTTTAAAAACCCCATCCTGCTGACCCATTCGCCAAAAAAGGGAAGGAGCGTAAGTCCCTTCCTTGTCGGGTGGGTCAGGGTGGGGTACATTTACACAAACGACTGTAAATCATACAATTTCCTGTAAACACCATTTTTTTCCAGCAGGTCGAAATGGGTGCCACGTTCAACCAGGGAACCACTTTGCAAAACAATAATCTCATCGGCAAACTGGATGGTGGAAAGACGATGGGCGATGACGATGGAAGTACGGTTGCGCATCAGGTTTTCAAGGGCTTGCTGCACCAGCCTTTCCGATTCGGTATCCAGTGCAGAGGTGGCTTCGTCGAGAATGAGAATGGGCGGGTTCTTCAATACTGCACGGGCAATGCTGAGCCGTTGACGTTGCCCTCCCGATAGTTTTGTGCCCCGGTCTCCGATATTGGTGGCGTATCCCAAAGGCATTTTTTCGATGAATTCATGGGCATTGGCAACCTTCGCGGCTGAAATTACTTCGGCCTCGCCAACGTTTTCCATGCCAAATGCGATGTTGTTGAATACGGTATCATTGAAAAGAATGGTTTCCTGTGATACGATGCCCATTAAACCACGCAAGTCACGGATGATCAGGTCACGAATATCCGCCCCGTCAATGAAAATTCCACCTCCAAGACAATCATAAAAACGGGGAAGCAAATCCACCATTGTTGATTTTCCTCCACCGGAGGGCCCTACGACTGCGATGGTGCGCCCCTTTGGAATGACCAGGCTAATATTTTTTAGCACCGACTCCTGCACATAAGAAAAGCAAACATTCCTGTATTCAATCTCTCCATGAAACTCTTTCTTACTTATGGCGTCAACCTTTTCTTCAATCACTTCAGGTTCTCCCAGTACCTGTTCAATCCGGTCAACGGATGCTGCTCCTTTCTGAATGTTATAAAAGGCCTGTGTGATGGCTTTAGCGGGGGGCATCAGTTGAGAGAAGGCTGCCAGGTAAACCAGGAAGGTCGCTGCATCCAGGAAATTTCCGGGGGTGAAGACAAGTTTTCCACCGTACAACAGCACGATGGTAACCACACATGCGCTCAGGAATTCACTCAACGGCGAGGCGAGATCACGCTTCCGGTAAAGCCGGATCATCAGCCGGTTATACTCATTGTTCGTAAGACGGAACCTTTTATCCGCAAAATCGATGGCATTGAAAGCTTTGATAATCCTTAGTCCCGAAATGGTTTCTTCAATCATGGAAAGCAGCACTCCCATTTTATACTGGCCCTTGTCGGAGGTGCGTTTAAGGCTTTTCCCGATCCTGCCGATGATGAAACCGCTCACCGGTAGCAATACCAGAACAAAAACTGTCAGTGACGGGCTGATAACAAACAGGAAGACCACATAGGTAATCATGGTAATCGGATCGCGAAAGGCCATCTCAAGCGAACTCATGATCGACCACTCCACCTCCTGAACATCCGTGGTCATGCGGGCGATTATATCACCCTTGCGCTTTTCATTAAAGTACGACAGCGGCAGGATCAGGATTTTCAGATAAAGGTCATTCCGAAGGTCTCTCACAACACCATTGCGCACCACAGCCAGGAAATACATTGCCAGGTACCGGAACAAATTCTTAAGGAAAAACAGAACGATGATGGCGATCCCGATATAGACAAGCATCTCGGTCTTTCCATGTTTTTCAAGCAGCTGCCCGCAGTAATAATAGAAATTATCCTTGAGTGAATCCATCTCCATCTGCAAAGGAGGTGCCGAATGCGGAATTGGCATATCATTGAAAAGCATCTGTAAAATCGGGATAAACAACCCTAAGGAAACCAGCGAAAAGAGAACCGCCAAAATGTTGAAAATCACGTTAAGCATGGCATAAACCCAGTATGGCCCGGCGTAACGCAGTATTTTAAAAAAGCTTTTCATATGCGCAAAGATAGAATTTAAACATGTACCAAGGCATGTTTGATAAATTTCATCGGTACATAAAAATTCTTTGTGGATTGCCGGCGAGTTTTCTTTTCCGCTTTAACAGGTTTCTGCTACTCTTCAGCATCGATGAATTCATCGGAATCATCGTACACCTCCAACTTACGGCCAAGCAATGGCAGTATTTTCCCGGTGATCATTCCAGTAAGAAAAGCAACCACAATGGTAATAAGGATGCCCATGAGCTGGCTTTCCATATGAAGCCCTTTGATGACGGGCAGGGCAACAAGGCCGCCCATCAGGCCCGGAAGTCCATGCAGGTTGGTTACCCCGCAGGTGTCGATGATTTTCATGAGTTTTTGCTGTTTCGATTGGATCACTGCAAATCCGAATGTCGAGAGGCCGCCGGCCATGATCCCGATGATGACCGCCATCGTATGGCTGGCATCGGCGCAGGTAGAGCCAATGGCTACGCCACCAGCCAAGGCTGCATTCGCTATATCTGCGATGCTTATCTTTTTCCGGATGGAAACAGAGACCAGGTAGGTTGTAAGGGTGGATCCGCAGAGGGCAAGAATCACATTGACCACCGTATGGGGCATCTGGGCAGGAGGAACAAGCGCCGCACAGAAACTTGGCCAGAAGATCCAAAGCATCATGCTTCCCAGCATGGAATACCGGTCGCTGGTCGAATCCGTTTCAATCGTCTTTTCAAATTCCTGTTTGGTGGTCATTGTGATGGCAACACCCAACCCGAAAATAGCGCCAAACGCATGAATAACAATGGATCCCCCTGTGTCGACCACGCCGCCTGCCTTGATGAGGCCCAATCCGCCATTCAGCACAATCCATTCGTTTAACATATAAAAGGGGACAAACAGCAATCCCAGCAATACATATTGTTGCATCTTGAGGCGGCCAAGGACCGCTCCGGCGGCAATGAGCAGACTGGCAGCACCAAATTCTGCCAGGATCAACCGTCTGATCTCGCCATCGGTATCACCCAACCCTGTTTTATTGATAAGCATATAGAGCGGGAGTGATGTACTTACAAGCAGGAAAGTGGCCGTCAGGGCTGAACGACCATATTTTCTGACAAAGACCATTAAAAACCCAAATCCGATGAGCAGCATGGCCATGATATGAATGGCCCTGTTATATTGCTGGTCATCAATCACCCCGGAAGCAAGGCCGCTGCCGGCCTCTTCCGCAGCAGATAAAAATAAAGGAACTCCTGTAAGAAATACAAGTAAGGCAAGCATTTTAAAGTACCTGTTTGGTCGCATCGTTTCTGGTTTTTGTAAGTAAATAAATTCAGACCCCGAAATTATTGTTAATTTTTTCACTGTGCAAGGGGAAATTAACTGCATATTGAATACAATTCAAACAATGCATACAATGCAGGCAATGCATCCGCATGTCCGTCTGTTCCCTTGACCACGAATTATTTTATTACCTTTGCCCCATGGAATCGACCCGTCAACAAAAAATATCGCGCCTGATCCAGAAGGATCTGGGTGTCATTTTCCAGCAAGAGAGCAGGAACCTTTTTGAAGGAGCCTTGATCACTGTGACAAAAGTCCAGGTAAGCAAGGACCTCGCGATTGCAAAAGTCCACCTGAGTTTATTCATCACTACCGATAAACAGGTGCTGATCGACAAAATCCGGCATCATGGTCGTGAGATCCGTCACTTCCTGGCACAGCGTGTCCATAATCAACTGCGTATCATGCCTGAATTGCAGTTTTACCTTGATGATTCACTGGATTATATTGAAAATATTGATAAGCTCCTGAAGTGAAGTGACATACAGGCGGACAGGCGGGCGGGTGAAAAAGGCTTTGTGTGCATTGTTTGACCTACCTGCATTTGCACTTTGCACTTTGAATTTTACATTTAATTTGGTCCTATGCAGTACGATCCGATCAAAAAAACGCTTGGAAAGGTATTCAACAAAACACCCTTTCTGCGGATTTTGTTTTATAAGCTTCTGGATCTCCTGCTCCTGCGCGCATGGCATGTGCGGAATGAGATCAGGATTTGGGCTGGCAAGTCACCTTCAGGAAACCGTAAAACGAAACGGTTCATCCTGGATGCAGGTTCGGGATTCGGGCAATACACCTATTTTCTCACCGGCCTTTCCCCTTCCTGGTTTGTCGATGCGGTTGATGTAAAAGATGAACAGATTGATGATTGCAATGCTTTTTTCGGCCGGATCGGCCGTAAAAATGTCCTTTTTGAAAAGGCAGATCTTACGCAGTTCTCAAAGCCTGACCGGTTCGACCTCATCCTTTCGGTTGATGTGATGGAGCATATAAGCGATGATGAATCCGTTTTCCGTAATTTTTTTGATTCCTTGACACAGCATGGGATGTTGCTGATATCAACCCCTTCCGACCAGGGCGGATCCGATGTGCATGATCACGGGGAGGGTGAATCATTTATCGACGAACATGTACGCGATGGTTACAACATCCGGGATATCCAGGAGAAACTGAACCGTGCCGGGTTTACGAAAACCGAAGCACGGTTTACTTACGGAACCCCGGGAAAAATCGCCTGGCGGCTTTCAATGAAATACCCGATCCTGATGCTCAACACGACCAGACTCCTGTTCCTGCTCCTGCCATTTTATTACCTGGTCACCTTCCCCGTGGCTTTTATCTGCAACTGGCTTGATACGAAGAGGACTCATCAAACCGGTACCGGGCTGATTGTAAAAGCATGGAAATAAGAAAAATGCAAAAGGCAAAATGGCAATTGCTGAAATGTCAATCGTAAATCGTAAATCGTAAATTTTTTGAATTTCCCATTTTACATAGCCCGCCGGTATCTGGTTTCAAAGAAATCGCATAACATCATCAACATTATTTCCGGGATATCTGTTGTTGGTGTTGCCATCGCTGCCATGGCTCTTATCATTGTTCTTTCAGTGTTCAATGGGTTCGACCGGCTTGTGGTGTCATTGTTCAGTACATTCAATCCCAGCATTCAAATCACGCCAAGCCGCGGAAAAACGTTCGTTCTGGACAGCATTCCGCTTGATCGGCTGCGAATAATTCCCGGCGTTCTCCATGTCGCAGAGGTAATTGAAGAGGATGCACTGATGAAATATAAGGATAACCAGACCATTGTCACCATCAAAGGCGTCAGCGAATCATACCCGGCTATGAGCGGGCTTGACACCATGATGGTTGAAGGAAATTTCCTGCTCCAGGATGAAGATAAAGATTATGCGGTACTGGGTTATGGTGTTGCGGGCGCCCTCAACGCGAACATACAGGATTACCTGAACCCTATTTCCGTCTATGTTCCCCGTCGTGACGCAAACTTTACCGGCGGGTTCGAAAATGCCTTCAACTCCGAAATAATATTCCCTTCCGGCTTTTTTCAGATACAATGGGAATACGATGTTAAATATGCCATCCTGCCGTTGCGTTTCGTGAAAAAGCTGCTCGATTATGGCGATGAAAGGACTGCCATTGAAATTGACCTTGCAAAAGACGCAGATCATCGGGCGGCGCAAAAAAAGATTGAATCGCTCCTCGGTAAAAAATTCATCGTTAAAAACCGGTATCAACAACAGGAAATACTTTATAAGATCATGGTTTCTGAAAAAAATTACATTTACATGATTTTGACCCTTATCCTGATCATCGCTACATTCAATGTGATCGGTACTTTGTCCATGCTCATCCTGGATAAGAAAAAAGATATTGCCGTATTGCAAAGCATGGGTGCTGGCCAGCGTTTGATCCGGCGCATTTTCCTGCTCGAAGGTGTGTTGATCTCCTTCATTGGTGCATTGCTTGGACTATCGCTCGGGGCACTGGTGTGCTGGTTGCAGATCCGTTTCGGCCTGATCCGTTTGGGTTCAGCCGACAGCAGTTTTGTTGTGAGCGCGTATCCCGTAAGTATGCAATTAACAGATTTCATCGTGGTATTCCTGACTGTGCTGGTCATTGGATTCCTTGCAGCATGGTACCCCGTTTACAATATCAAGAAAGTTCATGTCGGTGAGATAAAGCTTGATTAAGCACTAAAATTCTGCCGGAAGGGCAGCCTGGAAATATCAATTTGTGTTTGTTAATATTGTAGCTTTGTTCAGAATTAAATTCTAATCTGTTTCCTATGCATCGTACATTCTTACTTTTTCTCCTATTCGCCGGTTCATTAACAGGCTTCACAGGTCAATGGGTTGATATTACCAATCCTTTGCCTGCACCCGCAAAAGTTAAACTGATCACCTCCTCCATTGAAAGGTCGACCATCCGGTTCAACATCGAAGGTTTTCAGCTTCGTGAGATACAAACCTCCGATGGCCCCGCCTTATCCGTCGAAGTTGAAAATTCTACTCCGATCCTGGATGCGGGGGCCCCTGAATTGCCCAAGCTGACAGTTTCACTGGTTATTCCTGACCAGGCCGGAATGAGTTTCCGGGTTGTTTCTTCGAGTTACAAAGACTATCCCAATGTCGTCATTGCCCCTTCCAAAGGCGTTCTGATGAGAAACACAGATCCTTCATCAGTGCCATATACTTTTGGACCAACCTATTCCATCGATAAATTTTACCCGGGAACGCTTGCTGGCACCCGCGAGCCTTATATCATCCGCGATATCCGCGGGCAAACACTGATCGCATATCCGTTCCAGTATAACCCCGTTTCAAAAATCCTGCGTGTTTACGATGATCTGACCATTGAACTGTATAAAACGAGTGAAACTGGTATCAATTCATTGGCCCAGCCAACCGGTAAGAAAAAAATCTCCCAGGATTTTCAATCCGTTTATCTTCATCAGTTCGTGAATCTTGATGCCCTGACCTATACTCCTTTGGATGAATATGGCAATTTACTTGTTATTTGCTACGGCCCGTTCATGAGCGCCATGCAACCCTATGTAAACTGGAAACTTGCAGAAGGCTATCAAACAGAGATGATCAATAAAGACTCCATCGGATCTACGGCTACACAAATCAGATCATTCATTGCCAATTACTACAATAACCACGGACTGACCCATGTGCTGCTTGTTGGTGATGGCGCCCAGATCCCTACCAATACAGGAAGCGGACTGGGAGGCCCATCCGACAATGCCTATGGCTATATTGTTGGTTCTGACCATTATGCTGATGTTTTCATCGGACGATTTTCTGCCCAGACCGAAGCACAGGTTCAAACCCAGGTACAGCGCACTCTTGAATATGAACAAAACCCTCAGTTTCTTGATGATGACTGGTTTACAACGGTCATTGGCATTGGCTCTGACCAGGGTCCGGGTGACGACAATGAATTGGATTATCAGCATGTGAGAAATCAGCAGAGCCAGTTGCTTGATTACAACTATACCATGAACCGTGAACTTTTTGATGGTTCACAGGGAGGCAATGATGCCTCCGGGAACCCGACTCCGTCCCTGGTTGCAACGGAAGTGAACAACGGTGCAAGCCTGATTCTTTATACAGGCCACGGGAGCAATACTTCATGGGGCACATCGGGATTCAGTAATTCCAACGTTAACCAGTTGACCAATGCAGGAAAACTTCCTTTTATCTGGTCGGTTGCCTGCGTGAACGGGAACTTTACAACCGGCACCTGCTTCGCTGAAGCATGGATGCGGGCATCGCAAAATGGCCAGCCTACCGGTGCGATTGCGTTCCTTGGTTCAACCATCAACCAAAGCTGGAATTCTCCCATGGAAGGGCAGGATGAGATGACCAATATCCTTTCTGAAGCCGATTCAAACAACATCAAGCGGACCTTCGCCGGATTATCGATCAACGGATGCATGAAAATGATTGATTCCTATGGCACCGATGGCGCCAATATGGCTGATACCTGGACCGTATTCGGAGACCCTACCATTATGGTCCGGACTGCAGTACCACAACCCTTCAATACCGCATATGATACCATGCTTTTTGTGACCGATACCTTGCTGGCTGTTCACTGTAACATCAATGGCGCCAGGGTAACTGCCACCCTCTCCGGCACCATTCTTGCCACCGGCCTTGTTGCAAATGATTCTGTGATACTCACATTCCCGGCACTTACGACTCCTTTCGATACCATTCACCTTGTAGTGTCTGCTTACAACATGATTCCATTCCAGGATGACCTGATCGTCCATGCCTTCCCAGATCTTGTCATAGCAGGCTTTACGGGCCTGCCATCAAGCGTGGTCCCCGGCCAGTCTGTTGCTTTTGCCGATACATCCAGCGGAACTACAACAAGCTGGCAATGGCGCTTCCCCGGTGGAACCCCGGCCATGTCAAATGAGAAAAATCCAATTGTCACCTACAATACAGTCGGAACCTATGATGTTCAGCTTATTGCCGGCAATGGTTTTTCAACCGACAGTGTATTGCGCACTGGCTATATCGTAGTTGATTTCCCAACAACATCAGGAGACCGGACAGGGTCGTTCAGCTTCATGATCAGCCCCAATCCCTGTAAGGGAAACTTCACACTGAGCCTGGAATCCGCACGGCAAGATCTGGCGAAGCTCACAGTGGTCGATATGATCGGCAACAGGGTGTATGACGAGAAGAATATTCCCATCAAAGGGCTGGTAAGCAAAACCATCGACCTCACGACACTGCCGGATGGGATTTACTTTCTCAAAGTTACAGGGGAAGAGGTTACGATCGCACGAAAATTGATCATCAAAAGGTAAATGAAAATCTGCGTGAACCCTTATATCAAAGCTCGCCCGATTTAACAACATGTAACACCTCTTTGGTTTCGGCATCCGAGATAAAGGCAATGACACTGCAATTTTCCGTCAACCACGATTTCCCGGTGAAATCAAAGGAATATAGTTTTGTGGAAAAATCACCGGATTTTGGATCGTTGATCATTTCTTCGCCAAAACTCCCGTTAAGTGAACCCCTTAAAATATGCATGAACTTGAAGTTTTTAATGATCGGCATCGAATCTCCCACAACATTGTTTAATTGTCCGCTGTAAATACTGTCTTCGAGCAGACAAACCGTCAGGGTAATCTTGCCGGAGATACTGGCGAGGAAATGAACATCAATCCTTGAATGTAAAAGCCTGCTTTGCTCGTTGAAAGTATTATGGATGGTCATCACTGCAAGTTTGGGTAAGCCAGCTGCCGTCTGGATTGCCTGGTTCCACTCAGAAGTGCCAAAAGATATCTTCCCGTTATAAGGCCGCCTGTTTACCATTCCTTTTGGATAACCATCGATATTAAAACCACTGTATCCATTCCAGTCATTCCCTGCAGCACATCTGAAGTCATCCGAAAGATAAGGCGGATAGTGCACCGGGTCGGGTTTGGCAAAATCGCCGGCATGAACAGCTATCACAAATACCTGTCCCTGGTAAAGATCCTGAATTGTATTTGCGTTTTTTGCAGCGGGAGCGCAATTAACGCAGCGGTGGCCTGTATAATCCTCAAGCAATACCCAACGTTTAGTCGTATCGGCATAAACCGATTTAACAGAATAGTAAGGTTCTTTGACCTTGGTGCATGATTGAAGTCCAAGAACACATATAAGCAGGAAAGGAGTTATCTGAAACAGCGTTTTCATATCACTTTCAATTTTTTATCCGCGATGTCAATTTTTCCTGGAATATGGGTCAGAAACTGCTGGTGATCGTCATTGTGATTCCATTTGTTGCCGGAACATAACGGCAAACACCTCCCACACAGATGATCCCTTCCCGTTGCCGGCCATAAGAAATTGAAATCCGGGTAGACTGGTGGGTATACCCTGCACTCAGGGTATAATAATTAAGTCGTTGAGAAACATCTGTGTTCCCATAATTGTACTGATCCATGAGAGAAACGAACCATTTTGGTGAAATGGTTAGTTCAACAAGCCCTGCAACCCAGTTTCCTTTATCCTGTTTGGTCCACAACCCCTGGACTTCCCACCGGAGTGTATGCTTTTTGGTGATATTCCATGCGATGTCGGCAATACCGATTTGAGAATAGATCGTTCCATAATCCCCGGGGGCATGCGATTCTACAACATCTTTGTTATAGGTCTGATAGAGGTAGGTGAAAATCCCTTTCCATTTTTTCCCGAATTTCTTTGTCACCTCAATATTTGCATCCTGGTAATACACTTCACTGCCAATCCCATAAAAGGAAGAGGTGTATCCAAGGGTTCCGATTTGCCCGATGATGGTGGTATCATTGACTTGTGACTTTTTAATTCCATTTACCTGTGAAAAGTTAGCTGCGACCGACAATCCATTTTTCCCTCCGATGGCAGATTTCTTCGGGAAATGGATGGTAACAGTGCCTGAGATACCCACTTCTCCGTCGGGCTGGGTGGAATAAGGGTACATGCTTGCCAGGGCGTAGGAATGTTCTTTGGTAATAGATGGCAGATAATTGATATTAAGCATGTTGTTTGTCACCGTGCGGTCTGATTTATAACCCATGTTGTCGATCCATTTTGACATCACAGAGATCCCTATTCCCGGTTTGGAAAATGAAAGATTGGTAAACAATCCGTCCCCGTTTTTATAGATATAATTATTCAAAGCAGAAGGGTCGTTGATTTTGTGGGCGTATTCCGTAAACCAATTGAAGCCGCCCAGATTGAAATTGAACCGGCCACCACAGGTGGAAACATTTTCCGGCAATTTCAGGGAAAGGATTTTACCGTTGGATGGAATGTCCTTGGTATTTCCCTGCTGATAATCACTCACAAAGGAACCACCCAATGATAATTTAAAGCCGGCATCCTTCAGGCTCGTAAAAATATCATTCAGATAAAAATCGGCATCAAACCCTTTCACAATTCCCCTGTTAAAATCTTTGTAAGGCTCCCAGTAATAGCGCTGCACCCCATAGACCCCTTTAAAAGTCATTCCTTTGAATGGCATGACCTTCACCCGGAGGCCACGGAGTGAATTGTCATATCCGAGTGACCATTCCTGGTATGTTCTTAAAATCATTCCGTACCCAAACTGTTCATAGAAATTCCCGGCCGTTACATCGATATAATCATTTTTATAGTTCACATACCAGTAAGGTACGCCAACCCCGTTGTACTGGGGATCGTAACCGGTCAGCGGGGGAAGATATGCCTCAAATCGCAGTCCGGCTGTAAAATTTCCCAGGGAATAGTTCACCTCCGTGAAGGCATTCATCCGGATCAGTTGACCGGCAAGGGTTGAATCTGTGATCCCGGTCTTGGGATCAGTGAGGTAGTAGGAGGCATCTGCCTGCATGCTGCCATGGACTTCACTTCCCTTCAGTAGATCCTGCGGGTAAACAACGACAGGGAAAAAGAACAAAGAACTGATTGCTCCCAGAAGTAAACAGATTCGAATATTCAAGGCAGTTAAGGTGTTACGTGAGAAAATTCATACCTATTTAACCTCTTCACCCCGGTTAAGTTTACGGACCATATCAATCAGGCCCAGTTCATCGCCTTCGGCAAATGAGGTATGCTGAAAAACAACCTCGCCTTTCCCGTTCAACAGAAAGGTATGTGGTATTGGGCCCACATTCATGGCCCGTTTAAAATCGCTGTTGGGGTCGAGCAACACGGTGAAATCCCACCCTTTTCCGCTTATCATGGGTGCAACAAGGGTCATCGAGCGGGAATCGTCAATGGAGATGGCATACATTTTTACACCGGTTTCATCAACCCAGTCATCGTAAACATCTGCGATGGTGGTCAATTCACGCACGCAGGGCTTACACCATGTAGCCCAGAAACTGATGATGATCGGTTTTCCCTGGTTCGTAATGCTGTCGGAAGTGAATGGCCATCCTTTAACGGTTTTCAGTTTGACTGTAGGGATTTTTTTATAGGTGAAGACACCAACCTGGGCAAAAGAGGCGACAGAAATAAAAAACAGAAGGACAAGAATTCGGATACTTTGCACGATGTTGTGGTTAATATTTTCACAAAGGTAGAAAATTAGGCAATATAGACCTCTAAAATCTTGATGCCTGGATCTGGCAACATGGAAACTTCTTCGATGGTAGCAGGAAAAAGCACCACCTCCCCGGCTGTAATTGCAAGGGTTTTCTCAGCTGCTCTTATTTCAGCCTTTCCTTCAACACAGATATAAATCACAAATGAATCCAGTGCGGCATAATCCTTTACGGTAAGGCGGTTGGCTTCAAGCAAGTTGGTGGTGAAATAAGTGCATTCGACCAGGGTGGCGGGTTTGTTTGGAACTTGCCGGTAATTTGTCCTGTAAGACCCGACAGGGCTGAAATCGATGGCTTCGAGGGCCAGACCGGTATGCAATTCGCGCGATTTGCCATCTTTGTCAACCCTGTCCCAGTCATAAATACGGTAAGTGGTATCCGAAGTTTGCTGTATTTCCGCGAGGAGGATGCCCGGGCCAAGTGCATGTACCCGGCCTGACGGAATAAAAAAAGCATCGCCTTTCTTCACCTTTTCAAAGTTAAGCACCTCCTTCAACCTTTTTTGCTGCAGGAAATCCACATATGTTTCTGCGTTCATTTTCCGGTTGAAACCGGTGATCAGTTCCGAGCCCGGGTCAGCATCGATGACATACCACATCTCCGTTTTCCCGCTTCCGATTTTACGACGAGAAGCAAGTGCATCATCCGGATGGACCTGGATGGAAAGGTAATCATTCGCATCGATAAACTTTACCAGGATAGGGAATTCAGCCGGGTACTTCTCGTAAACGTTTCCACCGACCAGTTCATCCATATATATTTCGAGAATATCATTCAGTTCGTTCCCTTCCAGGAATCCGTTTGAGACCACGGTCTGGCAACCGGGAACACCCGATAATGCCCAGGCTTCCCCGCAATTGGGGAGGGGCGAAAAATCAAGCCCCAGGCTTGTCTTGATCTTCTGGCCACCCCAGATCTTGTCTTTGAAAACGGGTTTGAATTTTAATGGATATAACATGGGCGAAGTGGTTATGAAATGATTTGCTATTTACGAATTTCGATACAGGCACTCAGGAAAGTTCCTGTATGATTTTTCCTGGTTACGAACGGGATTTGCTGTTTCCTCTGAAATCGTGAATCGTAATTCGTAATTCGTAAATCGATTCTGGTTACCTTTGACTCTCATTTAATGACAAAAGTATATATTTTCATGATAAAAACCCTTTGTGTTTTCTGTGGTTCCAGCATTGGAAGGCAGTTGATATATTCTGACCATGCCACTGAACTGGCCAGGCACCTCGTGGAAAAAAAAATAACACTGGTATATGGAGGTGCAAATGTCGGTTTGATGGGGGTACTTGCCGACACAATGCTTGCGGGTGGTGGAAAAGTGATCGGAGTCATGCCAAAATCGCTTGTGGAACGTGAGGTAGCCCATGCCAACCTGTCGGAAATGCATATTGTTGATGGAATGCAGGAGCGCAAAGCACTGATGGCCGATCTTTCCGATGCTTTCATTGCCATGCCCGGCGCTTATGGCACATTGGATGAGCTTTTTGAAGTGCTCACCTGGAATCAGCTCGGGATCATCAACAAGCCAATCGGGTTGTTGAACCTGGATGGATTTTTTAATCCAATGCTCCTCATGCTGGAACATGCTGTCAATGAGAAATTCCTCCGTCGCGAACACAGGAACATGCTCCTGTCCGGGGATGATTTTAAACAATTGATTCAGGACCTTGAAAGCTATAAGCCTGTTATTGCGGAGAAGTGGATTGAACGGCTGAAGGCCGGGAAAATTTAACGCAGGAAATGCAGGCCTTGCAAACAATGCATGGAGATGTATTCTTGGAATTAATTTTGAATTTTAACGTTGAATTTTGCACTTTGATTTTTCAATATGCTGATCATCGGGATTACAGGAACGCTTGGTGCAGGTAAGGGCACCGTGGTGGAGTATCTTGTCGGGCAAAAAGGGTTTTCTCACTACTCGGTTCGATCCTTTTTATTGAAGGAGATCAATCGCAGGGAGCTGCCGGAAAATCGCGACAGCATGGTACTGGTAGCCAATGAATTGAGAAGCCAGCACGGGCCGTCGTATATTACCGATCAATTGTATGCCGAAGCTGCCCGCATCGGAAAAAACTGCATTATCGAAAGTATCCGAACGCCTGGCGAGATCCTGTCCCTGAAGAAAAAGGGAAGTTTTTTCCTTTTTGCGGTGGATGCTGATCCTAAACTGCGTTATAACCGCATTGTTGAACGATCGTCGGAAACCGACAAAATCACCTTCAGCACTTTTATTGAAAACGAAACCCGGGAAATGACCGCTACAGACCCGAACAAACAAAATTTGAAGGATTGTATCCGTCGGGCCGACTTTGTATTTAACAACGACGGGCCAAAAGAGGATCTATTCCGTGAGGTTGAAAAAGTCCTGTCAAAAATTACCGGATAACAATTAGTTTCCTGATCACCGAAGCATGTTCACCGGTGATTTTAATTGTATAGGTACCAGGGGCAAACTTCAAGAGATCCAGGTCAAAGGATGTCTCCCCGTTTCCTTTAACCGCAAAAACCACCTTCCCGGTATAATCAACAAGGTTTATTTCCCTGATCCGTATTTTTCCCTTTTCATCGACAATTTTACAGAACCCCTTTGCCGGGTTTGGATAAATGCGGATCCCTTCCGGTAAAAGTTCTCCGACTGAAATATTTGAAGCATTCTGGGTAATGGTCACGGTTTGGGTTTGCATCCCTGCCGCAGCAATGCTGATGTTTGCAATCCTTTTGTTGTAAGTCGGGTTCATGGCATAGGTTATCCTTAGAGTGTCGTTACCGTTACCCGATGCCGTAACCGGGCACCAGGCGGGTGCATCGCTGGTTGCCGTCCATCCAATTGGACAGTTTACATTGAAACTGGTTGTCCCTGCAGCCATGGTCACATTCTGGTTTGAGGGAAAGACACTCAAAGTCGGTCTTGGGGTTCCTGTGATTTCTATGTCATCAATACAAACTCCCAGCGCCCACCGGGCATTTCCGCAAAATCCAAGTTGTATTACATTGGAATCAGATGGCAAGGCAATGGTTTGCTGGGTCCAGGTTGAAATTGAATGGGTATAACCCTGTAACAACACCCAGGGGAAACCGGGGTTGGTACGGTAATAAACTTTAAGTTCATCCTGGCGGGATCCCCATTTTTGCATGAACATCCAGAATTTCAATTGAACATCTGTATAGCCCGAAAGATCAATGAGAGGCGAGATGAGCGTATTGTAGTCTGATGTTTTGGTTACATCAAGCAGGCAGGCATTGCGTTCACCGGAATGGGCGGTGGCAGGATATGCATAAAGTGCACCCAGGCCGTTGCCGGCAAGAAAATGCCAGGCCGGCTCTGTATTGTCTTCAAACCAACAATCTGGCCGGTCGGAACTGGTTTCAAATCCTTCAGTATATGGAAGTGAGACAATGGTTCCGCACAATGTCATGGCATCGAACACCACACCCGGCGAATAGCTATTTCCCGGTAACACCGACCAAGCTTTATAATAATAATGTGTTTGGGGTAAAAGCCCGGTTTGAAGGAAAGTAGTATCGGAACCAATGTAGATGACTTGTCCTCCCCCCGGTATTGAACCGCCCTGGGCATAGGCTGTGCCATTCAGGGGTGTTCCGAATTGATCCACCGTATTATATGCAATCATAACATTGCTGTTGGTCGGATTTTTCTGCCACTTTAATTTCATTTTAGAAGTACTGACGGATATGGCTTTGTAGTCGGTCGGATCGTTGAGATTGATCACCCTGACCGTGAAGGAAATTGTCGTATCCGCTTCCGTTACATTTGAAATATCCAATCCGCCGGGTGAACCATTCTGAAGAAAGGAGCTCGGGCTGGTAAGGTCGCTTATTTTAGTCCTGCTTGATTCGGCAGAAAAATAGGCATTGTTTGGTGTCCCGTTGGCATAAGGTGTTCCCCCGGGCCTGTAAATATAAACCTCATCAGGCGGGCCACTTGCATTTCCTTCGTAGTTCTCGTCGATACGGTAAACAAGTAAACCGGAACCCGGGACGGCTCCTTCATAAATGCCCGACTTTTTCCGGTACTCCACCACAAAATACTGACTTGAAGAGTGCGGGGAAGCAATCAAATAACAGTTATTGGTGGCGGATGTTCCCAACGGATGTAATGAATACGTTCCGGAAGTGGTTATGGCGGGAATTGAGGGGATCCATGTTTGCTGTGCATATTTCCATTTCATGTATGCGCCCATGTGCCCGCTGCCACTTTCCATCAGATCCCAATCGCCTGCCGGTACAAAATTATCATAGGAATAATGATACAGATCAGGTGCTCCGAGTGCATGAAACATTTCATGGCATAGGGTTGTGACATCAACCTGCGACTCGGGTTGAAAAGTATATTCCCACACTCGTTTCCCGTTTATATAGGTATTATAATAATAAAGCACCCAACTGTGGGCCCATAATAATTCCGCCCATGCCCCGTTTCCTCCCTTGATGATAAAACAGACATTATCAATATTGCCATCGTTATCCCCGTCAATATTTAACCCGGCAGGTACTGGTGAATTGGCATTGACCCAGTTGACTGCATCATTCAGTAAAGAATGTTCTCTTTCTGTACGCTCCCCGTCCCCATTATATCCATTAGGGTTGGTTGTTGCATTGTAAGGCTCGAAATAATTGCGGTCATGACTATCCTGGTATGAATAATTGGTTGTCATGGCACATTCGGGGTAATGCGTGCTGCTGATCGTTAAATTGGAATAGGATACTTCGTGATAATATGATTGTAATGAAACTCCGGTAGGGGAATTAAATTTGTTTTCATAAAGCTGACGGGTTGTGGTAAATTCCGTATCGTCATTGAAACGAATATAGACGACAAGGCTGTTTAACGTTCCTGTGTGCGGGGCTCTGACAGACCGATCGGTATGCCGTGCATAAAATGCTTTGCGTTCGTTATATTTCGTCAATGAAATTTTTGCCCATTTTGCCAATCCCTCCAGTGCCGGGTCTGTTTTATCAGCCAGCAGGGTTGTAGGAACCACTATATCCCCGCTTGTTTTTCCCCAATAGTAATATCCGTCATCTGCCTGGATGATGGTATAGCCATTCTGATCGTGGAGCCAGTTGAAATATTCATCTCCTGATACGAAACAGTTGATGATCGAACCGCTGGGCTGTTTAACCGTGTAAGGAAGAAAATGAAAATTGGCAGCCTGCACAATCAAGGAGCTGATTATAAACACGATGAACAACAGTATGGACTTTCCTTTCATAAAATAAATTGTAAAATGAACACTTTATTGACCTATTCATAACATGTAACCGTCTCCCCTGCACTTGAAAAATTACAGTGGAAAATTACAATCCCTGAATTCATCACAAAGGTAATTTTTTTATAAATATCTGGTGGAAACCGTTCCAACTCTTTTCCTCGCAGGAAGAGACGAAATGATTTGTACTTTTACGCGATAATTTTAATGTTTATGGAACCATCCGCCTATTTACGTCCCTCCTGGGATGAGTATTTCATGCAGATTGCACATACCGTTTCAGAACGGGCTACCTGCGACCGCGGCAGAAGTGGTTGTGTGATTGCACGCGAAAAACAAATACTGGTTACCGGTTATGTTGGTTCTCCGCGCGGTTTACCCCATTGCGATGAGGTGGGACATCTTATGAAAAAGGTTATCCATGAAGATGACCGGGTTACCCAACATTGTATGCGCACAGTCCATGCCGAGCAGAATGCCATTTGCCAGGCTGCCCGCCTGGGAATTTCATTGGATAAAGCGACTTTGTATTGCAGGATGACTCCATGCCGGACCTGTGCCATGCTCATCATCAACTGCGGAATCGAGCGCGTGGTATGTGAACGAAAATACCATGACGGGCAAGAATCGGAAGAAATGTTCAGGCAGGCAGGCCTTGCTCTTGAGTATGTGCATGACGAAATCCAGCAGTACGAAAAACAATAAATGTTTACCCCGGTAAGATCCTGCTTAGTAAATTGCCGCCTCATGCTCACCTGTTGACTTTGCAAAGCCCCTGAACATGGCATTTGTATTGAATGGCATGGCAATATTGCCATCTTTGTCTACAGCGATCAATCCACCTGCCGCTTTTTGTTGACCCAGCTTTTCCATAATGATCCTTTTCCCCGCTTCTGCAACTGGCATTCCAAGGTATTCCATCAAAGCGGAGAGATCATAGGCAACAACATTGCGGATAAAATATTCCCCATGCCCGGTGGCAGAAACAGCACATGTATTATTTTTGGCATAGGTTCCAGCACCGATGATGGGCGAATCTCCAACTCGACCAACCATTTTCCCCGTCATTCCTCCGGTTGAGGTTGCAGCCGCAAGGTTGCCTTTCAAATCAAGCGCTACAGCCCCGACAGTACCTGACTTTTCTTTTTCTGCCGGCGTGCTGTTCTTTCCGGGAGTTGCTTTGGCTTTCCATTTTTCCCAGGAGTCCAGCCTTTCCGGCGTAATGAAATATGATGGATCGACAGGTTGCAGGCCTTGGTTTTCTGCAAACTCTTCTGCGCCTTTGCCAACCAGCATCACATGGCTGGTTTTTTCCATCACAGCCCTGGCTGCTGTCACCGGGTTCTTTATCGTGGTAACCCCGGCAACGGCACCTGCCATCCCGGTCCGGCCATCCATGATGGCAGCATCCAACTCTGCCTTGCCGTTTTCATTCAGCACTGCCCCGCGGCCGGCATTGAATAGCGGGCAATCTTCCAGGAAATTCACCACGGTTTCGACTGCATCGAGACTGTTGCCTCCGTTTGCAAGAATTTTAGAACCCAATTGCAGGGCCTCATTTAACTTGTCAAGGTAGTCCTTTTCCCGTTCATTCGTCATGGTTCCCCTTGCAGGTCCGCCGGCTCCTCCGTGGATCACCAGGGTCCATCTGCCCGAATTGCCTTTAGCCGGCTCTTCCAAAGCTTGTTTGACTTGAGCGCTCAGGGGAAAACCAGCCAGGAAGAACCATAGAAGGCTGGCAAAAAACATCCGGTTGATTTTAAGAAACGATGAGCAATGGATACCTTTACTTTTCATTTCAGCAGATATTAATTTGTTTGAATCTGTATTATTGACCCCACCCTCAATCCTTCCCTTCCTTTTGGGGAAGGGGGTCAGGGGGATGAGACCATGTGCTTAAACAATGTGGAAAAATTTATTATTCCTGAAATTTGCAAAATGGTCAACAATACGGAAATCAATATCACGGCGCGGATAAAACCCGCCCCTTTTTTTACCGCCAGGTATGAAGCAATGACAGCCCCGATCATGCTTCCAATTGAAAGAATGGCCCCATACAAATAGTTGACTTTACCGTCAATGATGAAGATCAGCAAAGCAAAAATGGCATAAAAAAAAACGATCAGGTTTTTCACGGCATTGGCTTTTACCAGGTCGTACCCAACGCCGACGACCAATGCCATCAATAAAAAATATCCAACGCCGACCTGGATAAATCCGCCATAGAAGCCCACAACCATGAAAATTGCAGCCTGCCACCATTTAACAGGTCCGGCAAGCAAGGCAGGATTTTCCTTTAACCATTTATCTGGTTTATAGAACAGGAAAAACACCATAATGACCATGGCTGTTGCCATGGCTATCTCAATGACCCGTGTGTTAACATCCACGGCCACATATGCACCGATGATGGCGCCGAAGGTTGCAGGGATGGCAAGCCAGACCGGCCGGAGATCGGTAAACATCTTCTGCCGTGTGAAACTGCCGACAGAAGATAAGGTCTGAAAAAATATGCTGATCCGGTTGGTGCCATTGGCAATGTTAGCAGGCAATCCAAGGAGCAGCAACAAGGAAAGACTGATCACCGATCCCCCGCCCGACAGGGTATTGATAAAACCGACGAAGATGCCGGCGATGATTACTACGATTATTCCGGTTACAGACATACTGCTGTTTATGTTAAAATTCGAGACGCGTGATGCGTGACGCGTGACCTGTCCGCCCGCTATTTCTCCAACCTGCTGTGCCTTCTCCCATAACTAAAATAGATGACCAGGCCAATCGCGAGCCACACGAGGAAACGCAGCCAGTTGGTTACACCGAGTTGGGCCATCAGGTAAAAATTGGTCAGCAAGCCCAGCACCGGGATCAGCGAAAGTTTCTTTCGGATTCCAAACCATGTGACGATCATCGCGGCAATGATGAAGATCAGAAATGGAAATTCGGTGAGAAGGAGGTGACGGGCCTGAGACAAGTAAAACGTGACGCGTGACGCGTGATGCGCGACCATTGACCCGTTGGTTATTTTTTCGGATCCATAAAAAAATTTGGCAAGAAAGTCGTTGATTTCTGCCCGGTTCCAGTAATACAACAGGATGAATATTCCGATCCAGATGACTGGCAAAAAATACCGGCTGTTGAAATATGGCACCTGGAACCCTTTGTCTTCGTTTGGAATGTCATTTTTTTTCCACCCGCTCTGCAGTACAAGAACTCCGCCCGAAACCAGGATAAAAGCAAAGAGGGTTCCAATGCTTGTAAGATCTGTGACTTCGGTAAGGTTTAGAAAAAGGGAAGGAATGGCAACCAGGATCCCGGCAACAACAGTTGAGAAATAAGGGGTTTTGAACTTTTTATGTATTTTTGAAAAGGATGGAGGGAGTAATCCGTCGCGGCTCATGCTCATCCATATCCTGGGTTGACCTACCTGGAATACCAGCAGCACGCTGGCCATTGCAATCACTGCACTGATGGCTATGATACCGGAAAGCTTTGTCAGGTGAAGTTTCTGAAACGCATAGGCCAGCGGGTCGCCTACACCAAGTTCACTGTAATGCACCATCCCTGTCAGCACCAGGCTGATCAAAATGTACAGCACAGTGGTGATGATCAACGCTAAAATGATGGCCCTGGGCAGGTCACGGCGGGGATTGCGGCATTCCTCGGCTGTTGTTGATATGGCATCGAAGCCGATGTAGGCAAAAAATACCCCTGAAACCCCTTTCAATACACCTGAAACACCATTGGGGGCGAAAGGGTGCCAATTTTCCGGATCAATGTAAAACGATCCGACCCCAATGATCAGGAAGAGGATGCCGACCTTGAGCAACACCATGGTATTGCTAGCAACTTTAGTTTCATAAATCCCAACATAGACGAGCACCGAAATGAAAACCACAATAGAAAATGCAGGTATATCAGCAATGATGCGGATTCCTCCGATGACGGGAGCCGATTGCCAGGCTGAATAAGCTTCCCTGACCATATCGGGCAGGTTTGAAAATGGCACGCCGCGCATCATCCCGAGGGTGGCCTGGTGATACCCTCTGAATGCCGAGAGATAGTCGATCCCGAGGTATGCAGGCACATGAAGGCCAATGCCTCCGAGGAAGCCGGTAAAATAATCTGACCAGGATATCGCGACAGCAATATTGCCAATGGCATATTCCATGATAAGGTCCCAACCGATGATCCATGCGATGAGCTCTCCGAAACTGGCATACGCGTAGGTGTATGCACTGCCGCTGATTGGAATGAGGGAAGCAAACTGTGCGTAGCACAAAGCCGAAAAAGCACACGCCATGGCGGTAAACACGAATAGCAGCGAAACCGCCGGTCCTCCGCTGGCCGCTGCATTTCCGATGGTGCTGAAAATACCTGCTCCGATCACTGCAGCAATTCCGAGGGCGGTAAGGTCAACCACATTCAGGCTTTTTTTTAACCCTGAATGTTCACCTTCCCTGTTGTAAGCATCCTTCAGAATATGGCTGATAGACTTTTTTCGGAAAAGGTGAGGATTTGACACAGGAAAAATTTTGATAAAGATAGCGGTTTTTTGGAATTCGGAAAAAGGGCGGGAATGTAGACAGTCGGACATTCGAATTGTCGATTTTTTATTACTTTCGTGCAAAAATTGGTCATGAAAATAGCTGTTTTCGGAGCGAGTGGCAAGACTGGCATCCTGCTTGTTTACCAGGCGCTTATTCAGGGCCATGCGGTCACTGCGTTTGCACGCCAACCGACGAAAATCCCGATCCAACATAAAAACCTGAACATTATCCAGGGGGATATCATGGATTTTGATAAAATCAAGCTGGCCGTGGAAGGCCAGGATGCAGTGGTCTGTGCACTCGGCGTGGATAACAATAAACCAAATACAATTCTTTCAGAGGGAACCCGTAACATTCTCAAAGCGATGGAAGTCACCGGAGTCAAGCGGTTTATCTGCATGTCATCGGCCGGTATCCTTGGAAATGACGGAGGGTTCTGGTTTGGGAAAATCATCATGCCTCTCTTTCTGAAACATGTTTTTGAAGATAAAAAGCGACAGGCAAGGGTCGTTCAGGAAAGCCAGGTTGAATGGGTTATTGTCAGGCCTGCCGGCCTCACGGATGCACCGAAAACAAACACCTACAAAATAAATGCAGGCTCCCCGACTTCAAAGAGCATCCCCCGGGCAGATGTCGCTGATTTTATGTTAAAACTTTTAACTGATAAAAAGTACGACGAGACAATGCCGGCGATTTCCAGCCGCTAACGATTCAATTTTATCCTTCATGCCAATGCATCCATTGAACACAGCTTTTATCAAGACAAATTGATTGGGAACAGTTAAAAACGGAAAAACCATGGACCTAACATTCAGAAACTCTTTTCTCGACAAATGGGAAAAATATTTTGCCGGCAGCGAATTGCCTATCACTTTTTTTTATCTCGATGACCCCGGAGATGTGCCCCGCGCCAATCTTCCGGACGGACACAGCTGCATTATCGGAGAACTGGCATTGGTGCGCAAAGGCCGCTCCCTTGCCTGGAATTTGCAAACACTGGGTTGTGTCGGCGCCCGGCGGTACCTCGGATATTCCGAGGAAATCAGGCCAAATTTCGAGTACTTTCTTTCACATGGTATACCTGGACAACTGGAAGGGGAAAGATATATCCAAACACCGGAGATGGTGAAAGAGATGATGTCGAACATGCACTGCATTCCGGCAAAAGGGCGCTACGTTGTTTTTAAAAGATTTGATCAGCTCACCCCGGACGATGAGCCGGAGGCCGTTGTCTTTTTCGCCAAACCCGATGTTCTGTCCGGATTGTTTACACTTGCCAATTTCGATCAGCCCGAAGGCAATGCAGTCATTGCACCTTTCGGTTCAGGATGTGGCAGCATTGTCCATCAGCCGTTATTACAGCAGGGAATGGAGAAACCGAAAGCAATACTTGGGATGTTCGATGCCTCCGCCAGGCCTTACGTTCCGAAAGACACGCTTTCCTTTGCCGTACCAATTAAGAAATTCAAGACCATGGTGGAAAACATGGACGAGAGTTTCCTCATCACCAAAACCTGGCAAACGGTTAAAAACCGGCTGTGATCCATGAAAGAGATGCCCGATAAACTTTTATGGCCTTTGTGCTAAACATTGTGATCGTTGTAGTTAATTCAAATTCTTAAACCACAATGACACACAGCAGGCACGATGTTCACTTAGGAAAAGTTGCAATCAACACATTTTGCGGGCCAACTAAAGCTGTACAAAGTGTTTACCACATATTGCAAACAATTGTTCTACAGCCCGATGATCGGATGAAAACTGGCATGCAACCGGTTTCATATGTTCATAATATTTCCCGGTGACGCCGTGAAGTTCTTTGGAGAGTGCTAAAAATAAAGGCGTTTCCGCACCCTGCTGTGGAGTTTCAGAACCTCCAAAACCGAAGGCATTGCTTAGTTTGGAATTGACATCTCCCGGATGACAGGCATTCACCGTAATTCCTTGTGATTTCAATCGTTCTGCATAAGCAACCGACAGCATCCGGTTGGCCTGTTTGGCTTGCCGGTATGCTTTGTCGTTGTTGTATCGCCTCAAATTGAATTCGGGATCGTTCAGGTCCATCCCGCCAGCCCAGTAACTGGCAACATTCACTATCCGTGCATCGGGCTGACCATCCATGAAAGATTGCAGGTATTTTATCATCCAAAAATAGCCAAGGACATTCGTTGCCCATTGAACTTCAATTCCTTCAGCGGTTTCGGTTCGCTCTCGCGGCGCTGTTGCAGCATTGTTGACCAGGAGGTGCAACGGTCCTTTCCATCTCCTGCTGAAATCTGAAACAGATTGCTGCAAAGAGAGGTCGACAACCCCGGAATGAATTCCGGGGTTATTGGTCCGGCCAATCAGAATCTGCTTAGCCATTTCAAGCCGTTCAGCATCGCGGCCAACCAGGGTAACCAGGTATCCTTTCGCAGCAATACCCTCGGCAATGGCCTGTCCGATCGCCCCGTAGGCTCCGGTAACAATCGCGTGTTTATGATCTTCAGGAAGCAATGACATCGGTGACAGTGTGTACGATTCCTTCGGCATCGATCCCGCATTCATGATGAAGTTCAGCAACGGATCCCTGTTCGATAAACTGATCGGGGATCCCCAGCCGGTGCACGGTTGCATGATATCTGTTATCGATCATAAATTCCAGGACGGCCGAGCCCATCCCTCCCATCACCGATCCATCCTCAACAGTGATGATCTTAGCGAACCTGCTGAAAATTTCATTCAACATTTCCGTATCGAGCGGTTTAAGGAACCGAAGGTCGAAATGAGCAACCGAATAACCCGATTTTTCAAGTTCAGCACATGCTTCAACGGCAAAATTCCCAACGTGGCCAAGGGTGATGATGACTGCATCTTTCCCGTCACAGATCTTCCGCCCTTTGCCTATTTCCAGGGGTTTCATTGTTGTTTTCCATTGAGGCATCACACCACGGCCTTTCGGATAACGGATGGCAAAGGGACCCACATCATTTTGCTGTGCGGTATACATCAGATTGCGCAGCTCCTCTTCATTCATGGGTGAAGCCACAATCATATTCGGGATGCATCGAAGGTAAGCAAGGTCATAGGCCCCATGATGGGTGGCACCGTCTTCACCTACCAGTCCTCCGCGATCGAGACAAAATACGACATTCAGTTTTTGAAGCGCAACATCGTGGATGACCTGGTCATAACCTCGTTGCATGAATGTAGAATAAATATTGCAGAAAGGGATGTATCCCGAAGCAGCCATCCCTGCACTGAAGGTAACGGCGTGCTGTTCGGCAATTCCTACATCAAAGGTACGATCAGGCATTTTGGCCATCATCAGGTTCAGCGAACAACCCGTCGACATGGCAGGAGTGATCCCCACAATCCTGGGGTTTGATTCCGCCAGTTCAAGGATCGTCCGGCCGAAAACAGTCTGGTATTTTGGCGCAAGCCCATGACACTTATCTTCTTTAATGGTACCCGTCTTTTTGTCGAACACACCGGGTGCATGATAGATGGTCTGATCCTTCTCGGCTTTTTCAAAACCCTTGCCTTTGACCGTATGAACGTGCAGCAGTTTGGGACCTTTGATGTCGTTCATGTCTTTGAGCAACTTCACCATCCTGATCACATCGTTCCCATCCACCGGGCCGAAATACCTGAAGTTAAAAGCTTCGAACAGGTTTCCGCTCTTCAGCAAAGTGGTCTTCACAGCATTTCCAAGCTGCTTTACAATGGCCCGGGAATTTTTCCCGTATTTGGTACCGCCACCCATCAACAGCCAGATCTTGTCGCGGAATTTATTGTAAGTCCTTGAAGTGACAATATCAGCCAGGTAATCTTTGATGGCTCCCACATTTTTGTCGATCGCGATCTGGTTGTCGTTCAGGATCACCAGGAGGTTGGCATTCGAAACACCTGCGTTGTTGAGCGCTTCCATGGCCATTCCCCCGGTCATGGCACCATCGCCGATAACCGCCACATGATGCCGGTCGGTTTGCCCGCTAAGTTTTGCAGCAACCGCCATTCCAAGGGCAGCAGAGATTGAGGTGGAGGAATGGCCTACACCGAAAGCGTCATATTCACTTTCCGACATCTTCGGAAACCCGCTGATCCCACGGTAAGTCCGGATGGTTTCAAAACGGTCTTTTCTTCCGGTGATAATTTTGTGGGCATATGCCTGATGACCCACATCCCAGATGATTTTATCGGATGGTGCATCATACACATAGTGCAGTGCGACCGCAAGTTCGACTGCACCGAGGCTTGCACCCAGATGACCGGGATTGACCGACATCACATCAATGATAAACTGCCGGATCTCTTCACACAACTTCGGAAGCTCATCCAGTTTAAGTTTTTTAAGGTCTGCCGGGAGATTGATATTTGTTAACAGTGGTCCTGTAAGCGGGGTCATCTTCGGGAATTTATAGTAAGCCAAGCTCCAGAAGTGCTGATTCTGAAAGCATATCCTTGTCCCATGGCGGTTCAAAAGTGAGTTCAACCTTTACCGTTCCAACACCTTCTACCATCTGCACGGCTTCCTGAACCTGCATGGGCATGTCTTCAGCAACCGGGCAGTTGGGGGAGGTCAAGGTCATGAGGATGTAAACATCGTTGGTTTGATCATTGACTTTAAGGTTGTAAATCAGGCCCAGGTCGTATATATTCACCGGTATTTCCGGGTCGAAAACCGACCTGAGTGCAGCGATTATCTTTGCCTCAAAGGGGCTATTGTGCATTTGAATGCTGGATTCCACAGGAATATTTTTGCAAAGATAAACTTATTATAAATTACGATTTAGGATTTACGATTTACTTGTTTATTAACGCAGACAGGGTAGTGACTGATATGATCAGGGAGTTATTTATCAAGGAGGATCGGACTGCTCACGTCGCAGATGGGTGGGCAAGGGCTTAATTTCTGGGAATCGGTAGTGTAAATCGTATTCTTCACCGCATCGACGCCCAAATTATCGACTCCGACTACAATTGCGATCTTTTTGGTGGTATTATCCTTGCCAATATAAATTCTGAAACCCGCCAGTTGTGGATTTTCCTTGGCGATGAGGTTCATCGCATCCAGCTGTACTTTGTCAATGGTGAATCCTTTGATCACCTGCGTCATCGGAGTTGCATCAGCAAGATAATTCCTGCAGTAACTCTTTGCAATATCAGCTGACACCGCAACAACACCCGATCCGGAAGCTTCTGATGCCGGTCCGTTTGAAAATGAATACAACCCGATGATTGAAACTCCAAACACAATCCCTGCGAAAAATCCCAGGACTGTAAAGAAATATTTTTTTGTTTTCATATGATTTTTATTTAGAATGATGTTAAATAAACACTAATTTTGTTCAAAGATAATCGTTTATAATCATTCTAAAGAATTTTTATAAAAAAAAAAGGAACTACTTGCAAATATTTTGTCAGACATGAAAAGGGCTAACATGGTAAATTCGTTGAGAACCTCACTGTTGTTGATTTTCATCCTTATGCTGTTCCCTGGAGGAAGGGCTTTCTGCCAGGTTGACCCATCCGTCATCACAGGGAAATTATGGAGTGAGTTCAAATCAGCCGGCAACGACAGCATTAAAATCGAAAAACTTTCGGGTCTGGCTTCCTTTTACTCTGATTATCTTGGGGATAACAGATCTGCCGACAGCATCAGTGAACTGGCCATCCGGATTGCAGAGAAAAGCCATTTGCCGGAATTGCTTTTCCTTGCTTACAACCGGTATGCCGAATCCTGCGACCTGCGTGAAAACTATCAAAAAGCACTCGACTACGCTTTAAAAGCAGAACAGATTTCATTTGCCGGTAAAAATCCGGAGGTTATATTCAATAACTACAGGAACCTTGCTTCAGTTTACCTGGCAGGATATGAATTCGACAAGTCACTGGAATACAGTTATAAATTATTGTCCATTGCCGGAACGTCGGACAACATGGCATTAAAATCAGAAAGTTACCTGGATATCGGGCAAAGCCTGGAGGGTAAAAACCAGAAAATCGAAGCCTTCAGGAACTACCTCAATGCCATGACCCTTGCCGACAGAATCAAAAACCCCGGTTTGCAGAAAGAGTGTTATTCCCGGTTATCAAACTTTTACAATTTCAGCAAGTTATACGACAAGGCCACCCATTACAAATTGCTTCAGCGCGAGCTGATAACCCACACAACGCCTGTCGACTCCATCGCCTTGATGTGGGTAGAGTATGATTTGCAGGTGATTGACCTTAACTCGAACAACAACCAGTTGTACGAAAGCAAGATGCAGGATATCCTTGATTTTGCCCAACGAAACAAGAATAACCGGCTGCTGAACTACGAAATTGCACTGATCAGGACACATTTTATCGGGGCGAACAGGATCAAGGAACTTCGAGACCTCTATTTCAACAAGTTCCCTGCGGAACTGGGCCGGCTGGCCACGGGGAACCCCGCCCTGTATTACAGGCTAAAAGCCTTTTTTTGTGAAGAAGAGCACCAGGCTGATTCAGCCTTATACTATTTCAACAAAGCCGAAACCCTGCTGAAGGCCGATCCCAACTTCATCCTGCAATCGAACTTTTATCATCGTTTTGGGCAGTTTCTGATGCGGTATGGAGACAAGGAAAAGGCCATTGAAAAGTTCACAAAATCACTTGAACTGGCCAAAACGGCCTCCTATTTTGAGTACATGCTTGGGGCGGCAAAACAACTTGAGGCACTTTATGCTGCCGAAGGAGATTATAAAAATGCATACACTTATGCAGTGATGAATAAAGTTCTGAATGACAGCATGAACAACATGTCGAAAAAAGATCAGCTGCTCATCATGGAGATCGACCATGAAACCCGTCAAAGAGAAATTGCTGCCGGGCAGGAGAAGGAATTGACCGACCGCAGGCATTACCTGCAGTACACCGCGATGACCATCGGTATACTTACCGTGTTTGTCATCCTGATCATGCTCGGGAGCCTGAAAGTTCCTGAATGGATCATCCGCATGCTGGGTTTTTTCTCCTTCATCTTTCTTTTTGAATTCATCATCCTGCTGGCTGATCATAAGATCCATGATATTACCCATGGGGAACCCTGGAAAGATCTGCTCATCAAGATCTTCCTCATTGCCATCCTGCTTCCGCTCCATCATAGTATTGAAAGACGCGTCATCACTTACTTACTGAGCCATAAATTGCTGGATATGTCGCGGTTTTCCTTGATGATACGGGCGAAGGGGATGGTTAAAAAGTGGACGAGCGGACGGACTAACCAGACCCTTGGAGGGTCCGGACCCTCCAAGGGTGTAAAATAAAAGATTATCTTTCCTCTATAAATCCTTGTGTCAACCTGGCATATGGTACACTAAGCAAAATAAACCGAATGAACCGATCTCAAATCCTCTTACAATCAAGCACAAATAAGCATCTTGGTAAATAA
>Ga0114951_10000131_pt1 | contig 105279 bp, 73 predicted proteins | sample AM7aDNAmetaG_FD_88677 | JGI IMG/M metagenome (GOLD analysis project Ga0114951, IMG submission 88677) | Freshwater microbial communities from Finland to study Microbial Dark Matter (Phase II) - AM7a DNA metaG | ecosystem: Environmental > Aquatic > Freshwater > Lake | place: Finland: Lake Alinen...
AAATTGGTTCGGAAAACTACCGAAATCGTTAGACCCGGCAGGAAAAACGAAAGGAAAAAACGACCAAAGAAACTTTACTATATGAATTATAAGCCTTTATAACTTAACTAAACGACATTGAATTAAGAATTATGAATTATGAACTTCAGCATTTGTTATTCGTAAATCGTAAATCGTAAATCGTAAATCGTCAATCATTTTCCGATCTTCAATTTCTCCAGCAACTCAACATTAAACCTCCCGGCTTCCGCCTCTCCCTCAGCGGGTGCCCAGGAGGCAAAATGTTTATCATCCGCGGGATTCCATGGGCCGTCCTTGACCTCGTATGCCACGGTACCAGGGTCCAGGGCAATGATCGAATGAAAGGTGCGCGCGGCGATCTCGACGCCAAAGCAACCATTGCAGGGGTCAAGCACTATATGGTCGGTAATGTTCCCGTCGGGGTCAAATTCAACAACGACAATCCTTCCCCGGAGCACAAAAAATGCCTCCCGTTTGTCGGGGTTTTCATGCTTGTGCGGTTGCACATAGGACTGCGGCTCGATTGCATTCAGCATCCTGTGAAGGGTATCGGAAGCATGGCTGTGGAAATTGTAATTCATCCGGCGGCGGGGGGATTTCTTCGCCTGCGCAGAAACTTCATTCAACAAAGGTCCATCGATTTTCTTCATAATGATCAGATCGGGAAAAACAGATTCGTTCCATCCTGTTTGGACTGGCAACGCAAAAATAAAAGTTATGCACGATAAAAAAACCGGTCACAGTTTTTTATCATTGGATTTGTTCAGGTGTCGGGGCTTTTTTTATCTTTACCCGCACAAAGGAACTGTCTTTGTTCAGAAGTTATTGTCAGGAAATTTCAGTGGTTGTAAATAGTTTTACATCGTGGCAAATTTGCATCAGGGACATTTTGCCATATCATTATATCATCCTTGTTTTTGATATAAACAAATAATTCATGAAGCCAAAAGGAAAGTCACCTGCAGCTGTTAAGACGACAGCGCCTTTGCCGCCAGCCGGGCAACCGGTTTGGAAGAAGTACATGGTTGTTCTGCTGGTCCTTGTCCCATGCATTGTTTATTCCCTGGTAATGACCCTGCAATTTACCGGGATTGATGATAAGTTGTTCATACAAGACAACAAGGAATTCAACCAGAATTTTGCAAACATCCCGGTTTCGTTTCAACGCGGTCTTTTCCAGCCGGCCGATAAGAGCCTGTACGACTATTACCGTCCGCTTTTCCTGGTGGATGTGATCGTGGAATATCACTTTTTTGGGGACAATCCGGTCGGATATCACCTGACAAACCTTCTTTTCCATCTCCTTTCAGTTGTATTGCTTTACCTGTTGTTAAAAAGACTGAAACTCGGGGAGACGACCTCGCTGATTCTTTCGCTGCTGTTTGCCGTGCACCCGGCACTGAGTCCGGCTGTTGTATGGATCCCGGGAAGAAATGACATGATGCTGATGGTATTTCTGCTGGCTGGTCTGATCTTGACCATCGATTATGCGTTACGACGAAGGTGGCAGGATTTCATATTGCAACTGATTTTCTTCCTGCTGGCCCTCTTTACTAAAGAAACGGCCGTAATCATCCCACTGCTGGCCTGGTTTATCCTGGTGTTTGTGCTTAAACTGCCATGGAAGTCATGGTATCCCCTCATCATCGGGTGGTTCACTGCGGTTGGATTCTGGTTTTTTATGGAATCAACCGTCAAGCAGTCGGGGAACAGACTTCCCGTAAAGGAGATGATAGAATCAGGCATTGGGAGGATGCCGGCATTTCTCCAGTACCTTGGAAAAATCTTTTTCCCGGTCAACCTGTCGGTTTATCCACAAATTGGTGAAATGACTGTAATATGGGGAGTACTGGCTTTTGGAATTGTTGTCGTCCTCTTAATCCTGTCTGGCAATTATTTCAAACCGTTGACCATACTCGGAACCTCGTGGTTTCTTTTAAGCCTGTTGCCTGTTCTTGCAGTTCCGAAAGCCTTTAATGACATCGTTTATGAGCATCGTTTGTATATACCCATGATCGGCGTCCTGTTGGTTTTGAGCCAGACCGTATTATTTACTGCTAAGGTAAAAGAGCTTTACCGGTATACCCTGTTCGGGCTGATCATTGTGATCTTCGGCACGATGAGTTTCATCAGGACGGGGTATTATGAGACTGCGCTGGCATACTGGAGCCGCGCTGTTGCAGAATCACCAGGGCATGCCTATTCAATAAGCATGCTGGCTAAATGTGTAAAGAATGAGGTGAAACAGGAACAGCTTTTCCTGCAGGCATATGCCCTCGATTCCACGGTAAAGGAGATAAACCTCAACCTTGGAAAAATTGCCTATAAAAACAAACATTACGATGAGGCCGAAAAATACCTGAAACAGGAGCTGGCGCTGCCTTCGGTTAAAGCCCCGGAAAACTTTTTCCTGCTCGCGGAGGTAGCTACCAAAAAGCAGAAATACAGCGAAGTTAAGTTCTTTGTTACGGAGGGATTGAAAATATCGGAGGATAAATCAGGCGATGCTTCGTTCCTGATGGCCCAGGCTTTTTTCTTCGAAAACAAATTCGACAGTGCTGCCATTTTTCTCAGGAGAGTGGTGGCTTTAAACCCGAAAAATGAACAGGCGAACTGCAACCTGGTGGCAGTATTCCTGCAACTGAACCAGAAAGACAGCGCTGCAGCGCGGGTTCAGAAGATGAAACAGAACGGCGTGCGGGTACCGCCAGAGCTGCTCAAGGCAACGGGCGGAGAGCAATTAAAAATTAAAAATTAAAAATTACGGATTACCCTTTGAGCTTTCTGTAGTGGATTCTGCCGGGTTCAGAGTCGCCGAGGCGCTTTTTCTTGTTTTCTTCATAATCGGAATAGGATCCTTCGAAGAAATACATCCGGGAATCTCCCTCAAATGCCAGGATGTGCGTCGCCACCCTGTCGAGAAACCAGCGGTCGTGCGAAATGATCACAGCACAACCTGCAAAATTCTCAAGTCCTTCTTCAAGAGCACGCAGTGTGTTCACATCGATATCGTTGGTAGGCTCATCAAGCAGGAGGACATTCGCCTCTTCCTTGAGCGTAAGTGCAAGATGGAGGCGGTTTCGTTCACCACCCGACAGAACGCCGCATTTTTTCTCCTGGTCGGCACCGCTGAAGTTGAACCTGGCCACATAAGCGCGTGCGCTCATGGTACGGCCGCCGATCTGCATATTTTCGGCTCCGCCTGAGATCACCTGAAAAACCGTTTTTTCAGGATCGATCGCCGTGTGGCTCTGGTCGACATAACCGAGTTTTACGGTATCGCCAACTTTGAATGAGCCATGGTCGACATGCTCAGCTCCCATGATAAGCCTGAACAGCGTGGTTTTGCCTGCACCATTCGGCCCGATCACGCCCACGATGCCTGCCGGCGGTAATGAAAAATTCAAACCTTCAAAGAGCAGTTTGTCATCGAATGATTTTGCGACATCAATGGCTTCAAGCACCATGGTTCCGAGCCGCGGCCCATTCGGGATGTAAAGTTCCAGGCGTTCTTCTTTTTCACGAACATCCTCGCTCATCATTTTTTCATAGGCATTCAGACGGGCTTTTCCCTTTGCCTGGCGGGCTTTTGGCGACATGCGCACCCAATCGAGTTCCCGCTCCAGTGTTTTCCGCCGTTTGCTCTCGGTCTTTTCTTCCATGGCCAGACGGTTTGACTTTTGTTCCAGCCAGGAGGTGTAGTTTCCCTGCCATGGGATACCTTCGCCGCGGTCGAGTTCAAGGATCCAGCCAGCCACATTATCAAGGAAATACCGGTCGTGCGTAATGGCAATGACCGTCCCTTTATATTGCTGCAGGTGAAGTTCAAGCCATTGCACCGACTCGGCGTCAAGATGGTTGGTGGGCTCGTCGAGCAGCAGGATGTCAGGTTCCTGCAACAGCAACCGGCAAAGAGCCACGCGGCGCCGTTCCCCGCCCGAAAGGTTTTTTACCGGCGAGTCGGGTTCAGGGCACCGCAGGGCATCCATGGCGCGTTCCAGTTTGCTGTCAAGATCCCATGCACCGTGCTGATCGAGAAGCTCGGTGAGTTCACCCTGCCGGCTTATCAGCTTGTCCATTTCGTCGTCGCTCAGTGGGTCGCCAAACCTGGCGTTTACCTGTTCATATTCTTTCAGAAGGTTTACCACTTCCTGGGCGCCTTCTTCCACGATCTCACGAACAGTTTTGGTATCGTCGAACCTGGGATCCTGTTCCAGATATCCAACTGAATAACCGGGAGAAAAAACAACCTGTCCGAGAAACGATTTTTCCACACCTGCGATGACCTTCAGCAGCGTTGATTTCCCGGAACCGTTCAGGCCTATAATGCCGATCTTGGCACCATAAAAGAACGAAAGGTAAATGTTCTTTAAAACTTGTTTGTGAGGTGGGAAGGTCTTGGAGACCCCCACCATGCTGAAAATGATTTTTTTATCGTCGGACATAGGGTGAAGTCAGGGGTTTGGGTGAACGGGTGAATGGGTAAACAGGCGGACAAGCGGACAAGTGGACAAGTGGACAGGTAATTGTGAGTTGATGTTCGCATGTTAACGGGGTGGTGAATTTTCATTTCTTAATCCTGTATCATGGGAAAAAAGTAATTTAATTTTGAATTTTTAATTCTTTTCCCGTAATCAGGGCGTTTATTTTGTCGGTTTCTTTTTCCCAGTTGAAGTTGTTATGCACAAGTTCGTAGCCTTTCATGGCAATCTTTTTTGCCAGGTCGGGATTGTTCAGCAACGTGAGGATATGGGATGCATATTCTTTGGGTGTTTGTGCAACCAGGATATCTTCTCCTTCCCGGGCGTTTAAAGCTTTGAAGGCAAGTGGCGATGTGATGCAGGGTACCTGCATGGCCATGGCTTCAAGCAGTTTATTCTGAAGCCCGGTTCCTATCTGCATGGGTGCGATAAAGATACGTGCTCCGGCATAACATTCACGCATGTCGGGAACCCAGCCGCTCACTTCAACCTGGGCCGATTTGAGTACCATGACCCTCAGATGGGGGTTGGCGCCCGCGATAAGCAGCCTTAGATTGGGTTTGTGCGGCAAAATTTCAGGTATGATTTCATTAACCAGGAATTCAGCACATTTAATATTGGGAGGATAACCCATATTGCCCGTAAAAACGAGATCGTATTTTTTCTCTTTCTCGATGGGTTTGAAAAAGTCTGTGTCTACCCCGTTGGCAACGACCACGATTTGTTCATGGTCAGGGTGGGGGATGAGGTCGCGGTCGGGCACGGAAATGATGATTTTATTGTCGAACGCGTCAAATGCATCATGCTCGTATTTCAGCAAACGGTTGTATTCAATATTCAGAAAGGGTTTCATGTAAAAGGGGGATGTGGAAAGCCTTCTTTCAACCCCTTTTGAAAAAACATCCTGGTAGTCGAGGGTTTTCGGAATATTGATACCCCTCACATATTCTGCCACGCGTATGAGCTGGCAAAAAATGTGATCAGGCTTGTATCGCTCAATCAGGCTGTGGATCGTGGCAGCGGATGATGCATTGTAAAAGTAGCCAACCTGCAGGGGTTTTTTCGAAAACAGCGTTTTCACGAGGTTGAATGCAATGGATGTTTTGGATATCGGGATGATATGAATGGCCGATACATATTTTTTCAATACAGGAATGGCATCTTCGTGAAGCACCCCGTCGTTCAGGGCGCAAAGGATGATCTCGTGATGTTTCGAGAGTTGTTTGATCTGATGAAACGCCCTTAATTTATCACCTTTCTCAGTTGGATAGGGTACACGGGGCAGAAGAAAAAATAATCGCATGAATATGGCTTGTAGCAAGCAAAATTATAAAAATCTGCGTTATCCGGCGAGTTGTTTGTAAAAAGCGAGCAGATTCCGGATCAGATTTTGCGGAGAATAACTTGTTTGGATCAATATACGTGCCTGTTTCCCAATCTTTTCAAACAATGGTTTATTGGCAATACAAAGTGAGATCATATCGAAAAATTCGCAGGGGGCGTTGGCAATGAGGATATTTTCATGGTTTGCATAACGGATCCCTTCAGCGCCGATGCCGGTGGAGATAATGGTTTTGCCTGCGGCCATCCCTTCTATGATCTTTATCCTGATGCCACTACCCGAAAAAAGGGGTACAATCATAATCGCCTTCGAAGCAAGGAACTTTCCTGCATCCTCCACTTCGCCAACCACTTCGACGTTGGGCAGCTTCAGATTCCGCATCCAGTCAGGCATCCCGCGCCCGGCCAGGTAATATTTCAAATCCGGAAATTGTTTGTGAACATCGGGCCACACATTCAGCAGGAACCACCTGATTCCCTCAAGGTTAGGGATCCAGTTCATCGATCCGAGCGAAAAGATAGAGGGGTATTCAACGGTGTGCGATGGATTGGCATATTTCATGGGATCTGCACCGAAGGGAAGGTCGATGACGGGGAGCGGCCCGGCGATGAGATTTCTGAAGTATTCTGCATCAGTAGGGGTGATGGCTGCAATGCCGTTGACTTCGGTCACGATATGTTCTTCATATCTTTTAAGAGTCCTTGCCAGGTGACCGAGATACCATTTTTTTACCGGGTTCCGGGTTTCGTCGGCGATCCGCTGCCATATGCGGTGTTCAATGTTGTGGGCACGCAATACAATCGCGGCACCTGAATGCAACCTGACTGTATCAATGTAAGGACACATGAACAGGGTCTCCAACTGGACCACGTCAAAGGAGGAGGCTTTGAGTACTTCAATGAGCCGTTGTCTGAATTTTTTCGAAACAAAGCGTTTTACGTGGTACGATTCATTGGAAAAAAGGTTCAGGAAGGCATGCAGGGGGTTGATGCGCAAGTCGACATCAAGAAGTTCGATTCCGGTTTTTTCGCGGAAGGTGACTGGAATTTTCTCCGGAGATATTTTATATTTGAAGGAGTTGACTGCAAGAATTTTCACCTCGTGACCGGCCGAAAGCAACCCTTCGATCAGCATGTTCATGGCCATCGGGGCGCCCTCTTTCGGCGGCCATGGCGATTTGTTGCAGAGGAAGAGGATCTTCATGATTTATGCCCTGAACCTTTAACAAATTTGCTGAAAAACCTGATCCAGGCGTCGATATCGAGCAGTGATGCATCATTGGTGGCTTTCACCGTCAGAAAGATCCCGATCGGCATGAGCACTGCCGAGGAAAACCAGATTCCCTGCCAGGGTGGGACAACTCCCTGCGCGGCATATTTTTCTCCCATAAACGAAATTACCCAGAAGAGAATGAAGAAGAGGGTGGAAACAACTGCCGGCATACCCAAGCCGCCTTTCCTTATAATGGCACCGAGCGGCGCCCCGATAAAAAAGAGCAGGAAGCAGGCAATGGAAAATGAGAATTTCTTATGGTAAACGATCTGGTGTTTGTAAACCAGCTTGCTTTTGATTTCGATGTCGTCCTGCGATGATTCAAGATTCTGTTTGGCAGCCCTTGCCGTATTCCGCGCGGTTTCAAGTATGGTATACCGGTCGTGGGCCGGAAAATTCAGGATCACGCTTGGATTGAACTTCACCGGTGAAAGAGTGGATTTCCATTTCGCGGTGTCCATCTTTTTGTAAAATGGCAGATTATTCATGTACTGGATTTCATTTCCCTTCCGGCCCTCGGCGAGTACACCCTTGATCGAATCTATGGAATGGCTTAACTGCCGCACATTCTGCATCTCATAGTTCTTTTTGAAGAGGCTCTCATCTGTACGGGTAAGCTGAAAGGCGGAGAGGTCGAACATCTGGTACTGTTCCGTGAACCTGGTTCGCTGAAAAGGGTGCGTTAATTCATTACCCCTCAGGTCGACTCGTTCCTCGTAATTAGTACCATTGTATAAACGGAAGACCAGGAACCGCTTGTCGGGCGAGAGTTCCATCTTGCCCCATTCAGCGGTGGTAAGTGAAATGTTTCCCTGGTGTTTCGTGTGGTCGTACACCATAACCGAACGGATGGTGTTACCGTCCTTTTCCTTTTTTTCGATCCTGATCACGAAACCCTCGATGCCATTGTAAAACACACCCTCCTTCAGGTTAAAGGCCAGCTTTTTTTCGCGGACATCATAGAGCAACGAAAGGAATTTAAGGTTGGCAATGGGCAGGATAACATTGGAAAAGTAAAATGCCAGCGCACTGATAAAGATCGAAACGATGATCAGCGGGCGCATGATCCGGCTGAGGCTGATCCCGGCGGCTTTGATGCTCACCAGTTCATAATGCTCGCCCAGGTTCCCGAACATCATCAGTGATGATAAAAGGATGGACAAAGGCAATGCGAGTGGGACGAAGGTGGAAGAAGCGTAAAATAAAAGCTTGACGATGACATACCATTCAAGCCCTTTGCCCACCAGGTCGTCGATGTATTTCCAGAGGAACTGCATCAACAGGATGAACAGGGAGATGAAAAAGGTCATCACCAGCGGCCCAAGGTATGATTTTAAAATAAACCGGTCTAGTCTTTTCATGCGCGGCTAACGATCCGCTGCAAAGATAGGCAATAACGTAAACCTAATAATTGTAATTTTGTATTTTCGCAATTTCAAAGTTTCACCATTTCACCATTTCACCATTTCGCTACCTCGCTACCTCGCTACCCCGCTACCTCGCCACCTCTCACCATTTATATATGAAACTCCAAGAAATCTCCTCCCGAAAATCAAAGAAACAGTTTCTCAACCTGGTCGATTTGATTTACAAGGGCGATCCGTTTTATGTCAGACCCCTGGATACCGAAATTGAATCCGTATTTGATCCGGCGAAGAACAGTTTTTTTCTGCACGGCGAGGCCACCCGGTGGCTCCTTTTGGATGAGGAAGGGAATGCTGTTGGCCGTGTTGCCGCATTCATCAACAAAAGGAAAGCGTTTACGTTCCAGCAACCAACGGGGGGCATGGGTTTTTTTGAATGCACCGACAACAGGGAAGCGGCCTTTATGCTTTTCGACCAGGCCCGCGACTGGCTTGCCGCACGAGGAATGCTGGCGATGGACGGCCCGATCAATTTCGGTGAAAACGATGTGAACTGGGGCCTATTGGTCGAAGGGTTTATCCACCCTGGTTTTGGCATGAATTACAATCCTCCTTATTATAAGGCTTTGTTTGAAGATTACGGTTTCAGATTTTATTTCGAACAGGTTTCAAATCACCTCGATCTTACCAAACCCTTCCCCGAGCGTTTCTGGAAAATTGCGGAATGGGCCATGCGCAAGCCCGAACTTTCGTTCCGACATTTTACCTATGCCACTGCCGACAAATGCATCAGCGACATGAAGGAGGTTTATGACGATGCATGGAAGTTTCATGAGAATTTCACCCCGATGGATGTTGCCACACTCAGGAAGGGTCTTGATAAAGCCAAGTCTTTTGTCGACCCTGAAATGATATGGTTCGTCTATTATCTGGAAGAGCCCATAGCATTTCTGATACAGTTCCCTGACGTAAACCAGATACTGAAACATCTTCACGGCAAGCTGCATTTCATGAATAAACTAAAGTTCCTGTGGCTCCGGTACCGTAAGACCATGACCCGCACACGCATTGTGATCATGGGTGTTAAGCCTAAATATCAGCGATACGGCGTTGAGTCGGGGATCTTCTGGCATCTGAACGAAAAAATGAAACACAAGCCCCATATCAAAGAGCTTGAACTTTCGTGGGTAGGAGACTTCAATCCCAAGATGAGGGCACTTCATGAATCGGTTGGGGCGGTCTTTGCAAAACGGCATATTACCTACCGGAAAATATTTTCGGACGATGTGACCTTTCAGCGATCTACCATCATACCAGTAGATACCAAAGAGAAAAACCTGAAAATGCGGGCAGAAGAAAAAAAATAAAATTAAGCTGATTTTTTTTCAAAATAAAATAAATCAGACTATATTTGTAAGGTAAAATCTCATTTGTCAAACCAAAAAACCAAAACTATGAAAAGAATTTACCTTTTTGCAATTCTGATTTTGTGTGGTATGGCTGTGATGGCGCAGTACACTCCCGCAAAAGTTTCCAAATCTGTAACACTCAGGGATGTTCTTGAAACGCCGGCAGTTGACAACCAATGCCCGTTCCTTAATTCCGGCAACCCGGTGGTTAACACAAAAGCCGCAATGGATGCCAGCGTCGGGACTTCCGGTGTATACGACATGCAATCAAACAATTCGCCGATGGAACACGTTGTTTGCTGGCCCGACGGAACGGTTGCCACTGCCTGGATCAAAAGCGAGGTTGCCGGCTATGCCGACCGTGGATCAGGTTACAACTATTTTGATGGAACGACCTGGGGCGCTGCACCTGCTGCAAGAATTGAGAATGTTAAAACTGGCTGGCCAAACCTCTGTATGTGGAACGGAAACGGTGAACTTATTGTTGCCCACAATTCCACCTCCAACCTGGTCAGGAGTACGCGTACTACCAAAGGCACCGGCGCCTGGACCCAGTCGAACGGTCCCACCGGCCCCATCGGATCGGCAGGTACTGCGGTGTCACTTCTTTGGCCAAGGGCTATTACGAACGGAACCAATCATCAGAATATCCATATTATCTGCCTCACCATGCCAACCGGTAATGGCGGTGTCGTGTACAAAGGCCTCGACGGTGCGCTGATTTACTACCGTTCACTCGACGGCGGCACTACATGGGACAAGCAGGCCGTGCAGATTGCCGACCTGGATTCACTTCATTACAATGGTTTCGGCGGGGATGATTATTCCTGGATCGAACCCCATGGCGATACCATTGCTTTCATGCAGGGTACCGTTTATAACGGCACTTTCCTGATGAAATCGTTCGATAACGGGAATACCTGGGTGAAACAGGATGTTCTGCCCAACTATTACGGAAAGAAGACCGCCACCCAAATCATCCCGGGATTTTATGGCTGTGATGGAACAATGGCCGGCGCCATGGACAAGAACGGGGTATTTCACGTAGCAATCGGCCGCATGTACAATTACCAGGATGCATCCGGTTCATACTGGCGTCCGGGAACCGACGGCGTTGTTTACTGGAATTCAACTCAGCCGCATTTGGATACTGCCATGATGGCCAACCTCGACAGCCTTGATGCCCATAATCATCTGATCGGTTATTGTGCCTCCAATGCAGCTGGCGATTCAATTGTCGGATTCCCCTACTATAAGGGAGCCATCTGCAACTACCCCTCTGTTACCATTGACAAATGGAACAATATCTATTTCTTATGGAGAGGCCTTACAGTAGGCAATCCTGATCCGACACCTTACAACTACAGCCATCTCTGGGGCCGTGCATGGTTCAACGGGCATTCCAAAATGTCGCCAATGGTCGACTTTAACAGCGATTTTCTCTATATCTTCCAGGAGTTTGCCTATCCTTCTGTTTGCAAGACCATTAAGGGCAATACCAAACTGTTAACGGTTTGTCAAACCTCTGCCCAGCCTGGTTCGAACGTCGCTGCAGGAACTACTTACCCCCCTGTTCCGGTGCATGAGGTAACATTCGCCTACCGCGAAATCCTCACCTCTGCCTTTATTCCGACCGATGTTCCCACCACACCGGCTGCCAGCAAAAACTTCGTCGGGCAGAATTACCCGAATCCTGTAAAGGGCACTACTTCATTCCTGGTAAATGTTGAAAAACCGGCCAATGTTGTCGTTGAAGTATGCAACATCATGGGCCAGAAGGTGATGTCGATGGATAAGGGTGCCGTGAACTCCGGTTCCCAGAAATTTACGATCGACTGCAACGGTCTTACCTCAGGAATCTATTTCTATACCGTTAAAATCAATGGGGAATCTCATACCCACAAGATGATCGTTGAGTAATAACCTGTTAAGGGTTTTATGCAAAAGGCTGTTCCCCCGGGAACAGCCTTTTTTTTTATCTGTTATAAAAAAAGCAACTGGCGTGGCTTTCGTATGATTGCATTTCCTATCTTTGCGCGTAAATCAAATTAAAACCCAAAATCATGAAAAAACTCTTACTCTTTGCGATGTTGACGATGTGCGGCGTGGCTGTGATGGCACAGTTCAGGCCCGCAAAACTCTCCAAAACTTTACAAAACAGGTACATCCTTGAAACACCTGCAATTGACAACCAGGCACCGGCCACACAGGCTGGCAACCCGGTTGTTAACACAAAATCGGTAATGGATGATATTCTTGGCGTGTCAGGTACTTACGACATGCAGTCAAACGGTTCCCCTATGGAACGCGTTGTTTGCTGGCCCGATGGTTCAGTTGCAGCTTCCTGGATCAAGGCTGATGTAGCCAGTTATGCCGACCGCGGAACAGGTTACAATTATTCAAATGGCACTGCATGGGGAGCCGCACCTGCTGCCCGCATTGAAAACAGCAAAACAGGCTGGCCCAACCTTTGCATCTGGAACGGAAACGGTGAAATTGTTGTTGCACACAACTCCACATCAAAACTGGTTATCAGCACCCGCGCCACCAAAGGCACCGGCGCATGGACCCGTTCCGATGCCCCGACAGGTCCGATCGGTTCTGCCGGCGTTGCCCTGAACATTCTCTGGCCGAGAGCCATTACCAGTGGCACCAACCACCAGTATCTGCATGTTATTGTCCTTACCATGCCTGTAGCAAACGGCGGGATTGCCTACAAGGGCATTGACGGTGCGTTACTTTATTACAGGTCGCTCGATGGCGGCACCACCTGGGATAAACAGGCTGTTCAGCTTCCGACCCTCGATTCGCTGCACTACAATGCTTTCAGCGGAGATGATTATTCCTGGATCGAACCACACGGTGATACCATTGCTTTCCTGCAGGGTAATGTTTACAACGGCACCTTCCTGATGAAATCATTTGACAATGGCAGCACCTGGACCAAACAGGATGTCATGACCAACTATTATGGTAAAAAGACAGCCACCCAGATCATCAACCCGACCTGGGGATGCGATGGAACAATGGCAGGCGCAATGGATAAAAATGGCGTATTCCACGTTGCAATCGGCCGTATGTGCAACTTTCAGGATGCAAGCGGTTCATACTGGCGTCCGGGCACCGATGGTGTTGTTTACTGGAAATCAACAGAAGCTCCCCTTGATACTGCCATGATGGCCAACATCGACAGCGTTGACGCACATCACAAACTGATTGGTTATGTTGCTGCCAATGCAGCCGGCGATTCAATCGTAGGCTGGCCTTATTATAAAGGCGCTCTCTGCAATTATCCTTCCGTGAACATCGACAAATACAACAATATTTATTTCTTATGGAGAGGCCTCACCGTAGGCAATCCTGATCCGACACCTTACAACTACAGCCACGTTTGGGGCCGTGCCCTGTTCAACGGACACACCTACATGTCTCCGATGGTTGACTTCAACAGCGATTTCCTCTACATCTTCCAGGAATTTGCTTATCCTGAAGTTTCGAAGACCATCAAAAACGGCAATAAACTCCTTGTGGTTGCGCAAACCTCTGCACAGCCCGGATCAAACGTAGTTGTCGGAACGTCAACCTATCCCCCGGTACCTGTCCATGAAGTGAGCTTTGCCTATCGCGAAATTCTCACCTCTGCCTTTATTGCAACAGATGTACCCACAACCCCTGCTGCCAGCAAAACCTTTGTTGGTCAGAACTTCCCGAATCCTGTGAAGGGTGTCACCTCCTTCATGGTAAACATTGATAAACCCGCAAGCATCGTTGTTGAAGTTTCCAACATCATGGGCCAGAAGGTAATGTCAATGGATAAGGGCGTTGTTAATGCCGGTTCACAGAAATTCACCATCGATTGCAATGCACTCAATTCAGGTATCTATTTCTACACTGTGAAGATCAGTGGCGAATCGTTTACCCACAAGATGATTGTTGAATAATCGTCATTCCTTGTTAAAAAAAAGCCGTTCCCCCTGGAACGGCTTTTTTTTTAAATTTGAGCGTGCATAATATTTTGTAAGTTTGTCATTGCAATCCCACACTGATCAATTATCCGGACTTGCATCATCAAACCCTAAAATTACCTGATATGAGAAAAATTACCCTGTTTCTGATGGTCCTCTGCATTTCCATGCTGGCCATGGCACAATCAAAGTATGCCAAAGTTCCCTTGCAGGCTATTCCTGCACTGGCGATTAAAAACCAACAGGTGGCTGCCCAGCCGGGCAATCCCGTTGTCAATTCAAAATCTGTAATGGAAACCACCATTGGTGATTCGCAATACGACATGCAAACCAATGCCTCCATCTGTCCACGACATACAGTATACCCCGACGGTACCATGGCAGGCGTATGGACCCGTGGATTTGCCTCAGCCGGAAGAGGCAGCGGATATAATTATTACGATGGTTCTGCCTGGGGGGCAGTTCCTGCTGCAAGGATTGAAAACGAGCGTACCGGATGGCCTTCCTATGCACAATTGGGAGCTTCCGGTGAAATCGTGGTTGCACACCTGGACAACGGTTTGAAAATATCCACCCGCGCCACCAAAGGACAAGGTACCTGGGTTGAAACAACCCTGCTTGGACCCACTGGAGCCACCGATCTTTCCTGGCCAAGGATTGCTACCAACGGGGCCACCCATAACAACATTCACCTTCTCGCAACATCTTATGAACTTTTCCAGGGACTCAACTACGCCCTGTTTTATTATCGCTCCCTCGACGGCGGTGCTACCTGGGATAAATCAGCCGTAATTCTGCCCCAGATAACTTCCGCCGATTATGATGGTTTCAACGGCGATGAATATTCATGGGGAACTCCCCATGGTGATACCATCTATTTTGCGGTTTCAGGACCATGGATTGATACCTTCATCATGAAATCGAATGACAACGGAGAAAACTGGACAAAAATCCCTGTTCTGAGCAATGCCAATAAAAAGATTGCAACCGGGATTACCGATCTGCCTCCCTTTAAGGGATCCGACGGGTCGGTTGCTGTTGAAATGGATAAAACCGGAATCATCCACCTCGCATTCGGGATTGGCGGAGGTTATATGGCGGCAAGCACCAAGTATATCTTTATAAACCAAAACGGATTGGTATACTGGAATACCACGATGCCGATGATAAAGGACAGTCTTGTTCTTGATACCCTGGATGCACATAAACAGCTCCTGGGCTATGTTTCTGATGGTCCGAATCCGGGTGATACCATCGTGGGGGCTCCAAATTATAAAGTTTCGCTTTCAAGTTTCCCGCAGATTTCGGTGGATGCCTTTAACAACAAATATTTCCTCTGGTCATCGGTCGCTCCCGGGAATCCCTCGCCTGATATGTTCAACTACCGCCACCTCAATGGCCGTGCCTGGTTTGCAGGTAAATCATCAAAAACAAATATTGTTGACTTAAACAGTGATTTTATATATATCTTCATGGAGTTTGCCTATCCATCCATGGCAAAGGAGATCAGGAATGGCAACCTGTCGGTCATCTACCAGACTTCCGGACAGCCAGGTTCAAACATTGCCTCCACGACGATTCCTGTGCATGATGTCAACATCGACAACCGCGTTATTCCCGTCAGTGCGTTCTGGCCTACCGCTATAGGGGACAACCAGGGTTCCAACGGGAACCAGGTAAGCCAGAACTATCCTAACCCGGCTCAGAATCATACCAGTTTCAGGTTGACCCTGGCCAGCCCCTGCCAGGTTAATATCCGTGTGGCCAACATCACCGGCATCCCTGTCAACGAAATCAACGAAGGTGTTTTAACCGCCGGGAACCATGATGTAACCCTCGATGTCAGCCAACTTGCTGCCGGGATCTACTTCTATACCGTTACCATGGGTTCGGAAAAGATAACCAGGAAAATGATTATCAGGTAACCCGGGTTTATCATCTGTAAACAAAACATTATCAATACATTAATAAAACCCTGCGGGAAACCGCGGGGTTTTTTTTATCTTTGCAGAAAAGTAGGCATTTCACCATGCTGTGGACAGAAATAAAATATCTTGTTGGTAAGGAGATCAGGCTTGAGTTGAAGCAGAAATATGTGATCAATGGCATACTGCTTTATCTCGTTTCAACAATCTATATTACCTACCTGGCCTTTGAAAATGCGATTACCGGCGAGACCTGGAATTCGCTTTTCTGGATCATCCTGCTTTTTGTTGCCGTAAATGGCATATCGAAGAGTTTTGTCCAGGAAAGTCCGGCAAGGCACCTCTACTATTATACCATTGCCAGCCCGGGGGCTGTTGTGCTCTCGAAGATCCTGTACAACCTGCTCCTGATGGCCATCCTCTCGTTGCTGTCATTTGGTTTTTTTCTGCTGCTGATGGGGAACCAGGTGGTTAATGTGCCCTTGTTCCTGCTGACACTCGTTTTTGGGAGCCTGGGACTGTCATCGGTCCTCACGATGGTGGCTGCCATTGCATCCCGTGCCAGCCATAATTTTTCGCTGATGGCCATCCTCAGTTTTCCCATCATACTGCCTTTGCTTGCGGTATTGATGAAAGTTTCACGCACGGCCCTCAGCAGCATGGATTGGTCAGGCCTGTCGCCCCTGCTGGTAATCCTGATCACGATCAATGTCGTTGTAATCGCCCTGGCCTATTTGTTATTTCCGTACCTTTGGAGGGATTAATGATGTGCTGATGTGATAATGTGCTGATGTGCTGATGTGAGAATGTGCTGATGTGCTGATGTGCTGATGGGATGATGGGATGATGGGATGATTTGAATAGTTGAAAATTTAAAAATTCGGGGATGTAGCTGGCAATTTCATCGACATTCCTACATTCCTGCATGCCTGCATGCCTGCATTCTTTCATTAAATAAAGTGGTATTATGTTGAAACGTGATTGGTGGAAATATTTATCCGGGGTGTTGTTGCTCTATGCAATTATTTATGGGTTCAAGGTTGATATTCCCGATACCATGATCCATGAGACGATGCGAAACCTGTTTTATCACGTTGGGATGTGGTTTGGCATGTTCTCCATGCTCATCACCGGGTTTGTTTACAGCCTGCGTTACCTCCGGAAATTTAACGAGGCAGAGGACCTTGTCGCGGTTGAAGCCGTCAATGTCGGCCTCATGTTCGGATTCCTGGGCATCTTTACAGGAATGATATGGGCCAACTTTACCTGGGGAACGCCCTGGGTAAAAGACCCCAAACTGAATGGCGCTGCCGTAGGCCTCGTCATATACCTTGCCTACATGGTGCTCAGGGGATCCATCGATGATGTGCACAAACGTGCGAAGGTCAGCGCCGTGTACAATATTTTCGCCTTCTTCCTGTGGATCGTCTTTGTGCTGATTCTCCCGCGGATATCGGGAGAAAGCATCCATCCGGGAAAAGATTCGCCCCCGGTACTGCCGATGCACCTGGAACCATCCATGCGTGTTGTCTTTTATCCGGCCATGATCGGGTGGATACTGCTTGGCTTCTGGATCATGAACCTGCGGGTGAGGATAAGAAAAATAAAATTGAAGATAGAAAATTAGAGAATTAGAGGATTTGGGGATTGAGTATTAATTTTGAAATAGCACAGATATGGAATTATACGGTAAAATTTTTGTTGTTGTTGCTTTACTGGCTGTGATCCTGACGGGTATTTTCATCTATTTATTTACCATCGACAGGAAAGTCAGGAAACTGGAAGAAGAAGTAAAAGAGAAATCTGCAAATAAGTAAAAATGAAGACCATACATATTATTATTATACTGATACTCGTGGTGGCAGTAGCTGTTGTGATCTCGACCATGACCGATTCAAGTACCTATTCTGATTTTGGAGAAGCCAGCCTGAAACAGGGCAAGGAACTTCATATTATTGGCAAGCTCGACCGGACCAAACCCATTGAATATGATGCAAAAAAAAATGCCAACCTGTTTACTTTCTTCATGTTTGACGAAAAGGGCATTGAAAAAAAGGTAGTTTACAACAATGCCAAGCCCCAGGATTTTGAAAAATCTGAGAAGGTTGTCATCATCGGCGCCATGAAGGGTGACGAGTTTATGGCTAAAAGCCTCCTGTTGAAATGCCCTTCGAAATACAACGATAAAAAGCCCTCCAAATTCGGCAATAAGAAATTTGGTTGAATATGGCTTTCAAATCCCTTGAACACTTCGTTCGGAAACTCGATGACCACGACGAGCTGATCAGGGTCAGGGAATTCGTTTCACCTAACCTGGAGATCACCGAGATTGCCGACAGGATGGTGAAAAACGGGGGGAAAGCCCTGTTGTTTGAAAATACCGGGACGGAATTCCCCCTGCTGATCAATTTATTTGCTTCTGATCGCAGGATCTGCATGGCCCTTGGGGTGAACAGCCTGGAAGATATTGAACGTGACCTTTCGAATTTACTGAAAGAGTTTCTTGGCCCAAAATCAAGTTTCCTGGATAAACTGAAGGTGCTGCCTTCACTCAGGGAAGTGGCCTCCTGGATGCCAAAACTGATCAGGGGCCGCGGGGCCTGCCAGGAAGTGATCATGGAAACCCCTGACCTTACCAGGCTTCCTGTTCCAACCTGCTGGCCGGCCGATGGTGGTCCGTTTATCACCCTGCCAGGGGTACATACCCGGGATCCTGTTTCAGGGCTTAGAAACCTTGGCATGTACCGCATGCAGGTATTCTCACCCGTGATGACCGGGATGCACTGGCACCTGCATAAAGGCTCCGCCGCTCATTATCAGCGTTACAAAGAACTCGGGCAGCGTATGCCCGTGACCGTCACCCTGGGAGGCGACCCGGTTTATACGTATGCGGCCACTGCCCCGCTGCCTGAAAACCTGGATGAATACCTGCTGGCTGGTTTTCTGCGAAAGAAAAAGGTTGAACTGGTGAGGTGTCTCACCAATGACCTGGAAGTTCCGTGCGATGTGGATTTTGTGCTCGAGGGATATATCGATCCGGCAGAGGAGCTCATCCTGGAAGGCCCATTTGGCGACCACACCGGGTTTTATTCCCTGGCTGATTACTTCCCGCGTTTTCATGTAACCTGCATCACCCATCGTAAAAATGCCATCTACCCGGCTACCATCGTTGGTATCCCGCCGCATGAGGATGGATGGATTGGCAAGGCAACTGAACGGCTGTTCCTGATGCCCATCAAAATGACAGTTGCCCCTGAATTGACCAACATGCACATGCCGGTTGAAGGGGTTTTTCACAATATTACCCTTGTCACCATAAACAAGCATTACCCCGGCCAGGCGCTGAAGGTCATGAGTTCCCTGTGGGGGGCCGGCCAGATGATGTTCAATAAGATCATGGTGGTGGCCGATGATGGGGTTGCCCTTGACAATTACCTGGAACTTGCGAAGGTTATTTCCCAAACGGTTGACCCGGTAAACGATGTCCATTTTTTGCGGGGACCGGTTGATATCCTTGATCATGCCAGTTCAAAGTATGCCTATGGCAGCAAAATCGGAATCGATGCCACGGTGAAACTGCCACAGGAGGTATCGCCTGCGCATACTGCCGGAAGCGCTGAAGAGGGCAGGGGAGCAGACCCCGATATTACCGCCATACGACAGGACCTGGTATCCCTGGGCGTTTCTCTGCTGATCGTTGCCATAAGGAAATCAAAAAGAAATCATGTCAGGCAGCTGGCCGCCGGATTGCTATCCACCGGACGGTGGCGGGGAGTGAAGTTCATATTGTTCGTCGACGCGCAACTCGACCTGGATAATCTCCCGCAGATCGCCTGGATCGCCGCCAATAACATCGACCCCGTGCGGGACTGTTTTTACATTGACCGCGAACCTGGTTTGAAGTATAACACCCTCTGCATCGACGGAACCCGGAAAACAAAAGAACTGGACGACTTTACCCGTGAATGGCCAAATATCATCGTCATGGACGACCATACCATCTCGGCTATCGACTCCAAATGGAATGACCTCGGACTTGGTCCATTTATCCCATCCCCTTCCCTGATATATAAGCCGTTGGTTACCAGCCCCGGTGCAGTTTCAAAAAACGATTTTTAGAGAACTATTGCAATTTATTTTGTAAGTTTGCCAGTTAAATTCATCTAAATGAAACAAACGGTATCCCTTATCATATTATTCTTTTTTTTGTCGCTTCTTCCTTTGGCTGCCTTAGCCCAGTTATCTGTAATCAAAGGAAAGATCATTGATGAAAAAACCTCAGATCCCTTGCCTTATGTCAACATCGGTGTGCAGGGCCAGGCTACAGGTACCTTTTCTGACAGCAACGGCAATTACAGGCTGGAGTTACCCAAGGGCGATTATGATCTTTTCATCTCCTCGGTCGGGTATGAAAAACTGGAGAAACATATCCGTCTCGACGGTAAGAAAACGTATTACCTTGATCTCAATCTGACTAATTCCTCCCAGGAATTGAATACGGTGATTGTTTCCGCGTCAAAATACAACCAGAAAATACAGGAGTCTGTCTCCTCCATCGAGGTGATCAAGGCTAAAAGTATTGAAATCGGTAATTTACCCAGTGCAAACAAGGTGGTTGACCAGATGCCCGGAATAACAATTGTGGACAATGAACCACAAATCCGTGCCGGCAGCGGCTTCAGTTCAGGCCTTGGTTCCCGCGTGATGATCATGGTGGATGAGATTCCGCTGCTGCGTGGTGATGCGGGCCGTCCCGACTGGGACCTGATTCCGATTGATGATGTGGATCAGATAGAGGTTGTGAAAGGTGCCTCCTCGGTCGTATTCGGCTCCTCAGCCATCAACGGGGCCATTAATGTAAGAACTGCCTGGCCCAAGGAGGAATCAGCCACCAGGTTAACCACGTTCCTGGGCGCTTACAGCAAACCTGAACGTAATTATGCCACGCCCTGGTCTGGCATGAACCCCATGGTTTATGGCATTACACTGACCCATTCGCAGAAATTCGACAACATTGATCTCACGGGTGGCATCAGTTATTACAAGGACCAGGGATATATCGGAGGAACCCCTGAGAGTAAAAAACTGCCCGATTCTGTGTTCAACCAGGGACAGTTCAACAACCGTGTGAAGTTTTATTTCAACAGCAGGGTGCGCTCTAAAAAAGTTGAAGGGCTTACCTATGGACTTAACGGCAACTTCATGTTCCAGAAAAATTCCGAAGCCTATTTCTGGTATGATGCCGATACCAATCTTTACCGATCCTACCCGGGATCGTTGTCACGGTTTAAAACGTTTACCTTTTATGTGGATCCTTTTGTCAAGTACTTTGCTAAAAACGGGGATTCCCACTCCTTTAAAAACAGGGTCTATTACCTGAACACGGAAGGACTCTATAACCAGACTTCCCTGAGTGTGACGGTTTTCAATGACTACCAGTATACCCATAAATTTAAAAAGGCAGGCGACCTGATGTTTGTAACCGGGGTTACCAACATTTATTCCTATGCCTTCGGGAAGGTGTTTTCAGGGAAATTGTCATCAACAGGAACTCCTACCCTGGGAGAGAACGGGACCTACACTGCCGAAAATTTCGCTGTCTACGCCCAATTGGAGAAAAAATTCTTTAAACGCCTGTCCTTCCTGCTGGGCGGACGTTACGAATATTACCACCTTGCCGACCTTACTGAGAGCAAACCCATTTTCCGCGCAGGGCTCAACCTGCAGGCGGCCAAGGGGAGTTATTTCAGGCTGTCGGTCGGGGAGGGCTACCGGGTGCCAAGCATCGGTGAGCGTTACATTACCACCACCTCGGGCAGTTTTGGTTTTTACCCGAATCCCACGCTGGTATCAGAGTCCAGCATCTCTTACGAACTTGGATTCAAACAATTGTTCAAGATCGGGAAATTTACAGGCATGTTCGATATTGCCGGCTTTTATGAACATTACGATAACTATGTGGAATTCAACTTCGGGTATTGGGGTCAGGATATATCGGCTGCTCAAAAAAATGCAGGATTCAGATTCTTTAACACCGGACCTGCACGGATTTATGGCATTGATGCCTCCGTTGCCGGGGAGGGCGACCTTGTAAAAAATCTGAACCTGGCCGTGATGGTAGGTTATACCTATTCTATCCCGCAATCGCTGAACCCGAACTATGTGTTCTATGTGAACCCGAAACAACCCGATCACTCCCTGACCTACATGAATACATCTTCAGATACCTCAGGACACATCCTGAAATACAGGGTGCAAAGCCTGCTGAAAACAGATGTTCAGGTTACCTGGAAACGGTTTTCAACTGGTCTTGGCGGACGATATTACGGCTTCATGAAGAACATCGACCAGTTCTTTTATGACGCCCTCGACAATGGAAGCATTAAAACCGGGATTAGCAAATACAGGGCTGAACACAATACCGGGACTTATATTTTTGATTACAGGGTTGGCTATGCATTGAAAAGCTTCAAATTTTCTTTGATCGTAAACAACCTGATGAATACCGAATTCTCTCTAAGGCCACTGACCATCGAGCCGCCCAGGATGACCCAGTTGCAGGTGATCTATAAGATATGACGAGGGACGTGGGACGTAAGACGTAGAACGTGGGTGGGATTTGCGAGGAAATTATTTTCAAATTATTAACTTATAACTCTAATTTATTTTTTTATGAAGAAGTTTTTTATGCTTGCATTACTGGCGCTGGCGATGAATGGTGCCTACGCGCAATCGAATGTTCCGAACGGGGATTTTGAAAACTGGTACAACGTGGTGGTAAATGCCTCGCTCAACTATGATGATATCGGAACAGGTTTGACAGATAACTGGATGGCGACGTTGAATTCATTGGCAACTGTTCCTTTCTCACTTGGCGGTCCCGGGCCGGTGACTGTATTCAGGACTACTGATAAATATTCGGGCACCTATGCGGCAAAGGCCATTTCTAAAGCGTTTCCACTGGGTGTCGCGACCATTTTTATCCCGGGGATGATTGGCACGGCCAAGATGGATATGAATGGGATAAAGGCGCTCCTGGGTCAGCCCTGTCATGATTGCAAGCCATTGCATTTCACCGGGTATTATAAATATGAACCTGCAAGTGGCGACTCCTGTGCAGCAGTATTGTTGCTTTCAAAATGGAATACCACGACACATAAACGCGATACCATTGGTTACGGAAAAATGGTGCAGAAAAACGCGGTTGCAACTTATACTAAATTCGATGTCCCTGTAAATTATACCGGATCGGGCACGGTTGATACCATGACCATGCTGGTTGTTTCGAGTGCGGGATTCAATGTGATCAACTTTGAAGGCAGTGTTGGACGTGTTGGAAGTACGATGTATGTTGACGCCCTGATGCTGGAATATCCCGCGGGAATACAGCAGCAGTTCGCGCAGCAGGTAGGTGTCACGGTTTACCCGAATCCTGCAAAGGACGTGGTGAATGTTGATCTGAGCAAGGAGGTGACTGGCGGAACATTCGATGTATACAATACGGCCGGGAAATTGGTTGGCTCCTTCGGGATGTCGCAGTTGAAAAACACACTTCCCGTGAGCAACCTTTCCAATGGCGTCTATTATTACCGCCTGATGGATGGAAACCAGTTCCTTAATACCGGTTCCTTTGTGATCAGTAAATAACCATAACTACAAATATATCTCTTATGATCGAAGTAAAAACCTCACAAATGGCCATGGACCTCGAAGACAAATACGGGGCCCATAACTACCATCCGCTGCCTGTAGTGCTTGCGCGTGCCAAAGGCGTCTACATGTGGGACGTGGAAGGCAAACAGTATTTTGATTTTTTATCGGCTTACTCGGCCGTAAACCAGGGTCACTGCCACCCGAAGATCGTTGGCGCCCTTATTGAGCAGGCACAAACGCTCGAACTCACTTCAAGGGCATTTTACAACGATGTTCTTGGGGTGTATGAAAAATTTATCACCGAATACTTTGGCTACCAGCGCGTTTTACCGATGAATTCCGGTGCCGAAGGCGATGAAACCGCCCTGAAACTGACCCGTAAATGGGGTTACAAGGTGAAAGGAATTCCTGAAAACCAGGCCAAGATCATTTGCTGCCGCGATAACTTCCATGGGCGTACCATCACTGTGATCTCCATGTCGAATGATCCGGATGCCCGCAAGGATTTCGGGCCTTTCACGCCAGGCTTTGAATCGATTCCCTACAACGACCTCGATGCGCTTGCCAAGGCGCTTGAAGATCCCAACGTGGCTGGTTTCCTCGTGGAACCGATCCAGGGTGAGGCAGGAGTATTCGTTCCCGACGAAGGATACCTGAAGAAAGCTTACGACCTGTGCAAGGCAAACAACGTACTCTTCATCGCCGATGAAGTTCAGACCGGCATTGCACGCACAGGCAGGCTGCTGGCGTGCGACTGGGAAGGTGTTAAACCCGACGTGCTTATTCTGGGCAAGGCCCTTTCTGGCGGGGTTTATCCTATTTCCGCAGTACTCGCTGACGACGAAATCATGTTGTGCATCCACCCGGGTGAACACGGATCGACCTTTGGCGGCAATCCGGTCGCTGCAAAAGTTGCCATGGCAGCACTCAGCGTTGTGCGTGATGAAAAACTGGCGGAAAATGCAGAAAAAATGGGTGTTATTTTCCGTGATGAGCTTCGAAAGATCAACTCACCCTATATTGAGCTCGTTCGCGGCAAGGGTCTTCTCAATGCCATCGTGATCAAGCCGTTCAACGGGAAAACCGCATGGGATGTGTGCCTGCAGATGCGCGACAACGGATTGCTGGCCAAACCAACCCACGACCACATCATTCGTTTTGCCCCTCCGTTGGTAATCACCGAAGAGCAGATCCATGAAGCGGTGGAGATCATCCGCAAATCGATCAAGGAACTGGAATAACATCAGTGTCAGGTGAACAGTGAACAGCGAAAATCATACGCTGTTCACTGTTTTTTTTGCCCTCACCCTGCGAACTGCAACTCGCTTAAATTCCTGTACAATCCGTCGGTAACCTGCAAAAGCTGGTCATGTGTTCCCTGTTCCACAATCCGGCCATTATCAAGCACCAGGATGTGATCGGCCTGGCGGATCGTTGAAAGCCGGTGTGCTACCACGATGGAGGTACGCCCCTTCATCAGTTTTTCGAGGGCATCCTGTACGAGCCGCTCCGATTCGGAATCGAGTGATGAGGTAGCTTCATCGAGAATGAGGATTTTCGGGTTCTTGAGCACGGCACGGGCAATGGCAATCCGTTGGCGCTGCCCGCCCGAAAGCTGGGTGCCCCGTTCACCCACCAGGGTATCCATCCCTTCGGGGAACTGGCTGATGAATTCCCAGGCATTGGCATTGCGTGCGGCATCTGCAATCTTTTCTTCACTGGCGCCGGGTTTGCCATAAGCGATATTTTCACGGATCGTACCGCCGAACAGGAAAATATCCTGCGGTACGATCGCCATCTGGCTGCGAAGTACCGAAAGCGGGATGTTCCGGTTGTCTCTGCCGTCAAACAGGATATGTCCCGATGCCGGATCATACAACCTGAGCAGCAGTGACACAAAAGTCGATTTTCCTGCTCCGCTGGGGCCAACAAGCGCGACAAGGGTATCGGGTTTCACCGTCACATTCACATCGGTGAGCACCTGCATTTCGGGGCGCGAGGGGTATGAAAATGATACCTTGTCAAAACAAATACTGCCATGTAGTACCTCTTCCGGAGGAATCTGAATTGTTTCCCCAACCAATTCAACCTGTTCATCAAATATCTCAAGCAGGTCTTCAGTGGCTCCTATGAATTTCTGTACGCGGGTAAAAACGTCGGCCATGCCCCCGATGGTGCCGCCAATGAACATGGAGTAGATAACGAACGAGAAGAGTTCGCCTGTGGCGAGTTCCCTGCTGGCCACCAGGGCCGACCCTTTCCAGATTACCGCCACCATGGCGCCAAAAAGCCCGAGGATGGTGAAGGATGAGAATGCCCCGCGGAGTTTCCCGTTTTGAATGCCGGTTTGGGCAATGTCAAGTGTTTTTTTACGGTAACGGGCCATTTCGAAAAACTCGTTTGTAAATGCCTTCACACTTTGAATTCCCTGCAGGGTCTCTTCCACAATGGTATTGGAATCGGCAACCTGGCTTTGAGCCTGCTTGCTCAGCTTGCGGATATAACGCCCGAAAAAGACGACCAGGATCATGATCACCGGGACAATGGCCAGCATGAACAGCGTGAGCTTGAAGGAGGTGAACATCAGCAGGCTTACCCCGCCGATGATGATGATCAGCTGCCTGAGAAATTCGGCAAGCGTGCTGGTGAGGGCATCCTGCAGCAGGGTGATGTCGGAGGAGATGCGGCTGTTGAGTTCTCCGACCCTGCGGTACTGGAAAAACTTCATCGGCAGGCGTATCAGGTGGTTGAAGGTGCTTTGCCGCAGATCGGCCAGTGTCTTTTCGGCCACGTTAACGAACAGGTAGATACGGAAATAGGAAAAAACGGACTGGGCAATCAGCACTCCGATAAGGATCAGGGCAATTCGGTTTATCTCCTGTGCAAGTTTTCCCTGGTTCCCAAGGTCGACCAGTTGGCCGAGCAGTTTCGGGAATGCAAGGCTGGCACTGCTCGATCCGACCAGGAACAACATTCCCAGGGCATATTCATATTTATAGGGTTTGATATAGCTGTATAACCTTAACAACTTACGCAAACCCGAAATGGTAAGTTTTGGTTTAGGTTCCTCCATGAATTCATTTTAAATTTGTACCTAAGAAAACTCCATTTTCCGGTCTTTGTTGTGGCAAGTTAGACGGTGCTTATCCGGAGCTTATCCGACCTTGATGCGGAGAAAGGCCGGAGGCAGCCCGGAGAAAGCCGGAGACAGACTGGAGAAAGCCGGACGGAAATGCTACTTTTGCATAAAATAGTGAACAATGGCTGAAAATTTATCTGTAGATATTCGTTCCGAGATCGGCGAGCTTGAATCCGTGATCATACACACCCCGGGAGCGGAAGTCGAAAATATGACCCCGGAAAATGCTGAACGGGCCCTGTACAGCGACATCCTCAACCTGAACATCGGCCTGGCCGAATACAGCCAGCTGCAGGGCGTGCTGTCGAACGTAGCCCGCACATTTGAAGTGAGAAGCCTCCTGGAGGAGGTGGTTGGAATATCCGGAGCCCGGGAGGAACTTGTGGGCAATATCTGCCTGAATGAAAACACGGCCCACATCCGCGATTTTTTGCTCGACCTGCCCTCCGCCGACCTGTCGACCGTGCTGATTGAAGGCGTCCTCATGGAAAAAGACAACCTGACTAAGTTCCTGAGCAAGGGTCGCTATGAACTGATGCCACTCCATAATTTTTTCTTCATGCGCGATTCGGCCGTTTGCCTCTCGAACAAGGTGCTCATCTCGAAAATGGCCAGCGTGGTCCGCGAAAGGGAATCGATCATTATGGAGAGTATTTTCAGGCACCATCCCGAGTTTGGCGTCGAAACCATGAATCCTGTACACTGGCCCCAGCTGCAGGGTGTCACCATTGAAGGCGGCGATGTCATCGTAGCACGCGAAGATGTGCTGCTGGTTGGCACAGGTACCCGCACAACTTCGCAGGGCATCGACTTCCTGCTCGAATGGTATAAACAGGAAAAACTGTCGAAACATATCCTGATCCAGGAACTGCCTTTCAAACCGGAATCGTTTATTCACCTCGACATGGTGTTCACGCTGCTCGACCGCGACAAATGCATGGTTTACGAGCCGGTGATCCTCAAACCGAATAAATTGCAAACTGTCCATATCATCATTGAACATGGGAAGGTCATCTCCATTTTCAATGAAGAGAACCTGCTTGTTGCATTGAATAAACTGGGATTCGGACTTGAGCCGGTCATCTGCGGGGGAACGGCCGACGCCTGGACGCAACAGCGTGAGCAGTGGCATTCAGGTGCCAATTTCTTCGCCATCTCACCGGGAAAGGTAATCGGGTACGCCCGCAACACATATACCCTCGGTGAATTGTCAAAACACGGCTTTGAGATCATTAAGGCCAGTGCAGTCATTGCGGGCGAAACCAGTATCGCCGGATATCAAAGATGTGTAATTGCCATTGAAGGCAGCGAACTGGCGCGCGGCGGAGGAGGAGCAAGGTGCATGACCATGCCCGTAAAAAGAAAGGCAATTTGATTGAAAGAATTAAAAATTATGAATTATTAATTAAAAATTGAAAGGTACTTTTAGACCTTAATTCGTTAATCTGAAAAAAATCAGACCATGGAAGGGTATTACCGAAAGGTTTCAGTTTTAATCTTAACCTGGTTCATTTGCATCGCGGCAACTGCCCAGGTTCAGTTTACGGTTTATGATGCATTGCCTGGGATCCTGAAAAGCTACAAGCCATCTTATACGGAGGATTTTCCAATATGGGCAAAAATGCTATACCGGGAACCGGTCAATTTTAATGAGGTATGCAGTGCATATGATACTTATATTGGGATGCATCCCGATGAAGAAACGGCCATTAACCGGTATTTCCTGATCTGGCGCAGGGCAGTCGGGGCTTATGCTGCAGGCGACGGCACCATTGAATTGCCGAATCCCGCCAGGTACTACAATAACCTCCATGATGGGCAGTTGAATGCCGGCAACCACGCTTCCAACACCTCCAGCGGACCTGGCTGGACTTTCCTGGGGCCCAGGGAAACCTTCTGGCTCAATGAATCGGGCTCGGCCACCTCGCCGGGTTCATGCCCCTGGCAGGCGAATGTTTATTCATTCGACGTGGCTAATTCGGATAACAACGTGATCTTTTGCGGAACAGAAACCGGGTTCGTGAACAAGACCACCAACAAGGGGTTGACCTGGCAGCTTATAGGACAGAATTATCCATTTGGCGGCTCCGTCACTGCGGTGGCCATTCATCCGACGAATCCCAATCTGGTATACGTTGCCGCAGGGAACCAGGTGCATAAGACTACCGATGGCGGAACGACCTGGACACCACTGCTTCCCGCAGGCAACCTCTTTTATGCCGACCGGCTGAAGGTCGACCCGCAAAATCCCCAGAAATTACTGGCGGCATCCGGCAACGGGGTTTATATAAGTACTGACGGCGGTTCCACCTGGTTACAGAAATGGACCGCGGCGGCATATGATATAGAGATCAAGCCTAACGACGATATGCAGATTTTTGCGCTCACGCAGGCCAGCGGGAAATTCGCCGTCATCATGTCAACCGACGGCGGACAAACTTTCCAGGTTCAGTCGACCTTTCCAAATACCATCGTTCAATCGAGTGGCGGGCTGCTGGCCATGACGCCTGCCAACCCCGATATCATGCTGGCTGTGCTGCTCAGTGCCAACAACACACCATATCTCCTGAAAGGAGTAGCTGCAGGCGTTGCCTGGAACTGGTCGCTGCTGGCAACGGGGGGAACCAGTGCCTTCCCCATGGACAACGGTCAGGGCTATTTCGACCTGGCGATGGAAATATCCCCCGTAAACCAGAATATTATCCTCGTGGGAACTACCACCCTTTTCAAATCGCTGAACGGAGGCACCTCATTTACCCCGGTGGGGGGCTATTACGGAAATTTCAACATACACCCCGATATCCAGGATATCAAAATGCTGCCAAACGGCGAATCCTGGGTTTCGACCGATGGCGGGATGAACCTTACTACGGATAATTTCGGCACCCAGGCAAATTACTTTGTTCGGGTGAATGGGCTGGCCGGTTCCGACATGTGGGGATTTGACCAGGGATGGAACGAAGACATTGTGGTGGGGGGAAGGTACCATAACGGGAACACCACCATCGCTGATTTTTACCAACCCAAGGCGTTACGCATGGGCGGAGCCGAGTCGCCGACGGGGTGGGTGCTCCAGGGGAAAAGCCGCCATGTTGCCTTCGACGACCTGGGGAACGGGTGGATATTGCCTCAAACTGCCGAAGGAGCGCCGGAAGGGCGGTTCATCTTCAGTAAATATCCCAACATGGATGAGTATGGCGGGCGCAGGAGCAACCTGGTGCACCATCCGAATTACTATGGTACGCTTTACCTGGGCGAAGGCACTGGGTTCTGGAGAAGCACCGACATGGGCATTTCGTGGGACCTGCTGTATAACTTCCCTGCCAGGATGCGTTACCTTCAGGTCTGTTATAAAAATCCACTGGTGATCTATGCCGACCTCAACGGCGGTGGATTGGTTAAAAGTACCGACGGTGGAATGTCGTGGGTTTCAAAACCCTCGCTCACCAGCGCCCCTTACGGCAACTCAAACTGGAAGGGGAAACTCTTCCTGGCTATCTCTCCCTTTGATGAAAATTTGATCTACGCTTGTTTGCAGAACGGAACCTGGTCGGCCGATATCGGCAAGGTATTCAGGTCGGCCGATGGCGGCGATACCTGGGAAGACTGGACCGGCAGCCTTTCTGAATATATGAAATGCATGGTGATTCAGCCTGCCGCAGGCCAGGAGGACCTTGTTTACCTGTTTACCAACGCGATCAGCGGGAAATCGGCAAAAGTCTACTACCGCAAGACCGGGATGAACGACTGGGCCTTGTTTAGCACCAACTATCCTGCAGGTTTGAATACGAATATGGCACTGCCCTTTTTCAGGGACAGCAAACTGCGCGTTGGCGGTAACTGCGGTGTTTGGGAATCGCCCATGGCCGATACCACCTTCCTGCCCATCGTGAACCCGTGGATCGAAAAGGCGCATTACGACTGCATGCTGGATACCCTGTTTTTTGACGACCACTCCATCATCAACCACACCGGTACAACCTGGCACTGGAGTATCTCGCCTCAGCCGGCCTGGGTGGACAATGTCAACGTACGCAACCCAAGGGTGGTTCTCGGGGCTCCAGGTTCTTATGATGTGAGCCTTACTGTGACAAAAAACGGCCAGGCGTATACAAAAACGATGCCTGCCATGGTGACCGCTTCCACCTGTCCCTCGGTTTACGACTGCAACAACCCCGCCGAACTAGACAAGAGCGCGTGGTCGTTGCTATACGTCGACAGCGAGGAGACCAATTACCCGGGGCTGGCCACCATGAGTTTCGATAATGACCCGTCCACGATCTGGCATACACGGTGGAGTACCGGTAATGATCCCTACCCGCATGAAATCAGGGTAGGCCTGGGCGATAAATACAAGATCAGCAAATTTACCTACCTGACGCGCCAGGATGGGGAAAACGGAAGGATTAAGGATTACAGGCTCTACATCACGAAAGATACTGCCGATTGGGGAACCCCGGTGAAAACCGGGCAGTTTGCCAACACATCGGCACCACAGACCATCGTTTTTGACACTGCGAAGGCGGGGAGTTATTTCCGGCTTGTGGCCTTGTCGGAAGTCAATGGAAATGCCTGGGCCTCGGCAGCGGAGTTCAGCGTTACCGGTTGCCTCGACTGGCCTGCCGGAACCGGTACGAACAAAACCCGCGACGACCTCACTGCCTTCCCGGTTCCAACCGACGGAATTGTTGATGTCACCCTGCCATCGGGGAATCACTTTCTTTACAGGGTCATTTCATCTTCGGGTGTCTTGGTCAGCAGCGGAACCATCGACAACCCCTCAGGTTCAAAACAATTCAACCTCGGGAATTGCCAGGCCGGGATTTATATCATTCAGTTTACGGATGATCGCGGTGTGAACTACCGGGTAAAAGTGGTAAGGAGATAACGTATGAGAAAGTATTTCCTGATTTCAATGATATTTGTCCTTTGCGCATGGACAAATTTGATGCGGGCCCAGGAGATTACGTGCAAGATAAGGGGCACTGTTGTTGGCCGCGAAAGCAGCTCCATTTTCCTGTTGAAAGAAACGGAAGACATCCGTTTTACGGGGACAGAGATCCCTGTCACGGTGGGCAACCAGTTTGAATATGACCTGAAGGCACCTGTTTCAGAGCAATATACGTTGATTTTCAAGGATGAGATGGACAAGGGAATCATGCGCCCCATTTATTTTTTTCCTGAAAATGGCATCGTGGAACTGACACTTTTTTCCATCAGCGACTATAACAAAAATGTGATCTCCGGTGGGAAGCTAAACAAAGAAATGGGCGATTTTAACAAGGCGCAATCCGACCTTTTCAACCCCGTGTTCAAACCCTTTTACGACGCACTTGATTCACTCTATAAAGCTAACCAGTATTACAGTCATGAATACCTGGCAATACAGGATAAACTGGGAAAAACCGAGGATCAGGAGGAAGAAAATAAACTTTATAAAATGAGGGAAGACCTGTTGAAAGCCGGAAAAGGATATACTCCCGCGGTCAGCTTCCTTAATCACACGTGTGATTCCATCAACCGGTTAAAAACTTCATGGGTCAACGAATTTGTCAGGAACAACCAGGATGAATTTGGTTATTCCCTGATATTGAAACAGGTAAGGGAGTTCAAAGAGCATCCGGCCAATGTTGACCTTGCATTCATCAGGGAGATTTTGCCTGCATTCTCACGTTTATTTCCGTCGCATCCTTATACAGCCATGATCAGGGATATTTTCAACGCAACCGGCACGGTCGTCGTGGGAGGGAAATATGTCGACTTTACTGCCTCCACACTGGACGGGAAAGAGGTCAGGTTGTCGGACATCATTGCCGGGAAGGTGGCGCTTATTGACCTGTGGGCTTCCTGGTGCGGGCCATGCAGGGCCAGAAGCAAAAGCATGATCGCGGTTTATGAAAAATATAAAAGCAAAGGGTTTGTCGTTATCGGCATTGCCTGTGAATATGATAATACCGACGCTTTGAAAATTGCCCTGGCTTATGACAATTACCCTTGGCTCAACCTCGTGGAGCTCAATAATAAAAACGGTATCTGGAACAAATACAATGTAACCGGAGGCGGCGGCTCCACCTTCCTGGTGGATGCCACCGGGAAGATCCTGGCCATTCTTCCTGATAAGGAGGAGGCGGACAGGATTTTGGAAGGATTGCTAAAGTAGGCTGCGGGCCTGCTGCGCTTCTCAGATACGGTTCAAAGTCCCCGATTTTTTCTAAAAGGCGTGCAGATACTAAAAGGCTGCAGGCAACCGTTTTATATTAACTTGATGCATTTTACAGAGGAAAAGCATCGAACAAGGCAAATGCAGGCCCAGGAAACCCGAAAAAATCAATTTTCCTATGAAAACACTGATGGTCATCGTGATGTGTCTTGCAGGTACGGTGTACGGGCAAGAGACTGCCAGCGTAAAAAACACGCATGCCGGGGAAATCTCGTTTGGCGTCAGGACCACCGGGAGTTTATTCAGCTCGAGCGGGAACTACTTCGGCGTTGGCGCAGGGTGGCAGGTGCGGTACCGCATTGACGACAAACTTGGCAGCGAGTGGTTTGCCGACTGGATCACCACGGATATCGGGGGGTTTGGATACCGGTATGATGCCCACATCGGAGAATCGATGATCATTTACCTGCTTAAAAAACCCGGACAAAAGATGAGGTTTTCTCCCTATATCCTGGGAGGTTTCTGCGGCGACTATACCAAAATACAGACCAACCTGTACTTTGATGACGAACAGCAGATGTACCTGAAACAGTCGAAAGACCGGTGGAGTTTTGCCACGCAGCTGGGACTTGGTACCCATTTCAACTTTACAGAACGATTCGACCTGTCATTCAGTGGACAATATGTCCTTCATTTTGGCAAGGACATCGATTCTCACCACGCAACCAACAGTCATGGAGAAAAGTACCTGCAAATCGAAAAGCAGGGGAGCGCCCTGGAAGGACATTTCTTCTTTACGATCAGTGCGAATTTTGTGATCGCTGATCTGAGCAGGAAATAATCACGGGTCTTCGTAATCACTGAAACATGTACCAATGAAAAAAGCATTCATCGTTATCCTGTTCCTTCCTCTTTGCGCAATTGCACAGGATTCCCAGCGTTTCATCACAAAGGGCCTTTTCGCCGGGAAAGGAACCCTGGCCGCCGGGCAAATGACAGCCTTCAAGGCTACCAACATGTATATCAGCGGTAATCTTGAGTATTACCTTGAAGATAATATCTCGTTCAGGGGCGGTCTCTACATTTTCCTGGGATCGTCGGGCTCAAAACATCCGCTGTCAAAAAACAGTACATGTTTCACCGGGTTTTATTATCATTTCAAAACAAACAACCACCTCGATCCCTACATCGGGCTCGAACCCGGTATAAGCTGGACCCAGCTTAAAAGCCCCGATAAACCTCCAACTGAAACTTATCCGTACAATATTTCATCCTATCCCCAATCGATCAGTCCTGTTGCATCCATCACGGCCGGGATCAACTTTTTCGCCACCAAATGGACTCACCTCTTTATTGAAGCCAAATATCTTCATGGCGTTCTTGTGTCGGACATCCCGGCTATCCCGTTGAATGAATTCAGGTTTGCTTTCGGATTCGGCTTTAATATCAACACGTTAAAAAGGAGATCACCTCAGTAATTTCTCAGGCAAAGAAATGATCAAAGAAATGTATCTTTGACAGCCATAAAAGCATCCCGGGCTGTCATTCAGCTTCTGGATATCAAATCAATAGATTGATTGCCAGAATTAATCCATTATTAATCTTTAAATTTTATTGAACATGACTCAAAACAACGATCAATTACGGGCGAAAGTGGTCTTAATCACGGGTGCCTCTTCCGGTTTTGGTAAAAGCTGTGCTGAATTTCTCAGTGCGAAAGGATATAAAGTTTACGGTACCAGCCGGAAACCGGCAGGAGGATCAGCGCCTTGCGAAATGATCCGGATGGATGTCAATGATGATGCATCTGTGACACAGGGAATCAGGATGATCGTTGAAAAGGAGGGCCGTATCGATGTAGTGGTCAACAATGCCGGTTTTGGCATAGCCGGTTCGGTGGAAGATACCTCTGTAGAGGAGATGAAATCGCAATTCGAGACCAATTACTTTGGCGTTTTTCGTGTGTGCCGTGAAGTGCTTCCTGTGATGCGCAGGCAGCAGTCGGGCACAATCATCAATGTCGGCTCCATTGCCGGCTCCATCGGCGTGCCATTCCAGGGAGCTTACAGCGCCAGCAAGGCAGCCGTGCAAAGTATCACCGAAGTACTGCGCATGGAGGTGAAACCTTACGGGATTCGTGTGGCCCTGATCGATCCGGGCGATTTTAAAACCGGTTTTACCGACAGCCGGGTGAAAACAAAACAAGCTGTCGCCAACCCCGATTACACAGATCGTTTTACCAAGGCCCTGCAAACCATGGAGGTGGAGGAGCGAAAAGGCTGCGATCCCCTGAAACTGGCTGAACTGGTGTATAAGATCATCAACAGCAAATCCCCCCGGCTTCGTTACATGGCCGGCCCGGTGATGGAAATTTTCGCGGTGCACCTGAGAAAATTCCTGCCTTCAAAATTATTTGAAAGCATCATCATGGGAAATTATCATATCTGATTGCTGCAATTCCGTTTCATTCAATTCGGGCCGGATTATCCTGAATTACTAAAAATGCCTTTTATGAGTAAAATCCCAGTTGGATTACTTTTTATACTGCTCTGCTGTGCGGAGATGTCAACTTCTTTTGCATGCACCAACCTGATTGTGACCAAAGGCGCCAGCAGGGATGGCTCGGTGATGATCTCCTATGCAGCTGATTCGCATACCCGTTACGGGGCCATTGCCTTCTATCCGGCAGCAGACCATAAACCGGGTGACCTGTGCGACCTCTACCATTACGAAAGCGGGAAATTCCTGGGCAGCATTCCTGAGGTTTCCCACACATATACCGTGATACAGCTGATGAATGAACACCAGGTCGCGATCGGGGAGACCACTTTTGGCGGGCTGGATTCATTGAGCAGCCAGCCGGGAGCGTTGCTTGATTACGGTTCGCTTATGAAGATCGGGCTGCAACGTTCAAAAACCGCCAGGGAGCTGATCAGGGTGATCACTACCCTGGTGGAGGAGTATGGTTATGCGTCGGGCGGGGAGTCTTTTTCTATTTCCGATGCCAATGAGGCATGGATCATGGAGATCATCGGGAAAGGAAAGTATGAGAAGGGAGCCGTCTGGATAGCGCGGATGATCCCCGACGGGTATGTATGCGGTCATGCAAACCAGGCCCGGATTACCAATTTCCCGTTCATGAAAACCAACAACTGGGATGATCCAAAACAAACGGTCTACCATTCGCCCGATATCATCACCTTCGCACAGAAACACGGATTTTACAGGGGTCCTGATGCGGCATTCAGCTTCTCGGATGTTTACAACCCGGTGAATTTTGGCGGTGCCCGGTTTTGTGACGCAAGGGTATGGTCATTTTTCAGGAAGGTAAACCGCGGCGTGCGCGAAAATCCTGATTTTACAAAGTACGCGCAGGGAAACCTGTTCCGGTTGCCGCAATACACCGAAGAAAGTCCCAATCCCAACAAGTTTGTCACCAACCGGCTCCCGCTCTGGGTCAGAGTCGATTCGCCGGTGTCGCTCCAGGATGTTATGACCGCCATGCGCGACCATTTTGAAGATACACCGCTGGATATGCGGACTGATTTCGGGGCCGGGCCGTTCCATCTCCCTTACCGCTGGCGGCCGCTTGAATACACGGTCGACAGTATTGAATATTGCCATGAACGGGCCATCGCCACACAGCAAACCGGGTACAGTTTCGTGGCACAGTCGCGGAACGGCTTGCCTGATCCGATCGGCGGGATCTTTTGGTTCGGGGTGGACGATGCCGCCGGGTGCGTTTATGCACCCATGTATTGCGGGATCAGGGCAATTCCTGAAAACTATGCCCCTGGCAACGGCTCGATGATTTCCTGGTCGGAAACCTCCGCCTTTTGGACCTTCAACCAGGTGAACAACTGGGCTTATACCCGGTACGACCTGATCCATCCAGAAATAGCGGCATACCAGCAGGAACTTGAATCCCGTTTTTTCAGGGAAACAGCCATCGTTGACGCGAAAGAACTTGAAATGTACCGGGAAAATCCGGCTGCCGTCAGCAACTACCTTACCGACTACTCAGTTTACACAGGAAACCAGCTGGTAAGCAAATGGAAAAACTTTTACCATTACCTGTTCATGAAGTACATGGATGGCAATGTAAAACAAACCAGCGGGTTTGAGTTGCTTGAAAATGGGAATGGAAAGGGGGTTCCCAAAAAACCGGCCCAGCCGGGTTACGGGAAGGAGTGGGAGAGGAAAATGAGATCGGCCGACAGGGTGGTACGACCCTGAGTCGTGTCAGCCGATCAGGATTTTATCTTTGTGTTGCGGGACTTTCCAGTTGGGGAACCTGGGTATAATGGTTTGCTTTCAGATCCGCAGCTACTTTCTTAATGATATCCTTGCGCAGGAGTTTATTGGCCGTAGCCCTGACTTCCGTCACATAATAATAGGTAAAAGCCCCATGATAGGCACTTCCGATTTTGGCATCGGAACTCGTTTGATTCGCCTTGCATCCCGCCCAGAGGAATTGGTTTGGCTTTGCCTTATCGGCCAGCAGTTTTCGGGAAGTCCTGGGTTTCATTTGTTCAAGCTGTCTGAATCCCTTCGCAGTAGGAGGGGGGAGATACCTTGGTTTGCGGTATATCAGCATATCGATGGCTTTAAGCCCCGTGCCGCTGTGACACGTATCAAGATATACTTCCAGCACAACAGAATCAGGCAGTTGAATGAAGAGATCATGCAACTCATCGTCAACGATCACATGGTCTGTATCCCATTGATCGCCTTTCTGGGCAAGATCATAAGGACAGAACGCTTCGTCCTTTTTGTCAGCCTCATCTCCGTTCGTATCAGGTACCTGGGTGCCATGGCTTGACAGGCTGAACACAAGTTTTGAGTATTTGCCGCTGATTGCGTCATTTACCATCGCTGTCAGGGCTTGCATGATTTTTACCCTTGTGGCCTGTGCATCTGTCAGGATGGTAATATCACCCGATGAAAATCCCATAAAATCCTTTAACAGCGCGGCCATGTCATTGGCATCGTTCACGCAGCCCTGCAGGGCAGCCGAAGGATAATTCTTAAAATGGTTAATTCCCACACATAAAGCTTTTTGTGCCATAGCGACCTCCTTTTTCTTTATTGAAATTATTTTGATAATTTACTTCAGATGAATGATTTATAGTAGGGCCAGGTGGATTGGTATCAAACACTGAACGGGTCAGGATGAAAGGTATATGATCATCCAAGCCCCGGTTCAATATTGATCCCCGGAGTGGCGGAAGATCCCGGAGAATGAACCTTCTCGATGAGTCCGAACCCGCTGACAGTCTGCCGGATATGAATGATTTGGCTGCTCACTGAAAATTTCATTTTAACGGAAGAATCATTTCCTGCATAAACAGTCTGTCCGTCAACCCAGTTCAACCGTCCAAGCCGGTGTTCGGAGAGATAATCGGCGGTCGAATATTGGGTCGGATTGGTTGTGTTGAACCCCGCGATGAGTTCATCATAATTGGTAAACAGGATTGTGGATGCCAGTGACGCGATCTTCTCAACAACTTCCATATCGGGCCCAAGGGTCTCAATAAAAAAGTCCTGCTGAAAATCTTCCGAAAAAAAAGTTGCAGGAAAAGAATAGGTAACACGCAAAACCGAGGCTCCTTTTGCATCCACCAAAAGCGTAACCGATCCCCCTGAATAGTCAATGGTAAAATCCGCTTTTTCCAGGATAAGCCGGCTTCGCTCATTCAGACTTCCTTTATTATAAGTAAGTTGACCGATGGCGGTGCCTGTGAGGGGGATTTTCGACAAATTATAGGGCCCGGCGGGGGTGCCCTGATCTACAGGAAATTCTTCAGCTATTTCCCTTGGCCTTGGCTGGCTTGAGCTGAAATCGCCTGCCTTGGAAAGGATCTGAAAGTTCCCGCCATACACGGCGATCATCGGACGTGGTGTGTCGGCAGGCGGGCCGGATATAATGCTGGTATCAGGTGTCTTAATCACCCCCGCAAGCTTACTGCGAAACAGCGCTACAACCTGGTTTTGCAGATTGAAGATCATTTGCTTTTCGTTTTCGCTTCCGCTTTCTGAAGTTCTTCCTGGAGAACCTGCATGGCCCCGCTTATCCTCAGCAGCGTGTCGCGCAGCGAGGCGGCTTCCGCTTCCAGCTCCTGGAGACGTTTCTGGCCTTTTTCAAATTCCGCTTTGATCTCTGCCAATCTTGCTTCGAGTTGTGCTTTCATAGATATCATTTTACGAGCCATAATTCAACTTTGTCCGAAATATCAGAAATTTTTACCCAACCCGGGCCAGTGGGCTGACCTTTTTGCATGCGCAACTGACCCATGATTCCCACAGTTTGCCATTCAGGTCGTTCGCTTCTCAGTACAAATGACTTCTGTGGATCGTATTTTGGATTCAATTTCGGCCGGTCTACCTTCACCCTGGTGAGAAGTCTTTTTTTATCTTTCGCGGTGGGACTTTTACCGCTTTTTATCATCTCACCCCATTCTTCGGCAGCTTCCATCGAAATGGGAGCATCCTCCTCAAATTGTTCCATGACCTTGTTCCCAAAATCGTCGAGGAGGAATTTCTGCGGCCATTCCATCGGGTTATTTCCGAGAATGCCGGGTGTATTTGTAATTATTCCGATAGGAATTTCTTCTGCCAGCGCTGCATGGATCTTGCCATTTTTTCCAAATGTGACTGCTGTCCCTACAGGAATGGCACTCCCGGTCTCAGATTCGAAAAGTTCTGCATAATCGCAACTGCCATTCGTGAATGTTCCATGAGCATGAGCATTGCCATTTTGATCAACTATGAAAAGGGAAGTTTCTGATTGACTGTTGGTGAAATAATTGTAAAAAGTATTCAGAACCCTGAACTGATTTGAGGTGAAGAATGAAAATGTTGATGAATATAATGTAACATCCAACGACAACAGGGAGCCGAAACCCGCGTTTGTTGCGTAAGTGCTGATCGTTGGTGAAGAATTCGTGAAACCAATTTTTCCGGTGACTTTCAGGTCGCTGTCAACAACGGTCCCCCCTGCAAAATCATTCCCGAAGTTTACGTACAACTGGTCACTGTCAAAATTTACCAACGCACGGCATTGCTTTCCATTTGTTCCGTTTGGATTTGATCTTGCCGGAAGGATCAGGTCTCCGGCATAATTAACTCCCATCAACATGGTCCCGCCGACGCCGGGATCAAAAGTACCCTGGCTATGCTCCCCCCCCTTGAATATGGCAAAATTGTTCTCCGTTCTTGCATAGATTGCATTGTCCTGGATGCCAATGCCATAATCTGTATTGTACAAATTAATCATCTGCCGCGTGGTCGCCCCGAAGGACAAGTGCCCGGAAACAGACAGATCACCGTTTACATCAAGTGCGGTTTGAGGATTATTTGTCCCGATCCCTACTCTCTTTGGGATCAATACACTGCCGTCCTGATCAATGCTTAGTTTGGGAACAAAGGATCCTAAACTGCCACCTGGAGAGTTGGGATTCTCAATATGCCCTATACGAAACAAATACCTTGGCACGTCTGCGTCAACTATTGGAATGGGAATCGACTCCATTGACAGGTTCAGGTAATCGGTGTTCACATCATCTCCCGTTAAATGGTCAGTTGACAACATCGCCGGGTTCTCAAAACCAAATTTGGATGATTTCACCGTTCCGGCAACCTGTAAGGCTGTTTGAGGTGTTGAGGTGCCTATTCCGACATTCCCGGTCACGGATAGTTTTCCGGTAATGGCCACAGATCCGTCGGGTCCCTGGTCAAGTTTAACCTGGTTCAGCCTGAAAACCTCTGCCGAGAGATCGGTCATATCGGCTGCATGGATTATTTCTCCCTTATTGAATGTTTTTTGTGAATACGACATGGCATGATATTTTACGGTTAAAAAATAATTTCCCAAATCAAGGTAAGCGTGAAATCCGTCGTCTTGGTTACTTTCGGGAAAACAACCCGGTTATACATAACGCCGTTATTCATTAGTGCAGGATTCGGATCCGCGGGATTCACGCTGAAGAGCGCTGCCTCGGTTAGTTCACCATTTCCTTCGGCGCTTTTTAATTCTGTTTTCACGGTAACCTTTCTCCGGTTATCATCTGTAATGGTCAGGTCGACCGTTGCATCAACCGGGTTGATGGCTTTGCGGAAGATCTCATTCTTCAGCTTAATGTCGGAAGGGTCAACAGCATCAGTGCCGGTTCCTACGGCGATATGGCTTACCGGATCAGTTTTTATCCCCACAAACATGTTTGCAATCAAACTGTGTCCTGACAGGACTATGCTGTTCTTCGCCGTTATCCGCCGGATCTCTGCTCCTTCGCGGTCGTGCAGCTCCATTGTCAAAAATCCCCGGATATCCATGGTTTCAGTTGTTTTCATTTTAGGATTTATTTGGTGGAATTTCAGATTTTCTCGTTTCTTTTTTATGATAAATTACCTGTTGATTCATTCGGTTTATGCAAAAACATTAAGACTGTCGAAGCGGGTTGAATCAAAAACCCCGCAAAGGATAAGATTGTCGCTCATTTCGTGTTTCAGTCCGCCTGAGTCGGGATATTGAATACTTTTGATATCGAAATTCTGCTCCTGCATATCCTGTTCTTCCGTAAAGGGGTGCATTCTTCCTTTCATTATCAAAGAATCATCCACTGCCAGCGTTTCCGTCAGCCGTTTTTCGTACGTCACTTTGGCGTATATGCCGGCAGCTTTCACTTTCTCAAGAATATAGCGGATCTGCCTTCTTGGATCGATCGTCATTCCATCGAACATATCAGCCACAGGTTCTGCCTCCGAAACAATGATCTTAAATATGGAGGATTGCAGGCCGGAATCCAACCTGCTGATGGCTTTCATGAGATCCTGGGCATTGTCAAACACAGTGTTTGAATCTACGAATCCATTGACTATTTCCATCGCTGATTGAAGAGCGTCAAGTATATCCTGCTGACCCTGGTATTGATCAAGAAAGTCGTTCAGGCGGGCTTTGAGGGTTGACCTGAGGTGAAACTTCACTGTAAATCCAGGGCTGTCCCAGGGAATAACGACAGCAAAAGATCCGGGATACAACTGTTCAAATGCAATGGAAATATCTGCAACAGGATCATCAGTTACAAAGACCGAGTCATCAAAACAGGTTTCATCGAAAACTCCCAGGCCGGTAATTTCTTCTTTTTCGAACAAACAATAATCAAACCGGGTCTGGCCGAAGGTTCCCTGGCAATATCCCACATCCGCGTTGAGTGTAAATTCTGTGATTCCCGGATCAAACCTGAAAGCTTCGGGCGATTGTATCGTTGGCATCCTGACTCCGTTTACCAAACAATCCCCGCCAGGAAGAAAGATAAGTTGTTCATTTTTCAGGAGGGTGCCGGTGAACTGTATGCTCCTGCCCGTCCCGGGCTGGATGATCCTGGGATTGGTCAAAGAAAAGTTCAGGTTATCAGGAGTGTTGACGGTAATTGTAACCGTTGCCGCCTCCGGATTTGGGTTGGTAAAAAACAGGTTTCTTTGCAAAAGCAAAACCCCAGGGTACAAACAGGTTTGCCTTTCCGGCAAAAAATCATCGATCCTTATCTGGCTCAACGCGTCAACTGCAGCCAGGTCATCTCCGAATATTCCCAGGTTCGCAGCTACTATGGAAATCAGGTTTTCAGGCGTGGATGGTCCGTTAAGAATTACACGGATTAATTTTTTCATCCTTTCCCGATACCGGTCGTAGGCCTCTTTGCCGGCCTGGTCGGAAGAGGAGAATACCGGCCGGAGCAGGGACGTTCCGCCAAGATTCTGAATAAAAAGGTCAAGGATCTTATCAAGGTCGCCTTTCGCGTTGGACCCGGCTGTGGGGGATACATCATCGTCGGCCGTATTGATCCAATGGGTACGCATGATCCCCAGCAAATCTTCCTCTGCCTGGTCGATCTGAGAGGCAAAAACACTAACCAGCTGATACAGCTTACTGGCCGGATCCTCAGATTGGAAAAAATGAGGAAGCCTGTTGATAATGCCGGATGTTCTTGAAGAAATGGTCATGCCATTATTGCTGCGAAAAATGATTAATGCGTTTGATTATTGAATCCGTAAATTTTTCACCCTCACAATGGGAAGCGGGCCGGAATAAGGTACCATATAGGCTACTTCGACAGACCGGATATGGATGTTCCTTGGGCTGGTAAGTGTTGAAACCTGTTTTCGACCATCGTTCAGAGCGTCGGAGGAAGTGGCGGTCACCGTCATCGATCTGACTGTAGCCGGGGCATTGGGTAGTAAATTTTCAATGGATGCGCGTAAAGCATTGAAATTTACATCTTCTCCAGGTACTGCATTGTCAAGAAAATGATTGATCGTGTTCAGGATCAGGGTTTTCAGGTCCGATTTTTCCTTGTCGGTGATCTTCGCCTGAAGTTCATAACTTAGGTTTGAAACAACAATGTTGACCTGCTCGATCCGGTCGGAAACAATAAATGAATTCTTAGCCAGCCTGACTTTTTCAAAGGTCTTTACGACGATTGATTTTTTGTCTTTGAGCCGGTCTGGTTGCGCTGAAGAGCCCAGATTCACCAGGAAATCTTTAATATTCCATGATGCTGCGTCAACACCCGCCACTTTTTTTGCCGCACCGGCAAGATCGTCCAACATTACAGGCTGTTCCGGACCAAGGCAGCTCATATAGTCTTCAAGTGCAGGCAATACCTGTAAAAGGATCACTTCACGGGCAGGCTTGTCGAGCGTATTCCCGTTTATCAGTGTTAGATTCAGCGCTCCGGTAATGTCAAGAAAAGCAGAATATGCAAACAGTTTGCCCAACGCAGCCTGTTCAACAAAGCTTACATTCACCCCGGTAATCTTTAGTTTGTTGTCTGTAAGATATAAGTCTTTTCGCGGGGACCATGTGTGTGCAACAACCTTAATTGTTTCGGCATGAGGGGTAAATGATTTCAAAGCGGATGCAAGATCTTTTATTTTAAAAGGAGAGCCTTGTGAAAGGCCGGAGGCATATGCGGTTATTGCATTTTTCAGGTTCAGGAGGGCGGGGTTGGTCAGATTATCCACCTGGAGTTCCACATCCACCGGGCAGATTTTGTCGCACGATGCGACACAGATATCACCTGCTTTTAATCGTTCCAGATCCTTCACATTAATCTGCAGGCCGGGATCTGTCATGGAATAGGCGGTTTCCGTTCCATGCGCATCGATCGTCATGAGATGGTAATCAATAAGGTTTTCAACATCCTGCATGGAATAGATGGCCTTAAGGAGATTGGATTTCAGGATGGGTTCTCCGATCTTTATATGGTTAATAAAGTCCTCGATTAATACCTTGACATTTCCCTCCAGGTCTGTTTGAGCATATTGGTTGACCACCTGGTCGGAACCTGCTTCAAGACGGAAAACGCCATTCAGTGTGACCACTGCAGCAGCCTGCAGGCGCGGATAGATCCCGGCAGCTTTTACCTTATTTATCACCGTAAAAAGTTTGGCTTTTTCGGCATCATCAAAAGGAAAACCGTCCATCAGGTCAACGATGATATCTATAATGCCATAACCGGTTTGGTTGGTGAAATTTTCCAGCACTTTAACATCAAGCACCTCCGGAAGGCTGATAAGGGCATAAATAATTGAGAGTGTAGTTGCTTTTCCCGACGAAATCAACGCGTTTTTAGCCCTTTCCCTGAGTTGGTCATCTGTTTCGCGCTCTTTTCCGCTGAATTTCACCTCTGTACTATTCGTGACGGATTTTATCCCGGAAATTGGCCGGGGAATGACCGAAATGGTATTTTCCCCTGTTGCCTGCTCCGGCCCGGAGTCTTTAGCCTTTACTTTTACATCGATTGCCTGATCTGAGCCTTTCAGCGTCTTAACTTCGATGGTTTCATATACCTTTTTCGGATTTCCCGGCTTGTTATCTGTTGCTACCAGCGTGCCGATGGGGATAAGGATATCCTCCTTGCCTTTGTCGCGCGTGAAGGTTACGCTGCCGGTGGCATAATCAGGCATACCACGCTCAATCCCCAGAACGGCAACTACCTGTTCAAGGTTTGTCTCAGTAGCAGAACTAATAAAAGCTGACAGGTAAACAAGTTTCATTTTTTGGTAAAGCAAGCCCAGCTCGGAAGCAAACGACTCCATGAGCGTGCGTGTAACGCTGCCAACCTGGAAATCATCCAGGTCGTTGACAAGGCCCTGCATTCCGTCGACGATGTCGCTGAATTTTTTCGGATCAAACTCCATGGTCAGTTTCCTGTTTTAATGGGTAAAATAATGGTCATATTCTGCCCCTCCTTCCCGTCTGCCGGTTGTATAATGATCTCTGCCATCAGATCTCCGTATTGGCCGGGGTTGGCCGGGGGAGTGATTTGAATCCGCACGATTTTCGCAATGCGCTTTTCCTGGGACAAACACTCCCGGATGTAAATTTCCGCTTTGGCGCGAATCTTTATATTATTCAACTCTCCGATCAGGGTGTGCAAACGGGAACCATAGTCAGGGTGACCCAATGCGGTCAATTCTCCTTTTCGTGTAAGCAACCGGTTAATGATGGCCTGGGCCAGGTTGGCGCGTCCGGAAATAGTATCCAGATCGCCTGATCCCTTCAGTTCAAGATCAACGACTTCACGGTCGGATGTCCTCCAGTTAAAATCCCTGTGACTGATTTTTAAATCACTGTAATAAGGATCAGTACTCATTCAAGGCAGTTTTTCAGGTTATATCGTTTTCCCGTTGATGGTTCCGGTTGCATGCAGATTATTCACGTTCAGATCTCCGTTGATGGTGACTTTACCTGATGGCGGCGGCGTTATGGTCAGATTCCCCGAGGCATCAATATTCATCGAAAGGCCATTGATATTCAGGTTGAAAGCGCCATTTGCCACCGATAAGAAAGGATTCCCGCCAGCGTCCAGGATATTGAGCACTCCGTTTCTGATCTCTACATTCCCGGTCATAACCACTTTCCCGGTAGTTGCCGGGGTCATGTTAATATTGCCCGACTGATCGAGTTGCAAACAGTTATTGTTGTCGGTAACAAGGCGTAATCCATCGTTCTCGTGGAGCTGGACCAGGGCGTGGCCCGCACCATGAGCCGGACACGAAGTGTTCAGACCCTCGCACACAGAAGTGTCAGCTTCAAGCCGGTTTGGAATATTTTCCGGGCAGATGAACAGTTTTAGTTCAAGGGTTTTCCATTGTGGCGGCGGAGTCGGAGCCGGAGAAACCGGCGCAGGCATTGGAGAAGGCATGGGTGAAATGACACCCTTGATTCGCCCGTAATCGCTGTTTACCCCATTAATTCTTCCCATAATCTTATCCTACTTGTGTATTTCTTCCTTTTGCCTGGATGGAGTTTATTTTCTCCATGGGGATCAATATCGGGCAGGGTGCGCCAAGGTTGCCGAGGTGCGTATGGGTGGTAAGAATAATATCATCATTATCTCCCACGGCACCGGAAAGAATTCTTCCCCCGACCGATATTTTCGGAGTTGTCGCGTCGCCAATTTTGACCTCTCCCATGCTTTTGATCGTGACAGGGTTCGTGCCTGTGTCGATTGTCAGCCCTGAATCCTCAATTTTCAAAGTCACCTGTCCGTTTGCAGTACTAACTTTTAACGAACCGTCCTTTAGTTCTAGCATTGTTTTTTCCTGTGGGCTTGAAAGGGTAAGAACGCCCTGGTCGTCCATCTTCAAAATACTTCCGTCACTAAGACTGTGCCGCAGAATGAATTCTTTTTCCTTGTTAACTGGTGGTTGGTCTTCATTGTTGTAGAGCCGCCCGATGATAATTGGCGCGTTGATGTTGCCGCCTGCGAAAGAAAGCACGACCAGGTCGCCGACATTCGGGATATTCACCATGCCAATATGAGGGGTCATGACCGGGACTTTCCGGAGTTCAAAATCGCCCCCATCGGGTTTTTTCCTGTACTTTAATTTGACAGAGCATTGATAGTTGTCCGTGTCACTTTGAGAAGCGTGGGGAAAGACGGAGGTCACGATACCAATTTCCGTCGTAAATATCTTTTCTGCCTCCTGTTCGGCAATTTTTTTGATAATGGCGATGATGCTTTCCATCAAATTTCTTTTAATGTAAGCCTGGTAATAAAGCCCTTGATCCGGTTGATCCTGTGTTCCACGCCTGTTACTTTATATAGTCCGTTCTGCGAATTGACTGGCATATCGTCGATCTGCACGGCATCCCCGGGCTTAATATCCGGATCTCCCAGTATTGAAACGAACCCTTTTTTCTTCGCTTTCCAATAATCCAGGTAGCTTTGTGCAACTGTACTTGCCTGATCAACGGTCCTGATCGAGGGATTAAAAAAGGGTAAAGTCAGACCTGAACCTTTGGAAGCTGTACCGCTGACTTCTGTTTTTGTAAACCATGTTGATGCTGACGACCCTTGTCCAAAACTTGAAGGGCTCTCACCATAAAAATCCGTTTCAACGTATCCCTCTGCATGAATCCGGATAGATGCTTCCAGAATATTTACAGCATATTTCAAGGGATGGGGTGTCCCCGGTGATGAGGCAGCAAACACAACCTGGTCTTTCTCATCCGTGTGAGCCTCAAATCCGCATAAACGGGCCAGGTTTCGGATATGATCGGCTGCATCGCGATTATCGGCGATCGCGTAATAGTCAAACGTGATGCCATCATCCACCTGGCCGGCTGAAACAGAAGCCTCATTACAAATATCAGTCACGATCTGACCCGCGGAATATTTTTCAAAATACATGTTATACCGGGCCAGCGAAAGGAGCCGCGCGGAACTTGAAGCCGACACCCGTACCTCCTTTATGCGCCAGTCTGCCTCGAGGACCTTTCCTGTAAATACTATCCCACTGCTATTGCCATTTCCAAGTTCCACTTCAATATCGTCATCGGGTTCGATGGTCAAACCTGCAGGAGGAGCCATGATGAGACTGCAAACATTGACCAGGGTGTCCATACGTGAACTTTGGTCCAGGCTGATGAGCCGGCTGTGGGCCGGCGACGAATATTTGTCGGATCCTATGGTTATTGTGTGTGTGACCTGCAACATGGTTGAACCCGGTTATTTCCCGTTCCCTGAAACGTAATATTTGCCCGTCTCTGGCACGCCATTGCCTTCTATGTCATTGAAAACAAACGGGATCGAAGGAATAATCCCGTCTTTATCGGCAGATACCGTGACCTGCAGGTAATCTGTGGAGAGGAAACCATGTCGGCTTCCCAGTTTCATGATAATATCTCCTTGTTTGACCTTCGTATTCACCATGCAATTGATGCTTTCATTTTTTGCAACCTCATAACGGGCATAGGAACAGGGGAGGAGGTTCCCGTTTTCACCCAGGTCATGGGCAGGATCAGGATCATGCCTGATGAGGATATAGTTATGGTCTTCTTCCTTCTTTTCGAAGGTATCGATTGCTTTTTCGACTACGCCATCCCGCATGGCTAAAATATCCTGTCCGGGGAGCAGGAGAAAATCGACCGCGTAAATCTGGCCTTTCCTGTAATTATGTGAACTGAAACCCTGGTGTGATTGAAGACACAGGACGGGTTTGCTTTTCGGAAAAGGAAGCTTGTAAGGCGAGCTCGACTGTTCGGGGTACCCTTTGAATTTGATCTCCTGGCGGGTGATTTTCCCATCCTGGTCCTTGCTTACTTTTACCCCGAACGCCCCTTTATCTGTCTTTCCTGCCCAAAAATCCCCCCAGGTTGTAAAGAATTCCTTGTGGGAATTAAGGAGAATACCGCCGAAAGCATTCTTGTCTCCCAAAAATTCCGTTACCAGGCTAAATCCTTCTGATTCAAATTTCCAGTAGCGATCTGAAAAGCCCCTGGATACAGCTCCCGATAAAAGCCATCCTATGAATTCGAATGCATAGGTAATTGCACCGCCCGAAAGGATGGCCAGAACGGTTAGTCCGAAGTTATCGGAGAAAACCTGGTAATAAAGATCCTTACGGCCAAGAGCTAATGAAGCAATCCGGGTTCCTCCGTATCTTCCGAGGGCGGTAAAACCCTTGATCCGGTCTTTGTTCTTTGCTTCGCTGTTTATAAGGGTAAACAGGCTCAGGAATAAATCACAGACAAGGTCCGGGATTTCTGTCCCGTCCGATTGTCTTGATGAAGCGGCGGGTGCGATGTCGAGGAGCCATTCCCAGAATCCGCCGGGGTACTCTTCGAAAGATCCGCCAATGGCAAGGACTTTGGTAATGATTTTCTGGAAAGTATCGTCATTGATGAATTTGTAAAAATCAGCCAGGGTCTCACTTTCACCTGCCGAGGAAAACATCGATAAAATGGCCATGGTGATCTGCCAGCCCATGGTTAATGCCGGACTGACTTTACGGTCCTTATCAATCTGTAATCCATATATAATAGCCTTTGCAATGGAAGAAACTATCTTCGAAAATTGCGTCCAGACTTCAAGAAATCCTGTTCCAATGGGAAGCGTCTGACCTGAACCCAGTCCCATATCCTGCGCAAACGGTTCGTTTTCCAGGTTAAATGGATCGGCCACCGTTGTGCCCTCGTCAAGGAACCAGGAGGCATACCAGCTGTATCGCTTGCCCGGGCTGATATCGCGCGTGCCCTGCAGATCAAGCACCATTTTGATAACGGGGATCAGATCGGATATGATCTGTTTTGCCTTTTCAAGCTGGCCCTGAATGGCATCAAGCGATGTGTCCCATCCGTCCATTTCCAGCTGGCGCTGGAATTCAGCCACAAGCAACCTGACGTTAAATGCAGGCAGCGGATTCGCTTTCAGCAGATCTGTAAGGAGTTTTTCCAGCCTGCGGGCCTGCCTCGCCAGGGCAAACTGGTTTACGGCTTCGTCAGTTTGAACTCCCCCGAGGAAATCGGCTTCAAGCGCGTCGACTATCCGGTTGAAAAAGGAGAGGAACAACTGTTCAAAAGTGGCATACTTCAGCTCAAGGTCATTCTCGACAATATCGGCCAGGTTGTTTAAAAGAGCCGCGATTTTATCGCTTTTCAGATCACTGATGATCTTCGCAGCCAATTCGAAAATCTTGTCAATGACCTGGCCCATTTGGGAGGGATCACTGAAATCCTCATTTTTTATCCCGTCAATGATCGACAAGTAAGGATTCAGCCATGACATCATTGTTGCATTCGCACCTTCCAGTTTTGGCACCAGCGACTGAATTAGCGTATTCAGTTCATGCTGTTCATCCCCGATGGCTGCAATGATTTTCTTTGATGAATTTCCGCCAGCCGCAAAATCCTGCGACAGCTGCATCATCAGGCCAAAAAAGAGATCCATCGTCTGCGCATCAGCATCATTGTTCTGCCTGGCGAGCAACTGAGGACGGATGAGTATGTTCCCTATTGACATAAAATTATCAGGTTCACGGGTCAGGTTGTCGGCATTGAATATGAAGTTCCTACGTTTTCCTGCAATGAATCGGGAATGGCACCAATCATATCTCCATATGCCTTGACCACCTTGTCCAGTTCATCTTTCATCTGGGATTCAAGGTTGTCAATATTTTTAAGGAATGTATCAATATCACTTCCAATGTCCAGGAGTTCAACAAATCCAATGATCTTATCGAATTCGGGTTGTAGCCCTTTTTTTATTATTTCCTCGGGATTGCAATCGGCAAGAGCATTCCTGAGTTCCTGGTATTTCTTATCCAGGTCGGACAATCCAAAAAGTTTATCGGCGCTGATCGCGTTCAGGAAACCATCAAACGCGTCTTTGATCATTTTCCCGATATTCTTTGGATCAACAGCCTTCAACTGATCATCAATCGCGTTGAAAATATGTTGAATTTCTTTTCCTATAACAGTGAAATCAAGTTTATTCAGCAGGTCAACAACAGCTTTTATGCAGGCTTGTATTTCCTTTAGTGCATCGGTGATTTTTTGCAGTGATTTCAGCTTGTCTTTTATATTGCCAAGCAGACCCGATAATTCAGTAAGGATCGCACCGGTAAGCGCCTGGAACTGCCCTACGATTCTGAATACCGGGGCGAGCATCCCAGTCAGTTCCCCGGTGATCGTGTCGGAAATAAGCTTTTTGAGATCATCAAGTGTAATATTCTGTAAACGGTATTTTGAAAGGGGCCCGTTCGGCTGAAAATAATGATTATCCCAATAAGTGAAGAAACCGGAAGGAGGATATTTTGTGATATCATTCAGATTTTCAATGCAATTCTTATCAATATCATCAGCAATATCGCCTAATCCTCCAAAAGCTTCTATATACCTGGTACTCATCGGATCAAATGAGGCCAGGACGGACAACAGGCTCGTTTTCTCCACAGAATCCGGCAGCCCGGTTACCAGGGGTTCCAGCCGGTTTTTAGCCTGTGCAAGCGCTGAAAGGCTGTTTTTAGGATCAAGATCCGTTATCCCCGCAAGTAACACCTGGACCGGATCGATCAGGCGATGCTGCAATGCTGTACCGCCGATCTCAGTGAGGGTTGAGTTGATCGCCTGGAACGAAACCGATATTGCGCTGATGTCGCTGAGGGAATTAATCTTAGCTGTGACCTGGTCGCCCCATTGGCGGATCTGGTCATCGCATTTTGACAACCCCGACAACCGGGTATTCACGGAATTAAGGGCTATCTCGACCTGTTCTGCAATGGAAACGGCCTGGTTTATATAGGAGTTAATACTGTCAATGACTGCGAAAACAGCATCCGTTGCATCCAGGGGGAGGTTGCTTGTAACTGTCGAAATGCCGTCCTTTATTTTGTCATTCAGGGTGGTTATCAGCGAATCGGGATTCAATGAGTTGAAGGCATCATAAAGGGTTTGATAAGGTTCCTCAAGCACCCCGAAAATCGAGCCCGGATCAAATTCCTTCAGTTTCCCTGTGAAATTGTCCAGCTCATCCGTTACAGGAGCGAGAAGCTGCGAAGGTTTGACGGTGTCAAGTTTTGCAATAAAATCTGTGTAAGGAGCAAAAAACTGGTCGTTGAGGAAATTATCAGGAGCGAACTTTTCAATTTCCTTCTTTAATTCCGCAGGCTTATCTTTTATTTCAAGCAATACATCCTTTGGCCCATCATCAATAACTGAGGACAATCCATCTTCCAGCTTTCCTGCCAGACTTCCCATTTCCGAGGCGGACGGCAGAAGACCCAGCGCCGGTTTTACCTCGGAAACCACAGAATCGGGGAGGGGAAGCGCTGCAGCGATCGTAAACGCATCCTTTACCACACCGATACCCTTAACCACTTCATCGGTCACCGATTTGAAATCGACCTGGCTTAACGTTTTGTTCAGATCTCCAAGGGCAGTTTTAATGTCCTGAATTGTTTTCAATAATGCCTGGTTGCCCAGGATTCCAGTCAGGTTATCCAGCAGGCTGGTGACATCACCAACAATGGCCCCGGGGTCCAGATCCTTCACAAAACCGGTGATGGTAGAGAATGCGTCCAATAGCATTTTCTTAACCGGTTCGAAGATGTTGTTTATGCCGTTGACCACATCTTCCTCAAACCGGTTGAGGATGCCCTGGAGGTCATCAACCGCCGCTTTGACGCCTGAAGATTCGATGGTTTTCGCCACCCGGTTCAGCAGCATCGCGATATCCGTTGTGGTTTTGATCAGAGTGTCGGAGAAACCGGTAATCTTTTTCGACGCATCATCCAGTGCCGATTTTACTGACTCGCTGATTTGGGTGAGATCAAGGAGGTCAAGCAACCGTGAAACTGCATCACCCAGGCTTTTTATCCCGGAGATAAAAGATTCTATTCCCAGGTTATCAAAAAGTTGGTTCAGGGGGTTGACTGCAGATGCGATCAGGGACAGATCCGGAGATGGCATTCCCAGGACAAGCAATCCGGCCATTCCTTCTTCAAGGCTTATGTCCACAGTGGCCAGCATCCCGGTCAACTTTTTGCCCTCGTCGCTGTTCCAGTTGGCGTTTATTTTGTCAATGGTTGTATTAAATGTATTCACCCGTGCGTTGAGACCATTGATGATCGCAGTTTCCGTTGACAATGAGCCCAAAACAGCGGCATCCGATAATTTGTTCAGGTCCCCGATCAGTGCGCTGATATTCTGCTTTGTGTCGGTTAAACTACTGTTGTTCTGCAGATTCGTGATGATTCCGGTAACCGGCAGTATGGGATCCTCAATGATCTGTTTTCTTATATAGGCATTAAATGCGTCAAGGGTGGAAGCAATATCATTGCTCAGTGCTGACGGGTTTTCTGTCAGCCATTTCAGAACAGTTTCCAACTTGTCGCGTAAATCGTCAAGAATGGGCAAATTCCTGATCGGGATGTTTTCCCTGGGTATCGCGGCAAGGGTTGTATTGATAAACGTAAGCAAGTGCAGGGCGTCTAGCGGATCGGGAAGAATAGCCAGTAAACTGTTAGCAGCACTGGTAATCAGGGTTGGGTCAAAACCGTCGGATGGTGGCGGAGGCTTAACCTTCAGGCTAAGGTCTTTGTTGGAGGATCCCCCGTTTGTTCCGTTTCCTCCCGTGTCGGGCAATAATTTTTGTAATGCCTTGAAGTTGTCGATAAACCCGCCCATGGGATCGGAAAGGCTCGACTGAAGATCTGTAAAGAATTCCTCCATTTGTCCGTCCAACCCACCAAAAACCCCGGAAAGATCCTGGGGGAGCAGTGAACTTATGGCATCAAACCCCTTGTTAAACAAGGCTGTCTGGTCTAGATCCGGGATTGTTGTCCCGGATATCAGGTTCCTGACAACGTCGAATTTGCCGCCCGAACTCTGAAGATTGTCTGTCAGTTGTCCTCCCTCCAGCAATTTGTCAAGTTGTCCTTTAAGCAGATCGGTAATCGTGCCGGTATCAAGGCCGGATATTTGCTGGACAAGAGAAGTGTCGCCGATATCCTTGGCGCCGTTGCCGCCGCCAAATAGCCCGGCCAGGCCCGAAAAGTCACCGGCAGCGGCAAACGAGGATTTTACATTGTCCAGGATTCCTGTCAGCGGGGTGGTTGGATCGCCAAAACCCGGGAAGGACAGCAGATCGGGCAACTGGATCATGTCCATGAAATCGAGGGCATCGGATTCCAGTAAACTGTCAACATCCGGCAATCCGGCAGCCGATTCAGGCGCGGGAGGCGGGACGTATTCCGCCAGGATCATCCGGAAGCTGTATTGGTCAGGATCCCCGGAATGCTGGAGGACCTCAAAACGATCAATGATTACCTGTGAAAAGTATGCCTGGCCAATAATTTCGGCTATAAAATCGGATTCCTGCCTTTTTTTATATATATCGCGCAGCTTTTCAAGGTCATCCTGCCTGGTATCCCCGTAACAAATGCCTTCCACCAGCAATCTGACTGATTGCCGGCCGGTATCCTGGTACACCGTTCCCTCAAGTCCGGGGACCTGATGTTCGGCAAATTCAGCGCTTTCCAGCGTGGAAAGCCTGTGAATCCGGTCAATTGTTATCCCTGCTATTTCAATGGGCATACTTATTTCCCGTAATAGCGTTTATATTCCCTGTTAAACCGGAGCGTCAGTTCATCAAACCACTCCTCATACTGTGGCATATTGGCATCTTCACCATTATTATCCGGATTCCCGGTTACGAAAGTTTTGTCCGCGTCAGCAGCCTGGTAGCTGCTACTTTTACCGAGGTTCGGAGACTCCGGTAAAAATCCGCTGTCAGAGAACCCATCTGTGGAGTTCGCCAGGTTATTCGAAGCATTAACCATGTCAAAAACTGACTCATCGGTTTGGCCTGTCCGGGTTTCTTTGCCAGTGAAACCTGTCGCGTTAAAATTTTGTATGGTCTCGTACCCCGGAATTTTCTCTTCCCGTGTCACTGGTTCACCGTTATGTTCAGGTTCCAATACTGTTTGCATGGAAGTCATCCGCTCGGTGAACCGTGAAAAAGGGCGGAAACTTTCCAGGTTTAATATCCTATCGTCTGGCAACGGGGTTTTCGTGACTTTTTCTGTTTTGGCCGAACTTTCAGAAACGCCTGTGATCGTTTCATTTTCAGGAAGATAAAATGTTGGAACACCGGTTAATTTGGTGCCAGGATCGGAAAGGGGTGCCGGGCTTGAGAAATTTTCCGCAGGCACGGCAGCAGATCTTAACAATTCACCCAGTTGCCTGAAATTTTTGATTGGTTTGAACCCCGTTTTATCATCGGGCTCTTCCAGTCCCCGGGACAATGGATTATCAATTCCGGCAACAGGTTGCAGGTCATCATCAATGAAAGGATAGGAGTCTTTTCTATTAAAATTAGCTGTTGATGTTTGATTCTGCACGGAAGCACCCCTGTTATTTCCAGCAACTATTTTGTTATCTGCCTTATTTCCAGAACCTGATAAGTCGTTTTGAACGATTTTCTCAGGATCGTCATTTTCTGCCGGATGTACATCGTAGTCAACCTTTAATACTGGACCGGAGAGAGCATTTTCTGCATAGATTTTGTTTTGATCCTGGGTTGACGACGTAAAACTGCCGGTTTCATCAATTTTTGCCTGTTCCTGTTGTTTCACCGGTCCGGATATGGCAGAACCTGCACCTTCAGTGAAGCTATCGGAGAATGACTGTTTCTCGTGTTTTCCCGGTCCGGAGATGGCAGAAATTGAATCTTCAGTGAATTTTTCACGAACCCCTGGAGGAATGGATTCAAGGATCACATCTCCTGACCGATCCTTACCGGTGGTGACGGGAGCAAGGCCGGGTCCGACTGTTTTCCTGTCGGACGTTATTTCCAGAGGATCATCCGAAACCGGGTTTTCTTCAGAAAATAAGTTCCAGGAAAGCGAGCAAAGTCTGGAGTATAGGCGCTGAAACGACCTCGTATCCTCAAGAAACCTGGAATCCTCCCGGTCGCCGGAAAGTAAATCATAGGACGGATTGCTTAAAAAGGAATCCTGGAGATCAAGGTATGGCAGGTACATGGAAGACCATTGCCGGGTCAGGTCTTCCTTTATCCCGACACCAATCTGGACTAATTCCTCTTTTGAACTGTTCATGAACCGGTATGATGCTCTTTTTTGACCAGGGATGAGAAAACCTCCAATTGCCCGGGAGTCAGGTCATTGATTTGCGGAAGGGTCCAGCCAAATTGACTGGCAAGGAGATAAACAGCCTGGATCAGGGGATCAGACCCCAGGGAACTCAGTTCGTTTTTTTTTTTGACAATCCGCTGACTTCACGGATATGCTCCAGAATAAATTCAAGAAGACCGATGGGCATACTTCTTACCTGAACCAGGGAAACAGCAGGGGCAACCAATCCCTCTTTCACGATCAGCAAGGGAATCAGGCCGGGATCTTCCCGGGCGCTTTTCATAATGAGCTGAAAAGTCCCGATTGTGAGTGGTCTGATCTGGATCGTGTTCGGCTTGTCAGCAAAACCCTGCCCTGGTTTGACAAACTCCTCCGGAATGGTTATTTCAAAAATCGTTTCCGAGCCGGCAAGTAGTTCTTCTGCGGTCAGCATGAGCGTGTTTTTAAAAAGAAAAAACCGGCGGTAGCAAATGCTGCTGCACGGTTTTGTATTTCAATTTATTTTATTCCTTCACCTCTTCAACCGTAAGGCGGATTGCCTTGAAAGTGATCGATTCCATCACGAAATCGTCCTCGGGAAGTGAAAAGTTCCAACTGTCGAATTTAACGCCGAATACGGTTACTTTGTTTGTCACCGTCGGGAACGCCGGGTTTTTAAGGTTTAACACCATATTAAAAACCGGTTGGGGAATGGACTGTGTTGGAGGAGGGGATTGCGAGCCATCCCCGAGCAGCAGCCGGAGAAGCGCACCATTCACATGTGCCCTGTCAGCGCTTCCTGAAACGTTCAGGTTTCCCGGACGCAATTCCGTGGGGAAGCGTTTCCCTATCTCATGGTAGGGTTTAACATCATTGTCCAGATGGATCTGCACATTGGTCAGCCTTCCAACAATATTGGAAAAATCAAATTCGGTGATCAATGCGTTGGCAAGGCCGCCCTCCACCGTGGAACTGTCGTCCACCGCCAGCACAAGCGTGGCGTCGGAGCCTCTGAAAACATTTGTATTAGGCATGGGTTCTCTTTTTTATTGTCGTTTGAAAAATAGATTATCCAAGATACATGGTGACTTTAATAAAGTCGATGCTGAACGTTGGCTGGAGCGTCATCGTAACAGCTACCTCCCCGGCAATCTCCTGGGGCCGGGTCGCGGTAACCGAAAGTTTATAACCAATCAGCGCCTCATCATTGACCATCCGGGTCAGAAATGCGTCAAGGGTTGCTTTCATAGCTCCCCGTACACGGTCATTGTTCAACTTCCCGATATAGGGATTGCAGGCGGAGCGTACGCCATAAACCGCATAATCCACGATTCTGCGTGTGGTAACCTGGTGCCAGGCGGAATTCGTGGCGGTGGTAATTCCTTTTACAATCCTGAATCCATCGCGTTTTTCAACCGCCAGGACCTTGGCCTGGACCAATTTTTCAAGATTCGGGGTGTTGAATGCCTTAACCAGGCCGGGAACGTTCAAAACCTTGTTTGTCGGACTGGTCTGCACCTGGATTCCTGAAAGCAGACCTGCCACAGCGGCTGCCGTGTAAGCGCCCGTCATTACCTTCTTATCAGTTGTTGTGATACCCGGCCCGACAAATATGAGGCGATCGCTGTCAGTAGGCATCTGGGAAACGATCGTATCAGCACTGTTGGTGTTGCTGCAGCCTATCAGGCCAATCCTTTCACGCTTTCTCCCGGCAGTTGTATTGATGTGTCCCATCAGTGCGGTTTCCATACCTGCATCGGTAACATCCTGGCCTGCAAGAAGCACAATGTTGATAATTTCATTTTCAAGCAAATCCAGACCAGCCTGATAGTCCGTCGACGTCGGCGCCTTATCGTTGATTTTCTGCGGAATTGCAACAGCATATACAGCATTGCCACCATTAAAGTAGATCTGCTCCAACGCTCGTACCAGTGTAAGTTCATTTTTGGTGCCATCCACCCAATCGTCATATTTACCAAAGATTTCAACAGCTTCAGAGTATGAACCCAGGGTTACAATTTCATTGAAAGGCCCATTTGTCGCAGTGCCTACGATTCCGATATTACCGGTGGCAACCTGACCTGCGGTAATCAGACCTTCGTCACGAACAGTAATATATGTGCCAGGAAGAATAATTTCAGCCATTTTTCTCGATTTTTAAGTTAGCAAAATCCTGAATAAATAATTAAATATGAATAAAATACAATACAATTTCATTTCAAGGCGGAAATCAGCCAATTCGAAGAAGTTTTGCAAAAGCAAATTCTATGGGTTTCCCGGCATCACTGAATCAGAAAAATGCATGCACTTTTCATTAAGATTCAGCATGCCATTCATTACCTGCAGAATAATCGGGAATCTCTTTCTATTCGGTTTTGGATTTTACAGCTTCGCCACCTCAGCCACACTGGAATTAAAATTTTTCTTCCGGGAATGTGGCGAGTTGTTTTAAAATGAACAAGGTTTCTTGTCTTCTGATCAAAATACCCTCAAAAATACATAGCGAAAGTAGGCTATACTACTTCGCATGTCAATCCCAAAGAATTGGGAATTAAAAGTAAGTAATTACAATTAAGTAATTACATTCGCTGTGCTGTCTATGACAGGATGATCGTTTAACGCCCATATAACCAATTCGGTAAGTGAATGTGTGTTCGTCTTGAGGCGGATATGCCTGAGGTGGGTGTCTACAGTATGAATAGAGACATTTAACGTCGAGGCAATTGATTTCCTGCAATGAGCCTTGACAAGAAGCCGGATGATCGTTTTCTCCCTGTCGCTGAGATCTGTATGCGGATGAAATTTCTGAATATCCATTTACCATTAATTAACTTGATGAATATTAATCAGATAAAATAAGTCTGAATTACTGAATCAACAAAGAATTGTCTAACAACTGTGAAAAGTCATCGGAAAATATTGACCGTTAATTTATTAACACAAAAAAGTGATCATTGATTTTTTAAAATTATACGGGCAAAAATAATTAATTGCCCCGAAGGAAAAAAAATATTTTGTTGCAGGATGCCTGATTGTTTTAATTCGGACTTTTTTCGTCTCTGAGCCATTACAGGAAAAATCTATATCGCAAATAATCACTAAATTTGCAAACTTTCTAACATTCTGTAAATTCTGAATAATTTGACAAAGCAATCAACGGTTATTGTCGGTCTGAGCGGGGGCGTTGATTCTTCGGTGGCGGCTTACCTGCTTAAAGAGCTGGGCTACGACGTTATTGGCGTTACCATGGCCATCTGGGACGGGCAGTACAAATCGACAGGCAACCATGCCTGCTACGGTTCCGACGAAGAAGAGGAGATCGGTGAGGCGCGTGAAGTGGCCCGCAAACTCGGCATACCATACCATGTTTTTAATTGTTCTGTTGAATATAAACAGGCCGTGCTCGACTACTTCAAGTCAGAGTACCTGGCTGGACGCACCCCCAATCCCTGCATCCAATGCAACCAACTGATCAAATTCGGGATGCTGCCCGCCATGGCAAAAAAGAGCGGCATCAGTTTCAGCTTCTTTGCTACCGGACATTATGCCAGGGTTGAGTTCAGTGATAAATACCAGCGGTATGTGCTTAAAAAAGCCGCAGATGTGAAAAAAGATCAGACCTACTTTATTCACCGGTTGTCGCAGGATCAGCTTTCACAGGCCCTTTTGCCCATCGGTGGGTTTAACAAACCGGAGATCAAAGCCCTGGCCCGCAAGGTTGGAATCACGGTGGAAGACATCGAAGAGAGCCAGGACTTCTACAGCGGCGATTACAAGGACCTGCTGGAGGTGGAAGAAAATCCGGGTAATATTGTCGATTCGAAGGGCACGGTGCTTGGCCTTCACAAGGGTATCTGGAACTACACCATCGGTCAGCGCAAGGGACTTGGAATTGCCTATTCCGAACCGCTTTATGTGATCGGGCTGAACAAGGAGGAAAATACTGTGACCGTTGGTGTCAGGGAAGAAACGTACAATGGTACCTTTATCGTGAATGACATGAACTGGATCGCGTTGGAAAAACTGGAAGGTCCGATGGAATGTACAGCCAAGATCCGTTCCGCCCAGAAGGAACGCGAAGCCCGCATTGAGCCCATGGAAAACGGTGATGTGAAAGTGACCTTTTTTCATCCCAATGATGCCATCACGCCAGGCCAGTCGGCGGTGTTTTATGAGGATGATGTCGTTCTGGGGGGAGGAATCATTCAGACGGTAATGAAATAAATAAAAATTAAAAATTAAAAATTAAAAATTTTTTAAAAGCTGATTACAAGATAGTTATATTTTCAGCACTCATGCATTCCTGCATTCATAAAAAAAACAACCTATGAAAAGACTTCTTCTCCTTGTGTTGCTGGCCGGTACCATTTTTTCGGGATTTTCCCAGAAAACAAAAATAAGGGCAAAGGATCTTCATGATTATGTGGAGTTTCTTGCCTCTGATTCCCTTAAAGGACGCAAGCCGGGAACTGCGGAGATCAACGTTGCGGCCGGATTCATCCGGGATCACTTTAAGGCAGCCGGGTTGAAGATGATGGGAGAAGATGGTTTCCAGTGGTTTGAGATCGTAAAGGATGTAAACCTTACCGAAAAGAATTCCCTTTCTTTTCCCGGTGGTGAAGGAATCCTGAAAAAGAACTTCATTCCCCTCTCTTTTTCTGGCAGCGGGGAGTTAATTGCCCCGGTCGTTTTTGCCGGGTATGGGTTCGACCTCAACCTCGACAGCCTGAAATGGAGCGATTACAAGGGTATCGATGTTAAGGGGAAGTGGGTCATGGTGTTCAGGGCCGATCCGGAACTGGATAACTCCGACAGCAAGTTCATCCCTTTCAGTGATGTGAGAAGCAAAATATTAACGGCCAAGGACCAGGGCGCTGCAGGAATGCTGCTGGTCACTCCGAAGGGACAGGAAAAGGAAGATAAACTCATGCCCCTGGTGGTGGAGAACAACGAAGTTACTGCCGGAATTCCCGTGCTGAATATCAATCGTGAATTAGCCGATAAATTGTTGAAAACAACCGGATTTACCGTCGACAGCCTTGAACATACCATTGTCAATGGTAAAATGCCAAAGAGCTTTGCAACAGGGGTAACCGTCAAGGCAACGACCGATGTGGTTCAGAAGCGTGAAAGGACGGCCAATGTCATTGGCCTTCTCGAAGGAAGCGATCCGGCGCTTAAGGAGGAATACCTGGTCATTGGCGGCCATTACGATCACCTGGGTTTCGGGGGTGCAGGCTCAGGTTCGCGCCTGCCCGACACCAATGCAGTCCACAACGGCGCCGATGACAATGCCTCCGGCGCTGCCCTGGTGATGGGTCTTGCCAAAAGTCTTGCCCCGGAAAGGGGAAAGCTGAAAAGGAGCATCATCTTTGTCGATTTCAGCGCCGAGGAGATCGGCCTTATCGGCTCAAAGTATTTTGTAGACCATCCGCCGGTAGAGCTGAAAAAAATGAAAGCCATGTTCAATTTCGACATGGTGGGCCGTTTTGACAAGGAAAAAAAGTCCATCTCCGTGAGCGGTACCGGTACTTCGGTTGAAGCCGATTCAATCATGAAATTGCTGGAGACCAAACTGTCGTTCACGGTGGTCCACTCGCCCGACGGTTATGGCCCCTCAGATCATGCCTCCTTTTATTCCTCCAACATCCCGGTTTTCTTTTTCACTACCGGGGTACATATGGATTACCACACCCCGTTCGATGATACTGAAAAGTGCGATTTTAAAGCCGAAAAGCAGATCGGGGATTATGCAGCAAACCTCGTCATGACCATTGACAATTTGTCAAAGGATCTGACGTTCAGGGAGTCAGGAAAAAAGCAGAGTTCCGGTCGTTCAGGCCGCCAGTTGAAGGTTACGCTTGGGGTAATGCCCGATTTCGCCGGCTCTGAAAAGAAGGGACTGCGCATCGACGGCGTAACAAAAGACGGTCCCGCAGATAAGGGAGGGATGAAAAAGGGTGATATTATCACGGCCATCAACGGCATGCCGGTTGGCGACATTTATGAATATATGTCGAGGCTGAAAAAGCTCAAACATGGTATGACGGTGAATGTGGAGGTGATCAGGGATGGGAAGAACGAGATTTTGGTGATTCAGCTTTAGGAGACTATGTTGGTACAGTCATTTTTCACTGAGGCATTTTTGCTGAAGTTTATTAAGTTTTCACTGGTGGGTTTTTCCGGGGTGTTTGTTGATTTCGGCACCACATTTATCTGCAAGGAGATCCTGAAGATCCAAAAATATGTGGCGAATACCTGCGGGTTCACGCTTGCCGCAACGACCAATTATTTCATGAACCGTTTGTGGACTTTTCACAGCACCAACCCGAACATCATGCAGGAGTTCACCCGGTTTTTCATCATTGCCCTGATCGGGTTGGTTATGAACCTGCTCATCATCTGGGCGATGAGTGGTAAGTTCAAGGTAAACTTCTATGTATCAAAACTGATTGCCACCCTGGTGGTGACCCTGTGGAATTTTCTGATCAACGCCTATTACACGTTCGCCTGATCAATCATCGTCGTCATCGCCGCCGCTGTCGTTATCATCTTCATCCGCGTCCTGGTGTTTAACAGCGGTGTCGGCTTTCATCTTCACTTCCTTTGGTTTTTCTGTCATTTTTGACATCGTCGCAGGCGGCATCGTCATGGCGGGAGGGTCTGAAGGTTGTGTCTTTGTCATGGAGGAAGGAATCACGATGATGAAATCGGCCTTCGCGGCATCCCCGGCCGAGAGGGTGTCGATATTGTCCTGTTCAACGCAGGTAATGGTAAGCAGTTTAAGATCATAGCTTGTTTTACGGATCGCCTGTTTTACGTACCATACAATGCCCTGGTAGTTATCACTGTGATAAGACCCGTTGAAATGCAGGATGGTTTTGCCGTCGAACGCACCGCTTTTAATGATGAAGTGCGACATGGTGGCATCTTTCATGGCCTGGGCCTTGCCGAGGTTCATGGTCATATGGGCCGGCATCCCGCCGCCGATGTTCTTCGCAATGTTTGCGTAGCATTCAAGTGTATCAATGTATTTGATAGGTGGTGGTGCCATCAGTCCGCGCTCCATCGCATTGATGCTGTCGAGCCCTTCGAAACCGTTGAAATTAACGATTGCGGCATACCGGCGGGGAATGTTGGTGGCCATGAATTTCAGCCCTTTTTCTCTGGCAAAATCAACGAAAGGGGCATAATCTGTTTTATAATTTGGCCATAGCTTGGCTTCTGCCTCAAAATCTTTTTTCCGGATCATTTTCGACATGTACTCGTTGAGAAGCAATTGGTTGTCAACCTCAAACATCTCAGCACCCAACACCAGGTTTTTTCCTTTTTCGGCATAAAGATCTTTGGTCAGTTCCAGTTCCAGCCAGTGACAAATAGGGTTGTTGTGCATCTCGCCAAAAAAGATGATATCCGACTTTTTGGCAGCTTTAAGCAGGTCCTGGTAGTCAACCCGGTGCCCTTTGCCATTGTATACCTTGTAAGCCGGTTTGTCGCTCTTCATTGCTAAAAAGGGAAGCATCAGGATCAGCAGGAAAAATGGGGAAAATACTTTCATAAAATGAATATTGAATATCGAATATTGAATAATGAATAATGAATAATGAATATTGAATGCTGGATATGAAGTTTTAATCTTTAATTATTAATTTTTAATTATTTTGCCAGTCCCGCCTCGTGAAACGTCAGCGGCAGTAAGGTCTCCATGCCGTCGATGATATAGACTTTTCCGCTGTGGCCTCCGAGGATCACCCTTATTTTATTGCCGTGTTTCATTTCAAATTCAACGATGGCCTGCCTGCACATTCCGCAGGGGGGCACAGGTTCAGCAACTTCAAATGTGTCGGCGGTGGCGGTAATGGCCAGTGAAGCCAGCGGGACCCCCGGGTAATTTGAAACGGCAGCAAACACGGCCACCCTTTCTGCACACAATCCTGCAGGAAATGACATGTTCTCCTGGTTGCTCCCTGTAACTATGATGCCGTTGGCGAGCCGCACGGCCGCGCCGACATGATAGCGCGAGTAAGGGGCGTGCGATGTTGCAACCGCTTGTTTGGCCTTTTCAAGGAGTTCCTGGTCAGCCTCGGCAAGTTCGGATGCTGAATTGTAAACCTGGTAGTCGAAACTGCTGGTAATTGTTCTCATGGGCCTGGTATTATTCAACCGGATTTTCGTCCTCGTCGTCACTTTTTACAGGGATTACGGGTTTTGGCTGTACATATTTCCCTGAAAGGATGGCCATGTATTTGTCGGTGTCCCTGATGGTGGCAATGGCATCGGTCAGGTCGGGGTCATGTTTCAGTTCGGCTTCGATTTTACCCTTCTGATAATAGTACCTGGTAACGATCTCCATCTTCAGCAACTCCCTGATCTGGTCATTGTATTTTTTAAGATCTTCCTGTTTGTCTTTCTCCATGCGGCTTTTGAGGTGGCCATATTCTTCGGTAATTGCATCAAAGTAGTTTTCTTTCAGGGCTTCGCTCTTTAACTGTTCCAGCGCACGTTCGCTTTTCGTTTTATAGGAGTAATCTTTCCCCCTGATGAATTCAAGGAAACTGTTGTAAAGCGAATCGTCGATTTCAAACTTGCCGGCCGGGGGGATTACCAGGTGTTGCCTGGCATAGATGGTGGCAAAGTCAAAGATCAGGTATTTACTGTATAGTGCCAGCGAAATGCTGCTGTATGAATGAGGTTTGGTAAGTATATCGGGGTTGAGGCCCTTGCCGTCGTACACTGTACGGCCGTTTTTGGTTTTAAAGGCCCGGATCAGGGAGTCGGGAATGGTGCCGAAGGACCCGTCCTTGTTTTTGTGCTCGTAATCGATAGCCTGTATGCATCTCCCGCTGGGGATGTAATATTTTGCCACAGTCAGCTTCATCTGGGCGTTGTATGATAATGGGACAACATTCTGAACAAGTCCTTTCCCGAACGTGCGCTGTCCCAGGATGACACCGCGGTCGAGGTCCTGAATGGAGCCGGCAAGGATTTCACTGGCCGAGGCACTCGACCGGTCGACCAGGACGACAAGTGGGATTGACAGATCAACCGGGGGGTTCATGGTACGGTGGGTGGAGTTTTTATCGGCCATCTTCCCTTTGGTACTTACGATTTCCTGTCCGCGTTCAACAAACAGGTTGGCGATGTCGACTGCTTCATTGAGCAATCCGCCCCCGTTGCCCCGCAAATCGAGGATGATTCCCTTCAGATCGTTCCCTTCTTTAAGTTTGACAAAGGCCTGTCGCATCTCTTTCCCGGCATTTTGCGTGAATCCCGTAAGCTTGATGTAACCGGTATGCTCGTCAACCATGCCATAGTATGGGATATTATCAATCTTGATGATTTCCCGCATGATTGTTTTTTCGATAGGGCCGGGGTCCCCGTCACGCTGAATGACAAGGCGAACCGATGTCCCGGCCTGGCCCTTGAGGATGGCGCTGACATCCTCGTACGATTTCCCCTTTACTTGTTTTTCGTTGATCTCCAGTATTTTATCGCCGGCTTTCAGCCCCGATTTCTGGGCGGGAGAGCCTTCGTAAGGCTCGGAAATAATCACGTAATCAGCCTCCTGGTGAATCATCGACCCAATGCCTCCGTATTGTCCGGTCGTGATGAATTTATAATCTTCCACCTGCGATTCGGGAATATAGTTGGTGTAAGGATCAAGGGAAGCCAGCATGGCGTCGATCCCTTTCTGGGTCAACTCACCCGGATTGATCTCATCCACATAATCCTGGTTCAGCTCTTTGATCATGTTGGCGTAAATATCAAGGTTTTTCATGATCTCAAACCCCTGCTGATTCGGCGCCTGGGCAAAAACACCACCGCCAAATGCCGAAAACATCATCATTACAATTAATCCTGCAACTCTTTTCATCCTATCCTGTTAATTATTTGTAAACACTACAAAATTTCTCAATTTCACCATTTTGCAAACCAGGGCACAAAATTTTGTGCCCCTGCAATGTTGCATAATTTCGCTACCTCGCTACTCCGCTACCTCATGGCACAGGATCATACCCCATTCCCCCCCAGGGATGGCACCGACCCAGCCTTTTTAGTGTGAGCCAGCCTCCCCTGAGAGCGCCGTATTTGGTGATGGCTTCGATGCCGTATGCCGAGCAACTTGGCGTGTACCGGCACGATGGCATCAGGTAAGGCGATATGGCGCCCTGGTAAATACGAATCAGGAAAATGAAAAATCTACCTGGCAACCTTTTCATTTTCTTCAATTAAACGGTGTAAAAGTAAGATTATTTTTTCCTGAATCCTGTTGAACGGAAGTATTTCTTTGGTGGTATAGGTAATACACATATCCAATTGCCAACCATTGGCTGCAAATGAACTTCCAAAGATGTGTTTATTGAGCCGGTATGCCTCTTTCATCCTGCGGCGGATCAGGTTACGCTGTACCGCCCTGCGGAAATTATATTTGGGAACGCTCATCATCACCACGACAGGAACAGGTGTATCCGACAAGTGGCGCATCCATGTGATACGGAAAGGTTTAAGATAAAAGACTGAACCCTCTGCAAATAGTTTGCTGATCAGGCGATGGCTTCTCAGCCGTTCATCTTTTGAAAATGTTTGCCTCATCGGTTAAGGTAATATTCCCGGAGGCGTTTTCCGGGTCAGGGGAAAAGGAACAGGGGTGCTATTTTTTTTTGGCTTCGTTTTGAAGGAACTGCTCGATGGCTGTAGTCATGGAGGGTGCTGCCAGGGTAGGTGCCTCGATGTTGAGAACCAATCCATTATCGTTTACCGCTTTGTGAGTTGAATTGCCAAAGGCGCCAATGGCGATATCATGCTGTACAAAATCGGGGAAGTTTTTAAAGAGTGATTTGATCCCGGAGGGACTGAAGAACACCAGTAAATCGTAACTTTTGATGTCGATGTCGGAAAGATCGGCAGCCAGGGTTCGGTAGATGATCGCCTCCTTGTACTGGATCTTGTTTTCCTGCAGCATCTTGGGGATTTCCTGTTTATGAATGTCGGAACAGGGAAGCAGGAATTTCTCGGTTTTATGTTTCTTGATCAGTTCGATGAGGTTGGCATAATTTTCTTTGCTGTGAAAAATCTTACGTTTTCTGAACTGAACATATTTCTGAAGGTAATAGGCGGTAGATTCGGAAATGCTGAAATACTTCATGGTTTCGGGAACCTCGACGCGCATCTCCTTGCAGATTCTGAAATAATGGTCAACGGCATTCCTGGAAGTAAAAATGACTGCTGTATAATCAAGCATATTGACCCGGTCTTTACGGAAATCTTTGGCCGGGATACCCTCAATTTTGAAAAATTTCCGGAAAGTGATATTTACGTTGAATTTCCGTGCAATTTCGCCATAGGGTGATTTCTCAAAATCGAGGGGCTGAGGCTGGGAAACGAGGATATTCTTTACTTTCAAGGTCGTAGGGTATTTGCGTTCACATTCTCAGAATGCTTACCCGCCCGCGGCTTGCGCCTGATTTAGCAATAACTTGATAATGACCAGGAGGGGTAAAATTTCGAGGCTGCAAAGATAAACAAATAAAAATAAATACGAAAACTTGGTCAGGGTGATCCCGATAAAAAAGCTCCGTACAAACCTGAACAGGTAGAAAACTATGAAGAGGATCAGACAGATATGCAACAAAACGGGGAATTTCAGGTAGAGAATAAAAACCAAAAAGACCAGGATGAGCGGCCCCGACAACAAAGCGAAGATCAGGAGGTTCAACAGGTAATTATAGGTGGTTTCCCTGGTTTTAAAAACAATGCCAAGTAATTGTATCAGTGACACTTTGACAGCGGTCACGGCGACAATTGCCAGGGTGATAATCCCGTAAAGGGCAATCCCCCGGAACACCGGGATGGTAAGTTTCAGGATCTGTTCGTTAAATTCAAACAGCAGCAGGGAGAAGCCAAGGAAATAAACGGTGCCGAGTGCCAGCGAAATGCGTTCTTTAAAAAGATTCCCTTCACGGGTAAGCTGGCTGAGGAAGCGTTTTGAAAACGGTGCCATGAAGATCTGCCGGATGCGTTTATAGTAGAATACCTGCGACCATGCAAGCATCATGAAACAAAAGATCAGGATGCCGGTCACCCAGTCGGGCTCCATCTGCTTGATTTCATTCACCTTCATGTTTGCCGGGTGCAGCTGATGGGAGGTGAAAACTGACTTTCGGTACACCGGGTCAGGCGCGGCCATGCTCTGCATGGTCAGCGTGGTATCTGTGGATGAACCGATTCTGCTCATTGCCGGGGGGTATTGGCTTCCCTATTCTGTTGCGGTTTTGCTGGCGTAAGTTCGGAGTTGCCGGCTGCCTGGCAAAAATAGTTCCAAAGCTTATCATCCGGCGGATCGGCTGTAACTTTGAGCAATTCCTTTTTTACCGGGTGGGTAAATTCGATCTGCCGGGCATGAAGGTGGATGAATCCGCCCGGGTTGGACCTGGGGTAACCGTATTTCAAATCCCCTTTAACCGGGCAGCCCATGGCGGCAAGCTGTGCCCTGATCTGGTGGTGCCGTCCTGTCAGCAGGATGACTTCCAGTAAATAATAAACATCGCTCTTCCCAATCACCCGGTATGTCAGTTCAGCTTTTTGAGAGCCTGCCACGGCATGATTATGAACGAACGATTTGTTCTTTTCCTCGTTGCGCGACAGGTACTGGATGAGATGGCCTTCGGTTTCAGTCGGTTTGTTTTTGACCACAGCCCAATAGGTCTTATGCATTTCACCATCCCGAAGCATGATGTTGAGCCGCGACAAAGCTTTGGACGTACGGGCAAAAACAAGCACGCCGCTCACCGGACGGTCGAGGCGATGCACCACACCCAGGAAAACTTCACCCGGTTTGTTGAATTTATCCTTGATATATATTTTCAGGATGTCGCTCAGGGGAGTATCCCCGGTTTTGTCTCCCTGCACAATGTCAGAAGGACGTTTATTGAGGATGATCAGGTGGTTGTCTTCGTATAAAATATCCTGATCAATACTGTTCTTTCTCATTTGGAAAGTCAAGGGTTTTTACATCATCGATGTAGGTATTTACAGCGCCGCGGATCTCCTCTGAAAGGTTGTGATAGCGGCGCAGGAAACGGGGCGAAAATTCAAGGGTGATGCCCAGCATGTCATGCAGGACCAGCACCTGCCCGTCAACCTCTTTGCCGGCCCCAATCCCGATTATGGGGATTTTGAGCGCACTGGTTACAATGCCGCCCAGCCTGGCTGGGATTTTTTCGAGGACAATGGCAAAACAACCGGCTTTCTCAAGCAGGTGCGCATCTTCCAGTAATTTGGAAGCTTCTTCCTCACTGGTTGCACGTACCACATAGGTGCCAAACTTATGGATCGACTGGGGGGTGAGGCCAAGATGCCCCATCACCGGGATGCCGGCAGATAAAATACGGTCAACCGATTCGAGGATCTCACGTCCGCCTTCCAGTTTTACGGCATCAGCGCCGGCCTCCTTCATGATGCGGATAGCCGAATTCAATGCTTCCTTTGAGTTGCCCTGGTAGGTGCCAAAGGGCAGGTCAACCACGACAAGTGCGCGTTTTACCGCCCGCACTACGGATGACCCGTGATAGATCATTTCGTTAAGGGTAATGGGAAGCGTTGAAGTATGGCCGGCCATGACGTTCGAGGCTGAATCGCCAACAAGAATAACATCAATCCCTGTACTGTCGAGGATACGGGCAAAAGAATAATCGTATGCCGTGAGCATGGCAATTTTCTCACCTTTAATTTTCATCTCCTGAAGCACATGGGTCGTGACCTTGGTCACATCTCGGAAGGATTTTGGGGGTGTCATATTATTTATTTGAATAGCAAAATTACAATATTTTTATGTACTTTTGCCAAATACCAACATCAACCCGCATGCGCTTCGTTAAATTCATGCTGCCCCTGCTTCTCCTTCTCCCTGCTCTTTTTTCATGCAATAAGGAACTGAATGTCAACGCCGGCTGGAAAGATATCACCGTGGTTTACGGCCTGCTCGACCAATCGGCCGACACCACCTTCATCAAGATATCCAAGGCCTTCCTCGGACCGGGCGATGCCCTTACATTTTCCAAAATTGCTGATTCCAGCATTTACCCTGGAAAACTGGAAGTCAGGCTTGATGTTTATAACGCCACCGACTCTGTCGGCACAATACCCTGCGATACCATCACCATCCACAATAAACAAAAGGGAGATTCGATCTTTTATTATCCTGATCAGCTGATGTATTATACAAAGGCAAAGCTGAGTGAAAATTACACGTACAAATTATTTATCAGGAATAAGGTAACCGGAAAAGTTGTTACTTCCCAACCCGTAAAAACCCAGCTGATTCATGATTTTGAGGTAACACGGCCCCAGGTAACCGCCAGTTTTATCCCGGGTGAAATGTTTGAAGTAAGGTGGTCGCCTGCTGCAAATGCCAAAAGATACCAGGTGCTGGTGCGCTTTTACTACCAGGAATACCTGAAATCAGACCCGCTCAACAGGACGATGAAGTCGGTCGACTGGCTTGTGGATAACAAGATCATGGTCATTGATCCGCTCAGCACGCAGTTATTCGACCAGTATTTTCCGAGCGACGCTTTTTATGCCGTTGTTGGCGGGCAGATCAAGGTTGACTCCACCAACACCATCGCACGCTATGCCGATCATTGCGACTTTATATTTTCAGTGGCCGACGTCGTGTTGAACACGTATATGGAGGTGACGGAACCATCACAGACCATCGTCCAGGAAAAACCTGCCTACACCAACATCACCAATGGTCTGGGCATCTTCTCGGCCAGATACACCAAGCGCATGGATTCCCTGGGGATCAGCACCCAAACCCGTGCCGCCCTTCGCACCAACGAACACACCAAGGGCCGCGGCTTCTGATAGTCTCCCTCCCAACCCCATTTTACCATTTTGCCATTTTACCATTTTGCCATTTTACCATTTTACCATTTTACGATTTCACCATTTCACCATTTCACCATTTCGCCATTTCGCCACCTCCATTTCCTGTCTTTTTGTCACCCTCATGACAGTAAAATTGTTTTGGCACAATGATTGACTATTCAGGGTCACATTGTGATGAAATTATTGTATACTTATAAGGAGATTTATTATGGCAAAAATTATTGGCATCGATCTTGGAACCACCAACTCATGTGTGGCTGTCATGGAAGGGAACGAACCCGTTGTAATTCCAAACAGCGAAGGGAGACGTACGACACCGTCGGTTGTCGGCTTCATTGATAACGGTGAACGCAAAGTAGGGGATCCTGCCAAGAGGCAGGCGATCACCAACCCGAAAAATACCGTTTTTTCGATCAAGCGTTTTATGGGAGAAACCTGGGATCAGGTTCAGAAGGAAATTCTGCGGGTGCCTTACAAGGTAGCAAAAGGCGAAAACAATACGCCCCGCGTTGATATTTCCGGTAAACTATACACCCCGCAGGAAATTTCAGCCATGGTCCTGCAGAAAATGAAAAAAACTGCCGAAGATTACCTTGGACAGGAAGTTAAGGAAGCTGTTATTACCGTACCTGCCTATTTCAGTGATTCACAGCGCCAGGCAACCAAAGAGGCCGGAGAAATTGCCGGACTTACCGTGAAGCGTATCATCAACGAACCTACAGCTGCTGCTTTGGCTTACGGGCTCGACAAAAAACATAAAGACATCAAGGTAGCCGTTTTTGACCTTGGAGGCGGAACTTTCGACATCTCCATCCTGGAACTCGGTGAAGGCGTTTTTGAAGTCAAGTCAACCAATGGGAACACACACCTTGGCGGAGACGACTTTGACCACATGGTCATTGACTGGCTTGCCGACGAATTCCTGAAAGACGAAGGACTCGACCTGCGCAAGGACCCGATGGCCCTCCAGCGTTTAAAAGAGGCAGCCGAAAAGGCAAAAATCGAGCTGTCAAGTTCTATGGAAACCGAGATCAACCTGCCCTATATTATGCCGGTTGACGGTGTTCCCAAGCATCTTGTGAAAAAACTGACCCGCGCTAAATTTGAACAACTGATCGATTCGCTGATGCAGTCGACCATCGCTCCCTGCCAGAAAGCAATGCAGGATGCGGGTTTGAAAGCTTCTGAAGTTGATGAGGTGATCCTCGTTGGCGGCTCCACAAGAATCCCGGCTGTACAGAAACTGGTGCGCGATCTGTTCGGAAAAGAACCTTCTAAAGGGGTGAACCCCGACGAAGTGGTGGCCATTGGCGCTGCCATCCAGGGTGGCGTGCTCACAGGCGAAGTAAAAGATGTGTTGCTGCTTGACGTAACCCCGTTGTCGCTTGGAATCGAAACACTCGGAAGTGTTATGACGCGGCTTATCGAATCAAATACGACCATACCAACCCGTAAATCAGAAGTGTTTTCAACTGCCGCCGACAACCAAACCTCCGTTGAAATACATATTTTGCAGGGCGAACGTCCGATGGCCAATCAAAACAAGAGTATCGGGCGGTTCCATCTCGACGGTATCCCGCCTTCACCCCGCGGCATCCCGCAGGTCGAAGTAATCTTCGACATCGATGCCAACGGCATCCTGCATGTTACTGCCAAGGATAAGGCAACCGGCAAATCGCAACAGATCAGGATCGAAGCATCTTCGGGCCTTTCCGATGCCGACATCCGCCGCATGCGCGAAGAGGCCCAGGCCAATGCCGATACCGATAAAAAGGTCAAGGAGGAGGTAGATAAATTGAACCAGGCCGACACGCTCGTGTTCCAGACAGAAAAACAGCTGAAGGAGTTTGGTGACAAGATCCCTGCCGACAAGAAAGCACCGATTGAAAAAGCGGTTGAGGAACTGAAAACTGCGCACAAGAACCGTGACTTTGACGGTATTGACAAGGCTATGGCTAACCTGAATGCCGTTTGGCAGACAGCCAGCGAGGAGATGTACAAGAATGCCTCTCAGAACGGCGCAACGGGCGACCAGCCAGGCGGTCCTCACCAGGATCCCGGACAGGGCCAGCAAGGCCCGAAAGGCTCAGGAAACGATGAGGTAACCGATGTTGACTTCGAAGAGGTCAAGGAGAAGTAACAATATGTTGAACTGATTTTCCAAAGGGCTGATCCTGCAAAGGGTCAGCCCTTTTTTGCAATGACTGCTGCCGGTATTCCAACAGGCATGTCAGTGGTGGCACTGCCTGTTCGTTTGATTTAATCATTTGTTAATAACATTACAGCAAAAAATTCAAAAATTATTAGCAAATTTGTATATTATTTCTCCAAAGATGATTTTATGAAATATCAATTTACAAGATCAGGGTTCGCCCTGCTGATGCTGTTCTTTGTTGTTAATGGTTTTTCACAGACTGTCACGGAACTGGTAATTCCCAAGTATTTTGGAAGCAAAACAGCCGCAGCGACCAACAATGCCAGGACCGCTTTTGCGGTTTGCTTTAAAATTGACGGTCTCACCCCGGCCACCAGTTATGACCTCAAACCCGGCATTGGCCTGGTTGCTGATGCCGCATCCAGCTATGGAGCAGGCAATTTCTGGAATGTGACAGCATTCAGCGGAACAACCAACCTGTTAAATTACTTTATCACTGATGCAACCGGGAGCAGCGGCCCGGTTTGGGTGTTTTACCAACCCACTGGAAATGGCACCCGTTTTGATGCAGGACAACAGCACAACATCCGGCTTGGATGGGTGGTTGCAGGCGGTTCCATGCCAACCTCACCGCTATTTGTCGGGACCAAACTGATGACGGCGCTTGATATTGCTGCTACTCCCCGTACACCGGCAACAACCGACGATGGCTGTTTTGTGAAAGGAAGTTCCATGCCACCCTCCAACGGCAAATACATGCTGATGTACGACAATGTTGCAGGAACCGGCGACCCGCTCTTTGCCTACATGATCCGCCAGATGATACCTACCCAGGTTACCAATTCAGAATTGCCCACGGCGGTGAACGACGTGTACATGCAGGCAGGTACCAGCACTGCCGGCGATTATGTTGCCGTGATCCCCATCGGGGCGAACAACCCGAACGGTGTTCGCCGTGTTGAGTCGCGCAACGCCGACAACACCGTGTATGCTTTTAACACCAGTGCCAACGGTTCCTGGGGAAGCGGTGCAAATACTACGACAGCACTCCGCCGTGATGTGGTTATCCTGACCAATACCGACACCCCGTTAACCCCGGCAGGTCCATCGTCTCCTGCCGTAACTACGAATCCTGCAATTACCAATATCTCGTTTAATTCAGCAACCGGCGGAGGCAATGTCACCGGCGACGGCGGTGCCTCCATCACAGCACGCGGCCTTTGCTGGGCCCTTACTGCCAACCCTACCGTTACAAGTGCTCACACAACCGAACCCGGTACGCTGGGTCAGTTCACCAGCAATATGACCGGCTTGTCGCCCAATTCCACCTACCATGTCAGGGCCTATGCGACAAATGCTACTGCCACCGGCTATGGTGCCGATGTTACCTTCAGCACACTATGCGAAATTATGCCACCGCTGCCCAATTTTTCTGCCAGCAGTGTGAATATTTCAATAGGGCAGTCAATCAATTTCTTCGACTCAACCAAATATTGCCCTGATACCTGGGCATGGTCTTTTAACGGAGGCATCCCCAATACTTCGACCCTTATGAACCCAACCGGCATTACCTATAACTACACGGGCGATTATACCGTTTGCCTGACCGCTACAAATCAGTGGGGAACAGCAACAACCTGCAAGAATAACTATATTCATGTTACCGGGCCTACTAATGCACCCATCGTCATTACCGAGATCAATTACCGGTCGCCGATTATTGGCACCGATTCTCTCGAGTTTATTGAATTGTATAACAACGGTGCCCAACCGGTGAACATGCAGGGCTTTTATTTCAGCAAGGGTGTTGATTTTACCTTCCCGTCGATGACGCTCAACCCGCAGGGTTATGTAATGGTGGCAAAAAGTTCGGCTTACATCACCAATGCCTACAATGTTCCTTCCCTGCAATGGAACGCAGGAGGGGCGCTTACCAACCAGGGAGAAGCCATCGTACTGAAAGACCTTTACGGGTATGTGCTCGATTCTGTCTACTATTTACCGACCCTGCCCTGGGATACCCTGGCAAACGGCAAAGGTCCGTCACTGGAACTCTGCGACCCGAATTCAAACAATGCATTGGCATCCAACTGGCGCCATGCCATTGAATACCAGTCTAAAACAGCCCTTGGCGATTCTTTGTTTGCATCACCGCTGGCCGGATGTTCCTACATGCCTGTAGCCAACTTCCATGCAAGCGATTCAACCATCGTGATAGGGCAGTCAGTCACCTTTACAGATGCATCGTCTTCCAACGCCGCAACCTGGTTCTGGGAATTTGAAAGGGGGGTGCCTGATACGTTCAACGGACAAAATCCTCCCCCGGTATCCTACCATGTGCTGGGCAGTTATGATGTAACACTGACCGTGACCAACAATGCCGGTACCAGTAAAAAGTATAAACCGTTGTTCATCCAGGTGGGTCCGAGCGGAATCGCCGGACTGAACGGGAAGAGCAACTTTTCTGTCAGCCCGAATCCAACCACAGCCGGGTGCTTTAAACTGACCTTCGCGGGGAACTCTTCCTATGACATTGCAGTTTTATCCGGCACCGGAACAACCGTGTATTCCGCTAAAAGCAGTGCGCACACCCTCAATCTGAATCTGCCTGATCTCTCAAAAGGGCTCTATTTTATCCAGGTGACAGATGAGAAATCAGGCCTTATAAATACGCAAAAACTAATCAACCAATAATCATTTATTAATCCAAACAAAGATGAAAAAACAATTACTAACGCTGATAATTTTCCTGACCGCTTGTGTATGGGCATTTGGGCAGGGTAACGAACCTTTTACCAATTATCCCGAAACTGCAAATGCCTATCATGACGGTACCTTTTTAGGATTGGACGGCTCTACATGGACCTACAAACAATGCCGCGGCGATTCAGTTATAACCGCCCCGTCACCCACCCTGGGCAAGGCCAGAAATCCGATGTCAAAGATACTGACAGGCACGTTGCACAATGGGTGCGGTACGTTGCAGTTCGATTATAAACAACCTTTTACAACCCACGTTAACCTGAATATTCTTGTTAATGGCCTTCTTGTTGGCAATGTGGTCAGTACAACCCAGGGAGCCTTGAACCATTCAGGTCCAATCACTGTTAATGCACCCGGGGACTTCACGATTCTTTTACAACAGGCTGACAGTTTAAATTCGGGCCAGGTAACTGTGGATAACGTGGTCTGGACAGCATATAGCGGTGGTCCTGTACCTGAACCCACCAATTACCCCACTGCCTTTACAGCCACTCCGTCACCATTCAATATCTCCCTTACCTGGACGGATGCTACAGGAGCTCAGCTGCCGATTGCCTACCTCATCCTGGCCAGCGATCAGAACAACATTACGGCCCCTGTCGACGGAACCCCGGTATCGGATGATCCAAACCTTGCCGATGGGCATGGTGCGCTTAACATTCTTAAGGGCGTTCAGCATGCTGCCTTTGGCAGTCTGCCTTCGAATAAAAAATACTACTTTAAAATCTTTCCCTATACCAACTCCGGTGCACTCATCAACTACAAAACCGATGGAACAGCCCCCTCGGCTTCAGCTACCACACCTCCGACCACGATTATCGACAGCATCCATTTTACCAACAAAACATTTTCAAACTGGATTGTTAAAAACGTAACTGGCGCACAGGTCTGGAGCATTGATTCCATCCACTTAGCCGGCAACCCGTTTACCAGCATGAGTGGTTATGCTGGCGGTGCGAACAATGTAAACGAAGACTGGCTTATTTCTCCTGCCATGAACTTCAACCTCTACAACAATGAGGCCCTTTCCTTTGTTTCAGCCTACAAATACACAGGAGCGCCATTGGAATGCCTTATTTCAAACGATTATGACGGGGTGACAAACCCGGGTGATTTTACATGGACTGCTTTGGCTCCTGCATGGTCAGCCGGGAATTTCGTATGGGCACCTTCAGGCAATGTGAATGTGAGCGGTACCAGCGGTACACATGTGTATATCGGGTTTAAATATACCTCCGATGCCACTGCCGCATCAACTTGGGAACTGGATGACATCGTAATTACAGGCGACCTTATCCAGGGTGTGAATGATCATACCGCCAGGGAAAACAGCTTTTCGGTGAGCCCCAACCCCGCTTCCGGGAAATGCTCGCTCATATTCAGCGATAACAATCGTAAGGAAGTAAAAGTACTTTCGATGCTTGGCGCCGTTGTCCTGGAGACTTCTACAGACCTGCAACGCTATTCGATGAATATCAGCTCAATGCCGGCTGGGATTTATTTTGTACAGGTTTATTCGCCTGCTACTAAAACAACCGAGGTAAAGAAACTGATCGTTCAGTAAATTGTTGCCTTGTCAAAGAAAAGGTTGCCTCTTGCGGGCAACCTTTTTTTTTAACTACTTTTGTCCCACTCAAGTAATGCTGCCATGCGACGAATCCTGTATATGCTGTTAATCCTGTCAGGGCTGCCTGCATTTTCATTAATGGCGCAGGGAACCACCGGTAAAGAAATCAGCGATAAACCGCTACGAATTGAAATCCCTGCCCGGTCGGTCAATGAAACGTACCGGATCATTCCCTGCGGCGCAAGGGGAATGATAGTCTTTTTCAGGAGCCAGGAAATGGCCGATGACGCAAGGGTAAAATGGTACTTTTCCCTCTACGATACAAACCTGCAGTTGGTATGGGTTAAGAGTGTTCCCGTTCTAAATGAACTTGATTTCAGGTTCCATCAGTTTACGGCCGATACCCTTGCCTTGCTTTTTGTACATACGGGAAAATCACGGGGGACCGAAAATGACTTTGAAATTCTTCGCATCGGCTTCAGTAAAGGCACCATGATTCTCAACTTCGCTAAAATCCAGGCGGATGCCGAGGTGGTCGGTTTTGGAATCAGGGAGGGCATGGGCTGGCTGGCCTTTAACGTCAAAGGCCAGGCAGGGAAACTGCTTAATATGAAACTGGTTTCAGGCGTTGTACGTACTTACCCCCTTGGACAGGGAAACCAGATCTCGGTCAGGTGGATGCAACCCGATTCAGCCTCTCATACGGTTTTAACGGTCGTGAGCCGCCAGATTTCAAAAAAATTACTCGAGCATTATCTTGTCCGTTACGATACGATTGGGGCAATAAAACGCGAAGTGCCGGTCGGTACCCAGGATATTAACCACAACCTGACCCATGTGAAATACTTAACAGGACAATCAGGGTCGGAACTTATCCTGGGAAGCTACGGACAGGAGGTAACAACACCCGGACAAAAGAACAAAGTGACGGATGAATCTGCCGGGTTCTTCGCAAGCCTTATCAGGAACGGGGTTCAGCAATCAGTTACCTATTATAACTTTCTTGAAATGGGCAGTGCGACCGCATTGCTGAATGAACATGATATGATCAGCCTCAAAAAGAAAGCACTGAAGAAAAACAAGCCGCTTGATGAATATTCGGTTGATTTTTCGCTCCTGTTGCATGATGTTTTCACTTGGCATGACCAGTATATTTTAGCGGCTGAAATTTATGCCCCCCAGTATCATACCGAAAGTTTTACCGATTTTGACTATTACGGCCGGCCATATACGAACAGTTTCTCAGTTTTTGACGGATACCGGTTTTTCAATACCCTCGTTACAGGGTTCGACAAAGACGGGAAATTGCTGTGGGACAACACGTTCGAGATAAGGAACGTCGTTTCAATGGACCTGTCGCAGAAAGTCGTTGTATTCCCGGCCGGAGATGATCTTGCACTTTGTTATATCACCGATGGAATGGCCGGAACCAAGATCATTCATGAAAATACCGTGGTGGAAAAACCCGATTTTGCCCCCATCGATCTTTTATACCCGGATGATAAAATTATTTCCGAGACAAAAAGCAAAATAGTTCCCTGGTATGGAAACTATTTTATCACGTATGGTTACCAGGAAATAAAAAATATTGTAATTCCCTCAAATAACAAGCGTCTTGTGTTTTATTTCAGCAAACTCAGTTTTGAAAAATAAGCGGCTTACTTTGTAACCACAAACAATTTATTATCGCAGAAAAGAACCATGAAAGTGGTATCCAGATGGTATTGGGGACCATCGATTGTTAATTTATAAGGTTGATTTCCAGCTAATAAAAAAGGGAGCGTGTAGTTCTTCTCAACGGTCATGGTGTTGTGGGTCTGCACAACTTTAACCGATATTGCGGAATCAAGTTTATTTTCGACATTTAAAACACCTTTCCCGCTGCAGGGATCTTCTGTCGTTTTTTTCACACAACCCGAAAGGATTGAAAATGAGGCTACAACGAGGACTGAGAGGGCAATGGCTAACTTTTTCATGAGATTTGGATTGGTAAGTGCAAAAATACAAGGATTCAAGCAAAAACAAAATTATTTCAACTCTTTTATATTCTGACAAAAATATTTGTGTTAGGGTTGTCTGTTGATGTCGATATTTATTAATAATTTGTTAATTTTGTTGATTCAGAGATTCTGTAGAAATTATATCCACAGGATTTTGACCTTACAGGCAACCTTTTGAGTGAAACTTTTGTCGTACATTTGAGTATAAAACAACAGAGCGTAACCGTCTACAAATTCCAAACTTATGTTCCATCGATTATTCCGCTGCATTCTCCTGTCCTTCTTGCTTGTTGCAGCAACACCCATGTTATGGGCACAGGACTGTCCGGACACACAGCCAACCATTACGGGCGCTGACATTGCCTGCGATCAGAATGCCTCCCTGGTCAATTACGTTTATTCAACGCCGGCCACCACCGGAACCCCGACCCATTCGTATCAATGGGTTGTGACTCCCGTGGCCGGAAGAACCATTGTTGGCGCCACCAACCAAAACCAGCTCCAGGTTAAATGGCTCTCCGTAGGGACCTATACCATTCAACTTACTGAATGGAACAACGATCCGACGTTTACGGGATGCGTGGGCAAAGTGACTTCGAAAACCATAACGGTACAGCCGTTGCTCCATGCCTATTTTTATTATGAATTTGACCCCACTGGCGGTTGCTATTACAATATTGTGAATTTCACGGGAAATGTTTCCGTTTCTGCCGATCCTTCTGTTACCTATAGCTGGAATTTCGGCGACGGATCACCTGTTGTAACCGGAATTGGAGTCGCCTACGGCGTTTTACAACATACCTTCCCGACCACAGCAGGCGTTACTTATACTGTCGTGCTCACAGTTACCAATTCAGCCGGTCAGTCTGACATGATCACCGATTACGTTTATGTAAACCCCGACCTGTTCAAACCGGTCGCCACCTTTACCAACACAGCACAACCGCAGCCAAACAACTGCCTTTACAACCCGATAGCGTTCGATGCCTCAGCTTCATTACCCAAACCCGTAACCAACCCCGATCCCAACATTCATATCCGCTATTATGAATGGGATTTCGATGATCCTTCCTCCGGATCAAGCAACATTGTCAACACCGGAACCGTTCCAACGGTATCCCATGTGTTCAGTACATTCGGCGTTCACCACGTAAAAGTTACCGTTGTCAACACACCATACTGTACATCTACTTTTACCAAAGACATTACTATTGATAATACCGTTCCTTCCGCATCCTTCACCAATACCGTTGCCTGTATCGGCAGCCCGTCATTTTTCACCAATACATCCGTTACCCCGGTTGGCACCATCACCCAACTGGAGTGGATCTACGGGGATGGTACTTCCTATGTCAGCACCAACCCTGCCGAGTTAATATCGCACCAGTACCTGGCCCTTGGCACCTACAGTGCAAAACTGAGGGTGACCAACTCGAACAATTGCGTTTCAGAATATTTTATCAAACCGGTTTCAGTGAACCCCGGTCCGATGGCCAGTTTCCTCGTTGGGAACGCCTGCCTTGGCGAAGCTGTTGCCTTTACCAACACCAGTACACTGAACGGTGGTACCCAGATTACCAACTTCCTCTGGAACTTCGGGGATCCGCTGTCAGGGTCAAACAGTTCACCCGACCCCAACCCAACCCATATGTTCAGCGCGCTCGGGTCCTATTCGGTGAGTCTGGCCGTTACCAATACCGACGGATGCATCAATACCTATACGATCAGTCCGCCTTTGGTGGTCAACCCGAAACCTGTTGTTGACTTTACCTATCAGAACGGAACACAGAACTGGGAGATCCTGTTTAATGAAACCATCATCAGCGGCAATGTCGGGAACAACCTCGTGTGGGATTATGGCGACGGAACCCACGGTTATGGTGTGAATCCTTCGCATGTATATCAGGGCCCCGGAAATTTCCAGGTCACCCTTACAGCGACCGATTACGTAAACGGATGTTCAAACAGCATTCAGAAACAGATTATTATCCTGGGCACCCAATCGGCTTTCTTTACCACAGATTCCCCCAAATGCGTGGCAGATACCATGCATTTTACACCCCAGGTTCCAGGTGGCAACATCGTTAAGGAAGTATGGGATTTCGGCGACGGGGTTGTTGTAACCTACCTGCCTCCCCTGGCATTCCCTATCTTTGCCACCCATCCGTATACCGCGGCCGGCACCTACACAGTGACCCGCACCGTAACTTATATTACTAATTTCTTTGAGTCGTTCAGCATCCAGGTCGTTGTTTATCCGCTGCCTACGGCCAATTTTACGTTTTCAAACAACGCCGCTTTCCCGAATACCTATGCCTGTGCAGACCAGGCCGTCTTTTTCACCGATCTTTCGTTCTCTACCTCAGGGAATATCATTGACTGGTTCTGGGACTTTAAAGATCCTGGTTCCGGCATCAACCAGACTTCTGTACTGCAGAATCCCTCGCACGTATTCACCAATTCAAATACACATTATCACGTTTTGTTGCGGGTAACCGACAATGTGAACAACTGTACAGATACCCTGTCAAAAGATGTGTGGATACATGCACCGGTGCCGGTTGACTACACGATGACCCAAAACAGCTGCCTCGACCAGGTTGTAAATTTCAATGCCAACCTCGTCGTGATGACCCCTGCGAATATTGCTACCTGGGATTGGGACTTTGGCGATGCCACTGCCCATTCAGGAAATCCGATATCAGCAGCCCACCTTTATGGCGCCGCCGGCACCTACACATCCAGGCTTACCGTTACCGATTTGAACGGTTGTACCAATTCTATAACTAAAACCGTCAATATCATGCCGCAGCCGGTTCCCGGCTTCTCATTCGCTTCGCCTACCTGCGACGGACTGCCTGTTCAGTTCACCGACCAGTCGTATGTGCCTGCCGGCTTCCCCGGCTACGACAGCACCTGGGTGTGGACCTGGGGCGATGGTACCTCCACAACCATACACTTACCTGCTTCAGCCAATGTAACGCATATTTTCCCAACCGGCGTTTATTCATTCCCTGTCAGGCTTACCGTGACGTCCAACTACGGATGCAAGGATTCAATTGTCCACGTAGTAAACCTTATTCCTTCACCTACTGCAGCCTTTGAAGTTCTGCCAGGCACTGCTACCTGTGCCACCCAGGTTGTACAATTTCATGATCTTTCGCAAACCAACGGCGGTGGAAATATCGTCGGATGGTTATGGGATTTCAGAGACCCCGGATCAGGTTTGAATAATACCTCCACATCACCCAGCCCGTCGCATACCTTCGCACTGGATGGCACATACAATGTGATTCTCAAGGTTACCAACGCCAACGGATGTTACAGCTACGACACCATTCCCATTGTAATTAACAAACTTCCGGTGGCTGATTTTACGGCTACAACCACCTGCGCCGGATCTTCCACCCAGTTTACCGATAATTCAACGGCTAACGCCGCTGCCATTACTTCCTATTCATGGACATTTGGTGATGGAGGAACTTCAACCCTTCAGTCGCCGCTGCATACTTATGCAACTTATGGAATTTACAATGTCACGCTGAATATCATCAACCTGAATGGTTGTATGAGCACTGTCACCAAGCAGGTAACAGTACATCCTAACCCGGTGGCCCAGTTCACGTTCTCCCCATCGGGATGTATCGGGAACCCGGTTACTTTTACGGATATGTCATTCATTCCTGCAGGATTCTCAGGCTATGTCAATAAATGGGTATGGGATTTCGGTGATGGTTCGGCCCGCCAGACCATCAACTTCCCGACCTCCCCTGACGTTACTTACACCTTTGCCGGAACCGCAACATCGCACGTTGTAAAACTGATCGTTACAACAACAACCGGATGTACCGATTCCATTACAAAAACGGTGAACAGCATCCCGTCGCCCATAGCCAACTTCAGCTACTCCAATACCACCTGTCTCGGCCAGATTGTCGCATTTACCGACCTCTCACAGACCAATGGCGGCGGCAGCATCCAAACCTGGAACTGGAATTTCGGCGATCCGTTATCGGGCGCCAACAATACCTCCACCCTGCAAAATCCGAATCACTCGTTTACTGCTGCAGGGACCTTTACGGTTGTCCTGAACATTATGAGTACCAACGGTTGTACCAGGGCCGATACTGTACAAGTCACCATCAACAGCCTGCCGGTTGCCAATTTTACCAACACCACTGCATGTGAAAACAACTCTACGGTCTTCACCGACGCTTCAACGGCCAATGCACCATCTATCATCTCATACGACTGGAATTTCGGCGACGGTGGAACATCCAACCTTCAGTCACCGGTTCATACCTATGCGTCCTATGGTACATATACCGTTACATTAACCATTGTCAACTCGAACGGATGTATCCATTCCATCAGCAAACAGGTTGTAGTATATCCCAAACCTGTGCCTGATTTTACCTATTCCCCCGCAAGTTGCATTGGGAACCCTGTAACTTTCACCAACCAGTCGTTTGTTCCGTCTGGATTCTCATCCTACATAAACCAGTGGGTTTGGGATTTTGGCGACGGAACAGCTTTGGTTACAGTTAATTTTCCGGGTAATCCAAACATGACACATACCTTCGCCGGAACTGCGATTTCTCATATTGTCAAACTGAAGGTAACCACCACCAATGGCTGTGTTGACTCCATCTCGAAGACAGTTACCAGTATTCCATCGCCCATTGCAAATTTCACATACTCAACCACTACCTGTCTCGGGCAGTTGGTAAACTTTACCGACCTGTCGCAAACCAACGGTGGCGGCAGCATCCAGAACTGGGCATGGAGTTTCAGCGACCCGGTGTCGGGAGCCAGCAACAACTCAACCTTGCAAAACCCCAGCCATGCATTTACCAGTGCAGGTTCATTCCTCGTGACCCTGACCATCACCAGCTCCAACGGTTGTGTCAACACCTATTCTACTACGGTGGTCATCAACGCACTACCTGCAGCGAATTTCACCAATACTGCCGCATGTGCAGGCACCGCGACAATCTTTACCAATACTTCCACCACCCCTGGTGGTACCTCGATCGTTTCCGATTCGTGGGATTTTGGCGACGGTCAATCATCTAATCTCCAGTCACCAACACATACTTACGGCTCTTTCGGAACCTATTCAGTGACACTTACGGTGGTCAATTCGAACGGGTGTATCCACACCATTACTAAACTCGTTTTGGTTAACCCCCTGCCGGTTCCCGATTTCACCTATTCACCGGCAAGTTGCGTGGGTAACCCTGTAAACTTCTATAACCAGTCATTCGTACCTACAGGATTTTCATCGTACATTGACCAGTGGATCTGGGATTTCAGCGATGGTTCAGCCCTTGTAACGATTAACTTCCCGGGCAACCCGAATATCACGCATACGTTTGCCGGCACAGCGGTCTCGCATGCAGTAAAACTGAAGGTAAGGACGACAAATGGATGTATTGACTCCATTACGAAAACAGTCACAAGCATTCCGTCGCCCATCGCCAACTTCTCTTATTCGAATACCACCTGCATAGGTCAGTCGGTATTGTTTACAGACTTGTCGCAGACGAACGGTGGTGGCATCATTCAGACATGGGCCTGGAACTTTAGCGACCCGCTGTCGGGAGCCAGCAACAACTCTACTTTGCAGAACCCAAGTCATTCATTCACCACGGTAGGTTCGTTTGTTGTTACCCTGACCATTACAAGTTCAAACGGATGTGTCAATACATACTCGACCACCGTAACGGTGAACGCGCTGCCCACGGCCAACTTCACCTTCTCAAGCGCATGCGAAGGCAGTCCGACCACCTTTACCGACGGCTCTTCCACCCCGGGAGCAACTACCATTGTTTCCTATGCGTGGAACTTCGGAGACGGAGGCACATCGACCGCCCAGTCACCGCAACACAACTATGCCACCTATGGAAATTTCAGTGTTACGCTTACAGTAACCAATTCAAACGGGTGTATCCATACCGTCACGAAACAGGTACTTGTTAACCCGAAACCAATTTCTGATTTCTCGTTCTCCCCGGCAAGTTGTGTTGGTACGCCAGTGAATTTTTATAACCAGGCATATGTACCCACCGGCTATTCAGCTTCAATACAAACCTGGGTATGGGATTTTGGCGACGGCCAGAATGCTACCATCACGTTCCCTGCCAACCCGAGTGTAACCCATACTTTCGTTGGAAATTCCACCTCGCACACAGTAACCCTCACGGTAACCACTACGACCGGGTGTATCGGCGTTGTTTCAAAAGTCGTTACCAGCGTTCCCAGGCCTATTGTCAACTTCTCGTATTCCAGCACCCTCTGCGACAACCAGCCGGTTCAGTTTACCGACCTGTCGCAAACCAACGGCGGTGGAAGCATACAGACATGGAACTGGAATTTCGGAGATGCAGCATCAGGTATGAACAACACAGCTACTGTACAAAATCCAATTCACCAGTTCTCAGCCGCCAGTCCTCCTTCATATGCTGTAAGGCTGATCGTAACCAACGGGAACGGTTGTAAGGATACCCTGATCCAAACAATTGCAATCAACGCCAGGCCGACTTCCAACTTTAAAGCCGACACGGTATGCCAGGGCAGTATGACTACCTTCACCGACCAGTCGAGTGCCAGCGCAGTTGCGCACCTGTGGGATTTTGGCGATGGCATCACCAGTACCGGCATCAGCCCGACGCACCTTTATGCCACGGCCAATACCTATACGGTTAAACTGACAGTTACCACGGCACTTGGTTGTATGAAAGATACCACCAAACAGGTTCTGGTTCTTGGCAAACCCGTTTCATCGTTCAGTTTCTCTTCACCAAACTGTGCGGGAGACTCTGTTCAGTTCAACGATCTGTCGACCACGCCTCACGGGTATATCAAGAAATGGGAATGGGATTTTGGCGACGGCACACCCGTTATTACGGTGAACTTCCCGGCGAGCCAGAATGTCAGGCATAAATTTACCAATGGTGGTAATTACAGTGTAAAACTTACCATTACAACTTCCGACAATTGTACGAACGAGAAAGTTAACCTTGTACAAGTCGGCTTCCATCCTATAGCCAATTTCTCTACTGGTCCGACACCATGTGCCGGTATCTCGCTACAGTTTACCGATCTTTCGCAAACCAATGGCGGACCTGCCATCACCATATGGCATTGGAATTTCGGCGACCCGGCTTCAGGTGTCAACAATACGTCGACCACCCAAAACCCGACGCATGCATTCACCGTAGGCGGCCCGTTCATTGTCAGGCTGGTGGTAACGAATGCCAATGGCTGTCTTGACAGTATTGTAGGCGGTAAAACAATCACGGTTAACCCTGCGCCTGCTGCCATTTTCTCGGCTGACACAGCTTGTATGGCCAGCCCAACCCAGTTCACCGATGCTTCAACCACGGCTTCAGGAACAATCGTTTCCTGGGACTGGGACTTCGGTGATCCATCAAGCGGGGCAAACAATACCTCCACGCTTCCGAACCCGACACATATCTATAATACCCAGGGAACATACAACGTCAAACTGACTGTGACAAACTCGCACCAGTGCACCAAGGACACCACCCTGCAGATCAATGTGAATCCTAAGCCAACGGCCATGTTCCAGTACGACCCGGCATGTATTAATGCAGGAACACAATTCACCGACCTTTCAACCGTGCCTGGCAGCAGTATACAGAGCTGGTTGTGGGATTTCGGCGACGGAACTCCTCCGGCTACCATTAAAAACCCGATTCACGTGTTTACAACTTCCGGAACATTCCAGGTCAAGCTGACGGTGAAGAACCTGTTCAACTGTTCCGATTCAGTTACCATACCTGTAATATCGCGTCCGAAACCGGTCAGCGCGTTCTCGTACCTCTCATTCAACTGCCCCAAAGGCAAAGTGGACTTTCAGGATCAGTCAACAGCAACCGGGTCGGCCATAACAACCCGTGAATGGATATTTACACCAGGTTACACCTCAAATATCCAGAACCCGTCATTTACCTTCCCGGTAACCGATACTACTTATTTGGTTACCCTGATCGTGACTGATACCTATGGATGCATCGATACCATCGTCGACAGCGTTCATGTGAAGCCCGGGTTCAGATTCACCTTCACGCATGATACTGTTTGCCAGGGATATCCGACCCATTTCTATCCTGTAAACAAGGCCCTGGGCGATTCACTCTATTCCGTATCCTGGAACTTTGGCGACCCTGCTTCCGGACCCAACAATAAATCATACTTGTACCGTCCATCCCATATTTTCACCGGACCCGGGATATATGCTGTAAGGATGAAGGCCTATAATTCAGATAACTGCGCCGACAGCGTTTACCAGGAGATTCAGGTATATGCAGCGCCTAAGCCTTTGTACAGGTTCGTTTCCACGCCATGCGACAGTTCTGTCCACGTCTTCGATTCCACGCAGTATTCGGGATCGGGATCCATTGCCAGCTGGCTGTGGAATTGGGGAGATGGTACATCCACGACCATCCTTGCCCCGGGACCGGGAGATACTGCCCACCTCTATGTTACCCCTGGCGTTTATCCGGTACAGCTGGTCATCACAAACACGCATGGCTGTATCGACAGTATTACAAGAAGTGTGCGGCGTTTCGCTTGCATCCAGGCTGTCTATACGAATAAAGATACGCTCTGTGCAAGATACAAGATCGCTTTTGCCGACAGTTCATTGCCTGTTTCCAAGATTACCCAGTGGCACTGGACTTGGGGCGATGGCAAGGATACAACCTATTCCAAGCATAAAACACCCATCTACCACACCTTTAGCGATACCGGAACCTACCATGTCAACCTGGCCATCCAGGCGTTGATTGACGGGGCAACCATTGTCGACAGCATGTCAACTTCGGTGAAGATCCATCCGACACCAAAGACCTATTTCTCCAATGTTCCTACCTGTCTGAAACAGATATCGCTTTTCAGGGACACTTCAAAAACATGGGGAGAAAAGAACATCACGTGGAACTGGACTTTCAGCCCGAAGGCAAACGATACGGCTCTCCGCAAGAACCCGTCGCATATGTTTGATACCGCCGGCATTTACAATGTCAAACTGGTGGTTATGAATAAATATGGCTGTAAGGATTCGCTGACCAAGCCGACACGGGTTTTCGGATTGCCTGCCGCACATTTTGAGAATACGACGGCCTGCAAGGGTGATCCGACCTTCTTTACAGATAAATCACTTGTTTCCGACACAACCATTGCAAAATGGCGCTGGTTCTTTGGCGACCCGACCACACTCAGGGATTCGGCCACCATCAAGGATCCGAGTTACAAGTACGATACCACCGGGCTGTGGACTGTCCGCATGATTGTAAAAGACCACTACGGTTGTATCGATACGGTTGATTCAGCGGTGAGGGTCAATATCACACCCGTCAGTTCATTTACCATCGTTAATGGGTATGACGGCAAACAGGGCCAGGTCAAACTGAATAACCTGACTGGCGGAACGAATACCTACAACTGGGAGTTCGGGAACGGCAAGGCATCAACGGAAACAAATCCTGTGGCCACGTTCACAGAAGATGGATCCTACGTTATCAAGTTGATCTCTCATAACGAGTTTGACTGCACCGATACCACATTCTATGAATATAAGCTGTTGTTCAAGGGGCTCTTTGTGCCCAACGCATTTGCTCCTGCAAGTACCAGCCTTGGAATCAGGTTATTCCAGCCAATCGGGGTGAACCTCAAGCAATATCATGTCACAGTATTTGACAACTGGGGCCACCTGATGTGGGAATCGACCAAACTTGACGACAAGGGTGTTCCGACCGAAGGATGGGACGGCACATTTGAAGGTAACCTGATGCCGCAGGGCAACTATATGTGGAGAATTAATGCCCTTTTTGTGGATGAATCTCCCTGGAACGGTTCTGATAATGGTGGTGCAAATTCCGGCAAGACCATGGGTACAGTGACTTTAATCCGATAATCGCTAACAACTTTCTAAATGAAAAAACGATTTATATTCCCGATCCTTGTAATACTGAGTATGCTTGGAATTGCTCCCGGCACTTATGCCCAGGACATGAATTACTCTCAGTATTTCAGCACGCCGATATACTATAACCCGGCATACACTGGGATCAACAGCGGATTACGTGCCCGTTTCCTGTTTCGCGATCAATGGCCCAGTTTGCCAAATCCCTTTAAGTCATACTATTTTTCTGCCGACCTGGGCGACCGGAATCTGCCGGGCTCAGGAGGAGTTGGGATCATGATCAACCAGGATACCCCTGGTGCAGGATTGATCAAGAACTTTGGCGCAGCACTCACTATTGGCGTTCGTATCCCGCTTACCAGTTTCATGGTAAGCCAGCTGGGGATCAAAGCTGGTATCATGCAGCGTACAGTAAACTGGGGCGACCTTGTTTTTGCTGATCAGCTGAGTGGCAAATACGGAAATATTTACCAGTCGTCATTTGTCCCCCCGGATGCCAACAAACGCGTTGTGCCTGACTTTGGCGTAGGAGGCGTATTGCAATTCATCAATCCGCAGGGAAATATAAGTGGAAATATCGGATTGGGGGTTGACCATATCTTCCAACCGGATGTGAGTTTCCTTTCATCTGGTTCTTCGCAGTATCCACGCAAGTGGGTTGGACAGTTTGATCTTATTGTCGTTTCCGGCCCCGGTGGCAGTTCTTCTTCTGCCATGAGTCGTGGCGGCGACGACCCGTTGAAATTCAACCTTGGCGGGATCTATCAGAGCCAGGCAAACCTGAATTCCCTGCAGATTGGCCTCAACTTGCTGAAATACAATATCTACGTAGGTGGCTGGTACAAATCAACCATGACCGGCGTTGTGAACAGTGCCGTTGCACTGGTTGCCGGATATCGGTACTCCTTTTATGAAGATATGAACCTCAAATTCATGTACAGTTATGATCTCCAGGTTTCTGGAGCACTGCAGGGTACCGGTGGCGCGCATGAAATCAGCCTGATCCTGGAATTTGATAAACTTTCGATCTTTGGCGGTGGTGGTGGCGGAGGATATTTGCCCGGTGGCGCTGGCCGCAGGGGCGGAGGTCCGATGGAATGTCCGTCATTCTACTAGGAACAAAAAATCAGGGGCGACCATTTTGGCCGCCCCGTTTTTTTTGATGATTGTTGGTTGTTTTTCAGGGCGGAGCGTTTTGCGGTCACCCTGGAAACTTTACATGTTGGCGATGATTTCCGTACCGAATTCAGAACATTTAAGTTTTGTCGCACCTTCCATCAGCCTTTCGAAATCGTAGGTTACCCGTTTGTTCCGGATGGCCCCTTCAAGACCTTTAACGATCATTGAAGCGGCTTCCATCCAGCCCATATATTCCAGCATCATCACACCCGACAGGATGACCGACCCCGGGTTCACCTGGTCTTTCCCCGCATATTTGGGAGCTGTGCCATGGGTCGCTTCAAAAACGGCGTGGCCCGTTATGTAGTTGATGTTGGCGCCCGGTGCGATTCCAATACCACCGACAATTGCTGCCAACGCATCAGAGATGTAATCACCGTTGAGGTTGAGTGTGGCGATTACTGAATATTCAGCCGGGCGGGTCAGGATCTGCTGTAGGAAAGCATCGGCAATTACATCCTTGACAATGATCTTACCCTGTGATATGGCTTCTTTCTGGAGTACTTCCGCAGCCGCTTCGCCGTCTTTGGCCTTCACTTTGTCGTACTGAAGCCAGGTGAAGACATTGTCGCCGAATTCACGTTCGGCAAGTTCATAGCCCCACTGTTTGAATTGCCCTTCGGTGAATTTCATGATGTTCCCTTTGTGAACCAGCGTTACGGAAGGTTTTTTATGCTCAATGGCATAAAGGATCGCTGCCCTCACAAGGCGTTCAGTACCCTCTTTCGATACCGGTTTGATCCCGATGGAGGATGACTCAGGGAAACGAATTTTTTTTACACCCATTTCATCGATCAGGAAACGGATGACCTTTTCAACTTCAGGGGTGCCCTGCATCCATTCGATGCCGGCATAGATGTCTTCTGAATTCTCACGGAAAATGACCATGTCGGTGGTCTCCGGACGCTTGACAGGGGAGGGAACTCCCTGGAAATAACGAACCGGCCTGACGCAGGTATACAGGTCGAGAATCTGCCGCAGGGCTACGTTCAGAGAACGAATCCCCCCGCCAACCGGCGTGGTGAGCGGTCCCTTGATGGCCACCAGGTATTCCCTGATCACATCAAGCGTTTCCTGTGGCAGCCATTCCCCGGTCTGGACGAAAGCTTTCTCGCCGGCCAGCACTTCTCTCCACACAATTTTACGTTTTCCCTGGTAGGCTTTTTCAACAGCGGCGTCTATAACGCGTACGCTGGCACTCCAGATGTCGGGTCCGGTACCGTCGCCTTCAATAAAAGGGATCACCGGGAAATCCGGAACTGAAATTTTGTCATTTATTAACGTAATCTTTTCTCCAGTCATAAAATTATTGTTTAATTAAAAAAAAATATCAAAAACTCAAAATTCCAAACCCTAAATTCAACTTTCCCCACGTCCCACGTCCTTCGTCCCACGTCCTTCGTCCTTCATCCTTCGTCCCACGTCCCACATCCTTCGTCCTTCGTCCTTCGTAATCCCTGCGCAAAATTACAACTTTTTCAGGGTTTTGATCAACGCCCCCCATTTCTTGTCCACTTCAAAGAAATGTTTCAGGTAATAATTGCCGAACAGGAAATGTGCTTTTACGAACTCCGCACCCCGGGCCGCCATGCTGGCAAAGAATTTTTCGATCATCCCGGATGCAATGCCATTGCCCTGGAGTGAGGAGGTTACCACGATCCCGTCGAGTAAAATGTTGTGATCTTCAATGTGCCTGAAGGTGATTCCGCCGACGATCTTTTCGTTTTCATCGGTCAGTACATACTGATGATCATGGTCTGAAATGTCCTTGGGATAGTTTTCACGGAAGAAAAGCTGGTAGAGCTGCCCGGTTTCGCGGGCTTCGATCGGCTCGCGCAGGATGTAGTGCCTGCCCGATTTATCCTGGATGGGGAACCTTACCACGAGATGCTCTTTCCTGTTTTCACCGATTTTCATGAAATCGATCCCCTGTTCCCCCTGTAACCTGGGAAACACCATCCTGCTGAAGATGTTGCGGTCGTCGTTATCGTGCAAGGCTGATTGCAGGTCTGAGAGTTCAACCAGCTGGATGGCTAGCCCGTCGGGATTTCCTTCCATTTTCTCAAGCAGCCGGTCGAAGGCTTCGTGAATCTCCTCCGCGGCATCTGCAAAGTAGGTGTGCCGGTAAAAGAAGTACCGGGCCAGTTCTGCGTACTGGTGGATCTTGTACAATTCCATCAGTTCGATGAGTGTTTGTTCCTTGGCTGCAGCCGTGGTAAGCGGGTTGATCTTGTACCAGTCCTGAAATTGGTCGACGGCGCTGTAGAGTGAAACTGGCAGGTAATATCGTTTGATGGTCACAGCCAGGTAATGGTCGAGGTGCGCCTGGAGATCCGTCGCATCAAAGCAGGTTACCGGCTTTGCTTTCAGGTCATGCTGCAACTGCTCCAGGAACAGCGTGGCTTCTTCCTTTCCGAGCGCTTCGATGCATGCGTCGAAGATCCAGTTGATATCAAGCAGCTTATGGCACAGTGGGTAGATCGAGGATATTTTGGCATAATAATGCTGCACCATGGGATAAACCAGGGAGAGGGTGTTTTTGTACACCGACCACCCGGCCAGCGACAAAACGACTGCGCTTCCCTTGAAATCCATCTCCGGGATGGCTACGTTGGCAGGCGATATCGCTCCCGGCACAATCTGGCGCCCGCTGTGGTGCCAGGCTTTAAAGGTGACCGCAAACGACCTGATAAATATTTTTTTCCAGGCATTGCCACCGACATATCCCGAAGAACGATGAATTTCAGATAATTCACGGATCTTGTCCCAGGCTGATAACCCGCCGATGTATTGCGTGGTAAGCACGCCAAGGTTTGGCCTGCTGCTGCCCAGGATCGGCGCGACGGCGGGGCCGTATGGGAACCCGGCAAGGGAGGCCAGCCAGTAGAAAGTGTCGGGATTTGGCTTGAATTGCGGGTTTTCGCTCATCACCATATGCAGGTCAAAATGCTTGCCTGCATTCGTATTGATGGACAGCCTGTAATGCTTGAACTCCTTGAAAGCCAGCAATCGTAATATCCAGATCCCTTTATCCGGCACGTCGCTGAGCTTGAAATCGGGTTCGCTGAAGGTGAGGATGATACTCTCCTTCAGGAACGTCGTGGATTGGAATATTTTGGTAACACGTTGTTTTTCAAGATCTGATATTCCGTGCTCAAAGACCAGTTTTGATTTCCAGTCGGAAATGGTACTGCGTGTTGATTTGCTGTCAATCTCCTTTTCGAAAACTGCGGCAAGCTTGTAGAAATAGGCCTCTGCTTTTTTTGAGAGATAGGGGTCCTCCCTGTGAAGGATCCATCTTGAAAGCTCAGCCCGCACAGGGACGTAATATTCAAGGTGCAGCACTGCGAAATTGTAAAGCAGTCCCAGCACGTCTTCAAAGGCCCGCCGGTGACGTTTTGAGGCTGGCCAGCTGAGGTGGGTCCGGTACCAGTAAAGCCGCTGTTTCAGGGCATCCAGCCTGTGTTTCCCGAAATTGCCGGATGCTATCTCGCGAATCGAATTTTCGTTGAGAAAGGAGAGGCCCGATTCGATGAAGGTAGGCATGAACTGAATCTCTTCCGGCTTTGGCGCTTTCAGCAGGATCAGGCGATAGGCAAGGCACCTGATCTCCTCCTCGGGATGCGTGGCAAGCGCTTCGAGCCTGTGCCTGATGGCGATGGCCAGCCTGGGTTCAGCGCTGATGAGGATTTTTCCGAGTTCGTCGGTAGCCTTGTATGCCTCCTCGAATCCGCGGAAATAGGTGCGGAAAAGCAGGTAGTTCGCCTGGATCAGCTGCTGGTCGCGTATGGTTTTGATGACCGGGAAGGCTTTTTCGTCGAGTTGCCTGAACCCGGCGATGGATATGCTGGAGGAAAAGGCGCCCATGGAGAGATCCCAGCCCTCCTTGACGGGGCAGAAGGCGATCAGGGCCGGGTTCCCGATCCATATCTTGGGTTGCCGGGTCAAGGTACCGAGGTCGATCTGGTTTGATTCGATGTGGTACTTGAGGTGCCCGATCCGGTACCAGTTCCCTTTAAGCCTGCTGAAACTCAGCTTTGATCCGTTGCGGCGATTGACCAGTTGCTGTCGTTCATACCGTATGTCGGTCTCAAGGATGCCCAGGTCGCGGAAAAACCATTTCGGGATGATGATCGAGAAATCTTTTGCTGCTATATTGATACTGTTACTCTGGTAAAGGGTTTCAACAACCTCCTTGAAATTTGTTTCGATTGCTTTCCGGTTGTACGAGTTCTTCGGGGTCAGTTCACCTTTCTCCGGGCTGAAGTCACGGTCGAGCACCGTGAAGTTGATGACCCGCTCATAGGGCGCCACATCGGTATTTGCGGCCATCACGATCTGGTGATAATATTCCGACAGGTTTTGTGCCTCAAGAGAATTAAACAGGGGATCCGTATGGTCCGGGACAATAAGCAGTACATTGTAAGGCCTGTTATCGCCGACGAGGAACACGTTTTTGATACCAGGCACTTTGTTGAATTTCTTTTCGATGACCTGCGGCGCAACAGTCTGGCCGCGATTATTCTTGTAAATATCCTTCACCCGGTCAACAATCTCAAAATAGCCGTCAGCGGCTTGTTTGAACACATCCCCTGTCGAAAGCCACCGATCGGCCGCAGGTGAAACAGGGTATGGGATTACCTCGCCCGGGGCGGCTGTTTCTAAGTAAGCACCTATGTAATGGCCACTTATTTCAAGTTCCGAGTCGGGGGTGAGCCTGGTTTGAACGCCCGGTAGGGGAACCCCCACTGAAAACTCCTTGTATTTGCCCGGAGGTGTCATGGTGATGCCGCCGGTGGCTTCCGTCATCCCGAAACCACTGTTGAGGTGTATACCATATTGATTAAAAAAACGGAATACTGCCGGGTCGAGGTAACCTGCGGCCGATAACCCCCAATGCAACCGGGAGCCTACGACATCGCGAACCGCCTGCTCCCTGAGTTCCTGGCTTTCAACGTTGCTGATTACCTCCTGGCAATGTTCATAAAGTTCCTGCCAGCGTAACGGAATGCTGATAAATCCTGTCGGGTGCATCTTCGGGAAGAGCGAACGCAGGGTTTCCGAAGAGGTGTTCCCGGCAAAAATGTAAGTCCCGCTCCAGAAGATGGAACCAGTCAGTTCCAGGTATCTTCCAAACGTATGAAATAAAGGCAGGTAGCAGAGGAATACTTCATCTCCCGCTTCCGGCACGGCAGCGGCGCGGGCGAACCGTTTTGATACAATATTATATATGGAAAAGGAAACTCCCTTGGGGAGCCCCGTACTGCCCGAGGTGAACATGGTGGTGGCGACCTGGTTGTTTATTCTCACCGGTTGCCTTGCAAGGATTACATCCATATCCCACCGGGAGATCTTCTTGCTCTCTTCAACGAGGTACCTGACATCACGCGTTTTGGCATTGACCGGCTGCAGGGAAAAGATTATGAATTTAATTTCAGCCTGTTCCCTGATCTTAAGCAGGACGGATAATCGTTCGTCGGTGTCGGCCAGGGCAATGTTGATTTTGAGTTCATTGAAAATCGGCAGCAGGATGTCCGCCTTGAAATGCGGACTGAGCGGCGTGTCATAAATATCGAACATCAGGCAGGCCAGGTCGGTACAGGCCCCTTCCAGGCAGTTTTCATTGTAAATGGCGACCCTGGGTGCCGTCGCTACCGATTTGTAAAACAGGCTGGCAATTTCCCGGAGATGGCGGTATATCTGATCGTATGTCCAGTCAATTGCGACAGCCGACGACATGTCCTTGAATAAAATATGGTTGGGATGCTCCGCAACACGCTGCTCCATCAGGTCGCGAAGGTCGTAATTCGTATGCTGAATGATTCTGAATACAACATCGGCCCATCTCGACCGTTCTACAGGGGTGTCAAGTGCGCTAAGGAAAAGGGATTTCCGGGTCAGATCGAGAAATTCGAACCAGAACGAATTCCGCACTGTGCCCTCAATGCCTGATGCGAAAATCTTTTCTGTCGTTTCAATAATTTTCAGTGCCTGGAGATGGCTGCTTTTATCCTTTTTTTTAACGATTTTCCATTCTTCAAGCAGAGATTCTAATTGTGGCATTGTAAAATTGGTTTGGGGATGAAATTTTTCATAAATTTAACACGTTATTTCCAATAATAGCATTTACATCTAAACTTCTAAAAATCTCATTTAGTCTACGTTAAATATAATTTTATTATGTTATTGAATATCAATTTAATACAAAACACTTACGAAAAAATTTCACAGGGTGTCGTCCTGGCGAAGACCCTGCTGAACAAGCCACTTACGCTTACGGAAAAGATACTTTATGGTCACTTGTTCGACACCCACACGTCAAATCCATACGCCAGGGGTGTCGATTATGTCAATTTCCTGCCTGATCGGGTGGCCATGCAGGATGCTACAGCCCAGATGGCGCTGCTTCAGTTTATGACAGCTGGCCGGGCAAGTGCTGCCGTTCCCTCAACCGTGCATTGCGATCATCTGATCCAGGCCCAGCTTGGGGTTAAGAGTGATCTGGCTACAGCCATGGTACAGAACAAGGAAGTATATGATTTTCTTGAAACAGTATCGGCAAAATATGGCATCGGGTTCTGGAAACCGGGAGCCGGGATCATACACCAGGTGATCTTTGAAAATTATGCATTCCCGGGCGGGATGATGATCGGTACCGATTCGCACACGCCTAATGCCGGTGGGCTGGGCATGGTTGCCATAGGCGTTGGCGGCGCCGATGCCGTGGATGTGATGTCGGGCATGCCGCTCGAGTTGAAAATGCCTAAAGTGCTTGGCGTCGAACTCACCGGGAAACTGAGTGGATGGGCTTCGGCCAAGGATGTTATCCTCAAGCTTGCCGGGATCCTTACCGTCAAGGGCGGCACTGGTTTTATCGTGGAGTATTTCGGCGAAGGTGCTGACTCGCTTTCCTGTACTGGAAAAGGGACCATCTGCAACATGGGGGCCGAAATTGGGGCAACCTGTTCGGTTTTCAGCTACGACCAGAAAATGAAGGCGTATCTCGACGCCACCGGGCGCAGTGAAGTATCGGCGCTGGCTGATCGCTATGCCGCTTATCTTGCGCCGGATGCAGAGGTTTGTCAGGACCCTGCTGCATATTACGACCAGTTCATCCGGATCAACCTCTCGGAGGTGGAGCCCTACATCAACGGGCCTTTCTCACCGGATGTGGCACACCCGATCTCTGAATTCAAGGCATTTGTAAAGGAGAACAGTTATCCTGAAACGCTTGAAGTCGGCCTGATCGGTTCCTGCACCAACTCTTCGTATGAGGATATCTCGAGGGCGGCTTCTGTTGCAAAGCAAGCGGGTGAAAAGCACCTGAAGGTAAAAGCAGAATTCGTGGTCACACCCGGTTCGGAACAAATTCGTTATACCTGCGAACGCGACGGATTGCTCGACGTGTTCAACAGCATCGGCGGTGTGGTCATGGCCAATGCCTGCGGACCGTGCATCGGTCAGTGGTCGCGGAAAATTGACAATCCTGACCGGAAAAATTCCATCCTGAATTCATTCAACCGGAATTTCGCCAAACGGAACGACGGCAATGCAGGCACGCACAGCTTTATCTCCTCGCCTGAGATCGTTACCGCCCTGACGCTGGCCGGCAGCCTCACATTCAATCCACTCACCGACTTTCTGGTCAATGAATCCGGACAGCAGGTGAAACTGGACGAACCGAGCGGCTGGGAACTTCCCGTCAACGGCTTCGACGTCAAAGATCCCGGGTACCTGGCACCTCCGGCCAATTCTTCGGAAATAAAGGTAAGTGTAAACCCGCTTTCCGACCGGTTGCAGCTGCTTGAGCCTTTTGATGCATGGGACGGCAAAGATATCACCGGGATGAAGCTGCTTATCAAGGCAAAGGGAAAATGCACCACCGACCATATTTCTATGGCCGGTCCCTGGCTGAAATTCCGCGGACACCTCGACAACATCTCCAACAACCTGCTGATGGGGGCGGTTAACTTCTTCAACGAGAAAACCAACGCGGTGAAGAACCCGGATACAGGAGAATACGGCGAAGTGTCGAAAACCGCGCGGTTTTACAAGGCACAGGGAATTCCCACGATGATCGTTGGCGATGAAAATTACGGTGAAGGTTCTTCACGCGAACATGCGGCCATGGAACCACGCCACCTCGGCGTTCGGGCTGTGCTCGTGAAATCGTTTGCGCGCATCCATGAAACCAACCTTAAAAAGCAGGGAATGCTCGCGCTCACCTTCGCGGATTCTGCCGATTACAACAAAATCAGGGAAGATGATGTGTTTGACCTGGAAGGGCTTGGCACCCTGAGCCCCGGGAAACAGCTGACCTTAAGACTTCGCCATGCCGACGGCAGCAGCGAAGAAATTTCAATTAACCATAGTTACAGCGACCTGCAGATCCACTGGTTCAAGTCGGGAAGCGCCTTAAATTACATGAAAACCCTAAAATAGATAAGCGTATGATCATAGACGATTTCCTGAAAGACCTTGCAGTACTGTCTGAAGACTCCTGCAAAATTGATGAAACCCTGTTTAAACAGTTCGATGTAAAGCGCGGATTGCGCAACGCTGACCATACCGGCGTGCTCGTCGGCCTCACGCGTGTGGGTAGTGTGGTTGGATATGATAAGATCGACGGTAAGCTGGAAGCCATCGACGGCAAACTGATTTACCGTGGTATTGATATCAAAGACCTCGTTCGCGGGTGCCAGGCGGCAAAACGCCCCGGCTTTGACGAAACCGTGTTTTTGCTGCTATTCGGCCGCCTTCCGCTGAAAGATGAGCTTGACCGGTTTTCTGCCGGCCTGGCCGAACAACGCGCCCTGCCTGAGAATTTCAACCGCGACATGATCCTCACCATGAAAGGCAAGGATATCATGAACATGCTGGCTCGGTCGATCCTGGCGCTTTACACCCTCGATGAAAAGGCAGATGACACTACCATCGAGAATATCCTGAGGCAATCGATCAGCCTGATCGCCAAGATCTCGACCATCGCGGTCTATTCGTACCATTCGATGCGCCACCTGATCTATTACGATACACTCACCGTGCGCTATCCCGACAAGAAGCTGAGCACAGCAGAGAACTTCCTGTATATGCTCAAGGGCAACGACTATACCTCCCTGGAGGCTGAGTTGCTTGACCTGTCGCTTGTGCTTCACGCAGAACACAGCGGGGGGAATAATTCAACCTTTACCACGCGCGTGGTCAGTTCGAGCGGCACCGACACCTATTCGGCCATCGTGGCAGCCATCGGCTCCCTCAAGGGACCATTGCACGGCGGGGCCAACATCCAGGTGATCGAGATGATGGAAAATATCAAGGCCAACGTAAAAAACTGGGCCAACGATGACGAGGTGGCAGAATACCTTCGCAAAATCACGCGCAAGGAGGTTCACGATAAATCAGGGAAAATCTACGGATTCGGGCATGCCGTGTACACTGTTTCCGATCCGAGGGCCATTTTGCTGAAGGAAAAAGCCCGCCTGCTCTCCATCGAAAAAGGCCGCCAGGATGAAATGGCGCTCTACGAATCGATCGAGCGTATCGGGCCCGAGATCTTCTATGAATTCAAAGGAACCCAGGATAAGCTGATCTCCCCCAACGTTGACTTCTATTCCGGCTTTGTATATGAGTGCCTGAAGATCCCAAAAGAACTCTACACCCCGTTGTTCGCCATCTCCCGCATCAGCGGATGGTGCGCCCACCGGCTTGAAGAGATGATCAGCGGACGCCGCATCATACGGCCGGCGTATAAAACCGTTGAGCCGCCAAGGAACTATATCCCGCTCGAAGAGAGGTAATGAATATCGAATATTGAGCAACGAATTTTGAAGTTTAAATGAAGGTCGCTGGCAGTAAATGACCTCTCCCCTGACCCTCCCCTTCAAGGGGAGGGGCGGGAGGGGTTCCAGAATGTTCCATATTCAATATTCATTTTTTTTAATGCATAACGGCTATCTTCCTGGTAAACGATTCTGAACCATTGCGAACCCTGATCATGTAAATCCCCGGCGAAAGCGCCGATACGGGAATGGTCAGGGTTATCTTTTTCCCACCTGTCCAGGAACCCACAATTTGTCCTGATGCGGTAAGCAGTTCACACAGGCCCAGCGGGACATTACTCTGAACCGTAATATAGTCGTTCGCAGGATTCGGAAAGACAGTAGTTTGTGGCTTGACTTTTGTGGGAATTCCCTGGGTAAGGTCAACATCAAGCGTGTCGCAAAACGCACCGCAGAGAAAAGAGTTGGTTAGCAGGTCAAAGTGCATCGCTTCGATCAAATATTTAAACTGCGTATATGGAAACCCTATGGGAATAACATCGTCGAAATAGTAACCTGTGACAAGGGGAGCATTGAGTTTGGTGTAGGTAACCCCGGGAAGATCCCTCCTGTAAACATTGTACCCCATCACCCCCTGCAGGCTGTCGCAGTCGGGATGCTGCCAGAAAAGGTGCACCGTGTTTCCTGATTTGGAATAACCGCATCCGGCAGGGCCCTTGCATAAAGCATATGCACGGATGTTATCAACCGACCAGCTGGCGATGTTGCCGCTGTTGAGGCCGGAAGCCCTGAACCCGACTTTAAACTGTTTCCCCACAGTTTGTGAAATATCGATCTTCTGATGAACCCAGCCGGTTGATCCCACATTCGTGATTTCGAACACCGGGTACCAGGTGTTATCGATAAAATATTCCGCCTCCAGTTTTTCCGTACCACTGGTTGTAAAATCCGCAAGTTTATAGTCGAACTCCAGGAACATGTTTGCACACAAATAGGGTTTCCCGTACAAACTGAAACTCTCGAGCCTTGACTCATAATTCGTTACGCCGGGACTGCCGTTGAACATTGCGGTGGGCGCGGGGTTTCCCTGGTTTGTGGCGACAACCCAGTTTAACTGCGATGGATGAAACTGCCAGGAATAGCCACTGAAATTGCCCATGTCCCATGATTCGTAAAATGGGAAAGGGAAGTCGCAATTCATAATTATGCTGACCGGCCCGGATGGCGGCGATTCACCGAACTGGCCAGGCGAACCATACGCTGCCAGGTCGTAACTGGCTGTGATGGTGTATGAATAGGTCCCAGTTGCCAGCGAATAATCATACCAATAGAGCGTTTCCCCGCTGCTGATGCCCTTAACCAGGCTGCCGTCCCTGTATATGTTGTACCCTGCCAGTCCGGCAGGGGTGCCTCCCCCGGGCAGCTGGGGTTTCTGCCAGGTGAGATAGCTGTTGCATTCGACAGGGGTGCCGTTGAAGTTAAGCGGGGCGTACAGCGTGTAGCGCTTGTTGCCGGGTGGCGCCGACTGCCCGTGCCAGGGCGTGAGAGCGCCGGCCAGCGCTGTCAATAACAGCAGGATGGCCAGTTTTTTGAATGGGTTCATGATGGATATGGTTTTATTTGTGAATAAGGAAGGAATGAAAAACATAGTAAAGATAAGGAACCGGGGCAGGAAAGTCAAGGGTTTTTTCAGTCAGACATGGGCTAATCAGCCTGTTGACCGACAGGTTAATTCCTTTCGCCCTTGCTATAAAGGTTCTTCTTATGCAGCCTCCCAGCTGTTGGGGGTTGCATCAGCCGGTAGATGACCTCCTGCTCCGAAACCCGGAAAAGCCGCTCGGGTTCTGTGCGTATGGCTTCCAGGAAGGGACGAAGCCTGAAAAACGGGATGAAATGTACTGTGGTATTATCAATCACCAGTTCGCCTGAATAGGTGAGGTTGATCACCCAGCCATCGGTGGGATGGTAATGATCGATGAAGCTGCGCAGCGAACGCGTTATTTCTGGCTTTTTCAGCGAGGAATATTTTACTTCGACAGGTAAAGGATTTTCATACCGTTCGATCACGAAATCGACTTCAGCCTTGTTGGTGGTGCGCCAGAAATGCAGGTCGTAGATATGACGCTGGAGTGTATCGAGAAGCAACGTGCAGACCAGGTTTTGAAAAACAAAGCCATGATCGCGGTGGTTATGGATGTTGCCGAACATCCTGATCGCGAAGTTTCGCATCCCGTGATCAACGAAGTAGACCACCGGCGATTTGGTGATCTCCTTGATCTTATTGCCATGCAACGGGGGGATCATCTTAAGGAAGAAAGTGCGTTCGGCGAACCACAGGTACTTTTGGATCGTTGGCAGCGCAGCCCTGGTTTCGTTGGAAAGCATCGAAAGGTTGATCATCCCGCCGGTTTGGGCGGCAAGCAGGCACATCATCCGGCCATACACTTCAGGGCCGTGGCCCTTCAGCAGCGTGTCGATGTCGCGTGTCATATACGACTGGTAAATTTCGTTGATGACATCCATCTTCTCATGAAGCGATGAGGCCATGATCACCCGCGGGTACCCGCCGAAGTTGAGGTATTCGTTGAGCAGGGCGAGCGCGCCGGGAAGATCGTTCATCAGGAATGAATCGAGGTAGGCGGAATGGTTGTATCCCGTGCGGAAATCGGCAAATTCAAAGAAACTGACCGGCATCACTTCGAACATGCGCTTTCGGCCGGCCATCGATTCCTGGATACTTGCCCGCAGTTCAAGGGAACCGGAACCGGAAAGGATGAATTTTACCGGGAGGTCCATATCATACAAACCCTTCATGAACAAACCAGCGTTTTCCTTCAGCTGGATTTCATCGATGAATACATAGGTTTTTCCGTTCGCGGACGGCGTTCCGATCAGGTTAAGCAGGGATGCCTGGGTTGCCATGACCAGGGCGTCGGCTTCGTTGTCGAGGTGCAGGAAAATAACCGGCAGGCCCTTGCCGGCAAGATGGCCGGCCATCTGCTGCATCAGCGTGGTTTTACCGACCTGGCGCGGGCCGGTGATCACGGTGATTTCAGGTGCCGGGAGGTGGTTTAAAAGGTCGGTGAGGATATTTCGCCGTATCATATTGTGTTTATAACCTGATATTCCCCACAAATATACGAAATTATCTGGTAAATTTATATCGACCCATACATTTTTTTCATCGCGTTGTTGACCAGCTGTCTTGCCAGCGAACGGGGGATCAGGTTCATCAGGAAGAAATATTGCAGGCGGTTAACCAGGCCGGGGATGCAGATGGTTTTTACCCCTAGCTGGCTCAGTGCATACCCGGCAACTGCTTCCGGTGTCATAAAGGATGGTTTCATTTTATCGAAACTGGGATTGCTTTCCCGGTAGGTCGGCGTCGAAACGGTGCCCGAGCAGCACACCGTGATGTCGATGCCATTGGACTTCAGCTCGTCGTGAAGTGCTTCAGCCAGCCGGATGCTGAACGATTTGGTGGCCGCGTAGGTTGCGACATACTGCGGGCCGAACAGGCCGGCCAGCGATGACACCAGCACAATACCACCGGGTTTGCCTGCAGCGATCAGCCGGTTCGAAAAACTGTGGACCAGGTAGAGCAGCGTCCTCATGTTGACCGACAGGAACCCATCGAGGTCGCGGCGGTCGAGGTCGGTAAAACGGCGAACCTTGCTGTACGCAGCAACATAGACCAATAGTCGGCAGTCGGCGGCCGAAGCAGCCTTCATGCATTGCGCTTCGGCATCGGCTGCAGCCAGGTCGAGGTGCAGCTCCACCGATTCCGTATGATAATCCCGTTTAATTTCCAGGGCAAGGTCATGCATCGCTTTTTCATCCCGGTCAGCGAGAATAATGTTAAACCCGGCGGCTGCAAGCGACCTGGTGAAACCTGCGCCGATCCCTTCGGCAGCGCCTGCCACGAGGGCCCATTTTCCATATTGTTCCAAAAGTGATGCCATGATTTTTCTATCTTTGCCGATTCTGCAATAATAGGTAATAATATTCAACATGAGAAAGCTCTTGTTTCTCTTTTTGGGCATGCTGAAGGCCTTCCGTCAATTCGGTTTAAAACTCCGGGGGAAAACGGAAGACGACATCCATGCGCAGCGCGTGGTAATCGGTAAATCATGGGATGAATTTTGCGATAACCTGAAATCGGCCGGCGCCTCGCTCATGTACCCGGGCACACCGCGGGACGCTTTCAACCAGGCCGAAGGGCTGCGTTACCTCACCCGGCTCACGCGCGGCGGACTGGAGGCATTCGTGGAGTACTGCGACCCGGCATTCCCGGTATTGCGCCGGCTGGCTCATGAAACAGTGAAAATGGGGGCAGATAACCCTGACAACTATTACTTCAATGCCCAGATCAGCGGGAAATACAGCTATCGCATCCGCGGGAAACGGAATTCGGTGCACTACATAGGGTTTTTTACTCAAAACGGCAATTATGGCACCACCGGGGGAATGTCGCCCTGTGGCGTGCTTGAACACACCGACCTGGTCATTGACGATGACGGCAGCTTTGAGATTATCCTGGGCCCCACGCCCACCGGCAAAAACTGGCTGAAAACTGAACCAGCAACCTCGATGGTGATGGTTCGACAGACCTTCCTGGACCGTTTTACTGAGACACCGTCGGAAATCACTATTGAAAACCTCGATGGCCGCACAGCACCCGAACCTATAACGCCTGCCATGATCGACGAAGGACTGAAAACCGCGTCGATGTTCGTGGCAGGGGCTTCTTTACTCTTTGCCAGGTGGGCCAACGGATTTCAGAAACATACCAACAAACTCCCCCTGTTTGACCCTGAGGTGTCAAATGCGGCAGGGGGCGATGCCAGCATTATTTATTACCACAGTTACTGGAAACTGGCGGACAATGAATCGCTCGTGATCACGGTTAAACCGCCTGACTGCGATTCATGGAACTTCCAGCTCAACAACTACTGGATGGAATCGCTCGATTACCGTTATTTCACCATCTGCATCAATAAAGCCACTGCCATATATGAACCCGACGGCTCCGTAAAGGTCGTCGTCGCCCACACCGACCCGGGAACACCTAATTGGATCAACACCTGCGGCCACAACGAAGGCACCATGTTGTGGAGGTGGTACAGGATCAAAGCAGGGGACAGGGCAGTAGTCGAGCCTTGTTGCGAAGTGAAAAGGGAGGAGAAATAATTAAAAATTAAAAATTAAAAATTAAAAATTACTAATTTCTGTTCATCTGTGCCCATGTCCACCTGTCCGCCTGTCCACCTGTCCGCCTGTCCGCCTGTCCACCTGTCCGCCTGTCCACCTGTCCGCCTGTCCGCCTGTCCACCTGTCCGCCTGT
>Ga0114951_10000132_pt1 | contig 105028 bp, 102 predicted proteins | sample AM7aDNAmetaG_FD_88677 | JGI IMG/M metagenome (GOLD analysis project Ga0114951, IMG submission 88677) | Freshwater microbial communities from Finland to study Microbial Dark Matter (Phase II) - AM7a DNA metaG | ecosystem: Environmental > Aquatic > Freshwater > Lake | place: Finland: Lake...
CGCCGGCGCGCGTGCCGCCTGGTGCCCAGCGGCGGCTACCTTTTGGATGCCACCAGCGCCAGGTGGTACGGGAGATCCGTGCCCGGCTCGTGTGCCTCGACCTCCTCGAGTCCCATCTCCGTGATGATGCCGCGGACCGCAGCGAGCCCAAGGACATGGTCGAGCGGGGGGCCGACGGGCCGCTCACGGTCGCCCCAGTCGAGGACTACGAAGAGCCCGCCGGGGCGCAGAAGGCGGACGACCTCGTCCAGGGCGCCCGGCTGGTCGTACAGGTGGTGGAGCACGTCGACCATGACTACGCGGTCGGCAGCGCCGTCGGCGAGCGGCACGGCGTTCGCGTCGGTCTCGACGACCTCGAGCCTGCCGGCGAGGTCCGGCGTGATCTTCTCGCGCAGCATCTGCGCCAGCCGCGGCAGCGCCTCGACGGCCACGACGCGGCCGCCGGGCACCGCTTGCGCCACACCGATCGTGTAGACGCCGGTGCCGGCGCCGTAGTCCACCACGGTCTCGGCGCCGTCCAGGCGGAGCAGTGACACTACGGCGCTTCGGGGGAGAGCCTCCAGACGGGCCGGATCCCCGAGGCGTTCGGCGTGCTGTGGGTCGAAGGCGTCGGCCATCAGGCGGTGACCGTCGTGACGTTGAACGCCGGCGGCTGGTGCAGATGCTTCTTCACGGAGCAGAGGTTCATCGCGTTGACGATGGCGGCCTGATACTTCTCAGGGAAGCCGGCGGGCAGTTCAAGCTCGAGGTCGATGTTCGTGATGAGGCCGACCTGCGGGTCGAACTGAGGGCGCATCGTGAGCTTGGAGCCCTTGGGGTCGATGCCGCGCTGCTGCATGAAGCCGAGAGCGAAGATGCCCGCGCAGGTACCGATGGAGGCGAGGAAGAGGTCGAAGGGCGCCGGCGCGGAGTCGTCGCCGCCACCGCGCGCCGGCTGGTCGGTCTCGATGGTGAACCCCCCGTAGTCCGCGTACACGCGCTTGCCGCCGGGGAAGTAGATGTTCATCTCCATGCTTGATTCCTTTCCACAGCCCCAGCCTCCACGACCGGAGCATCGCCTGTCCAGGTAATTTCCATGTTGCGAAATTGCGAAACTTGGATACAATGGCGTCATGAATGATGACCGCCAACGATACGCCATCCACGCCGCCGTGTTCGCCGCACTCGCCAACCCCACGCGGCACGAGCTCATGCACCATCTCTGCGACGCGCCACGCACGCCCAGCGAGCTGGCGGAGCTGCTCGAGGTGAGCCGCCCGAACGTCTCACAGCATCTCGCAGTTTTGCAGCGCGACGGCCTGGTCAAACGATCACGGCAGGGCGGGCGCGTCCTCTGGGAAGTCCTCGACCCGCGCCTGTCCGAGGCCTGCGCCCTCATCGACGAGATCCTCGGCCACGAGCTCGCTCAACGCGCGCATGCCCTTGAGCCGGCCGGCATCGCCACATCAACGTAACGTCAACGGGAGAGTCCGCATGATCGAGGTCAACGTCCACGCCTGTCCCCAGAATCATCCGTGCCCCGCCGTCCGCAGTTGCCCTGTGGGCGCCATCATCCAGGACGACATCTTCTCGGCGCCCCGCATCGATCACGAGCTCTGCACGGACTGCGGTGCCTGCACCAAAGCCTGCCGGGTGTTCTCCCTGGTACGCGAAGAGGTAGGAGTCATCTGATGGCCATCGTCGACCTCAAGTGCCGTTCGTGCGAGCATGCCTTCCAGCTGGTCACACGCGGCGCCGTGAAAGAGAAGCAGAAGTGCTGCCCCTCCTGTGGCTCCAAGGAGGTGCGCCAGACCTTCGGCAGCTTCCTGCGCAACGGGTCTCTCGCGGACCCGTCATGCGGCGCCCCGCAGCGCAGCAGCGGCTACGGCTGAGGCTGAGTCCCTCGCGGCGCGGTCGCGCCGCATGCCCACTCAGCCGATCTTTCACATCACGGGCGTGACATTCCCGCGCGCACACGCCGCCCTCCGGCCTGCCGGGCGTTTCGCGCCTGCAGGGCGCGGGTACGCCCGGCCCATGAACGCACACGGTCCGCATCTCAGCCTTGACGAATTCATGATCGAGATGGGCCGCGAGCCGGTGAGCTCGCTCACCCACGAGCGGCTCATGGACCTTGCTCACCGGGTGCGGCTCTCCGACGGGCTCATCGCGAGCCGCACCTGCTTTGCCGCGAACACCTATGCCCGCAACCTGGTCTGCCGCACGCCGGCGTTCGAGCTCCTCGTGCTGTGCTGGAGGCAGGGGCACGAGTCCACGATCCACGACCACGCCGGCTCGCTCAACGCCATCAGCGTGCACGGCGGCGAGCTCACCTCGAGGATCTTCGTGCCGGCCGCCGGCAGGCCCGCCGGCACCGGTCCGGTCGAGCTTCTCGCCGAGGAGCGTGTGCGGCCCGGCGGTTGGACCGGCGTCGATCGCCACGGTATTCATCAGCTCGCCAACACGACCGACGACGATCTCGTGACGGTCCACGTGTACGCGCCGCCGCTGACCGAGCTCGTCGTCTATTCCACCGACTCAGCTCAGACGGAGCGGCGGCCCCTGCGCTACACGCTCGCCGACGACCTGACCTGACCCCTGTCGGCGGAAGGCCGCCGACCACTTCCGCTGGAGGCACACGATGTCACTTCCCACGCGCGCGCTCGGGACGAGCAGCCTCGAGATCACCACGGTCGGTTTCGGCTCCTGGGCCGTCGGCGGCGGCGGCTGGGCGTTCGGCTGGGGCCCGCAGGACGACGACGTCTCGATCGCGGCGATTCACCGCGCCGTCGACCTGGGCGTGAACTGGATCGATACGGCGGCGATCTACGGCTTGGGGCACTCGGAGGAGGTCGTGGGCCGGGCCGTGCGGGCTCTGCCCGCCGCCGCCCGGCCGCTGATCTTCACCAAGTGCGGCCTGGAGTGGGACGCGGCTGGCCCACTGCGCGATCCGCAGTGCATCGTCACGCCGCACACCGTCCGGCATGGCATCGTGGACTCGCTGCGCCGCCTCGGCATCGAGACCGTCGACTTGTTCCAGATCCACTGGCCTGACGACCAGGGCAACCCGGTAGAGGAGGCTTGGGCGGAGATGGTGAGGCTGCGCGAGGAGGGCAAGGCGAGAGCCATCGGGGTCTCCAACTTCGACCCCGACCTGCTCGCCCGCTGTGAGGCCGTCGGCCACGTCGACGCGCTGCAGCCGCCATTCTCCCTGATCAACCGCAGGGCGGCTGGAGCGGAGCTGCCGTGGGCTGCCCGGCACGCCACCGGAGTGATCTGCTACAGCCCCATGGAGTCCGGCATTCTCACCGGCACTTTCACTGCGGAGCGCGTGGCCGCGATGGCCGACGAGGACTGGCGCAAACGCGAACACACGTTCAACGAGCCGGAGCTGGGCCGCAACCTGTCGCTGCGCGACGCCCTGCGGCCCATCGCCGCCCGGCACGACGCGACGGTTGCCGCCGTCGCCATCGCCTGGGTCACGCGCTGGCCGGGAGTGAGCGGCGCCATCGTAGGGGCGCGCTCACCGGAGCAGGTGGACGGCTGGATCGGCGGTGCATCGCTCGCCTTGACGGACGACGACCTCGATGAGATCGCCGCCGCTCTCCGCGAAACGGGAGTCGGCGAAGGGCTCGCCGACCCGCGCCGACCCTACAGCGCGTAGGTTGCGAAGGGGTGGTCGCAGGGCTGACCGACGGCGACGTGCACGCGGCGCTCGGCGGGCTCCCAGACCATGCTGGCGGTCGTCACGCTCTGGTCCTGATCGGGGTCGTCATCGTCCCAATGGGAGCAGATGGAGAGCGGGGCGTTGGCGTGGTCGCGGAGCAGCGTCTGCCCCAGGCGGACAGGGTCTTCGCCGGCCTCGAGGCCCGCGGCGAGGAGCTCATCCGCGCGGGCTCGCCGCTTGTAGCTGCCCTCCGACGTGGTCGCGTCTTGCGGCGCGAGCTCCGGCGTCACGTAATGGTTCGTGTGCGCGAAGCAGGCGCCGCCATCCAGCCAAGCCATCCGCGTAGCCGTGGTCTCGATGTCGAGGATGCCACCAGCGGCGTCGGCCCACAGATGATTCGAACCTCGCGCTCGGGGTACCGCGGCAATGCGCGCGCGGACCTCCTCGAGGCTGCGGCACGCGAACAGCGACGCCAGCAGCAGGTTGTTGGGCACGCCGCTGCCCATGTCCCACGAATAGAGCGTGTTGGCGCTACCGCACAGGCCGCACGCCGTCACGCCGGTGATGGGCAGATTGCCGGCGGGACCCACGCTCAGATAGCTCGTGCCGTCGGGGAGGGTGACTTGCCGCACCGTGAGGCACTCGATGTCGCCCGGGTACCAATCTTCGTTGTGGCCGGCCACGGTACGGCCGCCGGCCGTGAACGCGAACGAAGTGCAGTGCTCGGGCCCGCCGGTCCGCTCGGGCAGGCAGGTAAGCTCCTCGATGCAGTTGGCGGCGAAGATCTGCTCGAACGGGACGCCGGCGCCCTCGGCCAGACCGCGCAGCTGGTCGACGATCTGCGGCACGGCCTCCTCGGCCGGCCTGAGGTTAGGGCGGGCACGCTCCACCGCTTCCGCAAAGCTGAAGCCGGCGAGCGCGACGAACTGCACCTCGTAGTAGTCCAGCTCGCGGAGCACCAGCTCGCGCTCGGCCTCGCCGATCTGCCGCCCCACCTCACGGTGGGTGCCCGTCACCTCGATGTAGGGGAGCTGTGCGGCCATGCCGACAACATCCTACCGCGATTCGGACACATTCCTCGCGGGAATGTCCAGCGCATGGACGGCGACACGGACTTTCGCTTCTCGCCGCGTCCGAACCGGGCGCACGAGATCGCCTGGCGCCCCTGGGGCGAGCCGGCGTTCGCCGAGGCTCGCAATCTGGGGCGCCCCATCCTTCTGTCGCTCTCCGCCGTCTGGTGCCACTGGTGCCACGTCATGGACGAGACGACCTACTCCGACCCCCGCGTGATCGCGGCAGTCAACGAGCACTTCGTGCCCATCCGCGTGGACAACGACCGCCACCCCGATGTGAACCGCCGCTACAACATGGGCGGCTGGCCGACGACCGCCTTCCTGGCGGCCGGCGGTGACCCGATCACCGGTGCCACGTACATGCCGCCGGAACAGCTCCTGCAGGCGCTCCAGCAGGTGAGGGAGTTCTTTGCCGCCAACCGCACGGCGCTCCTGGCGTTGGGCTCATCAGAGCACGCCCACGCCGCCGACGCCCAGGCGCTCGCCCATCTCGGCGGTGCGCCGCCCAGGGATGACCTCCGCGCCCCGGACTTCGACGGCGATCCGGACGTGCCCGGCGACATCCCGGCAGAGATCGCCCTGCAGATCGTGCGCGCCTTCGACCCCGTGCACGGTGGCCTGGGCGCCGATCCCAAGTTCCCACAGCCGGACGTCTTCGCGTTCGTGCTCGCCTACGCGGAGCTGCGCGGCGGCGGGGAGCCCATGCACGTCGCACCCCACACCAGCGCGCTCGTGACGCCGGCGCGCGTGCACGAGGTGCTGCGCACCACGCTCGCGAGGATGGTCGGCGGCGGCCTCTACGATCACGTGGCCGGAGGGTTCTTCCGCTACGCCACGCGACGCGACTGGAGCGTTCCCCACTACGAGAAGATGCTGGAAGACAACGCGCGTATGGCCGCCCTGTACCTCGAGGCGGCGGCGCTGGCCCGCGGGCCTGCACCTGGCGGGGACGGGGCCGGCGGAGGCGAAGCCGCTCACGCCCGTCTCGGCGCCGTGACCCTCTATCGCAAGACCGCGGCAGGTACGATCGACTACCTTCTGGCCACGCTGTGGCAAGCGGATCGACCGGCCTTCGGCGGCAGCCAGGACGCGGACGAGCACTACTACGGCCTTGACGCCGCGCAGCGCGCCGCACTGCCGCAGCCCTTTGTGGACCCCACCGTGTACGTGGACTGGAACGCGCTGGCGGCGCGGGCGCTGCTGCACGCAGCGCCTATGCTTCAGCGTCCCGAGCTCGCCGAGCGTGCGGTGGAGCTGCTCGGCTTCCTCTGGGAGCGCGCCCGACACGACGCGGCCATGGCGAACTACCTCACCGCCACCGGTGCGCCCGGTCCCGGGGCGCCGCTGCTCGTCGACCAGGCGGCGATGGCGGCAGCCCTGCTCGATGCCTACGAGGTGACGACCGAGCGCGTCTGGCTGGACGGCGCGCAGGCGCTCGCCGGCTGGGCCGGCGAGCGCCTGCGCGCCGTCGACGGCCGCCTGCACGACCGCCTTGCCGAGCCCGGCGTCAGCGCCGGGCTTCTGGCGCACCCGGTCCCGGTGCTCGAGGAGAACGCCCTCATGGCCGACGTGCTCCTGCGCCTCGAGGCGTACACCGGCAAGGGCGCCTGGCGCGACCAGGCGCGCGACATCCTCACGGCGTGGGCGACGCACTACGAAAGCTACGGCGTCGCCGCGGCGGCCTACGGCCAGGCGCTCCTCCGCTATCTGGAGCGACCGGAGCACGTCGTCGTCGTCGGGAGCCGCGGCGCTGCCGCGGCGCGGCGCCTGCACGGTGCCGCGCTCTCCGCGCCGCGGCCGCTCCGCACGGTGCAATTCCTCGACCCGGACGACGCCGCCGACGCGGAGCGGATGGCCGCGGCGGGCTTCGCGCGGGCCGCGGCCGCGGCGGCCTTCGTCTGCCGCGGGTCCACTTGCCTGGCGCCCATCACCGACCCGGCCGAGCTGGGCCGGCCGCTCCCTTGAGTCGGATTCTGCGAAAATGTGCTGCGCCCAAGCGAAACGGGCTCGCGACGGAGGCATGATGCTCACTCTCTATCAGGTTGAATGGTGCGCTTACTGTCACCGCGTACGCCAGGTGATGACCGAGCTGGGCCTCACCTACCTCACGGTCAACGTCTCTGCCGACCGTGAGAAGCGTGCCCAGTTGAAGGCCGTTTCCGGCCAGCTCGGCGTCCCCGTGCTGCAGGATGGAGACAAGGTCCTCAGCGACTCGGACGAGATCGTCGAGTATCTGCGCGGCGCCTTCCCGGCGTCGGCGGACGCCGAGAAACACGGCGCCCTCGGCGCATGGCGCACCGCCCACGCGCTTTCCGTGCCCCCACGCGCTGCGCTCGCGCGTCTCCGCCGGCTGCTCGAAGAGAACGGCTTCACGATCGTCGCCCAGATCAAGGGGCCGAAGATCAGCGACCTGCTGCCCAAGGAGTACACGCTGCTGGAGGTCGCCGTGCCCGCGGCCGCCGTCAAGAGCGTGGAGATCGACCCTCTGGCGCCGGTCGCGGTCCTGCTGCCGATGGCCGTGATGGCGACGAGCGGCGGCGGCAGCTTGGTCGCCACCGCCGATCCAGTTGGTCAGGTGTGGCTGTACGGCGAGCTGGCGCTCAACAGGGTCCAAGGGGACGTCAAGAAGCGCCTGGCCGGGGTGCTCGAGGAGCTGTAGAGGCGCCTCACTCCCAGCGGAACACGCGGAGGGTCACCAAGGTCGCCACCGCGCCGACTGCCGCGACGATCGCGAGCTGCGTCCAGTTTGTGCCCCGCCCGATCCAGGGGTCGACCAGCGAGACCACCGAGTGGTACAGCGGGAGCGCCTTGCCGAGCGAGACCATCCACGACGGAAGCCGATCAAGCGGCGCCGAAGTTCCCGACACGAGCAGCAGGACGAACCACAGCAGCAGGCCCACCGACTGGGCCGCCCGGGCCGTGGGAGCCAGCGAGGCCAGCAGCACCCCGATGGCGACGAAACAGAAGGTGCTGACGACATAGGCCAGCGCCACCTCGGCAGGAGCCACCGCCATCTGCGCGCCGTACACGACGATCCCGAGGACGCTGATGCTGATCGCCCCGGCGCAGGCGACCCCCAGGCTCACGAGAAGCTGCGAGCCGAGCAGCACCGCTTCCGAGACTCCGCTGGCGCGAAAGCGTCGCAGGACGCCGCGCTCGCGATAGGCCGACAGGTGCACCGGCAGAGAGACCGTGCCGATCGAGGCGATCACCAGGCCTATGTAGCTGGGCACGTACCAGTCCATCATCGCGACGCCGGCGTAGGCCCCGGTGTCCATGCGCTCGTGACCGAAGATGCCCCCGAGCAGAACCAGCACCAGGACGGGCAGGGCGAACGAGAAGACCAAAGTCACCGGTTCGCGCGCCAGCAGCTTGATCTCGATCCAGGTCATCTTGAAGAGGACGCGCACTACTCCTCCATGTCGTGACCGGTCAGGGTGAGGAACACGTCCTCCAGAGTGGGCTGCTCCACACGGAGGTCGGGGGGCGCGATGCCGTGCGCAACGAGAGCAGCGGCGACGTGCGCCAGCACGGCTCCGCCGCCGCGCACCTCAACGCGCGCACCGTGCCGCGTGACTCTTTCGACGCCGGGCACGGCATCCAGCCAGGTGAGGTCCTGGGCGTCGGCGGAGAACATCACTGTCACGTAGCGCGCGTGGCCGGAGACCAGCTTCTGGGGGGTGCCCTCGGCGACGATGCGCCCCGCGTCCATCACCGCGATGCGGTCGCAGAGCCGCTCGGCCTCCTCCATGAAATGAGTCACGAGCACCACCGTGGTGCCCATGTCGCGCACGCGGCGCACGAGGTCCCAGGCCACGTGTCGCGACGCCGGGTCGAGACCGGTGGTCATCTCGTCGAGAAATACGACCTCCGGGCTGTTGACGAGTGCCAGAGCCACGAACAGGCGCTGGCGCTGCCCTCCGGAGAGGCTGTGGAAGGAGGCCTTGCGCTTGTCGGTGAGCCCCCACTGCTCCATGACCTCGCGCCAGTCGCGCCCGCCGGGCGTGATCGAGGAGAACAGATCGAGCGCTTCCCACACGCGCACGTGGTCGGGCAGCGCCGCCTCCTGCAGTTGCGAGCCGATGCGGCGGCGCAGCTCGCGGGCCTGGGTGAGCGGGTCGAGCCCCAGCACGCGCAGCGTGCCGCCGTCGGCGTGCCGCAGCCCCTGCAAACATTCGACGGACGTCGTCTTGCCGGCGCCGTTGGAGCCCAGCAGACCGAAGATCTCGCCCCGCTCCACGACAAAGCTCGCGTCGGCGACGGCGACGAAGTCCTTGTAGCGCTTCTGGAGGTGCTCGGCGGCGATGACGGGGGGCATGCAATAGACGGTACCCGCCCGGGGCCGCCTCAAGCCGTCGGCGCCGACGTCTATCCGGCGGTGTAGCCGCCGAACAGCGAGAGGGTGCCCGGCGGGAGCTCCGGGTCGGACCAGCGACCGAGCCGCTGGAAGCGCTCGCGGCGGCGGCGGCGGCGCTCTCGCGGGGCGATGCCGTCGAGCTCGGCCAGCGCTTCGGCAATGGCCTCCCCGAGACTGGCCGCGGCGGCCTCGGGGTTGTGGTGGGCGCCGCCGAGCGGTTCCCCGACAACGCGTTCCACGACGCCGAGCTCGAAAAGATGCGAAGCCGTGGGCTTGAGCGCCTCGGCGGCCTGAGGCGCGAAGGCGGCGTCACGCCAGAGGATCGCGGCACAGCCCTCGGGCGTGATCACCGAGTAGGTGGCGTTCTCCTGCATGAGCACGCGGTCGGCGACGGCGAGGGCGAGGGCTCCGCCCGAGCCGCCCTCGCCGATCACCGTGGCGATGACCGGCACGCTGAGGCGCGCCATTCCGAGCATGGTCTCTGCGATTGCGCGCGCCTGGCCGCCCTCCTCAGCGGCCACGCCCGGGTACGCGCCCGGCGTGTCGACGAACGTCAGCACGGGAAGACCGTGCCGCTCGGCCAGGGCAAAGAGCCGCTGCGCCTTGCGGTAGCCCTCGGGCTTGGCCATGCCCCAACTGTGCACCTCTTGCTCGTCGAGAGTCCTGCCCTTCTGGTGGCCGACAACCAGAACGGCGCGCCCGCGAAACCAGCCGAGCCCGCCCACGATCGCCGGGTCGTCGGCGCGCAGGCGGTCTCCCCTGAGCTCCTCGAAGCCCTCGATGAGGTACCCGATGTAGTCGCGCGTGCGCGGCCTTCCCCTGTGTCGCGCGATCTCGACGGTCACCCAGGTGTCATGGCGACGGCTCTCGTGCTGCAGGCCTCTCAGCCTCGCCTGCAGCTTCTCGATCTCCTCCGACAAATGGACGCCGGGCATAAGCGGCAAGCGCTTTAGCTCGCCCAAACGCTGTCTGAGCCATCCCACCCTTGCCGCGTTCTCGTCCGCCGGTCGTGGTGACTCGGTCAGGTTCCTCACCTCCTCCCAGCAATCGCAGGTAGTTGCCAACCCTCACGCGCAGGTCTTTGCGCGCCACCACCGCGTCGAGGTGGCCGAGCTGCAGATTGCGCTCGGCGCTGCCGAATCCCTCCGGCAGGATCTCGTGGGTGGTCTCGGCGATCACGCGCGGGCCGGTGAAGTACAGTTGCGCGCCGGGCTCGGCAATGCAGATGTCGGCGAGCGTCGCAAAGCTCGCCACGACGCCGCCGGTGCACGGGTCGGCGAGGATCGTCACGAAGGGCGACTTGGCCTCATTGATGAGGTCGACGGCGCAGCTCGTCTTGGCCATCTGCATGAGGCTCAGAATGCCTTCCTGCATGCGCGCGCCGCCGGAGCTGCAGACGGCCACGAGTGGCAGGTCCTCTGCGGCGGCCAGCTCCGCGCTGCGCCACAACTTCTCGCCGACCACGCTGCCCATGCTGCCGCCCATGAAGCCGAAATCCATGACTGCGAGCACGCATTGCGTGCCGTCGATGGCGGCCGTCCCAGTGAGGATCGCTTCGCTCAGTCCGGTCTTGGCCTGCGCCTCGCGGACGCGCTCGGGATACGTCTCGAGGTCGGTGAACTTGAGAGGGTCCAGCGTGAGCACGCTGGTCCACAGCTCACGGAAGGTGCCCTCGTCGACCAGCTGCCGGATCCGCTCGCGGGCGCTGATGCGCAGGTGGAAGCCGCAGTGCGGGCACACCATGAGGTCGGCGCGCACCTCGGCGAGCCGGGCCGGCTGCTTGCACAAGGGACAGGCCCATTCCGGCCTGACAGGGTCGGAGTCGCGACGTTCGATCTCGACGGTGACGTTCATCAGGGAGGGGCGCGGCCGGTCTTCAGCCGTCGAAGCGGCGGAAGACCAGTGTGACGTTGTGGCCCCCGAAGCCGAAGCTGTTGCTGGCGGCCACCTCGACCTTCTGGAAGCGCGACTCGAGCGGCACGTAGTCGAGGTCGCAGGCCGGGTCCGGGTCCGTGAGGTTGGTCGTCGGCGGCAGCAGGCTATTCACGATCGTGAGCACTGTGGCCACGGCCTCGATCGCTCCGGAGGCACCCAGGCAGTGGCCGATCATCGACTTGTTCGACGAGATGGCGACCTTTCTCGCGTGGTCTCCCAAGGCGACCTTGATGGCCTTGGTTTCGGCAACGTCGCCGGCGGCGGTAGCGGTGCCGTGGGCATTGATGTAGTCGATTGCCGACGGTTCAAGACCGGCCTCCGCGAGCGCCATGGCCATGGCGCGGGCCTGCGACCTGCCGGTCTCGTCCGGTAGCGTCATGTGGAAGGCGTCCGAGCTCATGCCGGCGCCGGCCAGCTCGGCGTAGATGCGAGCGCCGCGAGCCTGGGCGTGCTCGAGGCTCTCGAGCACCAGGCAGCCGGCGCCTTCGCCGATCACGAATCCGTCGCGGCCGGCGTCGAAAGGCCGCGAAGCATGCTCGGGGTCGTCATTGCGCAGGCTCAATGCCCGGGCGGCGGCGAAGCCGGCTACACCAACCGGGCTGATAGGCGCCTCGCTGCCGCCGGCGAACATCACCTCAGCGTCGCCGTGGCGGATGATGCGCGCCGCGTAGCCGATGGCGTCGGAGCCGGCCGCACAAGCGGTGACGGTGGCGCTCAAGGGGCCTTTGGTGCCCAGCGCGAGCGAGACGTGTGCCGCGCCCATGTTGGGGATCATCATAGGCACGAGCAGCGGGTTCACGCGGTCCGGGCCTTTGGTGAGGAGCTTGTCGATCTCGGTGTGCAAGGTCTGCAGGCCGCCGACGCCGCTGCCGATCACCGCCCCGACCCGGTCCGCCTCGGGGCGGGGGTCGAACTCGGCGTCGGCGGCGGCCAGCCTGGCGGCCGCGACGGCGTATCGCGAAAACAGGTCGAGGCGCCGCACTTGGCGCTTGTCAATGAAGTCCTCGGCGACGAAGTCCTTGACCTCGGCGGCGATGTGCACCTTGTACTCGGTGGTGTCGAAACGCGTGATGGGCCCGACGCCCGACTCGCCGGAGACGAGCCGCCGCCAGAAGGTGTCGACGTCGATGCCCAAGGGCGAAACCACACCGAGCCCCGTCACGACGACCCTGGTGGCAGACGCCATCAGATGCCCAGTCCGCCGTCGACCGGGAGCGTGACGCCCGTGATGAATCGCGCCTGCCGAGAGGCGAGGAAGACGACGGCGAGGGCCACGTCGTCTGTGGTCCCAATGCTCCTCAGCGGTGTCGCGTCGACGATCAGCTTGCGCGTCTCCTCGGGCAGGGCCTGCGTCATCGGCGTGTCGATGTAGCCGGGAGCGATGGCGTTGACGCGCACGCCGCGCGCGCCGAGCTCCTTGGCCAGCGACTTCGTCAGGCCGATGATGCCCGCCTTGGCTGCCGCGTAGTTGGCCTGCCCCGCGTTGCCGCGGCGACCCACTACGCTGGAAAGATTGATGATACAGCCTGCGCGGCGGCGGAACATCTTGCGGGCCACCGCCTTGCTCACCAGGAAGGTGCCGCGCAGGTGCGTGGCGACGACGCTGTCGAAGTCGGCCGGGTCCATCATCAGTACGACGTTGTCGCGGGTGATGCCCGCGTTGTTGACGACAATGGAGAGCGGCCCGAGGTCTCTCTCGGCGCGCTCGACCATGGCGTTGACCTGCTCTTCGTCGGAGACGTCGCCCATCACGACAAGGCCCTTTCGGCCCAGCTCTTCGATCTCGCCGACGACGTCGGCGCAGGTCTCTTCGCCGGCGAAGTCGTTGACGGCGACGTCGGCGCCAGCCGCGGCCAAGCTGAGCGCGATGGCGCGCCCTATGCCGCGGCCGGCACCGGTCACCAGGGCAACGGATCCCGTCAGGTCAAGCTCGACGCTCACGCGACCTCCCAGTAGCGTGGGTCTTCGCGCAGTGCTCCGATGGTGTCGGCGTCGGCGGCTCGGGCCACCGCCGCGTCCGGGGCGATGCGTCGCACGAGGCCGCCGAGCACGCTGCCGGGGCCGACCTCAAGGAATGAATCATACCCTGCCGCAGAGAGAGCGTTCACGGACTGGGTAAAGCGGACCGGCGAGACGAGCTGCCGCGACAGCAGCTCGACGAAATCGCCGGTCTCGAGCTCGACGCTGCAGACCGAGAAGAACGCCGGACGCGGCGTGTGCCACTCCGTCGCCGCGAGCGCGGCGCGCAGCGGCGCCTGGGCCGCCGCCATCAGCGGCGAGTGAAAGGCGCCGCTCACGACGAGGGGGATCACTCTCTTGGCGCCGGCCTCCATTGCCCTGAGGGCCAGCCCGTCCAGACCGGCCCTGGTGCCGCTCACCACGACCTGGCCGGGGCTGTTGAAGTTGGCCGGCCACACGCCGTCGCCGGCGGCCGTCAGCTCCTCGACCTTCTCGTCCGGCAGGCCGATGACGGCGGCCATGCCGCCGGGTTCCGCCTCGGCGGCGCGCAGCATCTCCTCGCCGCGCCGCCGCACCAGCCGCAACGCTTCGGCGAACGACAGCGCCCCGGTGGCAACCAGCGCCGAGTATTCGCCGAGACTGTGACCGAAGGCGGCGTCGAAGCGCAGTCCGGCGGCGGCCAGGATGCGGAAGATGCCGATCGAGTTGGCCAGCAGCGCCGGCTGCGTCACGTCGGTGCGCGCCAGCGTCTCGGCCGGGCCCATGGCGCAGACCTGCTCAAGGTCGTAGTCGAGCACATCCGAGGCCTCGGCGTAGCTGTCGCGCATGTGCGGATAGGCGGCGCAGAGGTCGCAGCCCATGCCGACGGCTTGGGACCCCTGCCCGGGAAACATCAGTGCGAGCTTGCTCATGACGTCCTCCAGGACGCTGTGGGTGGGTGCGGCTCAGTGCTTACCCGGAACGGCGGAGAAACTCGACCGAGGCGTCGCTGCAGCGCGGTCACAGCTCCCACTTCGTGAGGCACGAGCCCCACGTGAGCCCAGCGCCGAACCCGGCCATCAGCAACATGTCGCCCTTCTTCAGGCGGCCGTTCTGGCTGGCCTCGTGCAGGCAGATCGGGATGGAGGCGCACGAGGTGTTGCCGTAGCGGTCGAGGTTGGCGAACACCTGCGCCTCCGTGAATCCCAGGCGCCGCGCTGCAGTCTCGATGATGCGAATGTTGGCCTGGTGCGGCACGAACAGGTCGACGTCTTCGACGGTCAGATCGGCGTCACCGAGCACCTTCTCGCACGAGCCGACGACCGTGCGCGTGGCGAACTTGAAGACTTCGCTGCCGGTCATGTGCATGGCGTGCTCGTGCTTGCGCACGGTCTCGAAGCTGGCCGGCCTGCGGCTGCCGCCGGCCGGCACGTTGAGGTAGGCCGCACCGCTACCGTCGTTGCCGAGGTCGAAGCTGAAGATGCTGCCGTTGTCTGTGGGCTGCACGAGCACGGCACCGGCGCCGTCGCCGAAGAGCACGCACGTGCTGCGGTCCTCCCAGTCGACCATCTTGCTGAGCACCTCTGCGCCGACGACGAGAACGTTCTGATAGATGTTGGCCGAGACGAACGCCGTGGCGATGGCGAGGCCGTAGACGAAACCGGTGCAGCCGGCCTGCACGTCGAAGGCGCCGGCCTTGGTGGCGCCGATCTTGTCGGCGACGATCGACGCCGTGGCCGGCATCATGTGATCGGGCGAGATCGTGGTGACGATGACCAGGTCGAGCTCGGTGGGGTCGAGCAACCCCGACTCGAGGCAGCGGCGGGCGGCGATCTCGCCGAGGTCGCTGGCCGCCTCGTCGACCCGCGCGATGCGGCGCTCGCGAATACCGGTACGCGTGAGGATCCACTCGTCCGACGTGTCGAGGAACTGCGAGATCTCGTCGTTGGTGAGCACGCGCTCAGGCACGTGCACGCCGAGCGCCGAGATGCGCGCGCCCCGCACGAGGCCGCGACGCAGGCCGATCACAGTCTCGCATCCCCGTCGGCGATGGCCGCGCCGTCGACGATCGCGAACATGAGCTCGCCGCGGCAGGCCAGCCGGCCGTCCACGGTCGCCTTGACCTTGGCGCGACCCACGGGACCATGCACGGCGACGATCTCGGCCTCGAGCCTCATCGTGTCGCCGGGCTTCACGACGCGCTTGAAGCGCACCTTGTCGATGCCGGCGAAGAGGCCGATCTTGCCGGCGATGTCGCCGGCGGCGGCGACCGCGATCGTCGCCGTCTGGGCCAGCGCCTCGACGATAAGCACGCCGGGCATGACGGGGTTGCCGGGAAAGTGCCCGGCGAACCAGAAGTCGTCGTCGCGCAGCGTGCGGACGGCTACGCAGCGCACCCCCTCTTCACCCTCGAGCACTTCGTCCACCAGGAGGAACGGGGGGCGGTGCGGCAGTAGCCGCATGACCTGATCGCGGTCCAGTCTCACAGCGGTGTCAGCTCCCGTGAGCGGCGGCCGTGCCGGCGCTCGAACCCGATGACCACGGCGGCCGTGGCAAGACCCCACCCGATCACGTTCTTGACGGGGAGGTGGCGGCCGCCGGGCAGGGGGATGCTGCCGAGCTTCTCGTCGAGGTATTCGAGCGTGTCGCTCACCGCGCGGCCGAACGGTCTGGGCGATCCGGGCAGAGGCTCGAGCTCCGCCACCGCCATCACGCGCTCGGCGAAGGCGGGCGGCGGAGCCAGCTCGAGCCGGCCCCATGCGGCCAGGGCGCCGCGCACCTCGCCCACCTGGGCGAGCTCGGCGGCGCAGTCCGGGCAGAAGCTGAGGTGCTGCTGCAGCTCGGCGACCTCGAGATAGCCGAGCTCGCCGTCGACGTACAGATTGATGCGTTCGCGGAAGTAGCTGCAGTCCATCAGGCATCGCTCCTCGGACGAGCGCCGGCGAGGCCCTGCTCGGGCCCGGCGCCTTCCGCCCGCAGCTTGAGCCGCAGGGAGGCGCGGCCGCGGTGGACCATCACCTTCACGGTGCCGAGCGGCCGCCCCGTGGCCTCGGCGATCTCCTGGTACGGCAGGCCATAGACGTCGCGGAGCACCGTGGGAACGCGGTAGTCCTCGGGGAGGTCGTGCAGCGCCGCCACGATCGTGGCGGCGTCGACGCCCTCTCCCAGCTCGGGCGCCTCCTCGGCGACCAGCTCGGGTGTCTCCACCGGCTCGGGATGACGCTTCTCACGACGCTTGTAGTCCACGGACGCAGTCAGCGCGAGACGGAAGAGCCATGTGGAGAACGTGGCTTCGCTGCGGAACTGCGGCAACTTGCGATAGCAGCGCAGAAACGCTTCTTGTGCCGCGTCTTCGGCGTCGGTGCGGTTGCCGAGCACGTTGTAGGCCACTGAGTAGACCATCCCCTGGTAGCGTTCCACGATCAGCTTGAAGGCCTGCGCGTCGCCCTCGGTCGCTCGCGCCAGATCGGCGGAGGACGGGTCGGGCAGCGAGGCCCACTTATGGAGGTTAGACGTAGCCATGGCGATGGAAGTTACAGCGCGACTTCAGACGGCCACCGGGAGCGGCACGAAGGCCGGCCCGGCAGGCGGCGAGAGACGACGGGGTGTGGAGGGCTCGCGTACACGCATGGGAGGGGAGTTTACACTAGGCGCACGGTGGGACCGTTTCGCGCCCGTTGACGCGGCCGTCGCCGCTCGAGACGAGGGCGCGGCGGACCCGCGAGTCGACCCGGGAGCGGGCGGCTACCTCTCGCGCAGGAACCTGTCGAAGGCCTCCAGGCCCGGCTCGAGGCCGAGCCGGCCGAGTCCGACGCGGAAATGGTCGGCCGGCGTATCGGCGATCTCCGAGTAGTAGATGCTCGCCGGCAGCACCAGCACACCCTCTTCCTCGAGCAGGCGGCGGCAGAAGTCCTCGACGTCGCCGCCTTTGTACCGCGGGAAGCAGACGCAGCCGCCCATCGGCGGGACCCAGTCGAAGAGTTCCTCCCAGCGGGCGAAGAAGTTGTTGAACAGCGGCAGGTTGGCGGCGAGGATGCCGCGGTTGCGCGCCCAGATGCGCTCGCGGTTGCGCAGCGCGATCGCCGTCAGGTACTCCGTCGGGCCGGCGTTGCAGATCGTCGTGTAGTGCTTGCGCCTCTCGACGCGTTCGAGGAGGCCGCGATCGCGACAGGCGAGCCAGCCGATGCGCAGCCCGGGCAGCCCGTAGGACTTGGAGGCGACGTTGAGCGAGATCGCGGTCTCCGAAAGGTCGGCCGCCTGGGTGAGCGTCCGTGCAGGGTCGAGCTCCACGCCACGGTACACCTCGTCGCAGAACAAGCGGATGCCGCGCGCGTCGCACATCGCTGCCAGCTCGCAGAAGGTCGCCTCGTCGGGCACGTGCCCGGTCGGGTTGTTCGGATAGTTGACCGCGACCAGCTTCGTGTTCGGGCGGAGCAGATCTCGCAGCTCCTCGAGGTCGAGCGCCCAGCCGTTCTCGCGCCGCATCACCAAGGGGCTCACGTCGGCGCCGGTCGCCAGGGGGACCGTCTCCATCGACTGGTAGCAGGGCACCGTCACGACGGCGTGGTCGCCAAACCCGACCAGCTCCTGCATCACCAGGAAGAGGGCCTCCTCGGCGCCGGTGAAAGCGAGTACGTGGCCGGCGTCGACGTGCTCGTAGGTCCCGGCGACCGCCTCGCGCAGGTTCTCGCTGCCCCATGAGTCGACGTACGTGAGCGGAAGCTTCATGAAGCCCTCGCGGTCGGCGTCGCCGCCCATGGCGAGCAGTTCCTCGATCGTCACGCTCTGCGCGTCCGAGGCGGTCAGGTGGTGGCGGACGCTGAACTCCCACTTGCCGAGGAACTCCTCGAGACGGAACGTGCGCAGCGGCTTCATGAGCGTGCCTCCTTGAGCAAAGCGTAGATAGTGGTGCGGGACACGCCGAGGGCGCGGCCGGCGTGGGCGGCGGCGTTGCGGGTGGCGAAGAGGCCGCGCTCGTCCATGAGCCTGACGAGTGCGAGACGCTGCTCCCGGGTCAGGCGATCGCCGCGGAGCCGGCGGGTGCGGCACTCGTCGTCGACGAGTAGAGCGATCTGCTCGCGCCAGTCGCGGTCGAAGAGCTCGGGCGGCCGTTCCTCCACGGCAGCGGCGAACCGCGTGAGCAGGTCGATGGTGGCGTCGAGCGGTGAGCGGTCGAAGTTGATGCAGAGCAGGCCGCGCCTTGCGCCCTTGGCATTGAGCAGCACGACGCTCACCGACGTGATCGCGCGGCCGTCGGCGAGGACCTTCGGGTAGGGGCCGATGACGCGCGCACCCTCCGCGTATTCCGGCAGCTCGTCGATGAGCGAACGGTCGCCTACCTTGCGCCCCGAGATGGGGTTCCAGATGGCGACGACACGGTCGCGGCGGATGTCGTGGACGGCGACCTCAGCGAGAGGATGGAAGAGCGCGACCACAGCCTCGCAGAGGGGCATATGAGGTTCGAGCCAACCGGGGTAGGTCGTGGACATGGCTGAACGGTACGTCCGATACGGACGGTCTGTCAAGCCAGCGGATGGTCAAGGCCGATCCGCTGCGCTTCGACGCCCGTGGAGAACTGAGAGTCTCCTCGCGCGGCCTCCTGACCCGGGCCGGGACTACGCGGTCTCCCTCCCTGTTCCCAGCACCTCCGCCAGCGCGTCCACGACGTTGGTCGCCACGACCCCGGCGAAGGCGCCGCCGTCGAATGGGATCGACGCCGCCGTGATGTAGGCGCTCGCGTCCGCCAGCAGATACTGGACGAGCGCCGCGAGTTCGTCGGCCTGCGGCATGCGGCCAAGGGGATTGAGCCGCGCCGCCACGGCAAGCTCGCGCTCTATCTCCTCGAGGTGCGGCGAGTCGAACGGTCCGGTGAGCACGCAGTTGACTCGGATGCGCCGCGCGGCAAGTTCGAGGGCGGCGCTCTTGGCGATCGCGACGACCGCCGCCTGGGCGGCGGCGTGGCTCGCGATCGTGGCGCCCCCGGTCAGCGCCGTCTGCGCCGCCACGGCGACGACGGCGGCGCCGTCGTTCATGAGCGGCGCCCCGCGCTTGAGGCACCAGAGCAGCACCTTCGCGTTCTGGCCGAGGTCCCAGTCCAGCGACGACTCGGCTAGTGCCCCGTGATCGGCCCCTGCCAGGTGACGCCTTCGCTGCCCGGCAGGCAGACGATGCCGTCGATGCGGCCGTAGAGCTCGGCGACGTGCTCCATGCGCGCGGACCTGCGCCTCGTCGGACGCGTCCGCGCGCACGAACGGCGTCTTCGTCTTGCGCAGCACGTCGCCGGGGTTGCGCCGGTCGCTCGCGAGCACCCTGGCGTCCGCCGCCGCGAAGCGCGCCACACACCCGCGCCGGTAGGGCTGCGCCGCGCCCACGACGACGATCGTCCTGTCCTGGAGTGTGTACATCCTCGCTGTTCCCTCCTCGCGAGCGGCCATCAGAGTGGGTACTCCCCGTATGCGACCCGCTCGGCGTTCTCGATGTCGGTGAGCGCGCCGATCTCGCGCCAGAGGTCGCCGACGACGTCGGCGGCGGCGGCGGCGATCTCGAAGGTGATCGCGTCCCGCGTGCAGACCCCGGCGCAGCGGCCGCAGCGGATGCACACGTCCGGGTCGATCTCGGCGCGCTCGGCCCCATCGCTCAGCGTCACGGCGCCGACGCAGCACACGACCTCGCGCGTGCAGGCCTCGCAGCGATCGCAAGCCTCGCCGACGACGGGCGTCATGCCGGGGATCGGGAGGTACTTGCGCCGGAAGCGGTCGTTGCCAACGCGCGCGCTCATGCGCAGGTCGCAGCAGCACCAGTCGCAGAAGCAGTAGATGAGCCCGCGGTCCATGGGGCCGCCGTAGACCTGGATGTCGTACTCCCATGAGATCGTGGGGACGAGGCCGCTCTCGACGCAGGCGCGCACGTGCGCCCATGCTTCGTCGACGTCCACCGGCCTCTTGTCGACCGGAGGCACCGGCCTCAGCGCCTCGCCCATGCCCAGCCGCCGAGCTTCTGGCTGAAGCGCTTGCAGTCGAAGCCCACTCGACACATGCAGCCCTCGAGGACCATGCGGAAGCTGGCCTTCTCGAGTGCCGGTCGCAGCGCAGCCTCCACCAGGTCGAGCTCCTCGCCCGGAGCCTCGGCGCGCACGACGTGACTCGTCGGCACGCGCCAATAATGGGCTGGCTCGGCGGTGGCGAAGCCGTGGGGCGTCACGCGCAAGCCGACAACCGGCAGGTGTGAGATCCTGGCGGTCGCCGGCAGGGCCTGCATGCTCTCGATGAACTCGTCGTCGAAGAGGCCTTTGCCCTCGTCGTGCTGGTGCACGGCCTCCGTCGAGAGCTTGGCGCTCTCGGGATCGGGCGGCGCGCTCGTCGCCTTCGCCGGCGACGTCGCCTTCTTGCTGTCCTTGATGTGCATTCAAGTCACTCTCTGCTGCAAGTGGCGCGATTCGACGCGGGGGTCAGGCGTCACAATTCCGGCCCGGTCCCCGCGCCCTGATCAATTGGTTACTCCTCCACCGAACGACGCCGACGGCGTGCCACGCTCGTCATGATGGCGCCGATGTCGACGACGCTCATCGTCACCTTCACGCCCACGTCCTCGAACCAGCCCGTGATGAGCTTGGCGGCGGTCTGGTTCTCGGTCGACTCGGTCGTGACGTCGAGCCGCAGATCCGGTGCCCGCTCGCGAAGAGAGGGAGCTCGACTGGCTGTGGCGCCGCAGATGCTCCGCAGACGGCGCCACCGCCGACTGCCCCCGCTGCGGCCGGACGCGGTTCCACTGGCTGCGGCGGCGCCTCGCGTACGCTTGCGATCAGTGCGGCCACCAGATCCGGCCGACGTCGGGTACTCTCTTCGCCGGCTCGTCCGTCCCGGTCGCGACGTGGTTTGCCGCGACGGCGCTCCTGAACGTCGCCGACCGCCCGCCGGCGCCGAAGGTCCTTGCCGGCGAGCTCGGCATCGGCTACCGGACCGCCTGGCGGATGCGGCGGGCGTTGCTTCGGGCGCTCGACAGGAGAGCCCGGACGCCGAGCTTCTGCGGGCCATCGCCGTCGCCTGGGCGCCTTCAGCGACCGCCGAGTCGCCGGAGCCCCACGAGTCCCCTGAGCCCGCCGCCTTCCTCGCCTGGGCGCAAGCCACCACACCTCGCGTCGAAGCGATGTGTGAGGCTGCCCGCCGCGTTCTGGCCGCCCGGGGCCTGGATCGCACGCGGATCTCCGACATCGCCGTGGAGGCAGGGGTGTCGAGCGCCGTCATCCACTACTCCTTCGAGAGCAAGGACCAGCTCCTGCCGGCGGCACTCGAGTGGGCCGACTGGCGGGCTTTCGGGAACTACCTTGAGCTCCAGCACGTCACGGACGACGCCACGACGATGCTTCGCAAGCTCGTCGCGGTCACGGTGCCGAACGCCGACGTGAGTCGGAGCGCTTGGGTGCTCTGGCTCGAGACGTGGTCGATCGCCCGCATCCGTCCCGCTCTGCTTCCCGTGGTGGAGCGCACGTCGCAACGCAACTTCGACGTGCTCAGGGACACCATCCGGAGCGGTTGCCGCTCCGGGGAATTCCACCCATCGGCGTCCAACGACGAAGTGTGCCTGCGGTTCATCGCCTACGCCGACGGTCTGGTCTCTCGCCGCCTCATCGGCTACTCGGGCTTCACGCCGAAGCGAGTGGCCGAGCTGCTGGGCCGCTTCGCGGAAGAGCAGCTCGGCCTCCCCGCCGGCGCTCTTCGAGCGTGTTCGGCGAGCTGGGCTCAAACCGTACTTGGATCCGCTCGCTCTCGTGTGCCTGCACCTCGGCGAGGATCGCCTCGAGCCCGGCCTCCTTCGCGGCGCTCAGCGCGAAGGGCTGCTCCGCCGCGCGCAGCCGTTGCACCTTGGCCAGTACCCGCTGCTTGAGCGTCTTCTCACCGTCGGCCGCCCAGCGTTCGTCCACGGAGTCGTCGAAGAGGTCGCTCATCCAGATCTCGCAGTAGTGCCGACGCGTGTACTTCGTGCCCAGGAAGCTGCCGCCCGCGCCGGAGCCCGCGGCTCTTCGGTTAGCCTCCGGGTAAGCTAGCCTCCAGATGAAGGTCTTCTGGCGCATCCTCAAGCTTCTTGGCGACTACAAGTGGCTCACGTTCGTGGGCTTCACCTTGGCGTTCGCCCAGATGGGCCTCGGCCTGCTGGTGCCGCGCATCATCCAGTTGACCATCAACAATGCGCTGGTGGGCGGCGAGACCGGCCTGCTCGTCACCTACGGTCTCGCTCTCATCGCCATCGCCGTCGTGCGCTTCATCGTGGCGGTCGGTCGCAGGCTCGCCAGTGGCAAATCAAGCCTCGGCATCGAGTACGACCTGCGCAATCGCATGTGGTCGCATTTGCTGAAGCAGTCGTTCAGCTACTTCGACCGCTGGCCCACCGGGCAGCTCATGAGCCGTGCCATGAGCGACGTGCAGAACGTGCGCACCTTCCTCGGCTACGGCCTCGTGTTCTTCGCCACCAACATCGTGATGATGGTCGCCGTGGCGATCATCCTGCTGCTCCTCGACTGGCGTCTGGGCTTGATGTCTCTGGCCTTCCTGCCGTTCCTGCTGCTGGTCACGGTGCGTTTCAGCCGCCGCCTGCAGCCGATCCTCAAGGATGTGCAGCAGAAGATCGCCGATGTGACGGCGGCGGCCGAAGAGAACGTGGTGGGCTCGCGTATCGTGCGCATCTTCGCCCGCGAGGACGACGAGCTGGTGAAGTTCAGCGACCGCAGCTACAAGGTCTTCGAGGCCAGCGTAGCCGCGGCGCGCACGCGCGCCAAGTACATCCCGCTGATCGCCTTCATCCCCAACCTGGCGGTGGCCTTCCTGCTGTACTACGGCGGGCGCCAGGTCATCGAGGGGAGCCTGAGCCTGGGCTCGCTGGTCGCCTTCTACAGCTACCTGATGATGCTGGTGTACCCGGCCCAGGTGATCGGCTGGCTGACCGGCCTCGCGCAGCGCGCCATCGCCAGCGGGGAGCGCGTGTATGAGGTGCTCGACGCGCCGCTGGAGATGGAGGAGCGGACGGGCGCGCGGCCGCTGCGCGGCCCAGACGGCGGGCCGCCCGTGGGCGCGGTGACCTTCGAGGACGTCTGGTTCAGTTACGTGGACCGGCCGGTGCTCGAGGCGGTCAGCCTCGACGTCCCGGCCGGGCGCACGCTCGCCTTCGTCGGCCACACCGGCTGCGGCAAGACCACGCTGACCAACCTCATCCCACGGTTCTACGACACCAGCGCCGGGCGCGTGCTCGTCGACGGCCAGGACGTGCGCGACCTGCAGACCGCCGATCTGCGCAGCCACATCGGCATCGTCACGCAGGATCCGTTCCTCTTCAGCACCTCCATCGCCGAAAACATCCGTTTCGGTCGGCCCGCGGCGAGCGATGGCGAGGTCAAAGCAGCCGCGCAGGCCGCGCAGGCCGACGACTTCGTCGCCGCCCTCCCCGAGGGCTACGACACGGTCGTCGGCGAACGCGGCTTCACGCTCAGCGGCGGCCAGCGCCAGCGCATCGCCATCGCGCGGGCGCTCGTCATGGACCCGCGCATCCTCATCCTCGACGACGCCACCAGTAGCGTCGATGTGGAGACGGAGTTCAAGATCCGCGCCGCGCTGACCGAAGTGATGCGCGGCCGCACCACCTTCATCATCGCCCACCGGCCGTCGACGATCGCGCTCGCCGACGAGGTCGTGGTGCTGGATCACGGCCACATCGAAGAGCGCGGCACGCACGACGAGCTCATGGCCGCCGGCGGCCTCTACGCGCACATGTTTGGCGACGCCGAGGCCAGGCACTGCGATCTGGACGTCGTCGCGGTCGGGGAGCCGGCGACCGCCGGAGCCACGGCGGCCGGCGGCGCCGGCCCGGCCGCCCGGGGAGGAGGCGCCTGATGGCCACCGCCTCCCGTCACGCCGCCGGCCCGCACGGCAGTGGCGCCACCCTCGAGGACCTGCGCGGCTGGCGCGCCTTCGTGCACCTGGCCCGCGAGCTCAAGCTCGCCCGGCTCGCGCGGCTCGCCTATCCGTACCGGCGCCGCGCCGTCTACAGCGTGATCGCCATGATCGCCGTCACGCTGAGCAGCCTCGCCGTCCCGTATCTGCTCAAGGTCGCCATCGATGGGGGGATCGGCGCCAAGAACCTCACCGTGCTCACCTGGGTCATAGTCGCGTTCATCGGCGTGAGCCTCGTCAACCTCGGCGCCAGCTACCTGCAGACCTACCTCACGAGCTGGGTCGGCTCGCACATCATCTACGACCTGCGCCGCCAGCTTTTCGCCCATCTGCAGAAGCTCTCGCTCGATTTCTTCAGCCGCCAGAAGACCGGCTGGATCGTCAGCCGCCTGACCAACGACATCGACGCCCTCGACCAGCTCGTCACCGACGGCGTCGCCTCGCTGGTCACCAACTCGCTGACCTTCGTGGGCGCCATCGTGTTCCTTTTCATCCTCGACTGGCGCCTGGCGCTAGCGACCCTCACCATCATGCCGCTGCTCATCGGCGCGACGCTCGTCTTCCGCTCCAAGTCGGCGCGCGCCTACGCCCAGGTGCGCAACAAGATCGGCGACGTGAGCGCCCACCTGCAGGAGTCCATCTCCGGTATCCGCGTGCTCAAGGCCTTCCGCCGTGAGCAGAGCGACTACGAGAAGCTCGACGTGGCCAACGCCGCCTACCGCGAGGTCAACATGCGCACGGTCGTGCAAAGCGGCCTGTACTTCCCCTTCATCGAGTTCATGTCGGCAGCGGCAGTGGTGATCGTGCTCTGGTACGGCGGCACTCTCATCGGCGGCAACACCCTGGAGATCGGCGTGCTGGTGGCGTTCATCGGCTACCTGGGCAGCTTCTTCGACCCGCTGCAGCAGCTCAGCCAGCTCTACAACACCTTCCAGGCGTCGATGGCCGCGGTGCAGAAGATCTACACGGTGCTCGACACCGAGCCCGACATGCTCGACGCCCCCGATGCCGTCGACCTTCCGGACGTCCGCGGCGTGGTGGAGCTGCGCGGCGTCACCTTCGGCTACGACCCGGAGAAGCCGGTGCTGCACGACGTGGACCTGATCGTCCCGGCGGGCAAGACCGTCGCGCTCGTCGGCGCCACCGGCGCCGGCAAGTCGACGGTGATCAAGCTGCTGGCACGCTTCTACGACCCCACCGCGGGGACGGTGCTCATCGACGGCCACGACCTGCGGCAGGTGACCTCGAGCTCGCTGCGCGAGCAGCTCGCCGTCGTGCCGCAGGAAGCTTTCTTGTTCAGCGGCTCGGTGCTCGACAACATCCGCTTCGCGCGGCCCTCCGCGGACGCCGACGAGGTCAAGCGCGTGGCGCGCATCGTCGGCGTGCACGATTTCGTCGAGTCGCTGCCTGACGGCTACGACACCGAGGTCCAGGAGGGCGGCTCGGCGCTGAGCACCGGGCAGCGCCAGCTCATCAGCTTCGCGCGAGCGCTGCTCGCCGACCCGCGCATCCTCATCCTCGACGAGGCCACTTCGAGCGTCGACGCGGAGAGCGAGCGGCGCATCGAGCGCGCCATGGAGGTGCTGTTCAGCGGCCGCACCAGCGTGATCGTCGCGCACCGCCTGAGCACGGTGCGCTACGCCGACGAGATCCTCGTCATCGACGACGGCCGCGTCGTGGAGCGCGGCACGCACGACGAGCTGGTCGCAGCCCGCGGCCGCTACGCCGGCCTGCACGCCGAGTGGGAGGCCACCGGCGAAGCGTTATGAGGCGGCGGGCGGGGCCGCGGCCGCCGCCGCCGGACCCATGGCATGCGGTGCCCTCACGTCGCGCCAGGCCAGCTGGAAGACGCTGACGACGATGGCGACGCCCGCGCTCACCCAGAGCACTGTCGGCAGACCGAAGGCGTCCGCCACGGGCCCGGCCAGCGCCAGCCCTGCCGGGTAGAACGCCAGGACGCCGAGATAGTCGTAGGACGAGACGCGTGAGATCATGTGCGGCGCGACCTCTCGCTGCATACACGTCAGCCAGAACGGGTCGTACAGACCCCACTCCACCCCGACGGCTGCCAGCGAGGCGTAGAGCATCCACACCGGCGCCTCCAGCGCCAGGAAGGCCACAGGCAACGCCGTCAGGCTCATGCCGGCGGCGATCACGAGCATCGGCCGGCGTGGTCGCCAGCGCAGGCTGAGCAGACCGCCGGCGATCTGCCCGATGCCCATCGCCGCCGAGGTCAGCCCCCAGGTGCGCGCGCCGTCGTAGGCGTCGCGCGCGACGATGGGGCCCAGCACCTGGATCGGCCCGTCGATGGCGAAAAGAAAGAGGGCGCCGCCGGCGACCATGACCCAGATCCAGGTGTGACTGGTGAACTCTCGCCAGCCGTCGGCGAGATCGTGGAAGAAGGCGCGGCCGCCGGCCGAAGCGACTCCGTCGACGGCCGGCTCCTCACCGGCCAGGCCGCGGGCGGGACCGGGCGAGCTCGGCTTGCCACCCCGCCGACCGAGGAACGCCGACGGCCGCAGCGCCAGCAGGAACCATGCGCTGGCCAGGTAGCTGAGCCCGTCGATCGCGATCGCCCACCCCGGGCCCACGGCGGCCACGAGCATGCCCGCGAGGAACGCCCCTATAGTGATGGAGCCGCTGGACACCAAGCCTTGCAGGGCATTCGCCTGCTGGAGGCGAGGCGGGCTCACGACCTCGGGCACGAGGCCGGTGTAGGCAGGCCCGAAAAACGCTTCGCACGCGCCCATCCCGACCTGGAGGGCGGCGAGCTGCCACACGTGGGCCACCCCGGCGACGAGCAGGGCGGCGGCAGCCAACTGCAGTGCGGTGCGCCCGGCGTCCGCGGCGAGCATGACCGTGCGACGAGGGAGACGATCGGCCCATACGCCGCCGAGCAGCACGAGCACGATCAGTGGGATCAGACCCGCGGCCTCGACGATGCCGATGTCGGTGGCGGTGCCGCCGATGGCGAGCACGGCAAAGGGCAGCGCGACCACGCGGAACATGGAGCCCACCACCGAGGCTGCCTGGCCGACGAACAGCTTACGGAACTCGGGCTCGCCGAGCGCGGCGAGGCTGTCGCCCAACCCCCCCAAGCTACTCGGCCCGCGGCAGCCGCCGGTCGAGCCAGCCGGGGATCCACCAGTTCCAGCGCCCGATCAGACGCATGACCGCGGGCACCATGAGGATGCGGATGACGCTGGCGTCGAGAGCCACCGCCACCGCGAGGCCGACGCCGATGGCCTTGGTGACGAGGATCGACGTGAAGGCGAACGACCCGCCGACCACGACGATGATGAGCGCGGCGCTCGTGATGATCCGCCCGGTGCGCGCCAGGCCGAAGCGCACGGCCTGGACGTTGTCGCCGGTCTCTTCCCACGCCTCGCGCATGCGCGTGAGCAGAAACACCTCGTAGTCCATGGAGACGCCGAACACGGTGCAGAAGAGGATCACCGGCAGCTCGGCGTCGATGGCGCCGCTGCTCTTGAAGTGGAAGAGCCACTCGAGATGGCCGTCCTGGAAGATCCACACCACGGCCCCGTAGCCGGCGAGCAGCGACAGGACGTTCATGACCACCGCCTTCACCGGCAGGATCACGCTGCGCAGAAGCAGGAGGAGCACGAGTGCGGTCACGCAGACCACGAACAGGATGATCCAGGGGAAGCGCTGGTAGAGGATGTGAACAAAGTCATGCACCGTCATGGAGGTGCCACCGACGAGGACGGTCATGCCCTCCGGCGGCGGTTGCTTGGAGATGCTCACCGCGAGATCCTGCGCCTCCACGGAGGACGGGCCGTGCGTGGGGACGACCTGGAAGAGCGCCGTGCCCGGAGCAGTGGTGAACGAGCGCAGGCGCAGCGCGGCCTCGCGCCGCTGGGCGCCGAGCAGACCCTGGAGGAAGCCGGAAAGGCCGACCCCGGCGGACGGCGGCCCGGCGCCGGCGGGCCGTTGCACTGCCCGCCAGAAGCGGGCCGCCGCCTCCGGCGACTCGAGGCCGGGCAGGTTCACGACGCTGGTCACTCGGGACACGCCGGGCATGGCCGCGAGGCGTTGGCCGTACTCGAACAGCTTCCGCAGGTTCGCCGGTTCGAGCGCCGCGGTGTCGCCTGTCCACGTGACCAGGGCGTAGATCGGCGACAGCGCCGAGGCGTCGAAGCGGGACTGGAGGATGTCGTAGCCCTGACGTGACTCGGAGCGCTGCGGGAGGGCGGTCGCGCCGGGGATCTCCCTCTCGATATGCAGCACCGGCCACGCGAAGACCAGCACCACGATGAGTGTCCCGACAAGGACCGGGACGGGGTGATGCATGACCCAGTCCGACCAGCGCGCCCAGAATGCCCCTTCTTTGCCCGCGCGCCCGATGACGCGCAAGCGATCCACGCGCGGGCCGAGCATGCCGAGCAGTGCCGGCAGCAGCGTCAGGGCGGCGAGTACGGAGAAGATCACGACGAGCGCGCCGCCCAGCCCCATCGACCGCATCGACATGAACGGGATGACCACCAACCCGAGCAGGCCGATCACCACGGTGAGCCCAGAGAAGAAGATGGAGCGCCCGGCGTATTGCACGGTGATCTCAACGGCCTCGACCACGGTGCGGCCGGCGCTCATCTCCTCGCGGAAGCGGCCCACCATGAAGAGGGAGTAGTCGATGCCCACGGCGAGCCCCAGCAGCGTGGCCACGTTCATCGCGAACACGGAGATGTCCAGGAACTGGGCGAGCACCCAGAACACGCCCAGCGTGACCGTGACAGCCATGCCGCCACCGATCACCGGCAAGGCGGCGGCCACCAGGGTCCCGAAGATGAGCACGAGGACGATAATGGCGATCGGCACGGTGTACATCTCGGCAGTCCGCAGATCCTCGGCGGAGATCTGTTCGATGTCGGCGTACACCGCGGGGTCGCCGGTGAGATGCGTAGTGAGGCCGGTTGGCGCCAGCCTGGCGCGCAAAGCTGGGATCATGCGCTGCACCTGTTCGGTGCTCGCGTCGAACGAGAGCACGGCGAAGGTCGCGTGCCCATCCCTCGAGATGAATCCGGCGTCGCCGGTGGAGGCGGCGGTCTGCACGCTGAGGAGCCGGGGAAACGCCTCGCGATCGATCTCCGCCAAAGCCGCCTTCACCTGCGCCTGATAAGCAGGGCTGCGCGCGTCGAGGCTGGGGCTCGTGAACACGATCGTGAGCCTCGCCGGGCCGAAGCCCAGCCGCTCCTGCATCGCCTTCTGCGCCTGCTGTGACGGCGTCGCGGGGTTGGTGAAGCCGCCGCCTTTGAGCTCCCCGGGAACGTGCGTGGTCGCCACGATGCCCGCAACGAAGGCCACTGCCCAGACCAGCACGATGAGCCTGCGACGCTTGTAGACGAACCGTCCGAGCGCGGCGAACACGCGGCGACCTCCTTCGGAGCGGCCGCGGCGGCAGACAGCACTCATGTGCGGCGGCCGCCATTCTGAACGTTATACTACGGAGGCATCGTTTCATGCCGACCGAACACTCGGGGACCGTGACCGGACCACGCGAAAGGACTTCGGCAGGCGGCGTCGTCGTCCGCACGGACGGCGACATCGAGGTCTGCCTCATACGACCCGCCGGGCGCTCCGTCTGGGGGTTGCCCAAGGGCGGCATCGAGAGCGGCGAGACGCTGACGCAGGCCGCCGTGCGCGAAGTCGCCGAAGAGACCGGCGTCAGCGGCGTGGTCGATGCCGAGCTCGGTGCCATTGACTACTCGTTCTACTCGCGCGAGCAAAGCGGTCGCATCCACAAGACAGTGCACTACTACCTCATGCACGCCACCGGCGGCGACACGGCCGACCACGACCACGAGGTCAGCGAAGCGCGCTGGGTGAGCCTGCGAGAGGCGCTGCGGCTCATGACGTACCCCAACGAGCGGGAGATGGTGCGCCGCGCCGCCGAGGCGCTGGGCGCAGCGCTCGACGCCTGAATGCTCAGGACCAGTTGAGGGGCTCGTGCACCGCGCGCGCGCGCTGCATGCCGTGGTCGAGCGCCTCGAGCATCTCACCGGCGTTGACGTCCACGTAGTCGTAGTGCGCCAAGGCGAACAGGAAGCTCGGGGACGCGGAGATACCGCCGGAGGCGCCCAGCTCGCGCCGCAGGCGCTCGGCGGCGCCGGCCAGACCGCGGCGGCTGATATCGGGCAGCACAAGCAGAAAGCCGCCGTCGGAGGTGAGGCCGATGCTGTCGTAGCGGCGCAGGTTCTCGCGCACGCACTCGCCCACCACGTGCAGCGCGCCCCGGTAGTCGTCGCGCGCGAAGGACGAGGCGGCGACGCCGGCCGGCTCTTCCAGGACGAGCTCGAGCAGTCCCAGCGAGAGTCCCATGCGCTGACAGCGGTTCACCTCGAGGGACAACTGCTCAACGATCTCGTCGGGCTTCATGGCGCCCGTCGAGAGGTCGAGCGGCGACGCATCTTCGGCGTCGCGTCGCAGGTGAACGATTGTCTCTTCGAGACCGGCGGAGTAGCCGGTGGCGATGCGCGTGAGGGCCACGTTCTCGAGGCCGACGAGAAGACGGCACGCTTCGCGCGCCTCGGGCGTGCCCAGTGCCTGCAAGCCGTCGCAGAGAGCCTTGCTCCCGTTGGTGAACGCATCGAGCAGAACGGCCACCGACACGCTTTGACTGAGGCCGGCGCTGCGGGCCACATCCTCGAATGCGGCGAGCAAAGGAGGCTCGTCGCCGCCGCTCACGAAGCGGGCCAGATGAGAAACGGCCGGCTCCCACAGACTGCGGCCTACCTCGCCCAGCTCAAGACTGCCATACACGATCAAGATAGGCTCGTCCACGACAAGAGCTCCCTTCGGCACGAACCCCCGGTAGCGGGTGTCTCCTATCTTGATTCTACCGATATGCTGCACACTACACACACGTTGTGCCGGCGCCGCGGCGAAAGGTGGGCGATCTATGCGCGTGACTCTCATGGGGACGAGCGGCTGGATGCCGAGTGACCAGCGCGAGACCACCTGTTTCGGTTGTTGCGCCGGTGAAAGCCTGTTCATCTTCGACGCGGGCACGGGCTTGCGCCGCCTGCGCGAACCCGCCCAGGCGGCGCTGCTCGACGGCGCCCGCGACGTGCACCTCTTTCTGACGCACTATCACCTCGACCACGTGTGCGGCCTCGCGTACCTGCCCGGCGTGCTGCCGGGCCGCGCGCTCGTGATCCACGCCCCAGCCGCCGAGCTCACCGGCGTGGACCCCGAGCGCGCCCTGGCCGGCCTGCTGCGCAGGCCCTACAACCCGCGCGACTGGGAGGACCTTGCCGACCTGCGCCTCGAGCCCGTCGTCGCGGGTGCCAACGAGATTGCCGGCCACATCGTGCGCGTGCGCGCTCAGCGGCACTCGGATGTGAGCGTCGCCTACCGCGTGGACGACGCCTTCGTGCTCGCCACAGACACCAGGGCCGATCCGGCGACCGCCGAGCTCGCCGAGGGCGTCGGCCTTCTGCTTCACGAGACCTGGTACAACGCCGCTGACCCGCGCACCGACGAGACGCAGGAGGAGCTGCGGGCCGGCTACGCCGCGCACAGCGAAGTCGGGGCAGTCGCCGGCCTGGCCGCCGACGCGGGTGTGGGCCGGCTCGTGCTGATGCACCTCAACCCGCTGTATGACGAGAGCTACTACGCCTCCATGGAGGCCGCCGCGCGCGCCGTCTTCCCGCGCAGCGACGTGCTCCCGGACGGCGCGGTCGTCGACACGGAGGGCGTCGCTTGACACCCTTGAGCACAGCCCCAGACAGGCTCCCGGAGGTCCTGGCTTGATCCGCTTCCGCAGCAAGAAGCTTCTGGTCGTCGCCCTGGTGCTCGCCGCGCTCGTCGTGTTTCTGCTGCCCGCGTTCGTGGCGTTCCGCTATACCGCGTCGAGCCAGCGGGGCGACTTCGTTCGGCACCCCTGGCGCGGCTGGAGCTTTGCTTTCGCGGCCCTCGCCGTGCCCGGCGACGCCCAGCTCAAGACCTCGGGCATGGCGCTCCGCAAGGCCGACTGGGTGTTCAAGAACACCGCCATCGACCCCCGCGAGGTCCAGCTGTTGTTCGTGCCCGCAGGCAGGCCGTACCGCTTCACGCACAGCATCGACGGACGCGTGGTCACGGGCTCCGTCGTGCCGAGCTATCGGTTTATCTGGCAGGTCGAGGGCGTCATCGACACGATCTCAGACCGCAGCGCCGCGCTCGTAGCGCTGCTCGACTACGACACCGGGCGCGTGCTCTACGACGTGCGCGACGACCTGCCGCCCTCGCAGCTCACCCCGGAGCCCACATCATCGCCGCTGCCTGAGCCTTCGCCCTCGGGCACCCCGTGAGGGGCAAAAAGCCATGGGCTTGATCGCCGTCGCGTTCTACCAGACCTCCTGGTTCAGGGCCGTCGTCTACGTCCTCATCACGATCGTCGCGGCGCGCGTCGTCGACTTCTTCCTCGCGCGTCGCGACGCGGCGATGAACAAGCTTCTCGGCAAGACGCCCGACAGGGCCGACCGCACCCGCTACATGATGATACGCCGCCTCATCCAGGCAACGATCCTCATCATCGGCGTCGCCATGGCCCTCTTCCAGTTCCCCTTCTTCCAGGCCCTCAGCGGTGCCATCCTCGCCTCGGCGGCCATTATCTCGGGCGTCATCGGAATCGCCGCGCGAGCACCACTCGCCAACCTCGTCAGTGGCGTCATGATCGCCTTCTCACAGCCTGTGCGCCTCGGCGACTACATCAGCGTCGAAGACGTGTTCGGCACCGTCGAGGAGATCCGCTTCACGTACACCTATATCCGCACGCCCGACAATCGCAGGGTCGTCATCCCCAACGAAGCTTTCGCCAGCCAGGTCGTGAACAACTACTCGCTGGGATCGCCCGGCAGCATGGTCGCCGTGGACTTCGTGGTGCCTCTCGCGGCCGACATCGCAGCGGCGCGCAGCGCAGCGCTGGAGATCGCCGCCGACCTGGCCCCGGCACCCGAGGGCAAGAGCAACAGCGTGACCGTGGAAGAGCTGGGCGCCTCCGACGTCGGCTTGAGGCTGCACGCCTGGGTGCACGACCCTCAGGCGCGGCGCGACGTCACCAGCGACCTGCGCGCCGCGATCGTGTGCCGGCTTCGCGACGACGGCGTGCTGGGCGCCGCGCGGGAGGCGAGCGGCGCTGCCGACTGACGTCGAGCGGGTGGCTGCCGGCACGGCCACGACGCGCCCGCTGGCCCGGGCCGTCGCCGTCGCCGCCGGCAGTCGCGTGCTCATCTTCGCCGCCGCCTTCGCCACCGCGACCTTCGTCGGCATCCAGGGACTGCCCATCGGCTGGCGCTTCCCGGTGCGCGCCGAGGTGTTCCATGGGGTGCTCGGCCATCTGATGAATCCGTGGGCCCACTGGGACGGCGTCTGGTACATCAAGATCGCCACCGGCGGCTACGCCGACGGCGACGGCAGCACCGCGTTCTTCCCGCTGTTCCCCATGCTGCTCCGCTACGTCGGCCTGGTCTTCCGCGGCAATCTCGTGACCACCGGCATTGTCATCTCGCTGGTCTGCTACGCCGGCTGCGTGTGGCTTCTCTACCGGCTCGTGCGGTCGGACTTCGGCGACGAAGTGGCGTCGCGGGCGGTCGTCTACCTCGCCATCGGCCCGCTGTCCTTCTTCCTGCAGGCGGTGTACACGGAGTCGCTCTTTCTCCTCCTCACTCTGGCCTGCTTCGTCTTCGCCCGCGAAGGCCGCTGGCGCCTCGCGGGCATCATGGGGCTGCTGGCCACCCTGACCCGCAGCACGGGGGTGCTGCTGCTCGTCCCCATGGTGTACTACTACTACGAGCGCCGCGGATGGAAGCTGCGGCGCACCGATTCTCACGTCGCGAACCTCCTCATGGTGGTGGAGGGCATCCTCGTGTGGATGACGTATCTGAGCCTTGCTTTCGGCAAGCCTTTGCTCTTCTCGTCGGCTCAGGCGCAGTGGGAGCGTGGGTTCGCCTTCCCCAACTACACCGTGGCCCGCGCTGTCGTCAGCGCCTTGTGGGGCCTCAGAAGGATGATCTCGGCCGAGTTCTACCGCGTCTTCTGGGAGGTCCCTCGGCCGGGGTCTGCGTACGGTAACGTCGGCACGAACCTGCTTAATTTGGCGTTCTTCACCGGCGCCGCACTGCTGCTCTGGTACGGCGCCCGGCGGCTGCCGCGCGCGTACTCCTGGTATGCCTTGGCCGCGCTTGCGTATCCGCTCTTCTTCCCTTCGCAGTACGTGCCGCTGATGTCGTACCCGCGCTTCACGCTCACCGTGTTTCCGCTGTACGTTGCCTTGGCCCTGTACACCCGCGAAAGGCCGCGTGCGCACACCGTGGTGGTGATCGTCGGCCTCGTGCTGCTGGTAGCGCTCACCGCCAAGTTCGCGGCGTTCAGCTGGGTGGCCTGAGCGCCCTCGACGGCTAGGGCGTCGGGGAGACCCCCGGCGTGGGCGTCGCTCGAGGCACGCCGCCGCCCTGCGTCGCTGCCGGGCTGGCTGCGACTCGCTTGAAGACGTACACGCCATCCTTGGCGAAGACCGAGACGAAGCGGTTGTCGAGCACCAGTCTGCCGAGCGCGAGTTGATGCATCCTCGCGTCTTCCTTGTCGTAGAAGAACGGGTGCTGCTCGTCCACCAGCACCCAGTCGGCGCCGGCGAAGTACGGGAACACGTAGGCGACCCGCCGCGCCGCAAGCTGCGCGCCGGCGTTGTTGTTGGCGGAGACTTTGGCGCCCGCCGGGATCATCCGTACTGCCTCATCGAGCACGGCGTCGTGCGCAGTCTTCGCGTAGTACTTGCCTCCGTAGGCGGCGCCGGGCAGCGAGAACGGCAGCGGCCCCATGAAGTAGTTGCCGGCGAGCGCCGCGAGCAGCACCAGCAGAGCCAGGGTCTCGCGGCGCGCGCGCTGCCCGGCCATCGCCTTCTCGGCGCGCCGGAAGCCGCCGCCCAGCCAGCGCCAGAGGCGCATCACGCCGAGCACCGCGGCGGCAAAGAGGAAGGGGATTTCCAGCGCCGTGTAATGGAACTCAATGCGGCGCTGGAACGTCGTCGCCGAGAGCGCATTGAGCAGGAGCTCGGGGGCCGCGATGAGCACCGTGAGTGGGCTGAGCAGAGACGCGAAGCCGAGCGGCCACAGGAGCCTGAGCCAGTAGCGGAGATTGTCCTGTGCGGCGAGATCCGTGACGGTCTGGGCCGGATGCGTGAGCGCCGTCTTGACCACCTCGCCGGCACCCTGCCCGTAGTCGCCGTAGCGGGAAATGAAGGCGCTCTGGTCGCCGTTGTAGTGCGGGATGATCCCCCACACCGCGATCGCGAAGTAGGCGGCCGCGGCAGCCGTGAGGATGAGCGGCCGCCACGAGCGTCTACGGATCGCGAAGTACACGCCCATCATGCCGATCACCAGCGGCACGGTCTCTTTGCAGGCCGCCGCCAGCAGGAGAAACGGCAGCGCCCACAGCCAGCGGCTCTCCTCGACGTACAGAAATGCCCAGAGCAGGAGCGGCGTGGCGAGAGCCACCGGATGGAACTCGTTGAGCACGAGGAAACCCAGGGCCGGGTAGAGCAGGTAGGCGCCGGCGAGCAGCGCCGCGGCGCGCGGGTCGCGGGTGACCCGCGTGCCCAGGCGATAAGCCGGCCAGGCGCCCGTGGCGACGATGACGGCCTGGAGCACGAGGAGCATTGTGGGGCTCGGCCACACGAGCCAGGGGAGCGCGAAGAGCGCCAAGATCGGGTCGACGTGCGAGCCGAGCCGCGACATCTGCCGCGGCTTGAGCTCGCCGCTCGTAATCTCGAGAAAGTGCCCGTGAGCGGTGTTGTACACCGCCTGGACCATGTTGCCCAGGTCAAAACGGGCATCCATGTAGGCGCGGTACTTGAGCCACGAGAGCAGGGCGTAGATCGCCGCGAACAACACCGCGCCGACGACGACGTAGACGGCGTTGCGGCGGAATAGCCGGGCGCGCTCGGCGTCGTCAAGCTCGGTGAGCGGCGCGAGTGCCCAGAGCCGGGCGGCGCGGCGCCCTGCCGCGGCCGTACCGGCCGCGGATCGCCGCCGCGCCGCCTTCTCGCGGCGTCCACTCACGCCGTGCCCTTTCTCCGCTGCAGGAGCCCCGCGCCAGCCACGACCAGACCCACGAAGACGAGCTCGATCACAATCACCCACACCCGCAGAAGAAGCGCCCAGGCCAGCGCGACGCCGCCGGGGAGCAGCCTCGAGAGGGACGCGGTGAACACGGCCTCGCGCACGCCGATGCCGCTGGGGAAGACGAACGCCACCATGCCCACAACGTAGGCTAGGGCGTTGGTGACGATGACCAGCGGCATCGCGTCAACGGCCAGACCGGTCACGGCCCGCGCCAGCAGCCATGCGCCGGCGCCGGCCACAAACCAGCTGACCACGAAACCGCCGAGTAGCGCGAGCACCGCAGCGAAGCCCAGAGTGACGTCAAGCGGAGGGCGCCGGAGCAGCCGCAGAGCCCACGCCGAGAGCGGCGCGAAGACCCGAGGGTGCAGAAGCGCCATGAGGACGGGGATGGCAACGAGGCTCAGCGCGGTCGCGCCGGGATGGTACTCCCAAAACGGGAACAGGAGTGCCATGGCGACCAGCGCCGAGCACACCCCAAGGGCCTGCTCGTACACCATGGCCGCGGTCACCCGGTCCACGGGTAACCCCTGGGCGTGGCACAGCCAGGCGCGGCTCAGGTACATGAAGACGTTGCCGGGGATGTAACGCGCGAGGATCGACTTGGCCCACGTGGCGGCGGCTGTCGGGAACGGGCTGTGCAGGGCGAACCCGCGAAGCAGTAGCCACCAGAAGACGGCTTGCATGAAGTAGAACAGCAGAAACGCCACGGCGGAGAGCGCGAGCCAGCCGGGGCGCAACGTCCAGTCGTAGTCCTTGACGCTCGCCCACGAGCGCACCAGATAGGCCCCGAGGAAGTACACGGCGGCCGCCACCAGGAGGACCTGGGCGACGCGCAGCAGCGGCCGGAGCCACGGGCGCGCCGCGCGCGGCGACGCGTCAGGCCGCGTGGTCGGCGACGGACCGGCAGACGACGGCTCCGGGACGTCGCTCACATCGTCTCCAGCGCGGCAAGCAGCTCGCCGGCGACGAGTGGCGGCGTGAGCGCCCGCCGGTAGAGTGCGAGCGCGGCGGCGCCGAGCCGGCGGCGCTCGTCGAGGACGAGCAGGCGCCGCAGCGCCGCCGCCAGGGCGGCGCCGTCGGCGGCCGGCACCAGAAGCGCGTCCTCGCCGTTGTGCAGTAGCTCACGGGAGCCCCGCGTGCCGGCCGTCACCACCGGGCGGCCGCAAGCCAGCGCTTCGTACACCTTGTTCGGGACTACCCGCGCGGCCTTGTCGGAACCGCCGAAGACGCCGAGGCAGATGTCGGCGGCCAGAGTGTGAGCGCGGAGCGCGGCCGGCGACACCGCGCCGAGCCACTCCACGTTTGTGAGGCCGCGACGCGCGATCCTGGCGCGAAGCGCGGCCGAGAGCTGCCCTTCGCCGGCGAGCACGAAGCGGAAAGGCTCCGCGCGGAGCAGCTCCGCCGCCGCGAGGACGGCGTCGACGCCGTGGAGCGGGCTCCACTTGCCGTACTGAAACACGGTGAGCGGCTTGCCGCGCTCGAGGGCGCGAGCGCCGCCGGTGGCCTGCGGCGCCGGGAGCGCCCCCACAGGCACCACGGCGAGCTTGCGACGAGGGAGCGCGAACTCGGCTTCGTAGTAGGACGCGTGCGCCCACGTGTCGGCGAGCACGAGGTCGGGAAAGGCGAAGGCGGCGCCGTCCACGGCGCGCGCCGCCGCCGCTTTCCAGCCGCCGGCTGCCACCAGGCCACGGTCGCCGGCAAAGGTGTCCCAGAGCGACACCAGTGGGTCGAACACCAGCCGCGCGTGCCGCAGGGCGGCCAGCAGGCGGCCGAACGGCACCAGAAAGTGCCCCGGGTAGCCGACCACAACCGCGTCGCACTCGAGGCGGCGACGGTGCTGCGCGAGCAGCCGGACATGAGCCTCGACGACCCCGGCCGCCAGCCGCGCGGCGCCGCGGGGAGTCGCCATCTGCGCGGCCGTGAGCGCCGGCAGCGGCGCCCGGAGCTCGAGCACCGAGACGCCCAGCTCTCGCAGTCCGGCGATGAGCACGGCGTTGCGCGGATAGACGGGGTCGTACGTGCCGAAGTAGGCGACGGTGCGGGTCACGGCTTGTCGGCGGCCCCCGGGACGAGAGCCGCGGCGACCGCGGCGCCTCCCGTGGGGCCGGCCTCGCGAGCGGCCGGAGGCGCGGGCGCGCCGGCGCCCGCCCCACCGGCCCCCACCATGAGCGCCACCTGGGCGTCGTCGGGCCCGCCGCGAGCCCGCGAGTTGGCGATGAGCTCGCCGATCAAGCCCAGCGAGAGCAGCTGCACGCCCACGATGATGAGCAGCGCGCCCAGCAACAGGAGCGGGCGCTGCCCAATGGGGCTGCCAAAAGCGAGCTTGTCGATGGTGAGATACAGCTCGACCAGCACGCCGATGAGGATCAGCAGGGTGCCGATACCTCCGAAGAGATGCTGCGGACGGTGCTGGTAGCGACCGAGAAAGAGCACCGTCATGAGGTCGAGATAGCCGCGCAAGTAGCGCTGCCAGCCGTACTTGGACTTGCCGGCGGTGCGCCGCCTGTGACCGACCGGCATCTCGGTGACGCGAAAGCCGGCCTGCGCGGCCACGACGGGGATGTAGCGGTGCTGCTCTCCGTAGATGTAGATGGTCTCGACCACGTCGCGGCGGTAGGCCTTGAGGCCGCAGTTGAAGTCGTGCAGAGGGATCCCCGAGGTGCGCCGCACGGTCCAGTTGAAGAAGCGCGAGGGAATGGTCTTGTTGAGGGGATCCTGGCGGCTCTGCTTCCAGCCCGAGACCAGGTCGTAGCCCTCGTCCAGGCGCGCGAGAAGACCGGGGATCTCGGCGGGATCGTCCTGGCGGTCACCGTCGAGCGTGACCACGTAGTCGCCGCGCACGGCCTCGAAGCCGTGCGCGAGCGCCGCCGCCTTGCCGAAGTTGCGCCGCAGCTTGACGACGCGCACGTCGTCACGGGCGGCGGCGAGCCGCTCCATGGCGGCGAACGAGCCGTCGGTGGACCCGTCGTCGACGAAGACGATCTCGAAGGCCACGCCGGCAGCCACGAGCGCCGCGTCGATCTCCGCGACGAGCGGCTCGATGCTGTCGGCCTCGTTGAAGACCGGTATGACGAGTGAGGTCAGGGCAGGCATGTCGGCTCACAAGGATACAACGTCACGGCGTACGGCGATGGGCCGGGGCGCACGCGCCCCGGCCCATCGCCCCAGAGAAACGTCTTTTCGCCGGGCTCACTCGTCCAGGCCCTCGTCATCTCTGATCACGCGCACGGTGCTTCCGTCGGCGCTCAACGCGCGGCCGTGAACGCCCCTGCGTGCGCCGCGACCGTCGCCGGTGAACGCGACGCGGGCGCGCTGTCCTACCACCTGTACGTCGTCGCTCACGCTGCTGTTGAGCAGAGCCGCCAGACGCGGGTTGTTGACCTTGAGCTTGACGCCGAAGAACTCGACGCTGCTGGGCCCATCGCTTGTCTCGTCGACCGCCATCATGTTCACCATGCCTTCGGTATCGGCGCGCAGGGCTCCCCCACGTAGGCCCGGTAGACATATGTACCTATCGCGTGAGCGTGAACGGGGGTCGCGCGGCTCGCGTCCCCTGAGCAGCGTAGACACGCCGTCACGCATCCGTTCCCACGGTGGCCGTTAGAACAGGGGCTTGGTACGATGAAGCACAGCCTCCCGCACCGGCGCGGGCGAGTTGGAGGATGAGGATGAGCAGGAAGATCTGGCTGGCGCTCGCGCTCGCCGTCATCGTGGCAGCCAGCTTCGCCGCGGGCGCCGTCGCAGCGAAACAGAAGGTGGCGTCGGATCCCCGGCCGAAAACGGTCACCAAAGGCCTCGACTATTTCCACGCCCGCCAGAAGGCCGACGGCGGCTTCGGCACCATGTCCGCCACGGCTTGGGTCATCATCGGCGCCGTGGCCAGCGGCGAGCGCATCGGCTCCACTGCATGGACGCTCGGCGGCAATAACCCCTTCAGCTACCTGCAGGCGCACAGCCACGAGGACGCCGCCACCGGCCCCGACGTAGACAACGCGCCCGTCTACTACGCGCAGGCGATCATGTCCTACGTCGCGGCCGACCGCGCCGAGCGCGTGTTCGTCGCCGGGACTCCGCGCATCGACCTTCTGGCCAAGCTCTACGGCTACCAGGACCTCGTCGACGGCTCGCCCACCAAGGGCAGCTTCTCGCCGTCCACGTCGACGCGCACGTTCCAGGCCGTCCACACCACCGCGTGGGCCGTTCTCGCCATGCAGGCTCTCGGCGAGAACGCGAAGGATCGTTTCGCGTTCGCCGAGCAGTGGCTCGCCACCCAGCAGCTTGCGGACGGCGGCTTCCCAGCGCAGCCCGGTGATCCCTCCAACTGCGAGGACACGGCCGTGGCGATCCAGGCTCTTGTGCTCGCGGCCGACGGCACCCTCGACCCGGCGATCGTCCCCGCAGCCCGTCAGTACCTCAAGACCAACCAGCGCGCCGACGGCGGCTTCCCGCACACGCCCGGCACGGGCACGGATGCGTGGGCCACGGCGGCCGCCGTCCAGGCCATCCTCGCCATGGGCGAGCAGCCCGACGGCGCCGACTGGATGATCGGCGCGAGCACGCCCAAGTCCGCGCTCGCCACCCTCCAGTTGAAGACCGGCGCCTACGTCAAGAAGCGGGGCGACGCCACGGGGCCGCTGCCGACCACCAGCTGGGCCCTGGCGGCGCTGCGCGACAAGCCCTTCACGACGTTCCCCAAGACGCGCCCCACGGCCCTCAAGGCATTTGTGTTTCGTCCCCAGATGAAGTCGGTTTGGCCGAAGGAGGGCACCCGGTACACCAGCACCCACTCGGTGCTCATCCACGCCACGTACACGGACGGCGCCAAAGGGACAGGCGTCGACCCCAAGGCTTGCCGCGTCTACGTCGACGACGCGAACAAGACGAAGCCGGCCGACATCGGGCGCTTCGGCCTCCACCTGCAGCTTACGAACGTCTCCGACGGTGAGCACACCTACAGGCTCGAGATCATTGACCACGCCGGCAACGTCAAGAGGGTGGAGCGTCGGTTCACGGTAGCCACGCCGGCGCCGACGCCCACGCCGGTGCCCACGTACACGCCCACGCCGAACCCCACCTACATACCGCCCGCCACGATCTACCCCACGCCCAAGCCGACGTCCACGCCGACGCCGTTCACCACGCTGACGCCCACCGCCTACCCCTCGAGCGAGACGACGGTCACTCCAGGGCCGTATCAGACGGTCACCCCGACGCCGTCGCAGAGCGACGGCTACCCCGTGACCGGAGTGCCGGTCGCGTCACCGAGCCCGTCCGGCAGCCCGGGCGCCGCAAGCGGCGGCGACTCGGGTAGTGCCGCAGGCTTCCTCGGTGGTACTCTCCTCGCCATGCTGCCCATCGGCGCCGCGATCTCGTACCTAGCCTTGCGCCGCCGCGAGCAGGCGCTCAGCGCCGCCGGCGAGGGCAAGGTGCTGAGTGGCGGAGGCAGCGCCTGGGAGCGCCTCAAAGGCGTCCTCGGCAGGTCCAAGGACATCGTGAAACCGGCCGGGAGGTAAGCACAGCGTGAACGGGCTTCAGCAGGTGATCTACGATGCTTCTCGCGTGCTCCTTTGGCCCGTGCTCATCGCGGCGCTCGCCTGCCTCGTCTGGGTGCTCATCGAGTTTGGCTTCTTCCTCTACGAGCTGTACCTGCGGTTCCGGTACAGGGACCTCGACGCGCTCGAGGCGCGCACCCTGCGTGCGCGGAGGGCGTTTCAGGAGGGCAAGCCGCGCACCGCGTACCGCTATCTCCAGGAGAACAACTACTCGATCGTCGTCGCACGCTTCCTGTTCGACCTCATTCGCAACTACCAGACCGAGCGCCTGGCGGCCAAGCCTCTCAAGCTGCTGCAGGAGTACGAGTTCTTCACGGTGAAGCGCCTTGAGCGCACGCGCATCCTCGTGCGCGTGGGCCCGATGCTCGGCCTCATGGGCACGCTCATCCCGCTGTCGCCGGCGCTGATCGGCCTGGCGAGCGGCAACACCACCCAGCTCGCCGACAACCTCACCACGGCTTTCTCGGTCACCGTCATCGGCCTGCTCATCGGCGGCATCGCCTTCGTCATCAGCATCGTCCGCGACCGCATGTACTCGCAGGACATCTCCGACATGGAGTACCTGCTCGAGCTGCTCGAAGGCGGCAGCGAACGCCTTCAGTCGGGCCGCCGGCGCAACAGGAAGGGCATCTGGGACGCCGACCCGGTCGTCGAGTACGAGGCCGCCGCGGAAGACATGGAGAAGACGGCGGTGATCCCCGTGCTGCTCGAAACTCCCCGGGAGGCACTCATCCCGTTCGCCGCCGGCAATGGCGACGAGGCGCCCGGCGCCGCTGGGCCGGCCGTGGTGTCGTCGCCCGAGCCGGCACTGCCGCTGGTCGACCCGCTGGCCGCCGACGCCAAGCCGATGGTCGTGGTGCCCGCTCCGGCGGCCGGCGAAGCGCCGCCGCTCACCTTCGACGATCCCGCCATGGACTGGCGCGGCGACGAGGACCCCTTCGCGGACCTCGGGCCCGTGGATCCCAGGCCGCCGGCCGGGAGCGCGCCCGGCGCCGGCGCACCGCCCGCACGTTACTGAGGCCGCCATGCCGGCGTCCGACGACCACTCCACCATCAAGAACCTCGGGACCGTCTACGAACCCCGCGGCGAGGGTCTGCGCTACATGCGACGTCGCCGCATCGGCACGGCCGATCGCAACGGCGACCCGCTCGACGGCATCGTCAATCTGTTCTATGTAGCGGTTGTCCTGGCCGTCGGGTTCCTGGTCGCGGCGCTCTCGGCGGCCGGCGTGAGCGGCCTCCTGACTCACCAGAACATGACCATCGTCACGAATCCCGGCACGCCGCAGATGCAGGTCATCGTGAAGGAGGGCGACCAGATCGTGAAGCTCGACACGGCCAACGGCGCCCAGGTCCAGGGGCTTGGCACGCTCGTCGGCTCCTTCTACAAGCTCGCCGACGGCACCGTGGTCTACGTGCCGGCAGGGTCGCTGCCGCCGGCCAACGCGACGCCGGTCCCGGGGGCGTCGCCCACGCCCGGCGCGACCACGACGCCGGCGCCGACCACAACCGACTACCCCACCACGAACCCCTACGCGACGCCGACGCCGCTGCCCACGGCACCGCCGACCACTCAACCGACGCCGGGTGTGACGCTCACGCCCGGCTCCTTGACGCCGCTCAGCGGCGGGTGACCGCGTTCGTCACGCCGCAAGAGGGCGCGGGCGAAGGCGCCGCGTATCTCAGTCCCCCAGCGAACGCAGCAGGCCGACGAGGCGTTCCAGCTCCACCCTGCTCCTGAAGGCGATTTGGATGGTCCCGCCGCGCTTGCCGCTGCGAATGTGCACAGGCGTCTCGAGCAGGCCGTACAGTTCGTCGACGAGATCGGCGAAGTCGGCGGCGGCGGCGGACGGCCGCGCCGCAGGCGCGGCCCCTCCCGGCGCCTCCTCGTTCAGTTTCTTGACCAGCGCCTCCGTCTGCCGCACCGAGAGGCCTTGCGAGACGACGAGGCGCGCCGCCTTGCGGCGCTGCCCGTGGTCGGGCAGCGCCAGCAGGGCGCGCCCGTGCCCCTCGCTGAGCGCGCCCTGCTCGATCGTCAGCTTGACGTCGTCGGGCAGCTCAAGGAGACGCAGCAGATTCGTGACCGCGACCCGGCTACGGCCCACCAGCTCGGCGACGCGTTCGTGCGTGAGCCCGAACTCGTCCACAAGGGACGCATAGGCCTGCGCCTCCTCGATGCTGTTGAGGTCCTCGCGAGCGACGTTCTCGGCGAGGGCGATCTCGAGGGACGCGACGTCGTCGGCGGGCCGCACCAGCGCCGGGATGTGCTCGAGGCCCGCGAGCCCGGCTGCGCGAAGCCGGCGCTCTCCGGCGATAAGCTCGTAGCGGTGTCCTGAAGAATCCGCGGGAGCAAGCGCCCGCCCGAGCGTGGCGGGCTGTGCATCGCCGGCAGCCGTTGACGGCGCCGCCGGCTGCAGCGGCCGCACCACCACCGGCTGCACGACGCCGAGCGCCCGGATGGACGCCGCCAGCTCCTCGAGCTCGGCGCCGGCGAAGCTGCGTCGCGGCTGGCGGCGGCTGACGGCGATCTCCGCCAGCGGAAGCTCGCGCAGGCGGCCCTCGCCGCCGGCGCCGCCGACCCGGCCGAGGGCCGATCTGCCCTCGCCGATCAGCGCGCCCAGGCCCTTGCCCAGGGCTTTCTTCTCAGGCACGGGACACGACCTCCTTGGCGAGATCGAAGTAGGCGTCGCTGCCGGCGCAGGTCGCATCGTAGCGTGAGATGGGCAGCCCGTGGCTGGGTGCCTCGCCGAGGCGCACGTTGCGCGGCACCACGGTGTCGAAGACGTCGGCGGCAAAATGCTCGCGGACCTCGCCGGCTACCTCGCGCCCCAGGCGCGTGCGGCCGTCGTACATGGTCAGGAGAACGCCGAGGACGGCGAGCTCCGGGTTCAGATGTTCCTGCACGAGCCCCACCGTCTCGAGCAACTGCGCCAAGCCCTCGAGGGCGTAGTACTCGGCCTGCACCGGAATAAGGACCTCTCGCGCCGCCACCAGCGAGTTGACCGTGAGCACGCCCAGCGACGGCGGGCAGTCGATGAACACGAAGTCGAACTGGCCTATGTGGCCCGTGAGCGCGTAGTCGAGCACGTACTCGTTGCCGTCGGCGTGGGCCAGCTCGACGACGGCGCCGGCGAGGTCCGGGCAGGATGGGAGGAGCCAGAGATGGTCGAGGGCGGTGCCTACCGTGGCCTCAGAGACGCCCGCCGCTCCACCAAGCACCCCGTAGGTGCTGAGGCGGGCGTCGGCAGCGCGCCCGGACAGGCCGGCCGAGGCGTTGGCCTGGGGGTCCATGTCGAGGAGGAGCACGTCGAAGCCGGCCTCGGCCAGGCACGCGGCGAGGTTGACGGCGGTGGTGGTCTTGCCGACCCCGCCCTTCTGGTTGGTAACGGCGATGACGCGGGTCACCGGGCTCCTTTCGCGGGGCACCGATACTAGCAGATGACGCGGCGGAGCCTCAGCGGGCCAGCGGGTGTCTGGCGGCCTGGCCCTCCCGTCGCGGCAGACGCTTCGGCGTGACCGCGACCTTCTCGTACACGGCGCACACGGCGTCGTCGAGGGACGAGCGGGGTAGCGGCACGACAGGCCCGGCGGCGAGGCCGCAGAGCCGCGCCGCAGCCGCGCCGCCGGGCCCCTCCCCCTGCACCGCCCGCCGCGTCTTGCTGGCCAGCAGTACGCCGCCGCGCGCGAGCAGAGGCGCCGCCAGTTCCACGAGCGCCGGGAGGGGCGCCACGGCTCTGGCCAGCACAAGCGCGTATGCCTCGCGCCCCGGCTGCCCTGCGGCGGCGTGACGCTCGCTGCGCGCGCAGACCACGGCGGCGCGCGCGCCCAGCCCGGCCGCCTCGACCGCCGCATCAAGAAAGGCTCCCTTCTTGGCCGCCGCATCGAGCAGCGTCAGCCTGGCGGCAGGCAGCGCCACGGCCAAGGGGATGCCAGGGATGCCTGCGCCGGCGCCCAGATCGAGCCAGCAGGCGCGCGCGCGCGCCTGCAGTTGAGGCACGTCGAGCAGCGCCAGCGCGTCGCCGAAGAGCGTGCTCACGACCTCCTCGCGGGTACGCAGCGCGGTGACGTTTCCACGCCGCCAGGCGAGCATCAGGTCCGCGTACCTCGACAAGGCATCGGCTTGGGCCTTGTGGAGGCCAAACGCCGCGGTCAGCTCCTCGAGCGTCGCATAGGCGGCCCTGCCGCCGGCGTCCCCCATCATCCCGCAGCCGCGGCTTGACGCAGTGCGACGACGAACCTGTCGACGTCCCCGGGCGTTGTCTTCCGCGAGCACATCAGGCGAAGCGCTCTGGCGCCCCGCACTCGCCCACGTTGAGGTGTGCGGTCTGGGCGCAGATGACGGCCTGGAGGGGCCACATCACCGCGGCCAGCACCGTCACGTTCCCGCCGGTGCCGTTGAAAGCCGGAAAGACGGCGACATCGCCAAGGACCTCGCGCATGCGCTCCATGCAGCGCCGAGGTCCAGTCGTCGCCGAAGGCGGGTGCGAAGCCGCCGTTGGCCGCGGCTATCGCCGCCAGATCGGCAGCGTGCACGCCGGCGTGGTTGTCGCTGGCGGATAGCACCTGGCGGCGCTCGCGAGCCAGTTCGTCAGACACGCGCCGGCCCTCGTGAGGGCTTGCTCCGATGTAGCAGGGTCACCATCTGTGCCCTCCTCTCGCAGGCCGCGGCGAAGCGAGCTTGGCCGGACCGCAGAATCACGTGCGACGTCCCCGTTGTTCCGTGGCCCACGCCGCAGTCAAACCCCGGGCGCTGCGCGGGCGCAAGTACGCCCGTCGTCGGCCCGAGTGGCTTGGGCGCGGCGTAGCGCCGTCAGGCGTCGAGCATCTTGGTGAGGACAAGCACCGTGCCGCCACCGTCCGGCCTGCGGAGGTCGAAGTCGTCGACCACGGCGCGGATGATCGAGATGCCCATGCCGCCGTCGCTCATCTTGATCTCGGGCATGTTCTGGCAATCGGGGCAGTCGACGTCGTCCTCGTGAAACCCGCCGCCCTCGTCGCGGATCTCGATGGTCACGCGGTCGCGATGCACGGTGAAGTGGAGATGGACCTGGCCTTCGTCGTGGTCGTAGGCGTGCCTCACGGAGTTGGAGCACGCCTCGGTGAGCGCCAGTTTGAGGTCGGCGACCGCGTCCGCCGAGTAGCCGCGCCCGCGCATCAGGCCCGACAACGCAAGGCGCCCGAGCACGACGTATTCGGCCTTGGCGGGGATGTCGAGCTTCACGTAGTCGTTCACGACGCTGTTCCAATCGGCTATGGGACCGGCGGGCTCTGCGGTTTTCACTTGAGGGTCATGCGGACGTACACGTTCTCCCCACACATCGCACAGAGTGTTCCCCGCAGCGCGACATCCTCAACCGCGTAGCCGGTGCGCCGTACGAGAAGCCGTTTGCAGTTCGGACAGACCGTGTTCTCGCCTTCATGACCGGGCACGTTGCCGAGATACACGAAGCGCAGACCGGCATTGCGACCGATGCGCATGGCGCGCTCCAATGTAGGGATCGGCGTCGCCGAAAGGTGAGCGTACTCGAGGTACGGCGTGAAACGCGTGACGTGCCAGGGCGTGTCCGGCCCCAGCTCGGCGGCGATCCACGCAGCGATGCTACCGAGGGTCTCGTCGTCGTCGTTGAAGCCCGGGATGACGTTGGTAACGATCTCCACGTGACACCCGTGCACATGCTTGGCGCGCGCCGCAGCGGCGAGCACCGGCGACATGTCGCGGATGCGGCACAGCTCCTGGTACTGATCATCGCTGAATCCCTTCACGTCGACGCGGTACGCATCGATGTGGGGCGCCAGCACATCAAGGGCCTCTGCGGTGATGTAGCCGTTGGTGACCATCGCCGTGTACAGGCCGTGCTCATGGGCAAGCTGGGCGCCGTCGAGGATGTATTCGAGCCAGATCGTGGGCTCGTTGTACGTCCAGGCGACGCCCTGGCAGCCGTTATGGTCGGCCAGCACCGGCAGGTTGCGGATGGGTAGCTCGCGAAGGTCGCGGGCCACCTCGCCCGGGTCTGCGTGGGCGATCTGCCAGTTCTGGCAGTGACGGCAGGTGAAGTTGCAGCCCACGCTGCCCAGCGACAGCACGGTGGTACCGGGGAAGAAATGGTACAGCGGCTTCTTCTCGATGGGGTCGGCAGCCACGCTGCAGACGCGCCCGTAGGTGATGGCGTAGAGCGTGCCGTCGCGGTTGGCGCGCGCCCGGCACACGCCGCTCTTGCCGGGCGCGATATGACAGCGGCGTGGGCAGACGTGACAGTCGACCACCCCTCCTTCGACACGCTCGTAGAGCATCGCCTCGTGCTCGGGGAGCGTCATGCCGAACGCCGATCGCGCAGGTCACGGACGCAGCGCTGGACGACCTCGCTGAGGCTGTCCTGGAGCTCCCGGTCGCCCGCCGCGATGCACGCGAGCCGGTGCGCGGCGCTGGAGCCCAGCACCGGTCTGGCGTCGAGCGGCCGGGCGGCGGCGTCTGACGGTGCGCCGGCTTCCCTGCAGGCCATCTCGAAGCCGGCTGCGGCCATGCGTGTGCCGTCAATGGGGTCGACGAGGACCGGTTCAGGTTTCGAGGCGCCCTGCAGGCCGTCGTCCGAGTAGAACGCCCAGGTGGGCGGCTCGTCTCTGTCGGTCGTGTCATTCACGGGGCGTCCATTCTACCCTGCTATACTCGGGCTGCCGACCGTCGACCCACGCCCGGGCAGGCTCCCGGCCACACGCCATGACACAACCTCTCACGCGTTTCGATACCATCGCCTACCGTGGCAGCGGCAGCGCCGTCTATCTAAACCTCACCAACCGCTGCTCGTGCGCCTGCCTGTTCTGTTTGCGAAAGTGGACCGACGGCGTCTATGGCGAGGTGCTCACCCTTGCGCACGAACCAGAGCCCGACGAGGTCACCCGGGCCATCGAGCTCGAGCTCCTCGAAGTTCCGGCGGGAGAAGTCGTCTTCTGCGGGTTCGGAGAGCCGACCATGCGGCTCGACGTCGTTCTCGCCGTCACCGAGTGGCTGCGGCTGCGGCGCATCCCTGCCCGCCTCGACACCAACGGGCACGGGCAGCTCTTGCATCCGGGCGTGGATGTGCCGGCGGCCCTCGCGGCGGCCGGCCTCGGCGCCGTCACCGTAAGTCTCAACGCCGCGGACCCGGAGAGCTACGACCGTATCTGCCGGCCGCTGTTCGGCAAAGCGTACAGGGCTGTCATCCAGTTTGCCGAACAGTGTGTGAGGCACGACATGGAGACGACACTGACGGCTGTCGACTATCCCGGCGCCGACCTCGCCGGGTGCGAGGCTATCGCCGCGGCTGTGGGCGCCGGTTTCCGCGCCCGCGGTCTGGCTGCGCCGCGCGGGCGCGACTATGCCGAGAACGGGGAGGCGTGATGGCAGACAACGGGGCCCGCATTCTGGTGGTCGACGACGAGGAGGCCATCCTCAAACTCCTGCGCTTCCCGCTCGAGAAAGAGGGCTATCAGGTCGTCACCGCGCGCGACGGCCAGGAAGCTCTCGAGAGCTTCGCCCGCGAGAGCTTCGACCTGGTCATCCTCGACCTCATGCTGCCACACGTGGACGGCATGGAGGTCTGCCGGCGCATCCGCGCCCAGAGCATCGTCCCCATCATCATGCTCACTGCCAAGTCGGACGAGTTCGACAAGGTGCTGGGCCTTGAGATCGGCGCCGACGACTACATCACCAAAGACAAGTTCAGCCTGCGCGAGTTTCGCAGCCGCGTGCGCGCCCAGCTGCGCCGCGCCGGGATGAGCCGCAGCGCCGAGGCGGCCAAGAAAGAGGTCGTCAAGGTCGACGAGCTCGAAGTGGACCTGCTCAAGCGCAACGTGATCCTGCGCGGCGCCAAGATCGACCTCACGTACATCGAGTTCGAGATCCTCAAGACCCTCATCTCTCACCCGGGCCGCGTCTACAGCCGCCAGCTGCTGCTGCAGCTGGTCTGGGGCGACTCAGACTATCGCGACGCGCGCACCGTGGACGTGCACATCCGCCACTTGCGCGAGAAGCTCGAGAGCGACGCCAAGGACCCGGAGTTCATCTTCACGGTCCGCAACATCGGCTACAAGTTCCGCGAGTTCTAGGAGGCACGGGCGCGCCCGGCGCGCCCGACCTGCATGTTTCGCTCTGTCAAGAACTGGCTCACGATCCTCATCCTCGCTCTCGTGGCGCTAGCCATGCTGGTGGCATATATCTACGTGGTTCCACCTCTCACCCACCGGCTCGACCAGCAGAAGCTGCGCGACCAGCAGCTCAATGCCGCGCTGATCAGCAATACCATTGTCGGGAGCGGCGTGTACTACCTCGGCAACGGCTTGATGGGCGTGCAAGACGAGACCGGTCTGCAACACACGGTCACTCTTCTGGGAATGCGCTTCAATGCCCGCGTCGTCGTGGTCACCGACAACTTCGCCAAGCGGCTCGACTCAGGCGGAGTGGATTCGTTCGATGTGGGCGACTACCCCATGATACAGAGGTCGCTCGCCACAGGCCGCCCGGCACAGGGGGTGGTCACCACGGGGTCTGGCCGGTACGCCGCCACCGCCGTGCCGCTCGTGGACACGTCAAGCGGCGTCGTGTTCGGCACCGTGCTCGTCGCTGCGTCTCTCAAGGATGTCGACAAGGCCGTGGCGGCCGTGCAGCGCCAGTTGCTGTTCGCCACAGTGCTCGCGCTCGGCGTAAGCCTCCTGCTCGGCTACATGGCCTCGTATTTCATCGCGAGGCGCCTGAAACGCATCGAGCGCAGCGCCGAGGCCATCGCCGGCGGCGACCTCACGGCCACGGTGGCGGTCACCGTCGAGGATGAGATCGGGCAGCTCGCCGCGACCTTCAACGTCATGGCCGTGCGGCTGCGAGGCGCCTTCGCCCAGGTCGAGTACGAACGCGACCGCGTCGAAGTGCTGCTCAACGACCTGAGTGAGGGCGTCATCGGCCTCTCCGAGGAGGGCGCGGTCACGATCGCCAACCCGGCCTCCGCCGAACTGCTGGATGAGCCCGTCCGCGTCGGCGCCGGGCTCGACGAGACCTTCCCCGCCGATGTAGCCGAGGCGTGGCACGAGTCACGCCGCGAAGACGAGACGCAGGCCGTGGTGTTCGTCCACGGGGAGCGCACGCTGGAGGCCACCACGTACCCGGTCGCCGGGGCCGCCGATTTCACCTCCATCGTCGTGCTGCGCGACGTCACCGCCCAAGCACGCCTCGAACGCGCCCGCCGCGACCTCATCGCCAACGCCTCGCACGAGTTCAAGACGCCGCTCTTTTCGCTGGCCGGCTTCCTGGAGCTCATCGACGAAGGCAACGTGAACGCCGAGGAGCAGCGGGAGTTCCTGCAGCTCATGCGTCAGCAGGTCGACCGCTTGCGCAACCTCGCCGTGAGCATGCTCGACCTCTCGACGGTGGAGGCGGGCTCGATCGAGATGGAGCCCGCAGACGTCGATCTCGAGACGGTGGCCCGCTCCGTGCTCGACGAGTTCCAAGTACAGGCGCAGGCCAAGGACCTCACGCTCACTGTGGACGACGGCGACGCCGTGACGGCGTGGTGCGACGAGCAGCGCCTGGCGCAAGTGCTGCGCGCGCTCGTCGATAACGCCGTCAAGTTCTCGCCGCGGGGCAGCAACGTGCGCGTGGCCGCCCACGCGGAGGCCTCATGGGCGACCATTGTCGTGAGCGACGACGGGCCGGGGATCCAGGCGGCCGAGCTGCCGCACGTCTTCGAGCGCTTCCACCGCGGCAGCGAGGAGCGTGCCACCACCTCGGGTGCCGGGCTGGGACTGTCGATCGCCCGCGAGCTCACGGAGATGATGGGAGGCAGCATCCGCGCCGACTCGGGCGGCGGCGCGAGCTTCTCTGTGCGGCTGCCGCGCGCCGCTCGGCGGCGCGCCCCAAGCGGCGATTCATAATCCTTAATCACCGCGGAGGCGTTACTCAACACGCGCCCGTGAGCAGTTAACACCCAGCAGGCATCATCGTGGGCAAGGGGAGAGCGGCGCGCGCCTGCGGCCACGCCGCTTCCGCACCCACCGGCTGTGACGAAGGGAAAGCAATGATGAAGATGAGAGGGTTTCTCGTGGGACTCGCGGGTGGGGCCGTCGGCGCCGCACTCGTCGTCCTCGTCCTCGTGCTCGTATTCAACTTCGGAGAGCTCAAGGAGCCGGGCGTGCAGAAGGCCGCGCAGACGCCCGCGGTGTACGCGCCCACCACCGGCACCGGCCAGACGCCCGAGCAGATCTACCAGGGACTCTCCGCCGGCGTCGTCATGGTCCAGTCCGATTTCGCCAGCACAGGCAGCGACGTGTTCGGCCAGCCGCAGAGCGGCCAAGCACTTGGCACCGGCTTCGTGGTCGATGCCAACGGCTACATCCTCACCAATGCGCACGTCGTTCAAGAGAATGGCCAGAAGGCGAGCAGCGTGACAATCGTCTTCAACAAGGGGGGCGGCAAGACTCAGGAGGTCAAGGGCGAGATCGTCGGCATCGACACCGGCAGCGACGTCGCCGTCATCAAGGTTGACCCCAGCGGCGTCGACCTCAAGCCGTTGCCGCTGGGCAACTCAGACCAGGTGCAGGTCGGCGAGCAGGTCGTCGCCATCGGCAATCCCCTGGGCTACGATTTCTCCATCACGTCCGGCATCGTGTCGGCCGTGGGCCGCAGCCTGCAGGCGCCCAACGGCCAGACGATCCCCAACGGCATCCAGACCGACGCAGCCATCAACCCCGGCAACTCCGGCGGACCCTTGATCGACGCCACCGGCCACGTGATCGGGATCAACGAGCAGATCGCCAGCCAGTCCGGCGGCAACCAGGGCCTGGGCTTCGCCGTGCCCATCAATCAGGCCATCCGCTCGCTCAACCAGCTCAAGAAGGGCGGCACGGTGCAGTATGCGTGGCTGGGCGTCGGCCTGCAGACCGTCACGCCGGACGTGGCCAAGGCGGCCGGCCTCACCACGCAAAGCGGTGCTCTGGTGGAGAGCGTCTACCCGGGCAGCCCCGCGGCCAAGTCCGGCATCAAGGGTGGCAGCCAGACCGTCACCGTGGGCAGCCAGCAGCTCACCGTCGGCGGCGATGTCATCACGGCCGTGGACGGCCAGACCGTCGCCAGCGCCGACGAGTTCATCGCCTTGCTCTCGAAGAAGAACCCCGGCGACACCGTGACGCTCACGATCGAACGTGGCGGCAAGACGCAGACCGTCAGCGCCACGCTGGCGGCGCGACCCGCGAACCTCTGACAGACGCGCCGGCACCTGCGTGCCGAGCTCAGCGGGCGGGCGGCGCGAATGCGCCGCCCGCCCGCTCGCGCGTACGGCCGGTCCCACTAAACCGGGTAGGAACCCCACCTTTTTTGACAAACGCCCACGCGCCGGTGTATACCTGTCCTCCAGAGACGCACCCGCGCCTTGGGGAGCCGCAGTGCCACGCCGCCGCGACCGGAGGATCTCTTGCCCATGCAGCCGCTCGACGCCCGCCTGCGGACGCTGCTTCCCATCGTTCAGGGTCTGGCCGGGATGTTCGGTCCGGATTGCGAGGTCGTCCTTCATGACGTGGGCCGGCTCCCCCGCTCCATCGTCGCCATCGAAAACGGTGCCGTGACGGGGCGCACTGTGGGCGACGTGCCCACCGACCGCATGCTGCGCAGCCTTCGCAACCCCGACCAGACGCAGGACGTCCGTCTGTACGTCTCGTCGCATGACGGCAAGATCCTCAAGTCGCTCGCCGTGACGCTGCGCGACGAAGACGGCGAGCCGTTCGGCCTGCTCGGCCTCAACTTCGACATCTCCGAGATCGTCCAGGCGCAACGCGCCCTCGCCAACGTCACGGACGTCGGCCGCCTCGGCAGCAGCGCCGCCCCCGAGGCGGACGAGATCTTCGCCGGCGACATCCGCGAAGTGGTCGCTGGCATGATCGCCAAGATCCTCACGGAGATGGGCAAGACGCCCGCCGCCATGTCGCGCGAAGAGAAGATGGAGGTCGTAAAGCGTCTCGAGGAGCGCGGCGCATTCCTTGTCAAGCGCTCGGCCGAGCAGGTCGCCGAGGCTCTCGACCTCTCTCGCTACACGATCTTCAGCTACCTCAAGGAGATCCGGCACGGCGACGTTGCCGGCGCAGGGCAGCCGCCCGCCGACCGGCCGCAGAGCGCGGTCCGCGTCGCCGACCGACCGTCCGGAGGCAAGAAGTGACCGGCGGCGCCAGCGCGACCGAGGCGCGTCCCGACGCAGCCACAGTCGACGCCCTCTACGACATCGTCGCCGACTCCGGCAGCCGTTCGCTGGCCGTCATCGGCTTGGTCAAGAACGCCGGCAAGACCACTGTCGTCAATGCACTCATGGCGAACTGCCCCCACCTTTTCGGCCTCACCTCGCTGGGCCTGGACGGCGAACGCACCGACCACCTCACCGGCCTGGCGAAGCCGCGCATCTCGCCGCCGCCCGGGACCCTCGTGGCCACCACTCAGGGCTCGCTCGACCGCTCCCGCTACGCTATGGACGTGCTCGAGGTGCTACCGTTCCTCACGCCCTTGGGACGCGTGGTCGTCGGTCGCGCCGGCGCCGCGGGCCACGTCGAGGTCAGCGGACCCACGACGCTCGCCGAGCTTCGCGCCACGATCGAGCGGCTTCAGGCGCACGGCGCCGAACAGGTGCTCGTCGACGGCGCCATCAATCGCATCGGCAGCGCCTCACCGCGCGTGAGCGACGGAGTCGTGGTGGCCAGCGGCGGCATGGTCGGCGACACGCTCGGCGACGTGCTCGAGACGACGGCGGCGACCCTGGACATGCTGCTGCTGCCCGCGGTGTCGGACGAGACGCGCGCGCAGTTGGCGCCATTCCTGGCGCAGGGCGCGCGCGCCCTGTCCTTCAACGATCGCGGGGAGGTCACGCCGCTGGCGCTCGAAAGCGTCGTCGGAGAGGGCGTCACCGTGGCCCGTGAGGTTGAGCGGCTGAACACGCACACGCTCTTCATCGGCGGCGCCCTCACGCAGGAGTTCGTCGACGACTTCACGCGCGTGCTGCCGCCGCGCCGCGAGCTGCGCGTCGTCGTCCGCGACGCCACGGTGCTGGTGCTGCCGGCGGCGTCAGTGCGCCGCTTCCTCAAGCGTGGCCTCGCCCTCGAGGTGCTCGCGCCGCTGCGCGTGCTAGCCGTCACCGCGAACCCGTTTCGGCTGCCGCAGCCCTACCAGCCCAAGATCTTCTTCGACGCGCTCGCCGGCGCTGTGGGCGACCGCGTGCCTGTCTTTGACGTCGTCAACGGCCGCGCCTCGCTGCCGGGCGCGCCGATCCAACGCGGTCTCTTCCCGACGGAAAGAGGGTGATGCAGTGAACGATGCGCTCCGCTTGAACGGCGCCTTGGTCGACCGCGCCCGTGCGGCGGCCGACGCCATCGCCGACGACATCCAGCAGCACATCGACGAGCACACGACCGACACTACCGAGCGCGCCACGCTGCGCCTGCTCGGCATCGCCGGCGTCAACGAGATCGACGTGCCGCTGGTCAACGTCGTCGTGGAGCAGGGGCGCGAGCTACTCTCTGGCGGCATCATGCGGCCCTTCGTCGACCTCATGCTGCGGGCGGGCAAGAGCGCCCAGCAGGCCGCTGAAGGCGTGGCCGCCGGCGAGCTCGCGCTGGCTGAGGTGCCGGGCGAGCGGCGCGCCGCCGCAGAGGCGCGCGCCGAGGAGCTCGCCCGCGAGGGCGTGGCGCGCATCGACGCCGTCCGCCGGCGCCGCAACGAGCTCGTGGCTCAGACCGGCGAGGCTGTCAAGCCATATGTGTACGTGATCGTCGCCACCGGCAACATCTACGAAGACGCTGTCCAGGCCAAGGCCGCGGCGCGCGCCGGCGCCGACGTGATCGCCGTGATCCGCACGACGGCGCAGAGCCTGCTCGACTACGTGCCCTACGGCGAGACCACCGAGGGCTTCGGCGGCACCTACGCGACCCAGGAGAACTTCCGCCTCATGCGCGCCGCCCTCGACGACGTCGGCGCCGAGCTCGGCCGCTACGTCCGCCTCTGCAACTACGCGAGCGGCCTGTGTATGCCCGAGATCGCCACCATGGGCGCCCTGGAGCGCCTCGACATGATGCTCAACGACTCCATGTACGGCATCATCTTCCGCAACATCAACATGGAGCGCACGTTCGTCGACCAGTACCTCTCACGACTGATCAACGCCCGTGCCGGCATCATCATCAACACCGGCGAGGACAACTACCTCACCACCGCCGACGCCTTCGAGAAGGGCTTCACGGTGGTCAGCTCCGATTTCATCAACGAGGCCTTCGCGTTGCGCGCCAACCTGGAGCCCTGGCAGATCGGGCTCGGGCACGCCTTCGAGATCGACCCGGCCAAGCCCGACCAGGTGGTGTACCAGATCGCCGACGCGCAGCTCGTCCGCGAGCTCTTCCCGGGCTACCCCCTCAAGTACATGCCGCCCACCAAGTACATGCCCGGCGACATCTTTCACGGCCACATCATCGACGGCATGTTCAACTTCACCGGCATCTTCACCGGGCAGGAGATCATGCTGCTCGGCATGCCCACCGAGGCCCTGCACACGCCTCTCCTGCAAGATCGCTACCTCAGCATCAAGAACGCCAAATACGTCTTTGAAGCCTGCCGCGACCTGGCGAGCGAAGTCACGTTCAAGCCCGGCGGCATGATCGAGCGGCGCGCAAATGAGCAGCTACAGAAGGCCGCCGAGCAGCTCGAGGAGGTTCGCGAGATCGGGCTTTTCGAGGCACTCTCGCGCGGCATGTTTGCCGACGTCAAGCGGGATCCCAAGGGCGGACGTGGCGGCGAGGGCGTCTTCCATATCGCCGCCGACTACTTCAATCCGTTCTTTGCAGCGCTGCGCGAGGGCCGCCTGAGCGGCGCGCCCGTCGGCCCGCCGCCCGGCGCCTCAGTCTCGGGCGAGGAAGGGGGGCACTGATGCTGGTCCGACCGTACGGCGATACCCGTGATGACGGAGTCATCCAGTTCTCCTTCACGCTTCCAATCGCGTACTCGATCAAGGCCGCCGACGTCGGCAAGCAGTTCCTCGAGAGGCTCGGTTTTCACACCGTAGGCATCGCCGAGTGCAAGGCCATCGACCCCGAGTACACCTTCTACGTGGCCTACGGTCGCACCGACAGCGGCATCGATCCTGACGCGGTCAAGGGCGACTACCTCGAGGTCGAGGAGATGGACTACTATTCGATCAACGCCCTGATCAAGGAGAAGCTCGGGCGCAAGCTCAGCGTCGTCGGCGCAGCTATCGAGAGCGACGCGCATACGGTGGGCATCGACGCGATCATGAACATGAAGGGCTTCGCCGGGAACTACGGCCTGGAGCGCTATCCCGAGATGGACGCGCTCAACCTGGGCTCACAGATTCCCTGCGCGCAGCTCCTCAAGACGGCGCTCGAACGCGACGCCGACGCCATCCTGGTGAGCCAGATCGTCACGCAGAAGAACATTCACGTCCAGCACCTCACCCAGCTCATCGAACTGCTTGAGGCCGAGGGCGTGCGCGAACGCTTCGTGATCGTGGTCGGAGGACCACGCATCAACAACGCGTTTGCCAAGGAGCTCGGCTACGATGCCGGCTTCGGGCCGCGCACCACGCCGCTCGAGGTCGCCGCGTTCCTGGCGCAAGAGGTCGTGCGTCGCCACGAAGAGGCGTGAGGAAGCACCATTCTTAGGTCGACCATCAATCAATGTGTCGGGAAGCGGGGCGTGGATCTCGCGGCAGAGGCCGCGGCCACACGCGCCACGACACGAGGAGGAAACCGTGTCTGACAACGACGTCGTCATTCTCTCTGCGGTACGCACCGCGCAAGGCCGTTTCATGGGCGGGCTCGCCAAGACGCCCGCCGTCGATCTGGGCGCCCTGGTCATGAAAGAGGCGCTGGGCCGCGCCGGCGTCAAGGGCGAGCAGCTTGAAGAGGTCATCTTCGGCAACGTCATCCAGGCGGGCCTGGGCCAGAACTCCGCCCGCCAGGCCGAGATCAAGGCCGGCATCCCCGTCGAGGTGCCGGCCATCACCGTCAACCGCGTCTGCGTCTCCAGCGCCTCCGCCATGGCAATGGCGGCCAACGCCATCAAGGCCGGCGACGGCGACATCTTCCTGGTCGGCGGCATGGAGAACATGACCCGCGCGCCGTGGGTGCTGCAGAACGGTCGCAGCGGCTATCGCATGGGCATGCCCACCGACAAGATGTACGACACCATGGTGTGGGACGGCCTCTGGGACGCCTTTGGCAACTACCACATGGGCATGACCGCCGAGAATCTCAGCGAGCAGTTCGGCATCACCCGCGAGCAGCAAGACGAGGTCGCCTACAAGAGCCACGTCAACGCCGTGGCGGCGATCGACGCCGGCCGCTTCAAGGACGAGATCGTCCCCGTCGTCATACCGCAACGCAAGGGCGACCCTGTGGTCATCGACACCGACGAGTGCCCGCGCCGCGACGCCAGCCTCGCGTCGATGGCGAAGCTCAAGCCGTTCTTCAAAGAAGGCGGCGTCGTGACCGCCGGCAACGCCTCGGCCCTGAGCGACGGCGCGAGCGCCGTCGTCGTGACCTCGCGCAAGAAGGCCGCGGAGCTGGGCCTCAAGCCGATCGCGACACTCGTGAGCTACGCTACGGCAGCCGTCGAACCCGCGATCATGGGCCTCGGTGAGACCAAGGCCGCCCAGCTCGCTCTCAAGAAGGCCGGCCTCACGGCCCAGGACGTCGACCTCGCCGAGTTCAACGAGGCGTTCGCCTGCGTCGCCGCTCTGGCCATCCGCGAGGTCGGCGTCGACCCCGCCATCGTGAACGTCAACGGCGGCGCCGTGGCCCTCGGCCATCCGCTCGGCAACACCGGCACGCGCATGGTCGTGACGCTCATCCACGAGCTGCAGAAGCGTGGCAAGACGATCGGCCTCACCGGCGCCTGTGTGGGCGGCGGCCAGGGCGCCGGCTCGGTCATCAGAGTAGAAGGCTAAGCGAACCAACGGAGCACGATCCCGCGCGCGACGGCTGCTCGCGCTTTCGCGCGCGGGCACGTGCCTCGAGGGGAGGGAGAAGGAATGAAGGAAGGCAACAAGTTCGGCGCCCACCGGGTCATCGAGCCCAAGGGAGTGCTGCCGCAGCCGGCGAAGCGCATCGACAACACGATGGAGATCTACGACAACGAGATCCTCATCGACGTCGACACGCTGAACGTCGACGCGGCGAGCTTCACGCAGATTGAAGACGCCGAGGGCGGCGACGTGCAGAAGATGGCGCGTCACAGCCTCGACATCATCGCCAGCCGCGGCAAGCACCACAACCCGGATACGGGCTCCGGCGGCATGCTGCTCGGCACGATCAGGGAGATCGGCCCCAAGCTCCAGGATCGCGATCTCAAGGTCGGCGATCGCATCGCCACGCTGGTCTCGCTGTCGCTCACGCCACTCAAGGTCGATGAGGTCATCTCCATCAACAAGGACACCTGCCAGGTCAAGGTGAAGGGTCAGGCCATCCTCTTCGAGACCGGCATCTACGCCAAGATGCCCGCCGACATGGACGAGGCACTCGCCCTCGCGATCCTCGACGTGGCCGGCGCTCCCGCGCAGGCCGCCAAGCTCTGCAGGCCGGGTCAGACCGTGTTCATCATCGGCGCCGGCGGCAAGAGCGGCCTCCTGTGCGCCTACGAGGCCCGCAACCGCGTCGGCGTCACCGGCAAGGTCATCGGCCTCGTGCATGGCGATGCCGGCAAGAAGCGCCTGGAGAAGACCGGGTTCTGCGACTACATCTTCCAGGGCAGCGCCACCGACCAGCTCTTCGTGTACGAAGAGGTCAAGAAAGCGACCGACGGGGAGATGGCCGACCTCACCATCAACTGCGTCGACATCCCGGACACCGAGATGGCCTCGGTCCTCGCAACCAAGGACGATGGCACCGTCTACTTCTTCAGCATGGCGACGAGCTTCACGTCGGCCGCGCTCGGCGCCGAGGGCATCGGCGCCGACACCACCATGCTCATCGGCAATGGCTATACCAAGCATCACGCCGAGATCTCTCTGGCCGACGTGCGCCAGAGCCCGATCCTCATGGAGATCTTCCAGCAGACCTACGCCACCGGCGCCGGCAATGCCGAGCCGGTCAACATGAAGGCGTAGCACGCTAGGGCCGAGAGTGACGGCGGACGAGCGTCAGGCGGCATGCCACGCGAGACGAGGCGTGGATTGCGGAGAAGACCGTGGGATGCGCTCCGGCGGACGCTCGACGTGGGTGCGACCAGCGACGCTCGTCCGCGCGTTGCGACGCGCGGCAAGGCTCCAGGGCCGGCGCTGGCGGCCTGAGAGCCGGGCCGGCCTGAGCGTCGCCGAAGCAGCAATGGGTGATCGGCCGCGAGCCGCCGGCAACGCGAGATCGGAGCGCCGGCCGGGGTCGCCGATCGGCGTGAGAGTCAGGACCCTGTCGTGCTCCTGCTCGTGCAGTCGAGTGTTTCACGTGAAACGCCCGCCCGCGGCTCGCCGTGACGCCGAACCGAGAGCCGCCCCGGACGGATCGGCAAACGCGTTGGGCGCCTGTGTTTCACGTGAAACACAGGCGCCCACAAGGCAGCCGAGCAAGAGTGAGGCAGCGGGGCGGGCGCCTTCTTGCGCCCGCCCCGCTGCCTCACAGCTCGGCGCTGTGCTCTTCGCATCGCACTCAGTAGCCGGCGCCGCCCATCATCCCGCCACCGTTGCCGGAGCCCTGGGTGACGGTGCCCGAACCCGGGCCGGCGCACCCTGCAGCGCCGCTGCCGCCGCCGCAAGGCCCATTGCCGCCGTTGCCCATCATGCCGCCCTGGGCGCCACAGATACCCGGCCCGGCACCCTGGGGCACCTCGATGCCGAACTGCTTGAAGAGCGCCTTCATGTCGTTCCAGTGCTCCTGGCGCAGCGTCACGAGAGCTGCCTGCGCCTCGGCGCTGTTCGGGTCCGCGCTGTACTTGTCATACCACGCTTGCATCTCCTGGCGGTGCTCGTCCCTCAAGGCCTGCATTGCTGCCACGGCCTTCGGGTTGCTCATGAGCTGGCCGCACCCTCCCTGGCCACGGAACGGGTTCTGGACCTTCGCAGCGCCCGACGCGACGGCCACGACAGACAGGCCGACAACGGCCACCACGGCCACCATCACGATCGCTTTCCAGTTCTTCTTCACGAGCGAGCTCCTTGCGTCAGACGCGCCGCCGGCGCGCGATTTGCGGTGCCGGGGCGTCCGCTGGCGGGCGCCGAGGCCGATTTCGCTTACCAGCGTACACGCCACTTGTGAAGAACCTCTGAACTGCCTCTGCCGGACTTGTGAACGGGGGGGGTCACGGTCAGCGTAGTCTCTGGAAGGGCTCCACGTAGTCCCCATGCTTGATGTCGCCGCGGCGATTGACGTCCTTCAGTGTGGCGAGCGCCGCGCCGCGAGTGGGCCGCCGGCTTCGCAGCGCGGCGCGCGCCGGACGACGCCGGATCGTGGCCTCGCCGATCGTCAAGACCAGGGTAGCCGCCCCAAGAGTCAGCGCGACGAGCACCGGTCTGTGCGCGACAGGGTCGATCCCGAACAGGCTCCCCGTCACGTCTGCTCCTGCCTCTTACCCTCGGACGGCCGCCGTTCGCTAGAGGTGTATCCTGACCCCCGTTTCCTGAGATGATGTCGAGGTGCGCGCGCCGCATGTGAAGCCTCGCCGGGCCGCGCGGCACGAGCCCACGCCGGCCGACTGGCGCGCGAGCGCCCCGGGTGCGCACGCACGCACCATCCATAAGATCGATACGCGGAGGCCCACACGTGACACAGGAAGACGTCCGGCGGGCTCTGACCGCCGTCAAGGATCCCGAGCTGCAGCGCAGCATCGTGGAGCTCGGCATGGTGCGCGACATCGTTGCCGACGCAGAGCGTGTCGGCGCCACCATCGTCCTCACGACCGCAGGTTGCCCGTTGCGGAACCAGATCCGCGCCGACGCGGAGCAGGCCCTTGCCGCGATCGCCGACGGCCGCACCGTCGAGGTGAGGCTCGACGCCATGTCGGCCGAGGAACGCGACGCGATGGCGACGCGCCTCAGGGACCGTCACGAGCTGACGCAGAGCCTTTTCGGCCCCGGCTCGAAGACTCGCACGATCGCGATCGCGAGCGGCAAAGGCGGCGTCGGCAAGTCGACGGTAACGACGAATCTCGCCGTCGCTTTGGCCGGCCAGGGGCATGCGGTCGCGCTTATCGACGCCGACGTATACGGCCCCACCATTCCGCTAATGATGGGGCTGGCGGCCGTGCCTCCGGAGATGCACGAGGGCAAGCTCATCCCGCCCGAGGCCCATGGCGTCAAGGTCATCTCCATGGGCTTCTTCCTGCCGGACAACGAGCCCGTGATCTGGCGCGGGCCGATGCTGGGCCGCGCCATCGAGCAGTTCCTCGGGGACGTGCTGTGGGGCAGCCCCGACTTCCTGCTCATCGATCTCCCGCCGGGGACCGGCGATATCGCCCTCACGATCGCGCAGATGATCCCAGGCGCGGACATGATCATCGTCACGACCCCTCAGGAGGCGGCCGCCAAGACGGCAATCAAGGCGGCCAAGATGGCGCGGATGACCAAGCAGCGCGTGCTCGGCGTGATCGAGAACATGGCCTACTACATCTGCCCCGATTGCGGCAGCCGCCACTACATCTTCGGGCGCGGCGGAGCTTACGAGATCGCTCGCCTGATGGACTCGCGCCTGCTCGGACGCATCCCTCTTGATGAAGCGACCAGACGGGGCGGCGACGCGGGCGCGCCGGCCGCTCTCGATCCGTCGACGCCGGTCGGCGCGGCATTCGCCGACCTCGCCGGCGGGCTCGCTACGCCGGGCGGCGAGCCTGCCGGCCAACCGGACACCGAGCAGGAATGAGGAACGTCGTGGCTTCGCGGACTCAGTCAGATCGCCGCTCAGACGATCGCGACCGCGCCGTGTGAAACCAAGAGGAAGGCCCCGGCGGTCCCGTGCGGCGATCGATCGCCTTTCGGGCCCACCACCGGGGCCAAGCCTGTCATCCCACCGTCCGGCCGCCGCGCCTTGCGGCAAAGCCCCTAGACGGTCAGAAAGGAGCAGAGGTACTCACCGACGGTCTTGTCGGTGTCTGAGCACCCAAGGGTCTGCAGGAGCCGGCAGAGCGTGCTTTCGTCGCTGACGACTGTCGCACCGAGGTGCTCGTATCGTGCGAGCACCGAATCAACTGCCTGCTCCTTCTCCTCGCGAGTCACCTTGAGTCCTCCCAGGGGGTTCCTATCGCTCCACCCCTAGTGTCGGCCGTGAGCCCATCCGCCACGATGGAACTCGCGTCTAGGGATGGATACCCAAGGCCTGCGGGAAGAGCGCCGAAGCGCAGCGCGAGGCGCAGGTGGCTCAGGCGCGCTGACCCGCCACGGCAGCGACCACGTCCGCAGCCAGGCGGGCGGCCAGCGCCACCGACGGGACGCCGCCGTCCCCGCCGGGAGCGACACCGCAGAAGTCCGCGCCGACCAGCCGGGACGCGCTCACGATGCCCAGCGCCACGCTGAGATCGCTGGCGCTCAGCCCCACGGGGTCGTCGACACCCGCGACCACAGCGAGATCGACCGAGACATACAGCGCCTCGGTGCCGGCGCTCGCCGCCGCGAGCGCTTCGCGGGCGACGGTGACGATGCCGGCTTCGGCGACGTCCGCCACCGAGGAGCGCCGCGCCTCGAGGGCATCGCAGACGCGGCGCGCACCAACCCCCTCGGGGGCGCCGCGCTCACCGACAACGACGAAGTTGCGCGGGTCGACCACGCCAAGCTCGAGCGCCTGCGCCCAGCGCGAGGTGGCGGCACGCGCGGGCTCCATCTCGAGGTCGAGGCGCGGAGAGAAAGCGACCACGCCGAGGCGCCCCCGAAGCTTGCCGAAGAGCACCTGCAGGGCGGGCACCGTGATCGACGCATCACCGCCCAACAGTAGCGGCGCGGCGCCGGCAGCCACAACGTCGGCGAGATGCTCGTGAGCGCGCACGAACGTGACGGCCAGGTTGCCGGCATCCACCGCGACGTCGCCGTAGTCCACAACGCGGACGCCCGTCTCGCGCGCGGCTGCCGCCAGCCAGCCGGCGTATCGCTGAGAGGCTTCGCGCACCGCCCCCGGAGCGTCGCTCCACCCGCCGAGCGGCAGACCCACGACGGCGAGATCGGCGCCCAGAAGAGAGTCAGCCGTACCCGCGGGCGCCGCCATGAACGTGGCGGCCGGCGGCGCGGCGGGCGCCGGCAGAGCGGCGCGGGCCGCGCCCGCTTCGCGCCAGAGTCGCCGGAGCTCGTCGTGGTCCATAGGAGCGCCCGTCACCAGCGGCGCGTGACGCGCTGCGCGGCGATGGCGTCCTCGTCCAGCGCGATGCCCAGCCCCGGCGCACGGGGCACGATCACGGTGGACACGCCGTCGCGGAGCTCGGTGCAGAGACCGCTCCCGATGTCGCGTGCGTACCCGCCGGGCCGCGACGGCAGGTCGGCGTCGCAGTGCGTAGCATTGGCCAGCGCCACGCCGAGCTGGAAATGCGCCGCGAGGCCCAGCGAGCTCTCGCCCATGTTGCCCATCATGACGCTGATGCCGGCGGCTTCGGCGATAGCGTTCACCTTGAGCGCGCCCAGGATGCCGCCGGTCTTCATGAGCTTGACCACAAAGATGTCGCAGGCACCGGCCTTGGCGGCGGCCAGCGCCTCGCGCGGGCCGCGCACCGTCTCGTCGAGAGCAATCGGCACGTCGACGTGGCTGCGCACGAAGCGCGCCGCCTCGAGGTCGTCCATGCGCACGGGCTGCTCCGCGAGCTCGATTCGATATGGCTCGAGCAGCTTGATGGCGCGCACAGCCGTCCTCGCGTCCAGCCACCCCTGGTTGGCGTCGACGGTCAGGTGCGCGTCCGGGCCGGCCGCTTCGCGCACGGCGGCAACGCGCTGCTCGTCGCGCTCAGGCCGGTCGCCGACCTTGATCTTGAACACGGTGATGCCCTCGGCGCGCATCCGTCGCGTCTTCCCGGCCAAAGCTTCAGGCTCGTCCCAGCCCCAGGCGATGACCTCCACCAGGCCGTCTCGGGTGCGGCCGCCGACGAGATCGCAGAGCGGCCGCCCAAGCGCCTTGCCCTGCAGATCCCAGAGCGCCATCTCAAGGGCGGCGCAGGCAGCCTGATTGCCCACCGTCCACAGCTTACGCTCCCAGCAGTGGACGATGGCCTCGAGCTGGAACGGATCCTTGCCGATCACCGCCGGACCGAGGTATTCGCCGATCACGTCCTGGACCGTCCAGAGGGTATCGCCGGTGAACTCGTACGCCGGGCAGGCCTCTCCGAAACCAACGAGGCCCTCGTCGGTCTCCACGCGCACGAGGTCGCAGGGGCTCACGGCCAGCGCCGACGAGGCGATGACGAAGGGCTCCTCCATCTGGAGCTCGAGCGTCTCCACGTGCACGGCGGTGATCTTCACGAAGCACCCTCCAAGGGACCGACTCAAGGTCGGGCACAGTCTACGTCATGGCCGTGACCGGCCGGAAGGGGCGGCTGGGCGCGCCCTGCCGGGCACGCGCAGGCCGCGCCACGCACACGACCACCGGGGCGACGCGCGCGAGGGCCGGTGAGCGTTCGGCTTGCCCGCCGGCGGGGAATGCCGTATAAGATGTGGTCCCCGCAAGGGGCTCATTCGTGGGGCATTAGCTCAGCTGGGAGAGCGCCTGGATCGCACCCAGGAGGTCAGCGGTTCGATTCCGCTATGCTCCACCACCCGCTGCTTCCAGCGGCCGAGGCGCGGCGCCCGCTGCGCCGGCCACGCCTCACTCCCCCGAGCCGTCGTCGATACCCACATCGGTGAGTTGCACCATCGGTGCGTCGGGGTCGAGCTGCACCAGGAGCGACCCGCACTGCGGGCACACCGGCTGCGGCGCGTCTGTGCTGAACTCGTCGCTGCAGCTCAGGCAGGTTGCCGCCACCCGCTGGTGGTCGAAGTGCAAGGTGGCGCCCCGAAAGAGCTCGTCCTCGCCGGCCAGCATCTCGAAGTACATCTCGATGGAGTCCTGGCTGAAGTCGGCGGCGGGCGTCATGGTGAGATAGAGGTCGGTGACGCGCATCGCTGCGTTGGCCTGCGCGGCTTCGCGGGCACGGTCGATGATCCCTTGCGTGATGCCCAGCTCGTGCACGGTGCGGCCTCCCTGCCTCGCAGTTTCTCCGGCGCCACGCGGCCGGCCTCCTAGTTCTACCACGCCCGGCGTATACTCGTGCGCAGGTCAGGCACGTGGAGACGGCCGGCGCGGCCCTGGATCGGAGGCTTCCGCAGATGGCAGGCGATATCGAGTTCACCAACAACTACAAAGACCTGAGCACCGAAAACGGCTTCCAGTTTGAATTCACCTGCAACCGCTGCGGCAACGGATACCGCACCGAGTTCGATACCTCGGGGATCAGCGTCGCGACCTCCGTGCTCGACAGCGCCGGTGGCCTGCTGGGGGGGTTTTTCGGGCAGGCTGCCAACGTGGCCCAGCGGGCCAAGTCAGCCGCCTGGGAGAAGGGCAGCGACAAGGCCTTCCGCGAGGCCACCCAGCAGATCCGCCCCAAGTTCGTGCAGTGCCCGCGCTGCAGCGCCTGGATGTGCCGCGAGCAGTGCTGGAACGAGAAGAAGGGCCTCTGCAAGCAATGCGCCCCCGATCTCGGCGTGGAGATGGCGGCGGCGCAGGCCGACAAGTCGGTCGAGGAGGTGTGGGCGCACGCCAAGATGAGCGCGGAAGACAAGCACCTCACCGAGAAGGACTGGCGCGAAGGCATCGTCGCCTCATGCCCCGCCTGCGGGGCGCCGCAGGCGACGAACGCGAAGTTCTGCGCCGCGTGCGGCACCGACCTGAAGACCGGCAAGCACTGCGCTCAGTGCGGAGCCAAGCTGCAGCCGGAGGCCAAATTCTGCGCCGAGTGCGGCGCCAAGGCCGGCTGACTCAGAGGGCGGCGCCGAGACTGACGCGGGCCGCGAATATCGGGCAGCGGCACGATCAGGTCAACGATTCTCAAGGCCGCGATGCGGACTGTTTGCGATAATCGTTGTGATGTTGGTTGCCCTTCTTCACTGCTTCTGAGAGAATCGGAGGGCACTTCTGGCCGCGGCCGCCCCGCAGGGGTCGCGCGGCCCCTCACCGATTCGGCCATTCGCCCACGGCGCCCAGCGCTGTGACGAAGGCCACGAGAAGGAGAAGAGGATGAAGGTCCTTATCGTCGGCGCCGGCATGCAGGGCCAGGTCATCACCTGGAACCTCGGCCGCAACCCGGCCGTCACCGAGATCATCGTCGCCGACTACGACGAGAAGCGCGCCCGCTTCGTCGCCGGCCAGGTCGGCAACGGCAAAGCGCAAGCGATGTTCATCAACGCCTCCGACAGCGACGCCGTAGCCAAGGCAGGCGAGGGCGCCAAGCTCATCGTCAACGCCGTCATCCCGCAGTTCAACAAGTCGCTGATGACTGCGTGCCTCAAGGCCGGCGCTGCCTACATGGACATGGCGCAAGGCCAGACGCAGACTCAGACCATCGACGAGGCCTACCTCGACCAGATGACCCTCGCTCCCGATTTCGCCAAGGCCGGGCTCACCGCGCTTCTCAGCACCGGCATGGACCCCGGCGTTACCAACACGTTCGCCGCCAACGGCTACGAGGACCTCGACAAGTGCTTCGAGATCCGCATCAAGGACTACGCGATCTTCGACAGCCCCGTGCCCCTCCAGGTCTGGTCGCAGGAGACGTTCTACACCGACTGCGCGCAGCCGCCGCTGCTCTACGAGGACGGCGAGTTCAAGCGCGTCGAGATCTTCGGCCGCCGCGAGCACTACGAGTTCCCCGAGCCCTTCGGCCTCGGCGCCGTGATCTGTCACGACCACGAAGAGGTCAGCACCCTGCCCCGCCTGCTGCCCAAGAAGTTCGGCGACAAGGGCCTGCGCTACGTGGACTTCAAGATGGGCGGGCCCGAGGACGGCATCGACGCCGACCTCGCCTTCGTGAGCTCTGGCATGGCCAGCAAGGAGCCGGTGATACTTAGGGACGGCAGCAAGGTGCGGCCCATCGACGTCTTCGTCGCCACTCTGCCGCCGAACCCGCCGGCGGAAGAGCTCGCCCGGCTCGCCTTGGCCGGCGAGATCACCGACGTGGGCGTCGTTACCGTCGACTGCATCGGCGAGAAAGACGGCAAGCCCGCCAGCGTCGGCTACAACATCTTCCCGCCGGACATCAAGTACGTGAACAGCGTGGTCCCCGGCGGCACGAGCGTGAGCTACGGTACCAGCACGCCGTCCAGCATCTACGCCGAATTCATCGTCGAGGGCAGGATCAGCGACATCGGCATGATCTGCCCCGAGGAGCTCCCGCGCTCCGTGCGCGATGCCTTCATCGCCGAGCTCGGCGTGCGCAACATGCCGGTCACGCGCAAGGACGTCGTGACGGCGAACTGAGGTCGGGGCCGGGCAAAGCCCAGCTCGCAGGGCCCCCTGGGGCGCTTCCGGAACCGCAGATGCGAAGGGCCGGGACGGCGCAAGCCGCCCCGGCCCTTCTGCTCGTGCAACACGCTTCATTGAGGCGCCGGCCATCGACGCACCGCGCGGGCCACCGGCGAAGGACGCTCGGCGCCCGGCGCCGAGCCGGCCGGTTCAGATCAGGTCGCAGCCGAACTGTGCGAGGATCCCCTTGGACAACGCGTACCGCGCCGTCTTGAGCGGGTCCACGACCTGCGACACCTGCAGATGACCGGCGGCGCTCATCAACATGGTGGCCTCGGCGGCCGACAGGCCCAGCCGCTGCATCAGAAGGTCCGCCATGTCACGCGTCGCCCGATCGGCCGCCTCGTCCAGCGTCTCGGCTGAGGCGATGGTCGCCACCACCTCGGAGGTCTCGACGACCGGGTTGGCGAGCGAGAGGTCATGCCGCACGTCGATCCGCAGCTGGATGCTCCCGGCGACCTCCACACCGGTACCGCAGATCTCGCCGTCGCCCATCGCCGCGTGCACGTCGCCTGCGGCCAGCAACGCTCCCGGCGCGAAGACGGGCAGGTACACCGTTGCGCCCTCGCCGATTAGGCGGGTGTCCATGTTGCCGCCGTGCGACCCCGGGGAACCGCACGGCACGGGAGCTCCCTCCGGAGCGACGCCGATCACGCCGATCATCGGGCGTACGGGCACGCGGGCGCCGGCAACCTGGGCCGAGCCACCCTCGATCGCGATCATCTCAAACGATGTGCCCCTGAACCGGTCGCGCAGGACGCCGAAGTCCCCGCTGACAGCCATTACCCCACGGTGCCCCACAGCGATGCGCTCGATGAGCACAGCGAGCACGTCGCCGGGCTCTGCGCCCTCGATAAAGACCGGACCGGTGGCAGGGTTGATGTGCTCCCAGTCGACAGCGTCCGGGGCGTCTTCGGCGGACTGCACCTGATCACTGAAGCAGTCCGTCGTGTCGAGCACCAAGGCGTCGCCGGGTCTGATGCGCACGACGGGGGCAGCCTCGGCCGAGAGGCTGAAAATGCTTTGGTCGCGGGCCACATGGATCACGCAGGCCCTCCGTTCGCGTGAAGGCGCTCAGTCGCCGTGGATCTTGCGCCGCCAGGGCGCCCACGACGTGGGCCGGTTCATGTCGGCGTACTGGTGCACGGGGACGCCGACGCGCTCCTTGAGCACCAGGAGCCCATCGGCGTCGAGCACGTCGAGGCCGTCGGCCTGCATCAGGGCGAAGATACTGACGATGCCGACGGCGTCGTGACCGCCGCCGAGCTCGTCGACGGTGAGCGTGTGGTTGGACAGCAGGCGCTTCCAAGTCACGGTGAGCCGGTCCCACGTGTAGTCAGCCCTCATGCCGCGGACCAGCAGCGACAGACCGCCCTCACCTGCGGCCACGATGCGGCCTTTGCCGCGCCAGAAGACGAGCGGGAACATCTCACCGAGCATCTGCTCGGTGCGGAACTTCATCGTCTCGATGGAGATCATGGTGCCTCCCCGGAGGAACGCTGCTCGCAGTAGTCTACCTCGCCGCGTCGAGGAGCGGCCACTCGCCCGACGCGAAGACGCTACGGGCGCGGGACGAGCCCGACACGCTCGCGGACCTTGGCGAGCGTGCGTGCGGCGATGGCCTCAGCGCGCTCGGCTCCGGTCTTGAGCACCCCGAGCGTGTAGCTCTTGTCGGCTTCAAGCTCGCGGATGCGCGCCTGGATGGGCGCGAGGGCGCTGGCGACGACCTCGCCGAGGTCAGCCTTGAGGCCGGCGTAACCCTTGCCCTCGTAGCGCCTCACGATCTCGTCGACCGGCTCGTCGGCGAGCGCGCTGTAGATGTCGAGGAGATTGGTGAGCGCGGGCTTGTCGGGGCCGACGCGCACCTCGCTGCCCGAGTCGGTGACCGCCCGCCGGATCTTTCTGCGAATGACGTCCGGCGGGTCCATGAGAGCGATGTAGCTGTTCTCGGAGCCGGCGCTCTTGCTCATCTTCTTCGCGGGGTCGTCCAGGCTCATCACGCGGGCGCCCTCGGTGCGGATGATGGGCTCGGGCACCACGAACGCCTTGCCGAAGGCGTTGTTGAAGCGCTCGGCCACGTCGCGCGTGAGCTCGACGTGCTGCTTCTGGTCCTCGCCGACGGGCACGGCGTCTGCGCGGTAAAGCAGGATGTCGGCGGCCATGAGCACCGGGTAGTCGAACAGGCCGACGGAGATGCTCTCGCCTTCGGCCCCGGCGGTCTTGTCTTTGAACTGGGTCATGCGCCGCAGTTCGCCCATGTAGGTGATCGTGTTGAGGATCCACATGAGCTCGGCGTGCGCGGGCACGTGGCTCTGCACGAAAACGATGGAGCGCTCGGGGTCGACGCCGCAGGCAAGATACGCGTTCGCGACGTCGATCGTGTTGCGGCGCAGCTCCGCCCGCTGCTGCCGCACGGTGATGGCGTGCAGGTCGACAACGCAGTAGATGCAGTCGTGTGTCGCCTGCATGGCGACGTAGTTGCGGATGGCGCCCAGGTAATTGCCCAGGTGCAAGGTTCCGGATGGTTGGCTGCCACTGAAGACGCGCGGGCGGCGCTCCGGCTTCGGAGCCTCGTTCTGCGAGGGTATGTCGGTGGCCGCGCTCACGGAAGTGCAGTCTACCGAAGCGCAGGCGAGCGGGCTACCGCGGCGCGGCCGACCCATCCGCCGCGCCGCCGGCATCGCGGCTGCGGCGTTCGTCCTCAAGTCGCGAGATCGCGCCTTCGAGGGCGACTCCGCGACGCTGCGCGTCGGGGTCGCCGGGGCCGCTGCGCTGCTGCGTCAAGAGGCGGATGAAGTAGTAGAGCCAGAGGGCGAAAAGCCATAGCAGCTCGATGATCAAGAGCCAGACGGGCCAGAGGACGACCCCGAGGAGGGCCTGACCGAGCACCACTTGCAGGACGAGAAAGACGCCGAGCGCCACGACGGCCCCCCGGACGTAGCGACGCGCGGGGCCGTCGTCCCAGTCACGCACTACGCGCGTGAACACGAGCACGGCAAGGCCGGCGTAAAGGGCCGCGACAGCGGCCTGCACCGGCCACGACGTCAGGAAGTCCCTGAGAGCGCGCGCGGCTTCGGCATTCGCGTCTGCGGCGACGGCAAACAGAATCGCGACCGCGTGCATGTCGACTCCCGGAAGTGGGGCGAGCACCTGACTGCCTCGACGATACCACGACGGGCAGCTCGGCCGCGGCCGAGCTGCCCCGTGCGGGGCCTGGCCGGCCGCGGCCCGCCGGCGCCGCACGACGCCGGCGCACCTGAAGGTACAGAGGCTCCGCGGGCGAACACAACGAACGAGGGCCACCGTTGCGGCGGCCCCGGCAACTCGTCGGCGAGGTACCGCCATCAGCAATCTCAGCGTGGACCTGCGGCTCAGGACCATCGAGCACTTCTTCAAGTCCCCGGACGTCGATCCGCTTTCGGACTGGTTTGAGGTCTACAGTCTCACGTCCGGCATCGAGTTCGTGGTCGACGAAATCGGCGACGAACCTCGCGTGAGCCACGTGGACTTGACCATCCATCTGCCGCCGGTTGCAATCACGGAGGGCCTGGAGGGAAGGGTCAGGGTCGGCATAGACAAGTACTGCGATGCCCACCTCCGCGCCGTGGAGCAGCGCGCTCGCGAAGACCGCTCACGTGGCTGGTTGATGATGGCGTTCTCGGTCGTCGCGGTGTTCGTGCTGATCTGGTCGTCGCAGCAGCTCACCGGCACCGGCGAGAGCCTGCTGAGCGTCGCCGCTGAGGGCCTGAGCATCGCCGCCTGGGTGCTCCTCTGGCACCCGCTCCAGGAGCTCGTGTTCGACCGCTGGGATCATCGCCTCGACCGGAGGGCTCTGCGCACCCTCCGCGACAGAAGCAGAGTGCGCATCAAACCGATCGAGGCCGACGCCACCATCTGAGGCTGCCCGGCGAATGGGCTCCAATTGCCCCGGATGGACTCCCCGAGCGGCCCGACGTTGCGGCGCGCGCGAGGCGGTGCTACCCTGCGGACAACCAAGGACGCCCGGCAGATGGCCGCGTGAGAGTCCGCGACGCTTCGGCGTCGACGGACGCCGAAGGGGCAAGGTGGGCACCGGACGTGCCGCCGAAACTCTCAGGCAACCGGAACGCGGCCGGACGGGCCCCTGAAGCACGCAGGGCGCCCCGCGCCCGCCGTCGGACAGGGTGATGGCGACATCGCTCTGTCCTTCGTCAGTTAAGGGGGCCGGCGTGACCCAAAGGGACTGGAAGATCGTGAACCCCGGCGGCTCGCGGCGCGTGGTGGTCACCAAAGAGCTGCCGGGCGACCGCTGGTTGCAGTTCCTCACCGCCACTGATTGCCGTGTTGAGATCGCGCTGGGCGACGAAATCCTCAGCGGGGCCGAGATCGTGGCGGCCCTCGGAGACCACTGCGACGCCGCCATCGGGCAGCTCACGGAGAGCTGGTCGGCGGAGACGCTCGGCGCCCTGGCCGCCGCCGGCGCGTCCCTCTACAGCCAGTGCGCCGTGGGCTACGACAACGTCGACGTGGCGGCGGCCACGCGCTGCGGCCTGCCCGTGGGCAACACGCCCGGCGTCCTCACCGAGACGACGGCGCAGCTCGCCGTAGCCCTGACCTTCGCCGCTGCGCGGCGCATCGCCGAAGGCGACCGCATGATGCGCGCCGGCGAGTATCACGGCTGGCTGCCGCGCCTGCTGCTCGGCACTCTGCTCTACCGCGGCACTCTCGGCATCGTCGGCGCCGGGCGCATCGGCGCCGCCTACGCGCGCATGATGGTCGAGGGCCACAAGATGGACCTCGTCTACTTCGATGTGCGCGCCAACGAAGAGCTCGAGAAGTACATCTCCGACTACGGCGCCTTCCTCGCAGCCCACGGCGAGCGGCGCGTGACCTGCCGCCGTGCGCAGGCCCTGCGCGAGCTGCTCGACGCCTGCGACGTGGTCAGCATCCACGCGGCGCTCACCGGCGAGACCCACCACCTCATCGGCGCCCCCGAGCTGGCGGCCATGAGGGAGGAGGCCGTCCTGGTGAACGCCAGCCGCGGCCCGCTCGTCGATGAGGCCGCGCTCGTCACCCACTGCCGTGCGCACCCGCGCTTCCGCGCCGGCCTCGACGTCTACGAGAACGAGCCGGACATGGCCCCCGGCCTGTCAGAGCTCGACAACGTCGTTGTTGTCCCCCATCTCGGCTCGGCCACCACGTGGACCCGTGAGGGCATGGCGACGCTGGCGGCCGCCAATGTCGCCGGCATCCTGAACGACTGGCCGGTGTGGCGCGCGGTCGGCGGCCTCGAGGACGTCCTTCCATTCCTCGAGGGCGAGGAGCCGCCGCGCGCCGCCCCGAGCATCGTGAACGCCGACGCCCTGGGCCTGCCGCGCCTCGCCGCGCAGGCCGCGGCCGAGAGGGGCCACCCGTGACCGTCTCATCACCCCCCATCGCCGAGCGCATCAGGCGCCTCGGGACCGAGACGGCGTTCGCCGTCTCCGTCGAGGCCGCCGCCTGGCAGGCACAGGGCCACACCGTCTATCCCTTCCACCTCGGCGACATGGACCTGCCGACGCCGGACAACATCGTGGAGGCCGCCTTCAAGGCGCTGCGCGACGGCAAGACCGGCTACTGCCCGCCCGCCGGAGTCCCGGCCCTGCGCGAGGCTCTGGCCACCGCCGTCGGCGCCTCGCACGGCCTTCATCTGGGACCGCAGAACGTGACCGTCGAGCCCGGCGGCAAGCCGGTGATCGGCAAGTTCATCCTCGCCCTCATGAATCCCGGCGACGAGGTCCTCTACCCGAGCCCCGGCTACCCGATCTACGAGAGCCAGATCGAGTTCCACGGCGGCGTGGCCCTGCCCTACGGCTACGTCGAGGGCGCAGCGAACTTCGAGCTCGACTTCGAGGCCCTGGAAGCGCAGGTGAGCCCGCGCACGCGCCTTCTCATCTTCAACAACCTGCAGAACCCAACCGGCGCCGAGAGCAGCCCGGCCGAGCTCGAACGGGTCGCCGAGCTCGCTCTGCGCCACGACCTCTACGTGCTGTGCGACGAGGCCTACTGGGACATCCGCTACTCGGGGAGGAGCCAGTCGCTGGCCGCCCTGCCCGGCATGGCCGAGCGCTGCCTCATCCTGTACACCTTCAGCAAGAAGTTCGCGATGACGGGCTGGCGGCTCGGCGCCGCCGTGGGCCCGGCCGCCATTGTCGAAGTCATCGCCAAGCTCAACGTCAACGACGAGTCGTGCTCGAACCACTTCGTTCAATACGGCGCCCTCGAGGGCCTCATCGGCGACGAGTCCGGATCACGGGAGATCGTCCGCATTCTCAGGGAGCGCCGTGACGTCTGCGTGGCGCTGCTGAACCAGATCACCGGCGTCTCCTGCTTCACGCCCGAGGCGACGTTCTATCTGTTCCCCAACGTCACGGAGCTCATGAGGCGCAAAGGCCTCTCGACCTACGACGAGCTGCGGCGCGCGGCGCTGGAGGAGACGGGCGTCAGCTTCTGCACCCGTCTCCACTTCGGCCGCGCGCTGCCCGGCGAAAAGGAGTCCTACGTGCGCTTCGCCTACTCGGGCATCCCCGTGCCCCTCATCGAAGAAGGCCTCGGCAGGTTGAAGGCGTGGGCAGAGGCATGAGCGAGCGGACGGAGGCCACGAGCGCGCTCAAGCGCACACCGCTCCACGGGCGTCACGTGGCGCTCGGCGCCCGCATGGTCGACTTCGGCGGCTGGGACATGCCGGTCCAGTACCCCACGGGCATCATCGCCGAGCACCTGGCCACGCGCAGCGGGGCGGGCCTCTTCGATGTGAGCCACATGGGGCGCTTCGTCTTCCGCGGCCCCGGCGCCGTGCCCTTCCTCCAGCGCGTGCTCTCGAGCAACGTCGACGCGCTCGACCTTCTGCAGGCCCAGTACACCATGGTGCCCACGCCCACAGGCGGCGCGGTGGACGATGCCTATCTCTACCGCTTCGAGGAGGCCGCCTACCTGCTCGTGGTCAATGCCTCCAACCGGGTCAAGGATTGGGAGCACTTTCACGACCACCTCCCCGGGGTCCCCAACGTCGAGCTCACCGACGAGACTGGCGAGATCGCGATGCTGGCCCTGCAAGGCAAGGATGCTCGGGACATCCTCGCCGGTCTCATCGAAGCCGGCGGCCTGCCTCACCCGTTCCGCAACGAGCTCAGCATCGTGACCCTGCGCCTGCCCGATCCGCACGGCGGCAAGCCGCTGGCCGTCGAGACGCGCGTCGGCCGCACCGGCTACACCGGCGAGCCAATCTGCTTCGAGCTCTTTGTCGACGCCGAGCCAGGGCCGGCCCTCTGGGACGCGCTCGTTGCCGCAGGCGCCGCGCCGGTCGGGCTCGGCGCCCGCGACACGCTGCGTCTCGAGGCCGGCCTGCCGCTGTACGGCCACGAGCTCGGCCTGGACCCCGAGGGCCACGAGATCCCCATCATGAGCTGCCCGCTGGCGGCGTTCGCGGTCAGCTTCAGCCCGCGCAAGGGCGAGTACGTCGGCCGCGCCGCGCTGGAGCGTCAGCACGCGGCCTACGCACGCATCCTCAGTCGCGACTACTCTTTGATCGCGGACCTGCCGCGGCTCACGCGGCCGGTGGCCGTGACCGGCCGCGGCATCGCCCGTGAGGGCGCCCAGGTGCGCCGCCCGGGCGGCGACGACCTCATCGGCTGGGTGACCAGCGGCACGGCCGTGCCTTACTGGGGGATTCAGGGCGAGGGGCTGTGCTCCACGCAGACTGAGGACCACGAGCTGCGCTCCATCGCCCTCGCCTACCTGGACAGCCGCGTGCTCGAAGACGACGAAGTGGAGGTCGACGTCCGCGGCAAGCGCGTCCCCGGCCTCGTCGTGCCCTTCCATCTGCGCAGCGACGCGCCGCCGTCCGCGCGCGCAATCGTGTGGGACCACACGCCGCAGCTCACCGAGCTGGAGGGCGGAGAGGCCGGCGAGAAGGCCTTGCGGCTCCTCGCCGGTGCCGTCGACAACCACGTCTGGCGGCAGGAGCGGTGCATCGATCTCATCCCTTCGGAGATGACGGCCTCGCCGATGGCGCGGCTGCTCTCGATCATGGACCCATCGTTCCGCTACGCCGAGCACAAGAAGACCGAAGCCTTCTACGACCTCGAGGTCTTCTACTACCAGGGCACCGGCTTCATCCACGAGGTCGAGCGCATGCTGGCCGGCGAGCTGCGCGCCTATCTGGGCTGCCCCGCGGTCGAGACCCGGGTGATCAGCGGCCAGATGGCCAACACGGCGGTGTTCAGCGCCCTCGTCGACTACCTCAACCGCGCCGACCGCAAGGCGGAGCCGCGCCGCATCGGCAAGGTCGTGAACAACCACATCGCCAAGGGCGGCCACCTCAGCGCCCAACCCATGGGGGCCTTGCGCGACTACGTGGCCCGCGACCCGCGCACCGAGATGCCCGCCGTGGTGGACATCCCGGTACTGGTCGACAACCCGTACAAAGCCGACGTGCCGGCGCTCCTGGACCTCATCGAAAAGGAGCGCCCGGAGCTGATCATCCTCGGCAAGAGCATGGTGCTGCACCCCGAGCCGGTCTATGAGGTCCGCACCTTCCTCGACGCGGCCGACATCGACTGCGTGCTGCTGTACGACATGGCGCACGTGCTCGGCCTCGTGGGGCCGCACTTTCAGCAACCGTTCCACGAGGGTGCCGACCTCGTCACAGGTTCCACCCACAAAACGTTCTTCGGCACCCAGCGCGGCCTCATCGGCGGACGCTGGCAGGAGCCGGACGAGAAGTGGGAGCTCTGGGAGGCCATCGAGCGGCGCGCCTTCCCCGGCTCCGTCAGCAACCACCACCTCGGCACCTTGCTGGGTCTGCTCATGGCGGCCTTCGAGATGAACCACTTCAAGGATGCCTATCAGCAGGCCGTGCTGTGCAACGCCAAGGCCTTCGCCGTAGCGCTCAAAGAGGCCGGGCTGGACGTGGCCGGCGACCCTGCGGTCGGCTTCACGCAGACGCACCAGGTCATCGTCAACGTCGGCTACGGCCGGGGCGCCGAGCTCGCGGGCCGGCTTGAGGACAACGGCATCATCTGCAACTACCAGGCGGCGCCTGACGAAGAGGGCTTCACCGCCTCCGGCGCCCTGCGCCTCGGGGTCGCCGAGATGACGCGCTTCGGCATGGAGCCCGCGGACTTCGCCGAGGTGGCCGTTCTGCTGGCGGCGGTCGTGAACGACGGCGCCGCCGTCTCGGCGGAGGTGAGCAGGCTGCGCTCACGGTTCACCGAGCTCAGGTACTGCTTCGAGGGCCCCGACTTCGACCCCCTCGTGCAGCGGCTGCACGAGCTGGTCTGAGGCTTTGACAATGCGCGCGCCGGCGATGAACAACGCAACGGGCAAGGATCTGCTCGCGCTCGTGCGCGAGGGCGACTACGCGCACCCCGGCGAGGAGGAGGCCATCCGGCTGCTCCTCACCGGAGTGCGGCCCGACGGGCACCGCCGCATCCTCGACGCGGGCTGCGGCGGCGCGGGCACCGCCGCCTGGGTGCAGGCTCACGGCTATGGCGCGGTGACCGGCATCGAGATAGATGCCGAGACCGTCCGCCTGGCGCGCGAGCGGCACCCGGAGGTGAAGATCGTCAGCGGCGATCTGCGGCGAGCCGGCGACGCTGTCGACGGACCTTTCGACCTCGTCTACGCGATGACGGTCCTCTACGCGGTACCCGATCAGCGCGCCGCCCTCGCGCAGCTTGGCGCGCTGGCTGCGCCCGGCGCCGAGCTGCGCCTGCTCGAGTACGCCGACCCTCACGGCCGCTTCGCCGCCGCGACGAGCGGCCGCTCCAGCTATGCCTGGTGGCGGCCACTCGAGCCGGGCCGTCTCCACGAGCTGCTTTCCGGCACCGGCTGGGCGCTCGCGGAGAGTCGTGACCTCGGGGCCCAGTTCGAGCGCTGGTACGTCGAGCTGTGCACTCGCATCGCCGCGAGGCGCGAGGCGATCGTCGAGAGGTTCGGCGCAGAGTGGCTCGCGTTCGCGAGCGCCGAGTACGCCGGCATCCTCGAGATGGTGCGCGCCGGCGAGCTCGGCGGCATCTTCGTGCGGGCGCGGGCGACGGAGCGTGTCCCTCTACCCCCTGCCACGCGCATCGTGACACGCAGCGACGGCGGGACCGAGCCGTGAGGCACACGGATGGCGGCGCCTCGCCCGGCTTGGGGCAGGAGCCGCGCGCCCTGCTTCTGGCGCTCTTCACTGCGGCGGTCGCGGCAGCCGACCCGGCCCGGCTGCTGCCGGGCCGCCTGCCGCCGCCGCCCCCCGGCCGCGCACTCGTCGTCGGCGCCGGCAAGGCCGCAGCCAGCATGGCGGCGGCCGTCGAGCGCGAGTGGCACGGCCCGCTCTCGGGCCTGGTCGTCACGCGGTACGGCCACGGCCTGCCCTGCAGGCGCCTCGATGTCGTGGAGGCCGCGCACCCGGTGCCGGATGCGGCCGGCCGCGCCGCGGCCGGCCGCATCCTCGATCTCGCCGGCGGCTTGGGCGCCGACGACCTGCTGATCTGCCTCATCTCCGGCGGCGGCTCGGCGCTCCTCGCCCTGCCGGCGCCGGGCGTCACGCTCGAGGACAAGCAGGCCGTGAACAAGGCGCTGCTGCGCAGCGGCGCGACGATCGCCGAGATCAACTGCGTACGCAAGCACCTCTCGGCGATCAAGGGCGGCCGCCTGGCGGCGGCCGCCCACCCTGCCCGAGTCGTCACGTATCTCATCAGCGACGTGCCCGGCGACGACCCTTCGGTGATCGCCTCCGGGCCTACCGTGCCCGACCCGACGACGTACGGCGAGGCTCTCGCAGTGCTTGCGCGCTACGGCATCGATCGTCCCGCGGGCGCGCTGGAGCACCTGCGCGCCGGGGCGGCCGCCCCGGCCGGGTCTGCTGCGCTCGCGCTGCCCGGTGCGGCTCAAGCCGAGACTCCCAAGCCCGGCGATCCGGCGTTCGCCGGCGACGAGCTCGTGATGCTGGCAACAGCCGCCGACGCCCTTGAAGCGGCGGCCCGCTGCGCCCGCGCCGCCGGCGTCACCCCCCTGATTCTCGGTGACGACCTCGAAGCCGAGGCCCGCGATCTCGGCGGCGCCCACGCCGCCCTGGCCATCGCCTGCGCCAAGGGCGGCGAGACGGCGCTCGTCGGGCTCCGCGAGGCGGTCGCCCGCGGCGCCGCGCACCTCGCGGGCCACATTCTCTTCGTACCGCAGCCGCCCCTCGTCCTGCTGTCGGGCGGCGAAACCACCGTCACGGTGCGCGGCTCCGGCCGCGGCGGCCGGGACACCGAGTACCTTCTCGGCCTCGCGTTCGCCCTCGACGGCCACCCGGCGATCAGCGCGCTCGCCGGAGACACCGACGGCGTCGACGGCAGTGAGGACAACGCCGGAGCCTTCGTGACGCCGGACACGCTCGCGCGAGCACGGCAGACCGGTGTGAACCCGGTCGCCGCCTTGGCCGCGAACGACGCCTACGGCCTGTTCGCGGCCCTCGGCGACCTCGTGGTCACCGGCCCCACGCGCACCAACGTCAACGACTTCCGCGCGGTCCTCATCCTCTGACCACCGCGTGGCCTCGGGATCCCACGCCGCGCTCCGTCTGTGGCGGCGTCGCTGCGGGCACGCACGTGCCGTCCCCGTGAGGCGGCCCATGGATCGAGACGCGCCCGAAAGCGGCTTTGATTTCGCGATGCTTGCCGACCCGATGAAGGCCGTGCTCACCTGCGAACACGGCCGGCATGTGCGTGCTTTCGGCGTTCGCGATGTTGCTGAAGACTCGCAGTGAGTGCTCGGCGCCCAGCAGGCGGGAGACATCGCGGATGCACGAGGCCGTCCTTCTCAGCCGGCGAGAGGGGCGTGACGGCATCGCCGCGCTGGGCTCAGGACGCAGAGGACTGTGTGTGGGGCGCGGCGTTGACGCAGCGTCCTTGGCTGCTAGTGTTGCAGCGGAAGAAGCGCGCCCCGTTCAAGGAGGTCGAGATGGATCGTCCGGAGCCTTGCAGCGGGACGCAGGTGGCGCGGCGCCGCAGACCGGGCGCGAGCACCCAGCTCGTGGCCGGCCTCACTCTCTTCGTGCTTCTGCTGACCGCCGCCGGCGCCTCGGCGGCCGGCGCTTCGGCGCCGGCGTGGACGGCTCAGACGTCGGGCACGACGGCCGATCTGAACAGCGTCTGCTTCGCCGATGCGGCGCACGGCTGGGCGACCGGCGACAACGGCGTCGTCGTCGCGACCGTCAACGGGGGCTCTACCTGGGGCGCTCAGACGTCGGGCACCACGAGCGACCTGTACGGTGTGAGCTTCGCTAGCGACTCGCAGGGATACGCCGTCGGCGCCGGCGGCACCATCGTGGCGACGACCGATGGCGGCGCCACCTGGGTCGCTCAGGATTCGGGCACGAACCTCGACCTGCTGGCCGTCAGCTGCGGCGGGCCCACAATCGCGACCGGGAACGGCCAGGTTCTCTTCCCCCTGGGGACGAACGCGTGGAGCCAGGTAAGTGGCGTGCCGACGCCTCCCTCCTCGATGTCGAGCGTGGTCATGTCCGACGATACCGGCTTCACGTGCGGGCCTGTGGGTGTCGTCTACGACACCGGCGGGATGAGCACATCCGGGTGGGGACCCTGCAGCGATCCGCTCGGTGTCCAGCTGAGCTGCGTGACCTGGTCCTTCGCCGGCGGCGGCGGATGGGTCGTGGGCGGCGGCGGGGCGGTCTTCGCCGGGTACAACCTCGGCCAGATCTACTGGCAGAGCCAGCCGTCCGGGACGACCGCCGACCTGAACGGCGTCTCCTGCATCGACACGACCAACTGCTGGGTGGTCGGGGATGGAGGCTTCACCTCCGCGACCTGGACCGGCGGCAGCTACGGCGGGTGGAACACGGCGACCTCGGGCACGAGCCAGGACCTGAACGCCGTCACCTACCTCAACAACCCGCAGGTGGCGTGGGTGGTCGGCGACGGCGGGACGATCCTCCAGTGGCAGTCCGCGGCCACGCTCGCCTACGTGACGCGAAGCGATGGGGGGCATGGGGACGTCGCGATCCAGCTCTGCGCCACCCGCGGCACGCTACCGGCGTGGCAGACCCGCTGGCGCGTGGACGGCGGACGCTGGCAGGTCGGCAATCTGCTCACCCTGCGCCGCCCCGGCACCAGCCATGTGCAGTACTACTCGGTGGACACTGCTGGTCTGCACGAGATCGTCAGGAAGCTGGCCGTGCGCATCGTGCGGTAACGGCGGCGCAGCCAACGGCTGCCCCGCCCGGATCTCCCCCCCTGCGGCGGTCAGTGTCGGGTGTCGCTGCGCCACACCCGACGTTAGCCCCGCTACGCCGGCTAATCCGCGTCGATCTCTTCGTCGGTGGCACCGCTCTCGCTGACGACCATGCGGGCCACAGCGCTCACGACGTCGTGCTCGCGCAGATTCATGACGCGCACGCCGGTGGCGGTGCGGCTCTGGCGGCTGATGCCGTCGGAGCGCATACGGATCATGACGCCGTCGCGGCTCTGCAGCATGACCTCGTGGTTCTCGCGTACCAGGCGCACGCCGACAAGATAACCCTTGACATCGGTGAGCTTGATAGCGATGACGCCTTGCCCGCCACGGCCCTGCACGCGCCACTCGCTGATGGGCGTGCGCTTGCCGTAGCCGTTGTCGGTGATCACGAACAGGTCGCTGTCGTCGCGAGCTATATCCATCGAGATGACCTCGTCGGCCCTGCGCAGCTTCATGCCGCGCACCCCCGAGGTGTTACGCCCAGTGGGCCGCACGTCGCTCTCGTGGAAGCGGATGCCCTGGCCGAGGCGGCTGACCATGATGATGTCGTCGTCACCGCTGGTGTTGCGCACCGTCATGAGCTCGTCGCCCGGGCGCATGTCGATGGCGATGATGCCGTCGGCTTTGAGCGGCGTGTTGTAGCTGCCGAAGAGGGTCTTCTTCACGATGCCCGCCTTGGTGCCGAAGATGAGGAACTTGCCTTCGGCCGGGTCGAAGTTGCGCGTGTTGATGACGGCGCAGATCTTCTCGTCCTGACGCAGCGGCAGCAGGTTGACGATGTGCTTGCCCTTGGCATTGCGCCCCGCCAGCGGCAGCTCGTGGACCTTGAGCCGGTACACCTTGCCGACGCTGGTGAAGAAGAGCAGGAAGTTGTGCGTGCTGGTGATGAAGAGGTGCTCGACCTCGTCCTCCTCTTTGAGGTCCATGCCGGCCACGCCCACGCCGCCACGCTTCTGCTGGCGGTAGGTAGCGACCGGGATGCGTTTCACGTACCCGGTCTTCGTGATGGTGATCACCATCTGCTCTTCGGCGATGAGATCCTCGAGGTCGAGCTCGCCTTCGTCGGGGAGGATCTCTGTGCGGCGGTCGTCGTTGTAGAGCCGCTTGATCTCAAGGAGCTCGGTCTTGATGACTCCGTAGATGCTGGCCTCGTCGCCGAGCAGTTCGCGAAGGTCCTTGATGCGCGCCAGCAAGCCGCGGTGTTCCTCGGTGACTTTGTCGCGCTCGAGGCTGGTGAGCTTCTGGAGGCGCAGGTCGAGGATGGCCTGCGCCTGCGGCCGCGTGAGCTCAAAGGTGTCCATGAGAGCTTCGCGCGCCGCGTCGACGTCGGAGGCCTTGCGGATGATGCTGATGACCTGGTCGAGGTTGTCGAGGGCGACGAGCAGGCCTTCGAGGATGTGAGCCCTTGTCTCGGCCTTGTCGAGCTCGAACTTGGTGCGCCGGATGACGATCTCTTTCTGGAAGGCGACGTAGGCCTTGAGCATCTCCGGCAGCGTGAGGGTGCGCGGCACGCCGCCGACCAGGGCGATGTTGATGATCCCGAAGGTCGTCTGCATCTGGGTGTGCTTGTAGAGCTTGTTGAGCACCACCATGGGGATGGCTTCGCGCTTGAGCTCGATGACAAGGCGCATGCCCGCGCGGTCTGACTCGTTGCGCAGGTCGCTGATCTCGGTGATCTTCTTGGTCTTGACCAGGTCGACGATGTTGTCGATGAGTGAGGCGCGGTTGACCTGGTAGGGCAGCTCCGTGACGATGATCGCCGAGCGGTTACCCTTGAGCTGCTCGGTGTGCGCCTTGGCGCGCACGCGCACGCGGCCGCGGCCGGTGCGGTAGGCCTCCTTGAAGCCCGCGGTACCGAGGATGACGCCGCCGGTGGGAAAGTCGGGCCCCTTGATGCACTCCATGAGGTCGTCGGCCGTGGCCTCGGGGTCGTCGATGATGCGCATGGTGGCGTCGACCACCTCGCCGAGGTTGTGGGGCGGGATGTTGGTGGCCATGCCGACGGCGATGCCGGAAGCCCCGTTGACCATGAGGTTGGGCATGCGGCTGGGCAGCACGGTAGGTTCACGCCGCGTCTCGTCGTAGTTGGGCATCCAGTCGACGGTGTTGGCGTCGATGTCACGCATCATCTCGACGGCGATCTTGCTGAAACGGGCCTCCGTATAGCGCATGGCGGCCGGCGAGTCGCCTTCGACCGAGCCGAAGTTGCCTTGGCCGTCCACTAGCGTGTAGCGCATGTTGAAGTCCTGCGCCATGCGCACAAGCGTGGGGTAGATGACGGCCTCGCCGTGGGGGTGGTAGTTGCCGGAGGTGTCGCCGGCGATCTTGGCGCACTTGCGGTGCTGCTTGTTGGGCGCGAGACCCAGGTCGTTCATCGCCACGAGGACGCGCCGCTGGCTGGGCTTGAGGCCGTCGCGCACGTCGGGCAGCGCGCGATCGGTGATCACGCTCATCGCGTAGTCGATGAACGACGAGCGCATCTCGTCTTCGAGCTCGATGGGCTCGATCTTGCCTTCGAGTGTCTGCAGGTTGTCAGACATCGAGGAACCGCACCTCTTTCGCGTTCTTCTCGATGAACGCGCGGCGCGGCTCGACCTTGTCGCCCATGAGCATCGTGAAGACCTCGTCGGCCGCCTGGATATCCTCCATGGACACGAGCTGGAGGGTGCGCGTCATGGGGTTCATGGTGGTGTCCCAGAGCTGGTCTGGGTTCATCTCGCCGAGCCCTTTGAAGCGTTGTAGCTGGATGCCCTCCTTGGCGAGCTCCACGATCTCGACGCGCAGTTCTTCATAGCTCTGCGCCTCTGCCTTGCGGTTGCCCAGGTGCAGCACGAACGGCGGCTTGCCGACCATCTCTCTGACGCGCTCGTGGACGCGCCTGAGAGCCTGGAACTCACGCCCGGCGACGGCCGCGTAGGGAATGCGCAGGTTCGCGGCCAGGCCGGTGCGCCGCTCGACCAGACGCGTGTCGGCGACCAGTTCCTCAGCGTCGACGCCGAGGACATCGATGACGTAGCGCTTGTCGATGTCCTCCCCGAGCACCCCGAGAAGTGCTTCGAAGGTCGGCAGCTCGGCCTCGATCATGGGGCCGTTCTTGAGCCAGTCGATGAGCTCGCCGCCCCACTGGCTCTTGAGCTTCTTGACCCAGCCCTCGTACTCGCCGAAAAGCTTGAGAAAGCGCTGGTACCGGGTCTCGCTGAAGGTGAAGCCGGTGTCGGTGTTGTCGACGCGGATCTGCTCAAGGCGCCCGCGCAGCAGGATCTCCTCGAGCTGGCTCTCTTTGTGGATGTAGGTCTCCTGGTTGCCCTGCTTGAGACGGTAGAGCGGCGGCTGGGCGATGTAGATGTAGCCCGCCTCGACCAGCGGCCTCATGTGCCGGAAGAGGAAGGTGAGAATGAGCGTGCGGATGTGCGAGCCGTCCACATCGGCGTCGGTCATGATGATGATCTTGTGGTAGCGCGCCTGCGCGACGTCGAACTCCTCGCCGAGGCCGGCGCCGATGGCGCTGACCATCGTGAGGATCTCGTTGTTGGCAAGCATCTTGTCGATACGCGCCTTCTCGACGTTGATGATCTTGCCGCGCAACGGCAGGATTGCCTGGAAGCTGCGGTCGCGCGCCTGCTTGGCAGAGCCGCCGGCCGAGTCGCCCTCCACCAGGTAGATCTCGCTGAGCGCCGGATCCTTGATGGAGCAGTCGGCGAGCTTGCCGGGCAGCGTGCTGCCCTCGAGCAGGCCCTTGCGGCGCGTGAGGTCGCGCGCTTTGCGCGCCGCATTACGCGCCCGGGCCGCGTTGACGGACTTGTCGACGATCTGCCGCCCCTCGGAGGGGTTCTCCTCCAGAAACTCGGCGAGCTTGGCGTTGACCGAGACCTCGACCAGGCTGCGGATCTCGGTGTTGCCCAGCTTGGTCTTCGTCTGACCCTCGAACTGCGGGTTCTTGAGCTTCACCGAGATGAGCGCCGTGAGCCCTTCGCGGACGTCCTCGCCGGAGAGGTTCTCCTCCTTTTCCTTGAGGAGGCCCTTCTGGCGGGCGTAGTCGTTGATGGTGCGCGTGAGCGCGCTGCGGAAGCCCGAGAGGTGCGTGCCGCCCTCGGTGGTGTTGATGTTGTTGGCGAACGTGAAGATGGACTCGTTGTACGAGGAGTTCCACTGCATGGCGATCTCGACGGCGCCATCTTTGGTCTCGTTCTCGAGAAAGATGATGCTGCGGTGGATAGCGTCCTTGTCGCGGTTGATGTAGGTGACGAAGTCTTTGATGCCACCCTCGTACTGAAACACGACGCTCTCGCCCTCGGCGCGCTCGTCGTTGAGCTCGATGCGCAGGCCCTTGGTGAGGAAGGCGGTCTCGCGCAGGCGCTGGGCGAGCACGCGAAAGTCGTAGTTGACCTCTTCGAAGATGTCGGGGTCGGCCATGAACGACACGGTGGTGCCGCTGGGCGCGTCCTTGCCGAGCTTCTCCCTCTTCTCCAGTGTCCCGATCGGTACCCCGCGCTCGAAGCGCTCGTGCCAGTGGAAGCCCTCAACGTAGATGTCGAGCTCGAGCCACTCTGACAGCGCGTTGACGACGGAGACGCCGACGCCGTGCAGGCCGCCGGAAACCTTGTAGCCGGCACCGCCGAACTTGCCGCCGGCGTGGAGCATGGTGAGCACGATCTCGGCGGCGGGCTTGTTGTACTTGTCCATGATCCCGACGGGGATGCCGCGGCCGTTATCGGCGACGGTGACGGAGTTGTCGGGGTTGATGGTGACAACGAGGGCGTCGCAGTAGCCGGCCAGAGCTTCGTCGACGGAGTTGTCGACCACCTCGTAGACGAGGTGGTGAAGACCGCGGGGGCCGGTGGAGCCGATGTACATGCCGGGGCGTTCGCGGACCGGCTCGAGGCCTTCGAGGACCTGGATATCCTGGGCGTCGTAATGTGGCTGTTTCACTCAGCCTCGCAATGTGCCGAGGGGCGGGATGGGGGTAGGAAAGGCAGGCCTGACCTGCCTGCGCAAGTATAGCAAACGCGAAGCCTCAGAGCGAACTTGAGGGCGGCATAAAAGCGCCGCAAATCCGCTGTTTTCGTCAACCGCGAAGGGGGCCGTCGCCGGGAGTCTCCGGGGACGCCGAAGACGGCGCGCGCAGCGCGGCCTCGATGGCCGCCCGGAGCCGCTCGTCATGCACTCCCTCCGCCTCTGCCCGCGCCCCGCTGAGGTCGGGCGGCGCGGGCCTTTCGTACCGCCTTTCTTCCTTCACCGCGGAAGGCTCTTCTTCCTGCCTCGGCGCGGCGCGCTCGATGACGAAGCGGAAGCGCTCCACGGGGTGCCCTGGCGCGACCTCATCCATGCGCCTGAGGATCTGGCCGCCGAGATACGTGAGCTCGTGGGCCCACACCGAGGAGGTGCACTCGACGGTGAGCACGCCGCGCGAGAAGTGGCGGGGACGCGCGCCGCTCGCCACCTGCTCGCCGGCGGCGCGTGCCCAGGCGGCATAGGCGCGCCCCCGGTCGCTGGTCGCCATGCGTCCGAGCGCGGTGCTCAGGATATCGCCGAGGCGTTTGGGGTCGCTTTCACCAGCGCGGCGGCCTGCCCGTGGGGCGTCGCTCACAACGCATCCTCGCGCGGCGGCGCCGGCCCGGCTGCGTAGGCCGACGGCGAAGCGCCCCCGAGCCGAAGCGAGCCCGCGAGCGGCAGCTCGATCACCGTCGCCTGGTCCAGTTCTTCCTCCACGAAGTAGTGGAGGTCGGTCGTTGTGATGATGGCCTGGCCGGCACACCTGAGTTGGCGGACAAGGAGCCGACGTCGCGCGTGATCGAGCTCGCTCATCACGTCGTCGAGGAAGAGCGTGCCCTGCTCGCCGGTGCGCGCCGTCGCGAGCTGCTGCTCCGCGAGCAGCAGCGCCAGTACCGCGGCGCGCTGCTCACCCTGCGAACCGAAGAGGCGCAGGTCGCGGCCTCCGTGCGGCAGGTCCACAGGGCCGCACGCCGGTCCGGCGAGCGCGGCCGCCGCGAAGGCGGGGCTCCCTGCATCCGTCGCTTCGTCGGCCGCGAACCCCGGAGCGTCCTCGCCGGCGTCGACTTCAAGGAATCTGAGATCGTCGCGGTGGGGGCCGAAGAGGGAGAGGCCCCTTGCGGTCTCTCCCGGCCTCCGTAGGCGCAGCTCCTCGAGCAGCGCGGCCTCTTCGTAGCCCACGCCCGCAAGCTGGCTGTTGAGCCGCAGGACGAAGGTACTGACCCCCGGGGCAAGCCCGGCGGCCGCGGCGGCGAAGCGCCCGGAAAGCTCGGCGACGAGGTCGCGGCGGCGCTGCCCCAGCGCGACGGCGGCACGCGCAAACTGCACGTCCCACGGATCCAGCGTGCCCGGCGACGCGCCGCTCCTGACCGCGAGAAGCTGGGCGTTGCGCTGACGAAGGGCCGTCTGCAGCTCGCGCGCGGCGGCGGCGTACCGCGCATCGAGCGCACCGGCGAAGGCGTCCAGGTGGGCACGCCGCCGTGCCGGGCTACCCTTGACCAAGAGGAGGCTCTCGGGCACGAAGATGAACACCTGGGTGCGCTCGCGGAGCTCATCCTGCGAGGTGACCTCGACACCGTTCCAGCGGGCGCGCTTGCCCTGGCCCGGCGCGTAGGCGACCTCGACGGCCTGCGGGCCTGCGGCCGGGCCGCCCAACACCAGCTCCACGCGCGTGAAGCGCTCGCCCCAAGTGATGAGCTTCTCCTCGCGACGCGTGCGTGGTGAGCTGCCGCGGAGCGCGAACCAGGCGCCCTCGAGGAGGTTTGTTTTGCCGGTAGCGTTCTGGCCGACCACGACATTGAGCCCGGCGCCGAAGCTGACCGTGGCGTCACAGTACGAGCGGAAGTTGACGAGCCTCAGACTGGAGACGAACACACGCGGTACTCCTTGCCACCGACGGCGACCACGTCGCCGGGCTGCAGGGTGCGCCCGCGTCGCGTGTCGACCTCGCCGTTCACGCTGACCTCGCCGTTCTGCACCAGCAGCTTCGCGTGGCCACCTGTGCTCGCCGCACCGGCGAGCTTGAGAAACGCGCCCAGCGGCAAGGCGCCGCTTACGACGACGTTCAGTTGCTCAGGCGAATCGGCATGATGAGGTAGACGAAGCCGCCGTCCGAACCACTCACGAGCCCCGGCCGCAGCGGGCTGGTGAAGCGCAGCACGACCCCGGCGTCATCGATCGCGTCGATGCCGTCGATGAGATAGGCCGGGTTGAAGCCGATCTCAAAGGCCTCGCCGCTGAAGTCCACGTCGAGAGACTCCTCGGCTTGGCCCACGTCCTGCGTGAGCGCCTTCATCGTGAGCCTATGCTCCGCGAAAGAGAGACGAAGGGGCGCGTTCTTCTGCGCCAGCAGGCTGACGCGCCGCGCCGCCGCCACGAGCTCGTCTCTCGCCAGCGTGACCTCGTGGTCGAACGAGTCCGGTAGCAGCTGCTTGTAGTTCGGGAACTGCCCGTCGATGAGTCGCGACGCGACCCAGACGTCGCCGGCCGGGTCGCCGAGCTTGAAGAGCGCCTGGTTCTCGCCGATCGCGACCTCGATATCGCCGTCGCCCATTGACGAAGCTAGCCGGGAAACCTCGGTCAAAGCCTTCACCGGCACGATGGCCTGGACCTCGGTCTCCAGGGCCCTCTCGAGCTTCGTCTCTTTGACGGCCAGCCGATAGCTGTCGGTGGCCACCATCTTCAGCGTGTCGCCGACAATGGTCATGAGCACGCCGGTGAGGATCGGCCGCGTCTCGTCGCGGGAGGCGGCGCGGCCCGCTTTGGTCAGCGTCTCGACGAAAGGCGCGCGGCCCATGACGAATGCCTCGCTCGTATCGAACGTGGAGGTCTGCGGAAAGTCGCTCGCCGACCAAGCGTTGAGAGAGAACTCGGCACGTCCGGCGGTGACCTTGACGGCGGCTTCGCCGGCCTCGATGACGACTTCTTCTCCGGGGAGATTGCGGACGACATCCGTGAACAGGCGCGCCGGCACGACGATCTCGCCGTCGCCTTCAATAGCTGTCGCGAGACTGGCTTTGATGGAGAGCTCCATGTCGGTCGAGAACAGGTCCAGACGACCCTCGGACGCCTGTAGCAGGATGCCCGAGAGCACCGGCAGCGCGCTCCTCGTGGACACGCCGCGGGCGAGGATCGCGAGCTTGTCGACCAGCGCAGAGCGATCACACGTGAGCTTCATCCCGACTCCTTATGAGAATAAAGAGAAGACATATTCTCCTCGTCATCGTCATAGCGCCTGTTGATGATGTGGAGAGAGGTGGTTCTTCCCGCTCGGCGGGGGCGCGGACCTCTGCACAGCGCTGTGGGCGGGGTGTGCAGAACCAGACGCGCCTTCCGTGTCGGCCCTCCTTCTGGAGCAAAGCATAGCCGATTTAGTCGCCCCGCGGGAGAACGTCCACGGGTTGACGAATGGTTGTGCACACGGTTTGCGGAGAGCGGGGGGTAGTGGCGGAGAGGAGAGCGGGGGGCCGCTCAGTGGACCGTCTTGAGGCGGGACGCGATGAGGGCCACGAGATCCTGAAGCTGGGGGTCGTGGCCGTCCTTCAGCTGGCGCTCGATCTTGTCGACGCCGTGGATTACGGTGGTGTGATGGCGGCCGCCGAAACGGGCGCCGATCTGGGGCAGGGACGCCTCAGTGAGATCGCGCGAGAGGTACATGGCGATGTGGCGCGCGTAAGCTACGTCCTGGGTGCGCCGGTTACCGCGCAGATCGTTGACGTGCATGCCGAACTGACGCGCGACCTCGGCCTGCACCATCTCGATCGTGATGGCGCGCTGGTAGGTCTTGGGGACGATGTCTTTCAGGGCCTCCTTGGTGATATCGAGCGTGACCTCATTGCCTCGGAAGGACGCGTAGCTGACCGCCCGGGTGAGGGCGCCGTACAGCTCGCGGATGTTGGTCGTGACGCGAGAGGCGATCCACTCCAGCACTTCCGGCTCGGCGATCTGGAAGCCCTCCCACTTGACCTGCTTGCGCAGGATGGCGATGCGCGTCTCGAGGTCAGGCCGGCTGATGTCGACCACCACGCCCTGGCCGAAGCGCGTGCGCAGCCGCTCTTCCAGCTCCTTCAACTCAAGCGGCGGCCGGTCGCTGGTGATCACGATCTGCTTGCCGGCCTCATAGAGCGCGTTAAAAGTGTGGAAGAACTCAACCTGCGTCTGCTGCTTCTCAACGAGGAACTGCACGTCGTCGATGAGCAGCACGTCGTTTTCGCGGTAGGACTGCTTGAAGCCGTCGATGCGGTTCTTGTCGGTGACCGCGTTGATGAAGTCGTCGGTGAAGCGCTCGACGGTGACGTACCTGATCTGCAGATCCGGGTGTTGCTCCTGCGCGGCGTGAGCGATGGCCTGGATGAGGTGGGTCTTGCCGAGCCCGGTGTCGGCGTACATGAAGACTGGGTTGTAGGCGGTGGCCGGCGACTCCGCGACGCTGCGCGCGACGGCCGTCGCGTACTCGTTGTGCGGGCCGGTGACGAAGCGGTCGAACACGTAGCGTGGGTTGAGGTCGCCGGCGGCCTTGGCGGCCCGGGTGGGGCGCGCGCCCGAGGCGCGGCGGGGCTTTGTCTTCGCGCCGGCCGACCGCGCCGGCTCCTCGCCCGCGGCGGGCGGCTCCGCCACCGCGGACTGCTGGGGCAGCTCTGCCGCCCGTGCGTCGACGACGACGCGCACATCGACCGTGTCGCCGAGGACCTCGGCGAGCGCCTCGGCGACCTGCCCCGCCAGACGTCTCTCGATCCACTCGCGGACAAAGTCGTTGGGGACGCCGATGACGAAGGCGCCGTCGTCGAGGCCGAGCGGCAGCGTGCGGTCGAACCAGAACTGGAAGGCCGCTTCGTTCAGGCGCCCGCGAAGGTGCTTCTTCGCCTCATCCCAGATGAGTGTGAGCTGGTCGTCCGTGCGCGCCCCGTCGTGTTGGTCCCCGGGGGATGCGGCGGCGCGCCGGGGATGCTTGAGACCGTCAGTCAGAGGATGCTCTCGAGGAGGTGGAGACCCTCCTCGCGCAAGGCTCGCTTGCCGTCGCCGAGCGAGTGTATCAACCCCATGTCCTGCAGTACAACGAGCTCCCGGAAGGCCGTCGCCGAGGAGATGCCGAGCTCCTTGGCGATCGCCGTGGGGCCGGACGAACCGAGCTCCATTAGGAGCACGAGCACTTTGGTCTGCCGCGTCGTGAGCTTGACCTGCGAGGCGTGCGGCTTGGCTACCGGCTCGGGGGCGTGCGCCGGCATCTTGATCGTGAACACGGCGCCGCCTCCGAGATTGTCGTCGACCGTGAGCACGCCGCGCAGGAACTGGAGCGACTCGCGCGCGACCGGCAGCCCCGAGCCGACCCCGCGGATGATCTGGCGCTGCAGCGCGGTGGCGGTGGTGAAGCCCGGCTGAAAGGCGCGATCCTTGTCGTCAACGCCGGGCCCGTGGTCGGAGATGCGGATGGTCTGTCCGTTGTCGAGGATCGTGATCACAACGTCGCGGAAACAGGCGTGCAGGAGGTTCTCCATGAGCTCCTGGAGCACCGTGTACGGGATCTGGCCGCCCTGCTCACGACAGTAGTGATACGTCTTCTCCGCCAGCGAGGCGATGAGGGCCGGCAGGTCTTTCTCTTCCACGGCGATGACGCGCGGCGGTGACGTGAGGGTGTCGTAGATCGCGATGCGCGGAGCCTCAGGTCCGAGGGGGACGCCGGGCAGCTCGCCGTCCGGACCCGGTCGCCGGGGCGGGGCGCTGGGGGTGAGGGCCGCGACCGCAGCCGGCGTCGAGGGCGGCGCGACCGCGGCCCTCTCGTCGGCGAGCAGCCTGTCGAGAAACGACTCCATGGGGGCGCCGAGTATAGCAGAGGCGCCGCAGCCTGCTGAAACGCCGGAAGAGGCTGCGCGCAGCCATATTCCGCGGCAGAATATCCGGGGTTATCCACAGCCTGTTCAAGATATGTGGAAAGAGCTCTGGCGGAAGCCCGCAGACGTGCCCAATTTGCGGGTCTTGTGGAAACTGCGGTTTCACGCTCATTGGTGCGAGGGTCCGGCTCGCCGCCGCGACGACGTCGTGCCTTGGCGACTCCAGCGCCACCACCACCGCACCTGCTGATACAGAGAACTACCTGCAAAATAGACAGTTCGTGGCGTAAGTGAGGCGTGAGTATCGCGTTGGCACCGTGTCAAGGGGAGTCTTGGTCGTCAACGTCTTATCCACGGCGGTTGTGAGCCTGCAAGCGAGGGGCAAGATTCTTATCCACATTCTCCACAGGGTGCTGTGAATGATGACTGGGCAGGGTGAAATGGGACGTGCCCGGTCGCCCCGCCTGAGGTACACTGTGGAGGTCCTGCGGAGCTCCTGGCGGAGGAGCTGAGAAGGCGCTTCCTAGCGCCGACGCGTCGAACCTGACCACCCTCGGGTGGCGGCGTCTTCGGGCGCTGCTGGGTAATGCCAGCGAAGGGAGAGATCCTGCGATGAGCACTCCATTGGCCTCGGTCACGCCGCCGGCGTTCGATGCGCGTGCGCGGCTCAACCTGAACCCCGCGCACTGGGGCGTGCAGGCCCTCGCGGAGATCGGGGTCGCCATTGCGCTGGCGGCGGTGCTCGGACAGGTGCGCGTGTTCGTGATGCCGCAAGGCGGCTCGGTGAGTCTCGAGCTGCTGCCCATCGTGTTCGTCGCGGTGCGCCGCGGCGTGGTCCCAGCGGCCACTGCCGGCCTGCTGTACGGTTTGCTCCAGCTCGGCCTGCCGGGGGCCTTCGTCTTCCACCCGGCACAGGCCGCCCTCGACTACCCGCTGGCGTTCATGGCGCTGGCCGTGGCCGGCTTCGTGGACGTGCGCGGCTGGCGCTCTCTCACCCTGGCCGTGGCCCTCGCCCTGCTCGCGCGCTTCGCTTGCCACTTCCTCTCGGGCCTCATCTTCTTCGCCGCCTACGCTCCCGGCTGGGAGGCCTCGTGGCTGTATGCGGCGACCTACAACCTGCTGTATCTGGTGCCCGAGGGTATCCTCACCACGCTCCTGCTCTGGCCGCTGCTCAAGGCCTACGACGCGGCCTTTCCGGGGCGCGGTCGTCGGGTGCCGTCGTGAGCGGCGCGCCCGGCGGCCCGCGCGGAAGCGGCCCGGGGCCGGACCGTGCGCGTCTTGCCGCGGTCTTCCTCGGCGGCGACTACGACGACCCTGCGTACTACCACGGCTGGGCGCTGGCCGCCGACATGGTGGTCGCCGCGGACGGCGGCGCTCGCTTTCTGCTCGAGCAGGGGGTTCGCCCCGACCTCGTGGTCGGCGATTTCGACTCGCTGCCGGCGGGCGACGTCGAGCGCCTCGAGGCGGCGGGCGTCGAACTGGTCCGCCACCCCGTGCGCAAAGACCTCACCGACGGGGAGATGGCCGCGGAAGAGGCGCTGCGCCGCGGCGCCGGCGAGCTGGTGCTCGCCGGCGCCCTCGGCGCCCTCGACCATACCCTCGGCCATCTGGCCATTCTGCGGCGCCTGGCGGCGCGCGGCGTCGCCGCGCGCCTGGCGGCGCCGCGGCTTACGGTGCGCGTGCTCGCCGCGCCGGACGAGACGCGCCTTGACGCGCCGGCCGGTACCCGCGTCTCGATCGTGCCGCTGCAGGGGGACGCGCTCGTGACCCTGGAAGGCTTCGACTATCCGCTCAGTCGCGGCGTGCTGCCCCAGGACGCCTGCCTGGGGCTCGGCAATGCTGTGGTCGCCGCGGCGCGCGTCCTCGTGCACGAGGGCTCGGTGGCGGTGCTCGTGGAGGATGGCGACGAGGCGTTCGGTGGCGCCCTCCGCGGCCGCGGCGCCGCAGCATCCTGATGCGGGGCGCGCGTACCTGGAGAGTGGCGGCCGTCGTTTGGGCGGCGGCGATCGTCGCCTTGGGGGTCGTCCCCATCCAGGGCGTCGTCCACGCCGTCGCCGAGGGAAAGAGAGGGGAAGACCTGCTCACCTCCGCGGGGCACTTCGCCTCCTACGCTCTTCTTGCGCTCCTGCTCGCCGTCGCCCTCGACGACTGGCGGCTCAGCCGCCGCGCGGTCCTGGGCGCGGCGGCGCTCGCCGTCGGTCTGGGGGTGGCGATCGAATTGGTGCAGGCGCCGCTGCCCTACCGCGACTGCCAGCTCGGCGACGCGCTCTTCGACGCGGCGGGCGCCGCGCTCGGCCTCGCGATCTTTAGTGTCGCCGCGCGGGCGCGGGTGCGGACACCACGAGGGCGTCGCGGATGATACTCGCCGCGACTTCCTCGGCGGGGACGTCATAGACGCTCTGCATGACCAAGTCACGCAAGGCGGTGACGCGGCGCTTGCGCGTCCCTGTCGGGTCGCGGTCCGCGCGGCATTGGGGATCTTCTCGACTCACTGGGCGCCTCCCGGTGCACCTCTCTCGCTCTAGAGAATCGGGTCATGTGGCCGCGAAGTTTACTAAGATGCGTAAGCAGATGAGACTGCACCGGCACTGGAGACCCTTGTGATCAGCATCAACGAAGCCATCGACACCGTGATCGGCGCCGTGCGTCGGCTGCCGGCCGAAGAGGTACCGCTGCTCGAGGCGCTCGGGCGCGCCGCGGCTACGGCGATCGTCTCGCCCGAAGCCGTGCCGTCGTTCGACAACTCGGCGATGGACGGGTACGCCGTGCGCGGCGCCGAGCTCGAAGCCGGACGCCGTGAGTTCCGCGTCGTTGTGGAGATACCAGCCGGCCGCTGGGTCGGCGAGGAGGTCGGCGCCGGTGAGGCCGCCAAGATAATGACCGGCGCTCCGCTGCCGCCCGGAGTCGACACCGTGGTGCAGGTGGAGCTCACCGAGCAGCGCGGCGAGACGCTCGTCGTGACAGAGCCTGTGCTGCCGGGCGCCAACGTGCGCCGCGCCGCCGAGGACGTCGCCATGGGCGACGTCCTCTTCCCGCGGGGCGCACGTCTCGGCGCGGCCGAGATCGGCCTGCTGGCGTCGGTGGGCTGCCAGGCAGTCGCCATAGCCCGCCGTCCCCGGGTCGCCATCCTCGCCACGGGCAGCGAGCTGAGACCGCCGGGCGTGCTACTGGCCCCCGGGCAGATCCGCAATTCCAACTCGTTCACGGCCTACGGCCAGGTGCTGGCCGCCGGGGGTGAGCCCGTGCTGCTCGGCATCGCCCGGGACGACCTGGGCGAGACGCGGCGACTCCTCGCCGACGCGCTCGAGCACGACGTGGTCATCACCTCCGGCGGCGTGTCCGTCGGTGAGTTCGATTTTGTGAAGCAGGTGCAGGACGAGCTCGGCGTGGAGCGCCGCTTCTGGGGCGTCGCCACGAAGCCGGGCAAGCCCCTGGCCTTCGGCACGCGCGGCGACACCCTCGTGTTCGGCGTGCCCGGCAACCCCGTGGCGGCGATGGTGAGCTTCGAGATGTACGTGCGGCCGGCCCTCTTGGCCCTGCAGGGCCGGCACGACCTTTACCGGCCCTACGTCTTCGCCGCCGCGGAGGAGCCCGTCGCGCGCTCTCGCGACCGCACCGAAGCGCGCCGTTGCCGGCTGCTGCACCGCGGGCGTGGATGGAGCTTCACTACCACCGGCCCCCAAGGCTCGGGGATCTTGCGTTCCATGGCTCTGGCGGACGGGCTGGCTTTCGTGCCGCCGGAGTACCCCGGCGCGGCGCCCGGCGTCGAACTGCTGGTCATGATGCTCGAGGGCAGCTCCGCGGAGCGCCCGCCGTTCCCCGGCGGGCGCTCCGCGACCCCCTGAGCCATCCGCAGAGAGGGGTCCGTCGGCGTCGGAAGCGCCCCTACTGTGGAGCCGCGACGGCCTTCTCCAGGGGCGTCGCGCGCGCGAGCACGGCCCAGACGACCAGGCGGTGGCTGGCGCTGTACGGCGGCGTGCAGGTCGTGAGCACAAGGGCGTACCCCCGGTCGCTGAGCACGCCGACGTCGTTCGGCAGGACCACCGTCGTCTTCGCGACCTCGTAGCGGAACCGCGCGTATGGCGTGTCCAGGAAGATGCGGTCGCCACGCTTCAGCCGGTCGAGCTTGTAGAAAGGCGCGCCGTAGGTCGTGCGGTGGCCGGCGACGGCGAAGGGCTCGCCGGCCCCGGGCAGAGGCGTGAGGCCGTAGTGCACGGGACCGTTGCGGAGCAAGGCGCTGTCGGGGTCGAGGCTCGCGGAGCCGCGGACGCCTTGCTGCACGAGGCGATCGAGGTCGATGAGCGGGATCCGCAGGCGCCCGATGGGGTCGCCGGCCTTCAGCCGGCTCCCATAGAGCACGGCCAGGCGGCGCACGATCTCGGCCGGGGGGACGTTGCGCGGGCGCGAGCCGGCATTGGCCGCGGCCACCGTCGAGAACGCTGCGCTGTTGTCGCGATAGGCAGCGTCGAGCCGGCTCTGCTGCACCTGGGCATAGCCGGCCGACCAGAACGGATAGGCGAGCACGAGCCCGCCGGCGATCAGCAGGATGTCGGCCAGGCGGCGCACCCAGCGGCCGCGGCCGGCAGGAGCCGCGGCGCCTGGCCCGGCCTGCTGCCCGGGCGCGGCCGCGCCGTTCTCTCCCTGTTCTTCGTCGTCCATCGGTTCCATGGAGGCATGGTACTCGCCGCCTCCGAACCCGACAATCATGCCGGGCCTGCGCGGCTGTCCGCGGGGAGTCATCCGCGCAGTTCTTCGGTGACCTGCGAAGGGCCGAGCGCGCCGCGGCCGACGGTCGCCGAGCCGCGTGTCTTCGTGCCTGGCGTGGTGTACTGTGGCCGCGGCGAGGTACACGAAGTGGAGATCCGCAGATGATGAACACCCCCACCCACACCGTCGGCACGGCAGGCCGCCTGGCGATCCTCGCGGGCGAGGAGCTCGAACAGCTCGACGCCGCGGCGCTTGAGGTGCTCGCAGATGTCGGCGTGTCGATCCCTTGCGAAAGAGCGCGCGCCGCGCTCGCCGCCCAAGGGGCGGATGTCGACGGCGCGCGCGTCCGGCTGCGGCCCGAGCTTGTGCGGCGCCTGGTCGACCTGGCGCCGCCGCGGATGACCCTCGGCGCCAGGGCCGCGGCGCCTCTGGTCACCGGCCGGCGCTCGCTGGTCAGCACAGACGGCTGCTGCGTCGAGATTTACGACCTCGAGAGCGGCGAGAAGCGGGGCACAACCGCGGCTGACGTGGCGACCATCTCGCGGGTCGTCGACGCCATGCCCGAGATCGACTTCTGCTGGCCAGCGGTGAGTGCCCAGGACCGTCCCGCAGACGTGCGCGGCCTCCACGAGCTCTACCTGGCGGTCGCCAACACCGGCAAGCACGTGCAGACCGTGACGGTCGTCGAGCCCGATCTGGCGGAGGTCGCCGTCGCAATGGCGCGCGCCGTGGCCGGCGGCGATGAGCGGCTGCGCGCCGCGCCGCCGATCAGCGCCCTGCTCGGCACGGTCACGCCGCTCGGCAACGACGCCGGGACGCTCGAGGCCGGCCTTGTCTTCGCGGCGGCCGGCATCCCCATCGGCTTCGTGACCATGCCCATGGGCGGCTCCACGACGCCGCTCACGATGGCCGGCTCCCTGGTCGTCGGCGTCGCCGAAGCGCTCAGCGCCGTGTGCGTCATTCAGGCGGCCTTTCCGGGCGCGCCGGTGTTCATTTGCTTCATCCCCAGCGTGATGGACCTCAAGACCGGCGACTTCACCGGCGGCGCCCCCGAAGACACGATCATGGGCGCCGCCGTCGCCGACGTGGGCCGGTTCTACGGCCTGCCCACCCAGTGCGGTGTCAACTCGTCCGGCGCCAAGCTGCCGGGCTGGCAGTCCGCCCTCGACGACACAACCACCACCTACCTGTCGCTGGCCTGCGGCGTGGACCTGCTCACCGGCGTGGGCATGGTTTCGGGCGGGCGCATCTTCAGCTACGAGGAGATGGCGCTGGCCGTCGACGCTCTCACGCGGGCGCGTACAATCGCGAGCGGCATCGATCTGACGACCATCGGCGGGTCTGCCGGAGGAGCGGCTTCGCCGGCCGCCGGCCCCTCCCTGATCGACGACCAGCCGCACCGCTACTGGGCTGCCGGCGGCCGCCAGACGGCTCTCGACCGCGCCCACGAGCGTGTGGCGCGGATTGCCGCCGAACACCGGCCGCCGGCGCTCGACGCGGCGCTCGACGCCGAGCTGCGCCGTCTGGCCGGCATCGACTGATCTCGACGACGGTGGCACCCAGGGCGCTCGCCCCAAGGCCTCACGCACGACCACCCTTGTCTTTTGGGCTCGGTGCTGTATAAATCGGAAGCGGATGTCGCCTCGGGGGGAAGGCAGCACGGAATGTCTCGATCGGCGGTGGGGGCCGCGCCCGCGACGATCTTCACCAACGGGTCCTCGCGGAATGTCGGGATCAAGTCAGCCGGAAAGGACGGAGGCATGAGAAAAGGTAAGACCTACGTGGCGGTGGCCATACTCCTCGTCGTGATCGTGGGGATGATGGGGTTCGCCATCGGCTGCGGGAGCAGTAGCAGCAGCAGCGGCGGAGGCAGCAGCGCCAGCCCGAGCTCGGGCGGGTCGCTGACAGGCTCGGCCGCCGACCGCGCGCAGGCCATCCTCGGCCACGCGCCGACCGGCCTCGCCGCCAGCATCGTCAGCAAGGGCGAGATCGTCGTCGCCAACGACTCCAACTACGCTCCGCAGAGCTATGTCGACAAGACGACCAAAGAGGTCAAGGGCTTCGACGTCGACGTCGCCAAGGGCATGGCCGAGATCCTCGGCCTCGGCATCGTCTGGAAGCACCCGGCCTGGGAGACCATCCCGGCCGGCCTCCAAGGCGGTCTCTTCGATGTCTCCATCGGCTCCATGACCATCACGCCTGAGCGCCAGAAGACCCTCGACTTCACGGACCCCTACTATTACACCTCGGGCCAGGTCTTCGTGAAGAAGGGCGGCACGCAGATCACCAGCGCGAGCGACCTGGACGGCAAGAAGGTCGGCGTCGGCGCCCAGACCACGTACTACGACTTTCTCAAGGCGAACACCAAGGCCATCGTCAAGACGTACACCACCGACCTTGACGCCGTCCCCGACCTCCTCAACGGCAACCTCGACTTCTGGATGACGGCGGGCCCCACCGGCCAGCAGGCCATCCTCCAGGGCAAGGCCATCGAGTTCTCGGGCAAGCCCCTGTACTACGAGGACCTCGCCATGGCGATCAAGAAGGGCGAGGCCGACCTGCTGGCTTTGCTTAACTACTCCGTGCAGCAGATGCACCAGAACGGTGCTCTCAGCGCGATGTCCAAGCAGTGGTACAACGGCATCGACCTCACGGTGAAGCAGTAGAGGGTCTTCGGTACTACGTACGCGGCGCGACCGCGTCAGCGCAGGCACGAAGTCGCAGGCGGCGGGGGCACCGGTGGTGCCCCCGCCGCATCACCCTTGAGAGAGGTTTCGAGCATGAAACGACATGCATGGGTCGCGAGCCTCGGTCTACTCGCGGCATTGCTCGCCCTGGCGGTGACGCCGCTCACGCCTGGAGCACTCGCCGCGGCGTCCGCATCGCCGTCGCCGACGGCGTCGGGCGCGGCGACCACCCCCAAGGGCGAGCCGATCGTCCTCGGGGTCATCCCCGACCCGAAGGGCGATAACACGAACTGGCCGGGCTCCCAGGTCAACGTCAACCTGGACCTCAACGGCGCGACCCTCGATATGGCCAAGACCAAGCTGTTCGTCAACGGCAAGGAGCAGCAGACCACGTCTCCGCCGAGCTTGGTGTACCTGGCTCCGGCCAACCCCACACTTCAGTTCATCTGGGCAGATTCGTACCCTGAAGGCACCTACGACTTCAAGGTCGCGATGGTCACGACCAAGGGGAAGACCGTCGAGTACTCGTGGAAGTTCGGCTCCCAGGGCGCCGCCAGCGGCGGCTCCCTCATCAACTTCCAGGTGATGAAGGACTGGTTCTGGTACATCGCCCAGGGCGCCATCATCACTGTGGAGCTCACGATCATCTCCATTCTCCTGGCATCGCTCTTCGCGCTGTTCGGCGCCTTGGGCCGCCTGTCGAAGAAGATGACGTTCAGGCAGGCCTGGGACCGCTACCAGAGCCGCGAGTACATGTTCAGGATGGTGCTGGGGCGCATCCCGTACTGGGTCGCGACCTTCTACACCTCGCTGTTCCGAGGCACACCGCTGCTGCTGCAGATCTACGTCATCTACCTTGGGTCGCCGGAGGTCATCAAGGCGTTCGGGTTGCCCCAGAATTACAACCCGTCGCCGTTCGTCTCCGGCGTCGCGGCCCTGTCGCTGAACTACGGCGCTTACCTTACCGAGGTGTTCCGCGCCGGCATCCAGGCGGTGCCCAAGGGCCAGAACGAGGCCGCTTGGGCGATCGGCCTGAGCGGCTGGCAGACGCAGCGGCGCGTTATCCTGCCGCAGGCGTTTAAGATCGTCATCCCGGCCATCGGCAACGACTTCATCGCGCTCATCAAGGACACGTCGCTGGTGTCGGTGATCACCGTTGAGGAGCTGCTGCGCCGGGCTCAGCTTGCGGGTGCGTCGTCGATGAACTTCTTCTCGACCCTGCTCGTGGCGGCCGCCTTCTACTGGGCACTCACGATCTTCTTCAGCTTCTGGCAGGCCAAGCTCGAGAACCGTATGGCCCGCGACAAAGCCCGAGAGAGGGAGAGGAGGTAGCCATGGCCACGACCGAACCGACAGATGCATCCGGAGTCGCGCAGCACACCGTCGGCCGCGAGGTCGTCGTGGAGGTCAAGGAGCTGCAGAAGTACTTCGGCCGCAACCACGTGCTGAAGGGCGTCGACTTGCAGGTCCACAAGGGCGAAGTGATCGTGCTCATCGGGCCGTCCGGCTCGGGCAAGAGCACCTTCCTGCGCTGCCTCAACTTCCTCGAGGACCCCACCACCGGCGAGATCGAGATCGGCGGTGTGCACGTCGTGTGCGGCAGCCACGGCGGCCGCTTCAAGAAGGACGTCCACGACATCCGCATGAAGTGCGGCATGGTCTTCCAGGAGTTCAACCTCTTCCCGCACAAGGATGCTACCGAGAACGTCACCGAGGGCCCTATCCTCGTCAAGCACGAGAAGAAGGCAGCCGCCATCGAGAAGGCCCACGCACTCCTGACCAAGGTCGGCCTCGCCGAGCGCATGGACTTCTTCCCCAGTCAGCTCTCGGGCGGCCAGAAGCAGCGCGTCGCCATCGCGCGGGCCATGGCGATGGACCCTGTGCTGATGCTCTTCGACGAGCCCACCAGCGCTCTCGACCCCGAGCTCATCGGCGAGGTGCTCAAGGTCATGAAGGACCTCGCCGCGCAGGGCATGACGATGATCGTCGTCAGCCACGAGATGGGCTTCAGCCGCGACGTCGCCGACCGGGTCGTGTACATGGACGACGGCTACTTCATCGAGCAGGGCCCGCCCAGCGAGGTCTTCTTCCACCCCAAGGACGACCGCACCAAGCGCTTCCTGCGGCACATCCTCCCCGAGAAGGAGCCGCAGCACGCCAAGGAGCTCGGCATCACCGCGGTCGACCAGGACCTGCCGGATCCCGGCGCCGCCCCTTTGCAGGGGCCGGTCGGGGCCGCGCTGAACGAAGACAACCTGGCCGACACGGCCCTCCCCAGGATCCCGCTGTCGGACGGCCCCATGGGCGAGACGCCATTGCCTCCGGGCGACGAGAGCCTGTAGAGGTCGTCGCAGGCAGCGTGAGCCTGGACGGGGCGGGCGCGCGAGCGCCCGCCCCGTTCTCGTCTGCGGCGGCACGCGCGGCCGGCAGCGGCGGCGCGGCCGCATGGGGAAGCGCGACTGTAGAATCCGCGGGGACGCCGGGAGGAGCAAGCGGTGAGTGTACGTCAGCGGATCGACCCCATTCGGCCGCGGTTGCACTGGCATGTGCTGAGCGACGCGGACGTCGAGCGGCTCGACGACGCCATCACGGAGACACTCGCGGAAGTCGGCGCGCGCTTCCCGCTCGAGCGCGCGCTCGACGCGCTGGAGCTCGGCGGCTGCCGCGTGGATCGCGCGGCGCAGGTCGCGCGGGTGCCCGAATCAGTGATGCGGGCGGCGCTGAAGGCGGCGCCGAAGGCGCCGCTCCTCGCCGCCCGCGACCCGAGCTGCGACCTGGTCCTGGACGGTTCGCGCTGCTTCATGAGCAACGACGGCTGCGGCGTCTGGGTGATCGATCCCGACACCGGCGAGCGGCGGCCGAGCACTAAGGCCGACGTTGCCGACTCGGCGCGCTTCGTTGACGCCGCCCCCGAGGTGAGCTTCTACTGGGGTCCGGTGGTGACCGCCGAGGATGTGTCGTCGGCGACCCGGCCGCTGCACGAGCTTGAGGCGGTCTTCGCCGGCACGAGCAAGCACTTCCAGGCGGTCGACGTCGTCGGCGCCGACATGACTGGGCGCGCCGTCGAGATGGCGCGCGCCGTGGCCGGCGGGGCCGAAGAGCTCCGCCGGCGGCCGATCATGAGCCTGATCGCCTGCCCCATCGACCCGTTGAGCAACGACGCCGTGAGCCTCGAAGCGGCACTCATCGCGGCGGAGGCCGGCGTACCCGTCGGCTTCCTCTCGCTGACGCTCGGCGGCGCGTCCGCGCCTGCTACCATGGCCGGCAATCTCGTCGTCAATCTGGCGGCCGTGCTCGCCGGCATCGTCTTGGTGCAGCTCGCCTGTCCGGGCGCGCCCGTCTTCATGGCCGGCGCGCCCAGCGTCATGGATCTCAAGACCGGCGGCTACACCGGCGGCAGCCCCGAGGACTACGTCCTGGCTGCCGCCGCCACGCAGATGGCGCACCACTACGGGCTTGCCATGAACATGGGAACCATGGCCAGCGGCGCCAAGGAGCCGGGCTGGCAGGCGGCCGTGGACGACGCGCTGTCGACGCTGGCCAGCGTCTCGGCCGGCGCCGAGATGATGAGCGGCTGCGGCCTGCTCGACGGCTCCAGGACCCTGAGCTACGCGCACCTGCTCATGGAGGCCGAGATCTACAGCATCGTGCAGAAGGTCGCCGGCGGCATCGAGGTGAGCGACGAGACCCTCGCGCTCGACGTGCTCAAGAGTGTCGGTCCGAGCGGCACTTACCTCGCCGAGAAGCACACCCGGGCGCACATGAAGGAGATCTGGCGCCCGGGCGTCTGGGACCGCACGCCCTACGACGCCTGGCAGGTCGCCGGCAGGCGCGGCGCGCTGCAGAACGCGGAAGAGCGGGCGCGTGAGATCCTGCGCACGCACGCCCCCGAACCGCTCGCCGCCGATGTGCGCGCCGAGCTCCGACGGCTTGTCGAGGAGGCCGAGGCCGAGCTCGTCTGACCGCGGGCCCTTGGGGCGGGCGGGCGGAAGAGCCGCGCTTCGCTTCGTCGTTCGGCGCCGGTGCGCCATGCGACCCCCTCCGTCGTCAACTTTGGGGTTTGCATTCCGCGCGGGCACTGGTCTTCCGTCGGATGACGATGGCATAGTCATTCAGGGGGCTGGCAGCGCATGGCGCGGGCTCGGGGCCATCAGGTTGGTCCGGGTTCGTCCTGGTTTATCCGCCGGCGAGAAACCCGGAGAAAGTAGTAGGGAGTTCCATGGACCTACGTGACAACCCCTCCACACCCAATGCCGGCGCCGGTCCGCCGGCGCTGGTAGGTCGTGAAGACGAGCTTGCGGCGTTCGATGTCCTGTTGGCACGCCTCGCCCGCGGTTCCACCGATCAGTCGGTGATCGTCACGGGCTTGCGCGGCGTCGGCAAGACCGTGCTGCTCGGCGAGCTCAGGATCCGCGCCGAGGCGCAGGGGTGGATCGCAATCGAGGCGGAGATCACGAGGCACCCCGACTTTGGGCTGCGTATGGCTCAACCCACGCGCCGCGCTCTTCTGCAGCTTGCGCCCAAGGCGCGCTGGAAGGATCGGGCGCGCCGAGCGGCCGGCGTTCTGAAGTCCTTCACCATCACCGTCTCTTCGAATGGCGCTCTCACGCCGGGTTCGACGTCGAGGCTGCCGAAGGCATGGCCGACACGGGCGAGATCGTCCAGGATCTCGCCCACCTGGTTGTCGCGCTCGGCGAGGTCGCCAAGGAGTCCGGTCGTGGCGTCGTGTTCCTCTTCGACGAGATCCAGCATCTACCGCGAGTCGACTTCGAGGCCTTGATCGCGGCTCTGCACAAGTCTGTACAGCGCGCTATGCCGATCACCTTCGTCGGGGCTGGTCTGCCTGAGATGCGCGCTTGGCCGGTGAGGCCAAGTCGTGTTCCGAGCGGCTCTTCCGATTTCCCTCGATCGGCCGTCTGCCTCACGAGCAGGCGCTGCGCGCTCTCGTGGAGCCCGTACCAGACCTCGGCGTGGCGTTCACCGACGAGGCGGCCGACGAGACCGTCGCCGTCACGGAGGGCTATCCCAAGTTCATCCAGGAGTACGGCCGTATCGTCTGGGACGAAGCCGCGGACGCGCCGGTCAGCGCCGCCGATGTCGCCGCCGTGCGCCCGCTCGTCGCGGCGAAGCCGGACGGCAGCTTCTTTCGGGTGCGGGCGGAACGCACCACGCCCCTGGAGCTGAGTTGCCTGCGAGCCATGGCGGAGCTCAGCGCGGAGCCGCAGAAGGCCGGTGAGGTGGCGGCCGTGCTCAAGCGCGCCGCCGCCCAAGTTGGCCCGACGCAAGCCCGTCTGATCGAGAAGGGTCTGCTGAACACCCCGGGCTACGGATTGGCGGCCTTCACGGTGCCGCAGTTCGACAAGTTCCTGTTGCGAACGATGCCGCTGGCCGACCGCGCCCGGCCGAAGCGAAAGAGCGAACCCGTGCGGTGAGCCCCTACGCCACCAGCCCCTTCGCCCGCTCCACCGCCATGCCGGCATTGGCCCCGTAGCCGTCGGCGCCCACCTCGTCGGCCCAGGCCTGGGTCACGGGGGCGCCGCCGACCATCACCTTGACGGACTCGC